>Ga0183097_10791_pt1 | contig 37245 bp, 48 predicted proteins | sample BioMet8_FD_128883 | JGI IMG/M metagenome (GOLD analysis project Ga0183097, IMG submission 128883) | Microbial communities from bioreactor (seeded with sewage sludge) at Lawrence Berkeley National Lab, California, USA - Biofuel... | ecosystem: Engineered > Bioreactor > Anaerobic > Unclassified ... | reverse complement strand
CGCAGTAGCATCCTCTCACAGGAGCGTTTAGTACAATAAACAACTCCGGAGTATACCTTGTTTAGTGATTTATTGAACCCCGATCACAACATAAGCTGCCTTTATGGTCGAGGGCATTTTGTGCCCCCATGTTATAAAAATGTAGCGATAACACCGCTAACCACTTGAATTTAAGGTTTTCTACTGCGCCGCTACCATGCTTTGGGGCAGTGATGGGGCAAAGCGTGAAAGCGCCTGGTTGAGCAGAGAAACCTGTTCGGCGCTCTTCTCTGACATCCACCTTCCATACACCTTGTAAACCATCTGAGCATCGGTATGCCCCATCTGAGTTGCTATAAAGTTTGGGTTTGCACCAGCTGATAATGACCAGCACGCATAGGTATGCCGTGACTGGTACGCGTTACGGTAGCGAATACCCGCGCGCTTGATTATCGGGGCCCAAATTTTATTAATGGAATTAACCGCGTAGTGATATCCTGTGCGAGGTCCACGTTTGACGCATTGAGGGCTGAATACGAAAGTGCATGTTTGTATGACGGACTGTCCATACTCACGCAATTTCACTTCAACCTCATACTGCCGGCCAAGGCGTGTCAACTGGGCCTGATCCCTCAGGGCATCAATAGCTGGTTGTATGAGATAAATCACCCTGTCAGTTCCTGCCTCGGTTTTTGGCAGGGTGAACTCATACGTTTGGGTCAGGTTACGTTTAACCGTAATGGTACCCGCAGTGAGATCGATATCTTCCCATGCAAGACCACATAATTCCCCATGCCTCATTCCGGTATAAACGGCAACGGTCCAGAGGTTACGCATCTGCTGGTGGCCACATGCCTGAATGAACCTGATGAACTCGTCTGACGTGAGTGGATCGGGTTCGTCTTTAGCCTTCCTGAGTCTGTTAATTCCGCTAAACGGGTTTTCCTTTGCATAACCGTTATCAGCTCCAAACTGGAAGATCTCGGCCATCAGCATCATGTAATTATTCACCGTGGACGACTTCCTGCCTTTCACCTGTGTCCGGTGATCCTTCTTCATCACATGAAAACCCGTCATCAACTCCTTCCTCACATACAGCAAATCCTCAGTAGTCACCGCAGAAACCATTTTGTTTTCGCCGATGCGCGGAAGCATGTTTTTTATGATGGATTCGTACCTACTCATGGTGTTTGAGCTGATTTCCATCTGCTTCAGCTCTGCCCATTTTTCGGTAAGTTCCAGCACAGTAATTTCCTTACTATCCTGACCGAACCGGGCAAGGTTCGGTGAGTTAGGGAACTTTTCCGCATAGTTAAAATTCCCCATCCTTATCGCAAAACAAACCGAAGAACGAAGCTCACCGGCAATCTTGCGATTTTTGGCAGTATCAGGGACACCGAGGTTTTCCCTGACTCTTTTGCCTTTATATACAAACCATACGCGGAGTGAACCTCCGTGGTTTTCGACGCCTGTCGGGTATGATGTATTGGCCATTAATCCCTCCTGACGTCCAGGAGCGCTGACGAGTGTACTGCTTTTCATGCTGTCTTCGCACCTGGTTGATTTTTTTTCTGAGCCTCGACCCACTGATCAACGGCTTTCCTGTTGTACATGCATTCGCTCGATGGCTTGGGATTACCATCTGGTGAAATATGCAGGTACTCTCGGCCAAGCATCCAGGATTCCTTTCTGGCCCGGGTGATGGTACCGGGCTTGAGCCCGGTAACCGCAATCAGAACCTTTTCGCTAACCCAGTCATTCGGCACCAGAAGAACGATATCAGCACTGGTTTGCATGGATCTCCTCCACTTTCTCTTCAGCCAGACGTACGCACCGCGCAAAAGCAGAGGGTGTTACAATTTCGCGCAGGGCCTGAACAAGAAAATCATTTTGCTGTTGGTGCAGCTGCAGGTTGCGTTCTTTTTCGTCATGACGCAGTACTGCCAGACGTGCTGTGATGATACGGCGCTTACCTTTGATCACCCGTAGCGCGTTCTCAGCTTTTTTACGCCATGTACTCCAGTCACTGCTGCTGTTAGATCTCGCCAGTTGATCTTCAATACTGAGCTGCGCTTCTTCTGCGTTAACAAGCTGCTGCAGGCAATCGCTGATAGTGTTCAGGTTGTCTGTCTCGACGAAAAATTTGTGCATTGTTAATCCTCCTCAGTGCATTACCGGCATGTCTGGCATACCTTCTTTTCGAATCTGTTCGATGAAGCTGTCATGCAGGAGATTGAAACCTTCCCGCCCCATTTTGGAGAGTCGAAGCCCGTCCACTGGATCCGTCTCTAACATGTCCATGTACATGCGCATCGCCATCCGCTGACCGAGTTCCTGACCGTATTTCTCAATGGCTATCCCCTCTACATGGGTTGCGAGAGCTAATCGCTCTGGCGCAGGATAAACACTGATTGAACCGTACTGGCCTGAGTAGATAACACCGATATCGAAGCCACCAGAATCGTTGGCAACTTCAACGGTACCGTTCTTTCCCTGCTCCTCAGTAATGAAGATGGCGACGAGCATCCAGCGCCATATGATGATTTCCTTCTCAATGCCTGGGGTAAACCAACCGCTTTCAATCGCTTCCATAATGCAAGCCAGCAGATCTAATCCATCAGGAATTCGTTTGTCGTAGTTACCGTTGTCGAGCTGGCGAACCGCAACTGAATAGCCAATGACCCGGTTACCAAAACGGATGCCGGTTGATGTCGGCTCCGGGGTAAAGACTGAATCAACCATCAATGCACTCCTTTTGGTTTTATGGCCTGCAGTGCATCGACTTCTTTAACGAAACGGTCATGCATCGCATCCCGTTTCTCGCACCATTTTTCCATTGCGCGCTTGCGTGCCAGGATGCGCCGCAAACGGCGTACACAGCGCTGGTGGGCGGCAAGATACTCAGCCTTTGTTTCCCCGTCTCGCCATACCTCCCTGTCATCGCGATCAATACGCACCCGCGGGTGACGCTGCGGAAAACCTGAACGCTCAAAAGCCTCGGTGGTCATGAAGAAAGCCAGATAGCGGATCGCCGTATCTCGCGTGAAGCATTTTTTGATACGACCGTGGCGTACTGCCACGAATAGTGGGCCAACTGGCGTGTCGTGTTTCTGTAATGCCAGGTCAATCATGCTTACGGTGCGTTTATCGTTCATTTCCGGTCCTTAACTTTGCTGTATCGTTCGTGACTCATTACTTCCCAGTTCTTTCCGCCATCGCGGGAAAGTAGCCGCCAGCGGTGATTAACCTTGAGGCTCAAATTCCTGGAGCCGTGCATACGGCAGGGGTGAATGCGCCTTGCTCTGAACTGGCTTAAAACGTGTGCTGCTTTGAGGTGAACCCACTCAGGAATTCGTATCGCTGTCAGTGTCATCATCTGCCTCCATTCCATGACCCTCTGTTTTCGGAGCCTCCACTTTTTGTTTTTTGACGAACTCCACCAGCTCAGAAATGAGCTCGTCGATTAACTCCTTCCCGCTATCCGTAAGGAATTCACCGCTGCCATTAACATCAACAGCGCTGCTGTAAATTCCCTTGATGGCTTTTACACCCTCGATATTTCCGTATTCACTGAACGCGAGCCTTTCGAATTTTCGTAATAATCCATCGAGAAGAATCTCTGTTAACTCGACCGTGTTAATGCCGCCTTTATTAAGCTTAATAACAAGGCGGTTACCGCCTGTTTTACGCTGGTGGCGTAATAACGCTGCCTTTAAAATTCTCCGGCGATAGACTTCTGTTAATTTATCCATTACGCTGCTCATCCTCTAATTTCATAACTATCTCTTCTTCTTTTTCTGTCCAGTTATGAATATCACCAGCCAAGTCATAAACAAGAGAGCAGATTGCTTTTAGTTGAAAGTGGTCGAGTTTGTCGTGATATTCAAATAATGTTTGTGATAGACCTGCCAGTTGCTCGGCTTTGATATTCACAGCCTGAATATCCTGCCTTTTAAATAAGCCCATAATTACCGCCCGTATGCTTTTTTCAGGTAAAGGCGAGCGATTACCTCGTAACCACAGGCCGCATAAAGACACGCTGTTTTGTATGCCGATTTATCAATGATGAAAGTCATATGAAGCACCTCACAGCCAAAGAAGCGACCACCCGACCGTGAATTTTGATTTCTTTCTGTTCATCAGCATTAAGGGTGAAAGTTTCGTAATGATGGTTATCAGAGATGATTTTTAATGAGCCATCAGCTAATGGCTCAATTCTCTTAATGAAAAGGCATGGGCGACCAAAAGCATCCATTGTGTAAACATAAATGCCAGAGGTAAGCGCACTTCCACCGCAATCAACGAAAGCCACAACCTCACATGGTTCGATGGTCGGCTGCATTGAATCACCTTCCATCCGGCAGCTTTGAACGCGGTTGCCAAAGTCATTAATGTTGTCAGATCCGAACAGCATCTGAGGCGTTTTAATTGGCTTATTAATTGCGACGGAATTTTGCATTTTCATTTCCTCAGGGTGAGTTTGGCCCCACCAAGAAAGGTGTTAATTAAATAATGTTAATTAATTTTAAATCTTGTCGGCTTGCTTGCAGATTGTTTCTTGCAAGTCGTCTAATTTTTCATAAACGATAGTTAGCGTACCGATAGCCGACAATTCCGGAGGCATACAATCCATAGCGTTGGATAAAGCCATTCTGCAATTGCCAATATCCGCAGACCATGAATTAAGTTGATTGGAAGTTATAATGCTTGTTGGCTCTGTAAATTCACCACACTGCTCGTTTCCTGAAATGAGCCACAGAACATCAGAATGAAGAATGTTAGCCAATTGGATTAACTGGTCAGCAAACGGAACAGTTTTTTCCGTTTCCCAGTTGTTAATGGTTTCGGTTGTTAAACCAAGATGATCAGCCAAAAAATCCTGAGACAGTCGAAGCGAAGATCTTTGATTTAATATTCTTTTGCCGATGGTTTTGGCTACGGTGATTTGAGTATTCATTTCATTGGCTCCGTTGTTTGCCGATGAATGAACTTTAAGTCATGCAATAACTTATTGCAATAACAAAACTTATTTTTCTTTTGCGATTTAGTTTAATGTATTGATTTTTTTGATTAAATTTTGTTATTAAACTGCATGCTTACAGCTACAGACAAAGAAAAAGCCGCTTAAAAGCGGCTTCAAAAGGTGGGGTGTTGAAGGTTAGAGCCTATTGTAATTGATTGATTCATGCATTATGGCTTTACCCATCACGTAAAGGTCATCTTGGTTTTCTTCCGTGATATACCATTTCTCATATGCCGGATTATCCGATAAGACTGCCAGCCTGTTTCCCTGCATCTGGAGACGTTTTAGGTGAAATGTTTTACCAAAAACAAACACATACACACCATCCGTTAGAAAGTGTCGGACGGAAATGTCTACGAAGACACGATCACCGGAATTGAACGTGCTGGCCATGCTGTCGCCATTGACGGTCATTACTTTTACGACATCTTCACTACGATTCCCGAAGAGGGATTTTGCATGTTGAGTCGTGAACTCAATAGCGTGTAAAACCTCCACATATTCTGAAAGCATGAACGTGCCAGGCCCTGCACTCACTGAAAGGTCAAGAACCTCGACCCTGAATATGCCAGCGTTATCCTTTACCTCCCTTTCGGGCATGGTCTCTATCACATAGCCCTGTCTATGAGGCACATGATTTTTTCCAGTTGATAGCCATTCAGGGCTCACACCCAGCGCATTAGCAATCTCAACCAACTTACGTGTTGTGTTGGTTTTGCCTGCAACAAGACGCCAGATAGCTGGTTGCGAAACCCCAACTTTCATCGCTAATTCTGCCTGTGTAAGGCCTGCGTCAACCATCGCTTTTTGAAGACGATCTGAGAATGTGTTCATACCAATAAGCCTATACAAAAAGTTATTAAGTGGCAAATACGATAAGTTATTGCATAAAGTTATTCAAGGCTATACTCTTTCCCTATGTTCAATAACTTTTGGTATTTTTATGATCAATCAATATGTCAAGAGAGCTATCGATATTCTCGGCGGCCAAGCTGCATTAGCAAGGGCGTGCGGGGTTACTCAACCGGCTGTATTTCGCTGGCTTAATGGTAGCCGGGTTAAGGCTGATCATGTCATGTCCATTGTTAAAGCTACTGGTGGCGAAGTTAAAGCCTACCAGATCCGCCCAGACCTTCCAGATACATTCCCTCACCCGGGCAATGAGGTGTGATATGTCGCACTCAATCACTACCGAAAACCAAATTAAGCCATTGGATATCGATTATCGCGATCCGCGCGGTGTGATTGTGCATGTCACCGGCTGGAATCGGGATAAACAGCAGGTGTATTTCACCAGGCAGAATTATCCGCATGAATGCATGCAGCCTGTCTGGAAGTTCCAACAATATTTTACAAAGGTCTCGGAGGCGCAAAATGCGTGATTACGGAAAGGTGCCGTCTGAGTTTTGGTTAGACCAGAACGGCAACAAATGGAAAGCGCCCACGATCAAAGGTCGCCTGAAAATGCGCGTACCCTGCCATCGCGCACTACGCGAATTTGTTCTTTGGCGCGACGGTTTCAAATGCCGTCATTGTGGCAGTCAAGACCGCATTAAATTGGTCGCAGATCACATTGTATCGCGACGTAACGGTGGGGCTCACCACCCAGACAACATGCAATGTTTGTGTGATTCCTGCAATGCGCGCAAGGCCTCCCTGGTAGATGCCAAATTCCAGTCAAAGTCTGATGTAAGTGAGGTTATTTGTGCTGATGGAGGGCTGATTGATGGCACGCATTAGAACAATTAAACCTGAGTTCTGGACCGATGAGAAAGTTGTCGAGTGCTCATTTGAGGCGCGCCTGATGTTTATCGGCATGTTCAATTTTGCTGATGATAAAGGCAATCTGGTGCGCTCCCCTAAGCGTATCAAGATGCAGATTTTCCCTGCCGATATGATCGACTGCGAACCGTTAATTAAAGAACTTAGTGGGGCAGGATTAATCAGTGAGTATTCAGTGAGTGGTGTTGAATATATTCACATTGATGGTTTTTCTAAACATCAAAAAATTAACCGACCATCCACAACAACAATACCTACTCCTGCAGACGTTACTGATAACTCACGGAAACCAGCACCGAATTACATGGATGGCTCAGTGAGCGATGATGAAAAACAAAAGCATGATTCACATACAAGTAATGGAGATAACACTGAGGACTCACTGAGTGCTCACGACGAACTCACTGACGGAAAGGAAAGGAAGGGAAGGGAAGAGGAAAGGAATAAAACTAATTTGTCCGATTCGAATCGGACTGATGGCGATAAACCTGACGAGTCGAAAGGGAAACCTTCACAGGAAAAACCTGATTCAGAATCAGATGATGCTGAAGGCCAAGATCCAGTCGATGTCGCTTTCGAAAATATTTTTTGGGGGGCAGGTCTGAGAAAGGATGCCAAGGTCAAGGCTAAGTCAGCGTTCAGGACCAAATATCGCGACTGGAAAAAAGCGAACCGAGGTACGCCTGAGAACTTCGCCGTTATGCTGGCTGAAGATATCAGCCTCCGGGTGAAAACACAGCAAATGGGGTTCGACAAACTCCTGCCAGCGTCATACCTGAACGGAGAGCGCTGGAACGATGAAAAACCAAATGGAGCTCCTCAGATATCCGCAAGCGCAAACGCCATCGGTGGGACAGGGGCTTCCTGGTTCGCAAAACCAAGTGACGGTTCGGCTGAGGTATTTATCAGCCAGGCAGCCATTGACCGCATGAAGCGCGGAGCTAACCGCCCATGAAAAGAATCCTCAAACGTCTACTGGTTGCTGGCTATAACCGCGGCTTTTTGCGTGAGGAATTCGTGACTATGTGCTTTATAAAATTCGATTTACGGAGTGTGTGATGACCCCTGCTGAGTTATCTGAAAAATTGTGGGACAACGCCGAAAGAGTTGCGAAATACCTGCTTCCACGAGGACACCTCGAGGGCAAGGAGTGGTGCGCTGGTAATACCAATGGTGATGCCGGTAAGAGCCTGAAAATTAATCTCGGTGGTAAGAAGACTTGGGCAGATTTTGCAAGCGGCGACAGCGGAGACCTGCTTGATCTTTGGGTGCTGGTGCGTAACTGCCAGCTGCACGACGCTATGCGGGAAGCGAAAGAGTTCCTTGGGCTGAAGGACGACGATAACCACTTCGAGGCGAAGAAAAAAACCTTCTCACGGCCAACCAAAAAAGGCGTTAAAAAGGCGAGCCATTGCTACGACTACCTCTCTTCCCGTGGCATCACCCGAGAGACAGCTGATCAATTCCGTGTTTCGGACGCAGTCGTCTGGTACCACGATGAAAACCGCGAAATTCCGGCAGTGGCGTTTCCGTATCTTCGCAACGGTGAGCTGTTGCAGGTAAAGCGAATCGGCACTGAACGACCAAATGGCAAAAAGTTGATCATGGCTGAAGCTGATTGCGAGCCATGTCTGTTTGGCTGGCAGGCTATGGACGCGAAAGCTCGCGCTGTTGTGCTTTGCGAAGGAGAGATTGACTGTATGACCTACTCGCAATTCGGTATCAGTGCTCTATCGGTACCGTTCGGCGGTGGAAAAGGGGCCAAACAGCAATGGATCGAATACGAGTATCACAACCTCGACCGATTCGAAGAAATTTGGTTAAGCCTCGATAACGATGATGTAGGGCGCGAAGCCGCAAAAGAAATTGCTCGTCGTCTAGGGGAGCATCGTTGCCGCCTGGTAGAGCTGCCGCACAAAGATATCAATGAATGCCTGACCTCCGGGATGAGCGAGGATGAAATCTGGCACTACTTGGGGACCGCTAAATTCTTTGACCCTGATGAACTCTGCTCTGCGGGTGATCTCCTTCAGGAAACACTGGATGCGTTCGAGCATCGAGACGTTGGATTATTTTCCAGCCCGTGGGATTCGCTGAACAGTAATTTCAAATTCCGCGCCGGCGAGCTGACGCTGGTTAACGGAGTAAACGGCCACGGAAAAACCGAGCTGGTGGGACATATCGCCGTCAATGCCATGAGCCAGGGAGTCCGGGTATGCATTGCCTCGCTGGAGCTTAAGCCTGGGAAAATGTTGGCTCGTCTTACCCGGCAAACCATTTGTAGAAAAAACCCAGAACGTACTGAAATCATCATGACTAACGAGTGGTTTTCTGATCGTCTTTGGGTGTTCAAACTCACCGGAACAGCCAAGGCCGATCGACTGCTGGAAATATTTGCCTATGCCAGACGCCGCTATGGAATCGATCTTTTCGTTATCGACAACTTGGCAAAATGTGGACTCGATGAGGAGGACTACGGTGGACAAAAAGAATTTATCGATACCCTCTGCGACTTTAAAAACGAGCACAACTGCCATGTTCTGCTAGTAACGCATGCCAGAAAAACAAACGAAGCTGCACCAACAGGGAAAATGGATGTTAAAGGCACTGGCGCTTTAACTGACATGCCCGACAACGTTATGGCCGTCTGGCGTAATATCCCGCGCGAACTGGCCCAGCGCAAAGCTGAAAGAATGGGGTATGAGAGTCTTGATAAGGACGAACAGACTGCTATCCAAATGCCCGCCTCGATGATCCGCCTGTTGAAACAACGTGAAGGAGAAGGCTGGATCGGAGACATAGGGGCTAACTTTGATTCCCGCTCACACCAGTTTATCGAGGGTGATAAAGGGCCCTTCAATTATTTGGCCGGCAAACAGCAAAGTGAACTTGATATTGAGTGGGAAGCCACCAACGCAACGAGGTATTAAAATGGATCGTCTAATTAGAGAAATGTCGTATCTCTTTACCAAGCAGCGTTTTTTGGAGCTTCAGGAAAAGGCAAAAGACATCGCAATCGGTCATAGTGATTTCCCTGAGTGTTTCGGTCTTATTGCTGACGCCATCGCTGAATTTGTTGAAGACACTCCTGATGATGAGTGGCGAGAGCATGAAAAAATCCTTATGCACTACGTTGCTATGCGTGTTCTGACGCTGTGGGGTAACGGCGATAAAGTGACTGATGTCCAGTGGGCGCACCTTGGCTGGTTTGGCACTGCTGAAAAGGGGGAAACCATTCAATGAAGTTGGAAACATCACTCAAACATTTCAGCCCTCAGGGAATGCACATCAGCGACGACGTAAAAGGAACCTCTCCGGATCGTCTCACCGGCACTGATGTTATGGCGGCGATTGGTACCACCAGCAGCCGCGCGCGATTCGGCCTGGCGGCTTTCCTTGGCAAGGCTGACGTAAGCCAAAGTGACGGTCAACGGGCAATTCAGGCACTTGCACGTTACGCGATGGAAACGGCACCAAAGAATGTACGTAAAGCAGCTGGTGGCCATTTCGGATGGTGTATGCAAATGCTGGCGCAATTTGCCTTTGCTGATTACTCCCGTTCGGCGGCTACAAGCGTGACGTGTATCAGTTGCAGTGGTACCGGGTTTATCTCCGGGAATGAGGATGTGGTTAAACATCCTGGTATTTTCGACGCCGACGGTGCTGCAGTGGTTGCCCCGAAGATTAAAAATGAGCTGGTGAAAAGGGTTTGCGGAACATGCGGAGGAAAGAAAGTGATCCTTGCCCGGTGCAGGTGTGGTGGTAAAGGTGAAGTGTTGGACCGCAAAGCCACTAAAGAACGCGGCGCACCGGTTTTCAAGACGTGTGAGCGTTGCTCTGGTAATGGCTTCTCTGCTATCTCCTCGGCGACCGTACACCGAGCCATTCTGAAGCGTCTTCCGGATCTCCATCAGTCATCATGGTCACGCAACTGGAAACCCTTTTATGAAATGCTGGTGGACACGCTGCGCCAGTGGGAGCGTCACGCGGCAGTAGAATTTGAGAAGGCAACAACTTATTAATATGATCGGAACAAATGGCGACACTTTTTTGCACGTTAGTGTTGACTTTGCATAAAACTGTCCTGTATGCTTCTGATTATGGAGTATAACGCCTGTAGATAATTAACCTCGAAAAGCCCGCCACGTTGCGGGTTTTTTTATGCCTGCAATTCTTCGCACCACGCTCGGCGCAATCCAACCACAGAGCCTTTCTGGGCGGGTATTTGAAATTGTTGCCGCTCAGATTTATATTCATTTTGTGGTGAATCCCCCTGTGCGGTGGGGCTACATGACCAGGCAACAAGCAAAGATATTGCTAGCTGACAAAAGCGGGTTGTTGTTGGTTATGCAACAACTCACCGGGAGGCACCCGGCACCACAACCTTTAATTTACCCAGGGTTATCAGAAATAAATATTCTCCATCGCTGATGATAGTCAGTCCGTTTTTTATACTGGTTGACGATAAGCATGGGCGAACGTAACTTATTTCTCTGGTGAATCCTTTCTAAGCGAAGGGGCGCTCCAGTCGACTGCTATCAGCAGGTATGCGCGCGGCTTTGCTGGCCAGGGGCAGAGTCACCGGGAGGCACCCGGCACCAAAACACAAATAACAACGATGCTTTAATTCCTTGAGAGCCTGCCATAAAAAGCAGGCCTTTTTTTATAGTTTTACAAACTGCTGCTACGCTTTGAGTTGTGGGAAGTAACTGAATGCCCGGTGGTTCTCCTGGACCGATAGTGAATCAGCCGATACAGCTTCACTCCTGAGCATAGGTCTTACTCACACCTACCTCACAAATAGTCAAACTCATTAGCCCGCCTTTAAAAGCGGGCTTTTTTTATTTCTCCACACAGCACCCGCACACAGCGAGGTGAGAGACCATGAAAATGCATAACGATCCCCACTCCTGGACGGAGTTTATCGAACTGCTCCACAGCTGGTGGCGCGGTGAAACGCCGATGGGTGCCGTATTGCTATCGGTAGTCATGGCTGCTATGCGAATCGCTTACGGCGGCGGTGGGTGGAAGAAAATGATTCTGGAAGGCTCTATTTGTGGAGCGCTAACTCTTACAGCTGTATCAGCTCTTGATTACTTTAACCTTCCGCAGTCTCTGTCGATTGCTATCGGCGGCGCTCTGGGCTTTGTTGGTGTTGAACAGGTTAAAGCTGTAGCTGGCAGGGTGTTTAGTTCTCGATTCGGAGGTGGCGATGCAAACCAGTGATAAAGGCATTGCCCTGATCAAAGAGTTCGAAGGCTGCAAACTCACCGCCTACCAGGACAGCGTAGGCGTCTGGACGATCGGCTATGGCTGGACTCAGCCTGTAGATGGGAAACCAATCCGCGCCGGAATGACCATTAAGCAGGAGACGGCAGAACGCCTGCTGAAGACCGGACTGGTAAGTTATGAAAGCGACGTGTCTCGCCTGGTTAAAGTCGGTATGACTCAGGGGCAATTCGATGCCCTGGTGTCGTTCACGTATAACCTTGGCGCTCGCTCATTGTCGACCTCAACACTGCTGCGCAAGCTCAACGCCGGTGATTACACTGGCGCTGCCGCTGAGTTCATGAGCTGGAATAAAGCTGGTGGCAAAGCCCTGAAAGGGCTGACCCGGCGGCGTGAGGCAGAGCGCACCCTGTTCCTGTCGTGATTGGTGGGTAAGCAAATGATTGATAAAACAGTGACAATCACTATTGCGATCCTTCTCGGATTGGTTGCCGCCTTGTTTGTACAGAGCAACATTTATCGCAACAATGCCATCACATACAAAGACCAGCGCGATAAGGCTGTTGTTCGCGCCAATACATCCGAAGCCATCACCAATAACGTTATCACCGCGATGAACCTCATCCGTGACATCTCAAAGGCTACCCAGAATGCTAAGAACGAACTGGCCCAGAAAGGCGAAACGCGCATTGTCTACATCAGGCAGGCGCTTGAAGGCGACCCGTGCGCTAACCAGCTTGTTCCTGCTGCCGCTGCTGACAGCCTGCGGGAATACGCAGACAGTTTACGTCCCGGCTCCGGTAGTACCAATAAGCCCTGACCTGACCGCAGAGACGCCGATCCCCGGAATGGCGGTTCCGTTCACTTGGCAAGCAAGTCTGGAGTTAAACGCTCAGCTCTATACGGCGCTGGGGCAGTGCAATCTGGATAAAGCGGGGATTAGGAAAATTGAAGAAGCGAGAAAAAAATAAATTGAAATCGAGAAATGAAAGTAGTAAAAGTCAGTCATGCTGTGAGCAGTCCAGCTGAAGAAAAATCACCAAGTGTCAAAAACAAAATTCTGAGCCTCGGCAATCGCCGGGGCTTTTTTGTATCCGCATTTCACCGCGCACCGCAGCGCATTCAAACCACGTCGAACCGAACCCTTTGAAATGAGCCTTTGAGGAAGTCAGTTAGTGCTGGCGAGCCTCGACGGGCTGATTTCCTATGCGGCAAAGGTTCATCTCAAAGTAAGGTACACGCTATGAATAATCCGTCAGTTATTCCGGCCTTCGACTTCCGCGAAATGGTGCAAGCAAAAAACGGAGAGGTCGTTACCACATCCAGAAAAGTTGCCACGTATTTCGGCAAGCGTCACGGCGATGTGCTCAGGAAAATCGAGCAGGTTAAAGCCGATTGCTCGAATGAGTTTAGCCAACGCAATTTTGCGTCGGCTGATTATATCGATGAGCAGGGTAAGGTACGCCCGATGTACAACCTGACGAAAGATGGCTGGATCATGGTTGTGATGGGGTTCACCGGGAAAGCTGCTGCAGCTATCAAAGAAAGCTACATTTCAGCGTTCAACTGGATGTCTGAGCAACTTAGCCGTCGCCTTGCCCTGGGTGAAGAAATGCAACATCGCTACGCCATCAAAGAAACTCGCTCAAAGCTGAAAGGCACGATCGGCAGCCGGTTGATGAATGAGCGGAAGAAAGAGAAGCGCGTTCTTGAGCTCGAGCACGAGCACATATTGCAAGTGACGCAGCCTGAATTGCTGATTAGTTGAAGATGTCATTACAAAGCTCATCTGCTGGTGGGCTTGATAATGGTCATAAACTTTATCAGTTGAATCAATCAACTGATTATCTTGCGCAATTGGATCTCTTCCTGCTCGTTGAGCCTGGCATACTCGCTGATTTGTTTAATGAGTGACTCTTTGTTATTAGACATCATGGATGAAACGTAGCAACCAGTTCTCCATTCGAAAACGCTTACAAAAAACAAGGGTGTTGTTTTTGAGTACTGATAATGTATTGAGAGGTCATTGCAAATTCTTTTCTTTTCCATGGGGTAAGTTTCTACTTAATGCAAATTATCGGCATTTATAATGCTTCATTGGGTTGAGATACATGAATACTTCACTTTGAGTAAAGTGATACTTAATTACCGCTAAAATTAGTAGGATTAATCTTAGGTTATTGTTGTTTTTGGCACAATATGAATAATAAATTCGACTAAACACAACGATAACAAACGATGAAAATTCAATCTATTGCAATCGCTTTGCTGGTGGCGATATCGTCACCTTCATACTCAGCATTTCAGGAAAGGGAATACAATACCTGGTATCAGAAAGATGCAGTGCTTTACGACATTACGCAGACCTCAGAGGGATTGCCCGTCATGATAAGCATCTCGCAACCAGGGCGGGGATCAGCCAATATGCTCGTATCCTATATGTCCGATGGTAGTTGTGGGGATAAGAAGGATTTTCTTAATGTGAACGGGAAGGATGTTCCTGCAACTTACAGCTGTGCATCAGTCGGGGTAAACAGGATTGAGCACTTTGCAATTAATGATGCCGAAAAGGTCAATGAGATGGTTAACCACCTCAAGTCTGATTTCACTTTGTTGCTTCAGAACGATATTAAGGTCTGGGCTGCAAACATAAAGACGCCGAAGTACGGCATAGCGCCAAGATTTTAAATCGCCAGATATAACCGCCTGAGGGCGGTTTTTTGTTGCCACTAAAGATGGTTATCCCCTGTAAGGGATAAAGTACTGAATATCCCTTGCATGGGATAAACATGCCTCGCATTCCGCGGGGCTTTTTAATGCGCATCGCACGCGCACATCGAAGAAAGTCTTTCAGCTGTGAGCCTGGGCAAACCGTTAACTTTCGGCGCATTTGCCGTGCGACAGGCTCACGTCTAAAAGGGTAGTAAACATGAAAAAAACTTTAAGCCTAAAAGATGCAATGCGTAGCCTTCACGTTATCGAAACCGATGAAGGAATCGAACTACAAAGCGCGGCTGGCACGGCAAAATATGATGCGTGGGGCGCACGCCGTGAGGTGAATGGTATCCCAGAGTACTTTCCCTCCTCTGTCACGGTAAATAAGCGTCCGCAAGCGCTAGTGGATGATAAAGGACCATCTGTACCTGATGACTCATGCGCACCATTGGTACGCACAATGAAGCTTCGTGTTGAGCTGGACACATCAGGCGCACAACAGGCTGTTGACGAACTGGATGACAAAATCCGTAACAGCGATGCATTCAAAGTCCTGAAAGATGGCTGGTCTTTCGAAAAGAACGGGGTGCTGATTATTAATAACGGCGAGGTGTTCGTTACCGATGCGAAGATCGACGATGCCGTATTGTCTAAGAGCTACAGCGTTAAATTAAACGTCGCCGGCAAAGGCAAGCCGCACGAAGCTGGCATGACCCTCGGTGTTGAAGATGGCCAGAGCAACGTTGAGTTTATGGCTGATCGCTATACGGTGCATGAAGCCGCTTCATCCATCATCGAGAACGCCGTCGCAACAAGCGCGAAGACGAAGATTAGGCTTGGCGATGAAATGAAGCAGGCCGTCATTGATGCCGTGCGTGAAAGCGATCTGTTCACATCCCTTCAGACTGCGATAGCTGCCAAGGCAGCGTCAACCGCTGGCCTGCAACAGGCAGTGAATGACGCAGTGAGCAATGCTATTCGCAACGCACTGAAGCCTGGCGGTCTGCTCTATGGTAAGTGCTAATGCCAGCGGCCATCCCCCGCGCCTGTCGTAAGCGTGGCTGCTCCGGGACTACAACCGACCGCTCTGGATATTGCGAACATCACCGCAATGAAGGCTGGAAGCAGCACCAGCAGGGTAAGAGCCGCCATGAACGTGGGTATGGCAGCAAGTGGGACATCATCCGTGCACGAGTGCTGACGCGTGATAAACATATTTGCCAGAACTGCCAGCGCGGTGGGCGTGTAGTACCTGCAAAGACAGTTGACCACATCAAGGCAAAGGCACACGGCGGTACTGATGATGACTCAAACCTCGAAAGCCTCTGCTGGCCGTGTCACCGCACCAAAACAGGGCGTGAACGTATCAAATGATACTGATTACCATTACGGTGAAATGGTTGCAAATGCAACTATATGCATTCAAATGATATCGATTATCATTTAGGAGGGGGGGGATCAAATCTCTGTAGCCTGCCGCCCAAAGGACCGCCGCCTCAGTCGTTTTTTTATACCCGCGAAAAATGAAATTTAACCAGGAGTGTCGCTTATGGCTGGAACGGCGGGGCGTTCCGGGCGTCGACCCAAGCCAACGGCGCGCAAGGAGCTGGCTGGCAACCCCGGAAAGCGAGCCCTGAATAAAGACGAACCGGTGTTTACCCCGATTAAGGGTGTGGCTCCACCGGAGTGGTTTGAAGAGGAAGATCTCCCTCTCGCAGCGATCATGTGGGAGCTGACAACAAAAGAGCTATGTGGTCAGGGGCTGCTCTGTATTACAGACCTTGCTGTACTTGAACGCTGGTGTGTCGCTTACGAATTCTGGCGGAGGGCCGTTAAGAATATTGCCTCGGATGGACTTTCTATCTTCGGCGCTATGGGCGGGAAAATTAAAAACCCGGAACTGACAGCCAAGAAAGAACAGGAATCGGAAATGAGCTCTACCGGTTCAATGCTTGGTCTTGATCCAAGCAGTCGCCAACGCCTGATTGGGCTCGCTGGACAGAAGAAAACCTCTAACCCCTTCCTGAAGATGATTAACTCATGAGCCGGAAATCGTACCCAAACGTTAACGCCGCGAACCAGTACGCCCGAAACGTTGTGCGGGGGAAAATTCCGGCGTGTCAGTATGTCATTCATGCCTGTCAGCGCCATATTGACGATATGGCCAGGGAAAAAAGCCGAAAATTCAGATACCGCTTTGACAAGGATATGGCGGAGAAAGCCGCGAAGTTTATTCAACTCTTGCCTCATACAAAAGGCGAATGGGCATTCAAACGGATGCCGATCACCCTGGAGCCGTGGCAATTGTTCATAGTGTGTTGTGCATTTGGTTGGGTACAGAAAGGAACGAAGCTCCGCCGGTTCCGCGAGGTCTACACTGAGATTCCGCGTAAGAACGGTAAATCCGCAATTTCAGCTGGCGTGGCGTTGTTCTGCTTCACCTGTGATAACGAATTTGGGGCCGAGGTATATTCCGGTGCCACGACAGAGAAGCAGGCATGGGAAGTTTTCAGACCAGCACGCCTGATGTGCAAGCGCACACCTCTGCTGGTGGAAGCGTTCGGCATAGAAGTAAACGCCTCTAACCTTAACAGACCAGAAGATGGTGCACGCTTTGAGCCGCTGATTGGTAACCCTGGTGACGGGGCATCACCACACTGCGCCATTGTTGACGAATACCATGAACATCCAACGGATGCGTTATATACCACCATGCTTACAGGTATGGGAGCACGGCGTCAGCCCTTGATGTGGGCGATAACGACAGCGGGATATAACATCGAAGGGCCTTGTTATGACAAGCGCCGTGAAGTGATCGAAATGCTAAATGGCACAGTCCCGAATGAAGAGCTGTTTGGCGTGATTTATACAGTGGATGAGGGTGACGACTGGACGGACCCTAAAGTTCTGGAGAAGGCAAACCCGAATATGGGGGTGTCTGTCTATCGCGATTTTCTGCTCAGCCAGCAAATACGCGCTGTGAATAATGCCCGCCAGGCAGGTGTATTTAAAACGAAACACCTGAATATCTGGGTTGCAGCAAGAGCGGCATTTTTCAACCTGGTATCGTGGCAAGGGTGCGAGGATGAAACCCTTACCCTTGAGCAATTTGAGGGGCAGCCATGTGTCCTGGCATTTGATATGGCACGAAAGCTGGATATGAACAGCATGGTGCGTTTGTTCACCCGGGAGATAGACGGGAAAACTCACTATTACTGCGTTGCTCCTAAATTCTGGGTTCCCTATGACACTGTTTATAGTGTTGAGAAAAACGAAGACCGCCGTACCGCCGAGCGCTTTCAGAAATGGGTTGAGCTGGGAGTATTGACAGTAACGGATGGGGCAGAGGTTGATTACCGCTACATTCTTGAAGAAGCAAAGGCGGCGAACAAACTGAACCCGGTTAGCGAGTCACCTATAGATCCGTTTGGGGCGACAGGCCTTTCACATGATCTTGCTGACGAAAAGCTTAACCCAATCACGATAACCCAGAACTATACCAACATGTCCGACCCGATGAAGGAGCTTGAGGCTGCCATTGAGTCTGGCCGTTTTCATCATGATGGGAACCCTATCATGAGCTGGTGTATCAGTAATGTGGTCGGGAAATATCTGCCAGGTAACGATGATGTGGTCAGGCCCATCAAGGAGCAGAACGAAAACAAAATCGACGGCGCGGTCGCATTGATTATGGCAATTGGTCGTTCGATGCTCTTTGAGAAAGAGGACACACTCTCCGACCGCATTGAATCTCACGGCATACGCTCACTTTAATCGAGGCGATTATGATCCTTCAAATTCTCACTCCTCTGGTTGGAGTGATGGGTGCCTTTTTGCTTTCATTTGGTGCATGGATGATTTATCAGCCAGCAGGCTATATTGCTGGTGGCATGTTGTGCATCGTCTGGTCATGGCTAATGGCTAAGTTTCTTGCCTCTCCGGCGACGAACTCTACGGGAGGTGACTGATGTTTTTCCCCGGAATGTTTGCAAAAAGTAGCCAGCCAGTAACATCACCGGCAGAACTGGCTGAAGCGGTGGGAATGACTTACGACACTTATACCGGAAAGCGTGTCAGCAGCCAGAGAGCTATGCGTCTGACGGCAGTTTTTGGGTGTGTAAGGGTTCTTGCAGAATCGATGGGGATGCTGCCATGTAACCTTTTTAAATCCTCAGGCAACACAAAACAGAAAGCAACGGGAGAGCGCCTTTATAAGCTGCTCTCAATGAAGCCTAACGACTATATGACACCGCAGGAGTTTTGGGAGCTCGTTATCGTTTGTCTTTGTCTGCGGGGAAACTTTTACGCTTACAAGGTAAAAGCTCTGGGGGAGGTAGTTGAACTACTTCCACTCGATCCGGGGTGCGTCCAACCAAAGCTAAACAGCCAGTGGCAACCAGTTTACATGGTGACTTTTCCGGATGGGTCTACAGACGTTCTTGGTCAGGATGATATCTGGCATGTAAGGACGCTGACCCTTGACGGCCTGGTCGGCCTTAATCCGGTAGCTTATGCCAGAGAGGCGATTTCTCTTGGGATGGCTACCGAAGAACACGGCGCGCGATTATTCAGTAATGGTGCGGTGACAACGGGTGTATTAAGAACCGAGCAAACTCTTAGCGATGCGGCGTATGGCCGCCTGAAAAAAGACTTTGAAGACCGCCATCTTGGATTAAGTAATGCCCACCGACCGATGATCCTTGAAATGGGGCTCGACTGGAAATCAATGGCTCTCAATGCTGAAGATAGTCAGTTCCTTGAAACAAGGAAATTCCAGCTTGAGGAGATTTGTCGCTTATTCCGCGTTCCTCTTCATCTGGTACAAAACACTGATCGCGCAACCTTCAGCAATATCGAAAACCTCGGTATTGGGTTTATCAACTATTCTCTAGTGCCTTACATGACCCGTATTGAGCAACGCATTAACGTTGGGTTGGTAAAGGAGTCAAAGCAGGGAACCTTCTACGCAAAATTCAATGCAGGCGCGCTGTTACGCGGGGATATGAAATCCCGATTCGAATCCTATGCAACCGGAATTAACTGGGGCATTTATTCGCCTAATGATTGTCGGGAACTGGAGGAACTCAACCCGAGGGCAGGGGGGGATGTTTACCTGACACCGATGAACATGACGACAAAGCCGTCTGACAGCAATAAGAGCAAAACAACCGAGGAACAACATGATGCCGATGACTAAACAGCGGCTGGATATTCCGCTGAAGCTAAAGTCTGTCAGTGACAGCGGGGAGTTTGAAGGCTATGGCTCTGTGTTTGGCGTTAAGGACAGTTACGACGATGTAGTTGTTCCCGGAGCGTTCAGTAAATCACTTCAGTCATGGCGGGAGAAAAACGCACTTCCTGCCATGCTCTGGCAGCACCAGATGGATGAACCCATCGGGGTGTATACAGAAATGAAAGAGGATGAGGTCGGATTATACGTCAAGGGGCGATTGCTGATTGATGACGATCCTCTGGCAAAGCGAGCACATGCCCATATGAAGGCCGGTTCTTTAACCGGCCTTTCTATTGGTTACATGCTGAAAGACTGGGAATACGACAGAACGAAAGAGGTTTTTCTCCTGAAGGAGATCGACCTCTGGGAAGTCAGCCCGGTGACGTTTCCATCAAACGATGAGGCGCGTATCAGCGATGTTAAAAGCGCTGTCGCCCGTGGTGAAACCCCATCACAGAAATGTATTGAACGAGTCCTGCGCGATGTTGGGCTCTCACGCACCCAGGCCAAAGCATTCATGGCCGGGGGCTATGGCTCACTATCCCAGCGTGATGCTGGTGATGTGGTGAGCGCACTGGATGCACTGAAAAACATCAAATTTTAATCAGGAGTTTAACTATGGCCGTTGAAATTAAAGACGTAGAGCAGGTCGCGCAGGAATTGCAGGCAAAGTTTGAAGACTTCCGTTCTAAAAATGACAAGCGCATTGAGGCGCTTGAAAGTGAGAAAGGCAAGCTCGCGGGTGAAGTTGAAACCCTCAATGGGAAATTGAGTGCTCTTGATGAGCTTAAAACCTCTCTGGAAGAAGAACTGAAACAGTTTAAACGTCCTGGCGGTGGTACCCAAAGTAAGGTTGCGGGGGAACATAAAACAGCATTCATTACCTTTATGCGTAAGGGGAATGATGATGGACTTCGCGACCTGGAACGTAAAGCGTTGCAGGTAGGTGTTGATGAAGATGGCGGTTTTGCTGTTCCTGAAGAGCTGGATCGCGCCATTATTGATCTTCTTAAAGACGAAGTCGTGATGCGCCAAGAAGCGACAACAATCACAGTCGGGGGCGCAAACTATAAAAAACTGGTTAACCTCGGTGGGTCTGCTTCAGGTTGGGTAGGCGAAACCGATCCCCGTCCTGCAACTGATGCCTCCAAACTCGGTCAGATTGAGCCTTTTATGGGGGAAATCTACGGCAACCCGCAAGCCACTCAAACGATGCTGGATGACGCATTCTTCAATGTTGAAGACTGGATCAACAGCGAACTGGCGATTGAGTTTGCAGAGCAGGAAGAGATCGCCTTCACCAGCGGTAACGGGAACAAGAAACCAAAAGGTTTTCTGGCCTATGCCTCATCACTGGATGATGATAAAACCCGCGCATTCGGCACTCTTCAGCACATTCTCTCAGGCGCTACTGCTGGTTTGACTGCTGATGCGATCATCAAGCTGGTTTACACCCTGCGAAAAGTACATCGTAACGGCGCTAAGTTCATGATGAACAATAGCAGTCTGTTCGCTGCTCGAATCCTGAAAGATTCTGAAGGCAACTATCTGTGGCGTCCTGGTCTTGAGCTTGGTCAGCCTTCGACTCTGGCTGGGTATGGTGTGGCTGAGAACGAACAAATGCCTGACATTGCGGCCGATGCTAAAGCAATTGCATTCGGTAACTTCAAACGCGGTTACACCATTGTTGATCGTATTGGCACACGAATTCTCCGTGACCCATACACCAACAAGCCATTTGTCGGCTTTTACACTACCAAGCGCACTGGTGGGATGCTGGCTGATTCCCAGGCGATTAAATTGCTCCAGATTGGTGCCGGGGCTTAATTCATCACGGGGGCGACAGCCCCCATTTTTACAGGATTAAGTTATGTTCATACTTAAAAAGAATGTGAAGTGGTCCCCTGATGGCTGTCGCGTGGAAGTTGTTGCAGCCGGTTCGTATCAGGATGGTGAGTTACCAGATCGATTTTTAGTTATTGCGGAAGAGTTGGGGGTCATTGATACAGTTGAAGGTGGTGAAAAAAAACCTGATGCTGATCAGCAGCCAGAGCAGCCAGAGCAGCCAGAGCAGCCAGAGCAGCCAGCTCCACAGAAATCAAAAAAATAACCCGCTGTTAGCGGGTTTTTTGTATGGAGCAAAGCATGTTTCCAACTGTTCCAGAACTCAGGCTTCAGTGTCGAATTGATAGCGATGATTCGACTGAAGATCAGATGCTATCCCTTTACCTCAAAGCCTCAGTGAAGCATTCCGAAATCATTGTTAATCGCCGCCTCTATGAGAATGAAGTGCCCGCAGAAGACCCTGATGGTTTGCTGGTATCTGATGATATCAGGTTGGCTTTAATGCTTCTGGTTTCGCATTGGTATGAAAACCGTGAGCCAGTAAATATCGGGAATATCACAACCACATTGCCATTCGGGATTGAGGCAATTCTCAAGCCATACCGGATAAGGCCTGGTACGTAGGAGGGGATATGCAGGCTGGAAGACTACGGCATCTCATTACCATCCAGAACTTCACGACAACGCGGGATTCTTCCGGGCAACCGGTAGAGGAATGGGTGGACGGAGCGAACACCCGAGCTGAAGTTAAAGGCATCAGTGGGCGTGAGCTGGTGGCCGCTGGTGCTGAAACAGCTGAGGCAACAGTACGGGTATGGATGCGGTATCGGCATGATGTTTCGGCAGCCTCCCGAATTAAGGTTACGACAGGGCCATTTAAAGGGAACACCCTGAATGTTGTTGGTCCCCCAATACCGGATGCAAAAGGGGTTCTGCTTGAGGTTCTCTGCAAGCTGGGGGTGGAGAAGTGATTGACATTAATCTCGATTTTTCAGGGTTGAATGATATTGCCAGGGATTTAGAACTGCTCAGTAAGGCTGAAAACAACAAAGTTCTGCGTGATGCGACACGTGCCGGGGCAGAAGTGCTCAAGGAAGAAGTGATCGCTCGTGCACCTGAGCGAACAGGGAAGCTTAAGAAAAACGTTGTGGTGGTCACTCAGCGTAGCCGAAAGCGGGGAGAGATTTCCTCAGGGGTTCATATTCGTGGTGTTAATCTTCGAACCGGTAACAGTGACAATACGATGAAGGCCAGTAATGCGCGTAACGCATTCTACTGGCGCTTCGTTGAGCTCGGCACTGCAAATATGCCAGCACATCCCTTTGTTCGTCCCGCTTATGACACCAGGGAAGAAGAAGTTGCCCAGGTGGCTCTGGCCAGAATGAACCAGGCTATTGATGAGGCATTGAGCAAATGACGGAAGACGATATCTACCTACAGCTGGCATCTCTGGCTGGTGGACAGGTTTATCCTTATGTCGCGCCGCTCGGCGAAGACGGCAAACCGTCCATCTCACCGCCCTGGATTATCTTTTCCATCGTTTCTGACGTTTCCACTGATGTGCTGTGCGGACAGGCAGAGAGCAGGGTTTCCGTCCAGGTCGATGTGTATTCCGCAACCATAACAGAATCGCGAGCTCTGAGAGATTTGGCGCTAACTTCGCTTAAGCCGCTAAATCCTACAGAGGTGGTAAAAATACCCGGATACGAGCCAGATTATCGGCTCTATCGTTCCAGCCTGGATTTTAAAGTTACCCCCTGATACATCATTCACTCAATGAACCCGCCAACTGGCGGGTTTTCTTTTTCCAGGAGACAACTATGTCTGCACTTTATGAAAAATCTCAGCTGACGAAAATCCTTATTTCGTCACTACCAACAACCAGAGAGGCAATGGATTCTGCCACCTACCTTGATCTGAGTTGCACCCTCAAAGAAGCTCAGTTTACAGGTGGACAGAAACAGGATATTGACACCACCACACTGTGTTCTACTGAGCAGGAGAACACCAACGGCCTCCCAGCGCCTTCAGAGATTTCTCTGTCTGGTAACTTCTTCCTGAATGCCGCGCAGAACGCATTGCGTGATGCTTATGACAACGACACCACTTACGGCTTCCAGATCATCTTCCCGTCAGGTAATGGTTTTAAGTTCCTGGCCGAAGTTCGCCAGCATACCTGGTCATCTGGTACCAATGGTGTTGTGGCAGCTACATTCTCACTGCGCCTTAAAGGCAAGCCTGTCCCGATTGACTCTGTACTCAAACTGACCACTGATCTTCCTTCCTCACTGTCTGTAGCGGTGGGGGCTGCGATCAGCATGGCTGTAGTAGCTGCCGGTGGTAAGCCTCCGTATGCCTACACCTGGAAGAAGGCAGGTAGCACCGTCAGCGGGCAGACATCCGATACCTTTAATAAAGCCACCGCAGTTTCAGGTGATGCAGGTGATTACACCTGTGTGGTTACGGATTCTTCTTCTCCGGTCAAAACGGTTAACTCAGCTGCCTGCACCCTTACTATCAGTTAATGGAGATGCCGGGTTGTCCCGGCATGGATAAGCGATGTCGCAAACTTTAAAACAATTAGCCATGGCGAAAATGGCTGGCTTTCGCCATAAGACGGTCGTCGTCCCTGAGTGGGAAGGAGTCAAAGTTGTCTTGCGTGAGCCATCCGGTGAAGCCTGGCTTCGCTGGCAGGAAGTGGTGAAAGCGGGTGCTGATGATGAAAATGTGTCGGTATCGGAAAAGGCACACCGTAATCTTTGCGCTGACGTGGTGCTCTTCATTGACGTTCTGTGTGACACCGATAAGCAACCGGTATTCAGCGTAGACGAAGAAGAGCAGGTGCGTGAAATCTACGGACCCGTCCATTCACGCCTGCTCAAACAGGCGCTTGACCTGATCAACAACGCGGACGAAGCGCGGGAAAAGTCTCAACCCCCGGCGTAAAGTTTCTGATGTCGCTTGCGCTCCGGATGGGGCGCACGCTCTCAGAGCTTCGGCAGAATATGACGGCAAGCGAGCTTCTGATGTGGATTGAGTACGACAGGCAAAGTCCGGTTGGCGATATCCGTGGCGACATTCAGGCCGCCCAGCTCGTCTCTGCCATCTACGGCTCACAGGGGGCAAAAGTACCGCTGGACGATGCGATCCTGCGATGGGGTGGCGATGAGCAATCAGAACCGAAGGACCCGTTTGCAGGGCTTGAGGCTGCACTTACAGCTGCAACTCAGTGACAAATCTAGTACCTGGGTTTAGCATTAGCATGAATAATGCAATCAAGGTGCAAAAATGAAAAAGTTAATTATAGCCGTCATGTGTTTGTTTTTTATCAGCGCGTGTAAGCCTGAGAAAAATGATTTTATTAAAAATGGCGAAAACATCGTCAGAGAGAAATTAAATAACCCAGATGATGCTAAGTTTAACGCTGAATATTTTAAGTATGGTGATAATGCAGCATACGTTTGTGGTGATGTGACTTACAAAAAAAATAATGATGGCACAAGTTATCGTAATAAATTTTACGTCTATGTCGAGATTATTGATGGGAAATTAACAAGTAATGGTTCAGCAGTGGTGATTAAAGAGGACGACAAGGCATTTCTTGAGGTCTATAAGACGCTTTGCAGGTAGGGCAATTTTATTCAATACGAAGCTCGCTGTGTGCGAGCTTTTTTATTTGGTGAAAGCATGGCAACTCTTCGCGAACTGATAATCAAAATCTCTGCTAACTCTCAATCGTTCCAGTCGGAAATTTCCCGCGCCTCACGCATGGGGCAGGATTATTACCGAACTATGCAAAATGGAGGGAGGCAAGCAGCAGCCGCCGCCCGCGAAAGCGAGAGTGCACTTTCTGATCTTACTACTGGATTTGTATCAGCAGGGAAAGCCGCCGCGGCTGCTAGCGCAGCGTTTGCTACCGGGAAAATTGTTCAGATCGCTGACGAGTGGAACTCCGTAAACGCGCGACTCAAGCAGGCATCATCCTCAGCTGACGATTTTGCTGCTTCTCAGCGTCAGTTGATGGAGATAAGCCAAAGAACTGGCACGGCGTTCGCAGATAATGCAAACCTTTTTTCCCGCGCTGCTGCTTCAATGCGTGAATACGGGTATAGCTCCGATGAAGTCCTGAAAATTACCGAAGCTGTTTCTACTGGCCTCAAACTTTCGGGGGCTAACACCCAGGAAGCGAGTTCTGTTATCACTCAATTCAGCCAGGCGCTGGCACAGGGCGTTCTTCGTGGCGAGGAGTTTAACGCTGTTAACGAATCTGGTGATCGCGTTATCCGCGCACTTGCCACAGGAATGGGCGTGGCCCGCAAAGACCTCAAGAGCATGGCCGATCAGGGGCAACTTACGATTGATAAGGTTGTTCCAGCACTGGTAGGCCAGTTAGATAATTTGCAAGATGAGTTCAAAAGCTTACCACAAACGGTTTCTGGTTCCTTGCAGAAGGTTACTAACTCATTCATGCAATGGGTTGGCGGTATTGATCAGGCTACCGGCGCAACGGCAGGTTTGTCTGGCGGGTTGGATAGTTTAGCCCAAACTCTGGATGCGTTCACTTCTTCAGCTGTTAGCGGTGCCTTGAATGACGTTGCTGACAATATGTCCACAATAACAACTGTGGCAGGGGCGCTTGTTGGCGTGGGGCTGGCACGCTACCTAAGCGGAGTTGTAACCAGCGCCACCAGTGCGACAGGTGCGCTAATTTCAGCCGCGAAATCAGAGGTTGCTCTTGCTGTCGCACAGGACAAAGCGGCTCAGTCTGCTGTTGCAGCTTCAAGGGCTGAAGTTTATCGAGCTCAGCAAGCTGTTCAGCGATCACGAAGCGCAGATGTTCAGGCCGCCCAGCAAGAGAAAATTGCGGCAGCAGAGGCAAAAGTTACAGCAGCTCAAGCCAGACTGACTACCGCTCTTGCAAGTGGCACTGCTACGGAAAAAGTCAGGGCCAGAACTGCACTTGAGCGTGCACAGGCAGGGCTGGTGGCTGCAAAAAATTCTGACGCTCAAGCTGCTGCAGAAAGGCGTCTGTCCGCGACCCAGGCTTCCTTAAACCGGAACCTTGCAAACCGTGTTTCGGCTCAAAGCAATCTCAATAGCGTGACATCCGTCGGCACTCGGCTCATGAGTGGTGCACTTGGTCTCATCGGTGGAGTTCCTGGTTTAGTTATGTTGGGTGCTGGAGCCTGGTATGCGATGTATCAAAACCAGGAGCAGGCACGTCGCTCTGCCCAGGAATACGCCAGTCAAATCGACGAAATACGAGAAAAAACTTCCCGCATGTCTTTGTCTGAAACAGACGACAATAGGGGGAGAACTGTTGGTGCTCTGGTAGAGCAAAATCGTTTGGTTGATGAGCAAGCCAAAAAGGTTGGTGAGCTGAAGAACCAGATCGACGATTTGAATGCATCGCGTGGAAAACCGGGCATTACCAGCGAGAACGATGCAAATATACTGAGAGCGATAGCTATCGTTACGGATCAACTTGCTGTTGAAGAGGGAAAATTAAATGACATGCGAGATAAATCTCGCGGCATACAGCAGGCTCTCGAAGAAATTGAGCGACGTCGCAATGATTTAATACGCGAACAAGCCTGGCGACAGAATGCGGTATATCAGTCGATGATCATGATGAATGGTCAGCATACTGAATTTAACCGTCTGCTGGGGCTGGGAAATCAGCTATTAATGGCCCGGCAAGGGCTGGCTAACGTCCCGCTCAGACTTCCTCAGGCCGACCTCGACAAAAAGCAAACTGATGCCCTCGAAAAGAGCCGCCGGGATCTGGAGTTGTCACGCCTGAAGGGTGAAGCAAAAGAGCGCCTGCGACTGAGTTATGCAGCCGATGACCTGGGGTTAACCAGTGTTCCGCAATTCCAGACAGGCCGTCAGGAGTTGATTAATAACGGTCTTGCTGAATGGCGGAATAATGAGGCCAACAAACCTAAGGCGAAGGGCGGTAAAACCGAAGGCGGTAAAACCGAAGGCGAGAAAACCGAGGATGTGTATAAGCGCCTTATCAAGCAGCAAAAAGAGCAGATTGCCCTGCAAGGCCAGAATACTGAGCTGGCGAAGGTTAAATACCAGGTCAGCCAGGGGGAACTTGCTTCTCTGACGGAAGCCCAGAAAAAGACGGTATTGCAGAATGCTGCACTGATTGACCAGGTTAAATTGCGTGAGCAACTGCGAAATTACGAAGCCAACCTTGCTGACAGTAACGCCAGCGCCCGCGCAGCCAATGAAGCGCAACTGCTGGGCTACGGGCAGGGAACCAGGTTCCGTGAAAGACTTCAGGAGCAGTTCAATCTGCGTAAGGAGTTTGAGCAGAAGAATGCCGATCTTCTCCGCCAGCGTCAGGCTGGTGAAATCGACGAGACATTCTATCAGCAGGGGCTGGCACTTAATAAGCGCTACCTCGAAGAGCGCCTGCGCGACCAGGAGGGATATTACGCAGCTTCTGATGCGCAGCGTGACGACTGGATGACGGGACTGTCTGAGGGTTATGCGAACTGGGTGGACGAAGCTACTGACTATTCTTCCATGGCCGCTGACGGCATGAAGCAGGCCATGGGTGGCGCGGTTACCACGATCACCGACATGCTCAATGGCAACGTTGACAGCTGGAAGGACTGGGGCGTGAGCGTACTGAAGATTATCCAGAACGTTCTGGTGAACATGGCTGTTGCTAATGGCGTCAGCTCAATTGGATCACTATTCAGTTTCGGCGCATCTTCGGCAGCGACCGCCAGTAGCGGTACCGCTATTCAGAATGCTGGCGCGAACTTCACATTTAATGCGAAGGGTAATGTTTACGACTCTCCGTCCCTGAGCGCTTACAGCAATGGCGTTTTCCAGACGCCTCAGCTGTTTGCTTTTGCCAAAGGCGCAGGGGTTTTTGCCGAGGCTGGTCCGGAAGCCATTATGCCGCTTACGCGCGCCGCTGATGGTTCGCTGGGCGTTCGGGCAGTTGGTACTCCGCAGGTCTCCGGCGGTGTGCCTTCAGTTAACTTCGGCGATATCAATATTCAGGGTGGATCACCACAGGCAACCAGTCAGGGAACAGCCGGCGCAGCTGGCAGACAACTGAAAGATGCCATCACTGGCGTCATTAACGAACAGGCCAGCATGCCGGGCTCGCCTCTGTGGCGATTAATCAAGGGAGTTTAACCATGGCAGTCGAAACCTTCAGCTGGTGCCCAAAGGTTGCCTCTCAGGTTGATACAAGTTTTCGTACCCGAAAGGCGCAGTTTGGCGATGGCTATACACAGGTGGCCGGGGACGGCATCAACCCGGTAACACCTCAGTGGAGCGTGAGCTTTACCGGCGACGAGGCTTACATTCAGGCCATTAAAAACTTTCTCAACAGACATGCAGGGTGGAAGTCATTTATCTGGAAGCCACCGCTTGAGCCTTCAGGTTTATGGCGCGCGGAATCCTTCCAGATATCTACCCACGGCAACAAAAAATACACCCTCAGCAGCACATTCATACAGGCATACCATCCATGAGTATTTCATCTGATGTCCAGAAACTGGAACCGGGTAAGCGCGTCCGCCTGATCGAGGTGGACGGCTCAGCGTTCGGTGCGGGTATTCTTCGCTTTCACAACGAGACAATCCCGCATACCGAGGCGGAAATCATCGCCGCAGGCGGCGACGAGTCAAAACTTGAGCCGAAGTCGGTGTGGTGGCAGGGGCAGGAGTATGGCGCGTGGCCGTATGAACTGACCGGCATATCTGTAAGCAGTGACGGCCAGAGTTCACGGCCGTCACTCACCGTTGCAAACATCAGCGGTACGATTGGCGCGCTGTGCCGCAGGTTTCAGGGGATGGCTAAAGCAAAGGTGATCATCCATGACACCTTCGCTCACTACCTGGACGCAAGAAATTTTCCTGACGGGAACCCAACTGCGAATCCCAACGAGGAGCGCAAACAGGTTTATTACATCGACCGTAAATCAGGATCAGACGATGAAACCGTAGAGTTTGAGCTTTCCAGTCCAGCCGATTTGCGCGGGCAACTCATTCCGACCCGGCAAATTCAGCCAATGTGCACGTGGTGCATGCGGGGCTGGTACAAAACGGGGAACGGCTGCACCTACGCCGGGCAAAACGGCTGGTTCGATAAAGACGGCAACCGGGTGGACGATCCTTCACAGGATGTTTGCTCCGGATTGCTGTCAACGGGCTGTAAACCTCGCTTCGGAGAGAATGAACAGCTGGATTATGGCGGGTTCCCCGGCGCTTCACTTCTGAGAGGATAATCATGCGCGACAAAACAGTTAGCGCCATTCTGGCGCATGCCGCCGCATCCTTCCCCGAGGAGTGCTGTGGCGTGGTTATTCAGAAGGGGCGGGTGGAGAAATACATCCCCTGCAAAAATAATGCTGAGTCGCCGACTGAGCAATTTGAACTTAATCCTGAGGATTATGCGGCCGCCGAAGAGCAGGGCACTGTGGTGGCGATCGTCCACAGCCATCCCGGCGACGGGGCAACAACTCAGCCGAGCGAGCTCGACATGCTGATGTGTGATGCCACGGAACTCCCCTGGATTATTGCATCGTGGCCGGAGGGCGACATTCGCACCGTCATGCCTCGCGGAGACCGTCCCCTCACAGGGCGCCAGTTTGTACTCGGGTATGCAGACTGCTGGTCTCTCATCATGGACTATTTCCGCATCGAGCACGGTATTGAACTGCCCAACTACAGCGTAGATCGCCACTGGTGGGAGCAGGGTGAAAACCTCTATATGGATAACTGGCAGGAATGCGGTTTCCGTGAGTACGACGGTCCCGCTCAGCCAGGTGACATGGTTATCATGCAGGTTCAGTCCACCGTCCCGAACCATGCCGGGATTTTGCTTGATGGCAACATGCTACTGCATCACATGTATGGCCAGCTAAGCCAGCGTATTCCCTACGGTGGCTATTACCGTGACCGTACCATCAAAATTCTGCGTTATAAGGATTTGATGTAATGGAAAGAAAAACCGTTATCAAACTCAGCGGCTCAATGGCTCAGCGATTTGGCAGGACACATCGCCGCGCACTAACGTCGGCCAGCGAAGTGTTCAGGGCACTTTCTAACACCATTGACGGCTTTGATGCTTATCTGCGTGAAGCTCGGGCAAAGGGACTGGATTTTGTTATTTTCCGGGATCGTCGCAATATCGGGCACGAAGAGTTTGAACTCCTGGGGCCGGGTGATGAGTTAAGAATAATCCCTGTGATAAGGGGTAGTAAAAGAGCTGGAGTTTTCCAGGCGTTGCTCGGAACGGCTCTGGTCGCTGCTGCAATATGGATGCCGGGAGTTAGTATCGCAGCAAGTAACCTCATGTTTTCCGTTGGTGCCGCAATGGCCGTTGGCGGTGTAGTGCAAATGCTCTCTCCTCAGGTTTCAGGTCTGCGAATGCGTCAGGAACCTGATAACAAACCCTCCTATGCGTTTGGAGGTCCCGTTAACACGACAGCATCTGGCAATCCCGTTCCCCTGCTTTATGGGCAACGGGAAATTGGCGGCGCCATTATATCCGCCGGGGTTTATGCAGAAGATCAGCAATAAACCAAACCACGTACTGCAAGCCACCTGACGGTGGCTTTTTTATGGACGCGATATGACGACGACAATCATCAAAGGCCGCGGTAAAGGTGGCAGCAATCAGACCCGAACACCCATTGAAGCACCTGACAGCATTCAGTCCATTGCAAGGGCAAAGGTGCTGATTGCGCTTGGAGAGGGTGAGTTCGCTGGCGGGCTTGATGGTAAAAACATTTTTCTTGGTGACTCATCTTCCTACACGCCTCTTCAGAACGCCGACGGAAGTTATAACTTCAATAATGTGAAATATGAGTTCCGTTCCGGTACTCAGGACCAGGACTACATTCAGGGCTTCCCCGGCATTGAAAACGAACTTCAGGTTTCATACGAGCTGAAACATGCTGTGCCGTACGTGCGCGCGGTATCCAACACGCAGCTCTCTGCGCTGCGAATTCGCCTGGGATGGCCAACTCTTTTACTCCAGAAAAACAATGGCGATAAAGTCGGTACCCGCGTTGAATACGCTATCGACCTTTCAGTAGATGGCGGACCCTATGAAACGGTAGTCAACGGAGCTGTGGATGACAAAACAACAACGCTTTATGAGCGCAGCCATCGTGTAAACCTTCCGAAAGCTACGACAGGCTGGCAATTGCGGGTTCGAAGAATCACTCCTGATTCGACGAGCGTAAATGTTGTTGACACCATGCGCGTTGTGGCTGTGACTGAAATTATTGACGCCAAACTACGCTACGTAAACACAGCCCTGCTGTACGTTGAATTTGACGCAAAGCAGTTCCCTAATGGCATTCCTCAGGTTGTATGCAATCCGAAAGGTCGAATCATCCGTGTACCGGACACCTACGATCCTGAAACCCGGACTTACTCTGGTACCTGGGAGGGTGTGTTTAAATGGGCATGGACGGATAACCCTGCCTGGATTTATTACGACATCATTCTGAACGAGCGTTTCGGGCTGGGTCAGAGAATTGACGCGACACAGATAGATAAATGGGAGCTTTATCGCATCGCTCAGTATTGCGATCAGCCAGTGCCTGACGGGAAGGGTGGTAGCGGGACGGAGCCTCGTTTTCGTTGTAACGTTTATATCCAGGACCGTAATGACGCCTGGACCGTACTTCGTGATCTGGCGGGTATATTTCGCGGCATGACGTACTGGGGCGACAATAAGATGTATGTCCTGGCTGATATGCCACGGGATGTGTGGCACATCTATAACCACGCCAGCGTTGTTGAAGGAAAATTTACCTTTGCGGATCCGAGTGAAACCACCCGAAACACTGCCGCGCTGGTGAACTGGTCAGACCCTGCCAACCACTATAAAGACACGCCTGAGCCTGTTTACGATAACGATCTGGCCATGCGCTTCGATTATCGTCAGCTCGAAATGACTGCGATCGGCTGCACCAGGCAGTCAGAGGCAAACCGGCGGGGGCGCTGGGCGCTGCTCACTAACGGTATCGGCGAGGTGGTGACCTTCAGCACGGGCATGGACGTTCCACCTGTCGGGGAGGTGATCGGCGTGGCTGCTAACGAGCTGGCCGGAAGAACTATCGGCGGCAGGGTGAGTGCGGTTAACGGCCGCAACATAACCCTCGATCGCGCCGCTGATGTGAAGGCCGGGAACCGGCTGTTTTTGAATCTTCCATCAGGCACAGCTCAGGCCAGAACCGTCCAGGCCGTTAACGGAAACACAGTCACTGTCACCACACCCTACAGCGAAACGCCGGAGGCTGAATGTAACTGGGGTGTGGACTCTGACGATCTGTTTATAGCGCTTTTCCGTGTTACGGGAACGCGGGACAACAACGACGGAACTTTCGAAGTCACCGGGACGACTTACAACCCTGACATCTATTCTGCCGTTGATACCGGTGCAAGGCTGGACGAGCGTCCGATCAGTGTTATTCCTCTAGGGGTTCAGGCCCCTCCAGACAATATCGTCGTGGACAGTTACTCTACGGTTAACCAGAACATTGCGATCACCACTATGCGTGTTGCCTGGGATGCCGTTCAGGGTGCAGTTGCGTACGAGGCCGAATGGCGACGAGACAGCGGAAACTGGGTTAGCGTGCCGCGTACGTCATCACTCGGTTTCGAAGTACAGGGGATCTACTCTGGTCGCTATCTGGTCCGGGTGAGAGCAGTAAACTCCAGTGATGTTTCATCCGTGTGGGTGTCATCTGCTGAAGTAACTCTGACGGGTAAAGTGGGTAATCCACCTAAACCGGTTGGGTTTACTGCTTCTGAAAACGTTGTGTTTGGTATCGAGCTGAACTGGGGTTTCCCGGCGAACACCGATGACACCCTGAAAACGGAAATTCAGTACAGCCTGACCGGTACCGAGGATGATGCAATCCTGTTGGCCGATGTGCCTTACCCGCAGCGCAAATATCAGCAGATGGGTCTGAAGGCAGGGCAGATATTCTGGTACCGCGCGCAGCTGGTTGACCGAACCGGTAATGAATCGGGGTATACCGACTTTGTACGGGGGCAGGCCAGCATCGATGTTTCTGATATCACTGATGCCATCCTGGAGGATATGAAGGGGTCTGAGACATTTAAAGACCTGATCGAGAACGCTGTGGACAGCAATGAAAAAATTGCTGATATGGCGGATGACATCAAAAGTCATGCCGATGAGCTGGAGAAGCAGGCACTGGCTATTGCAGATAACGCGCAGAAGACAGGCCAGCTTCAACAGTCTGTTTCGTCTCTGGACACGAAAGTCGATGGCGTGTCATCCAGTGTAAGCCAACTCTCGCAGTCTGTGGCCACGGCAGACGCTGCGCTTGGTCAGAGGATAGACAACATCAGCGTGTCTATGGATGGTATGACGGGAGGCGTGAAGAACTCGGCAATTGCGATTATTCAGAATGGACTGGCACAGGTGACTTCCCGCCGCTCACAAACCGTGACGAATGCCAGTAACAGCGCCAGTATAGACCGTGTCGATACTACGATTGCTGATGCCAGCCAGGCGGTTGCCCGCGCGCTGGTCACTCTTGATGCGTCTTCCGGTGGCAATATCTCCAATTCCACCAACCTCACTGAAACGTTGGCTGACTTCACCCAGGCGACAGCAACGCAAATAAACTCGCTTAAAGTCACGGTAAACGGGCAGTCAGCGGCAATCGTCACGAATGCTCAGGTGTCGGCAGATATCAATAATAACCTGAATGCGATGTACAGCATTAAGGTCGCTGTTGATGCTAATGGTAACCAGTACGCGGCAGGGATGGGGATTGGTGTTCAGAATACGCCTGCGGGTATGCAGTCGCAGGTACTCTTCCTGGCTGACCGCTTCGCTGTGATGACCCAGGCCGGTGGAGCGGTGACTCTGCCGTTTGTTATCCAGAACGGACAGACGTTTATCCGCGACACCTTGATCCAGGATGGGACAATCGCTAACGCGAAGATCGGAAGTTACATTCAGTCCTCAACCTGGGATGGCTCTGGGAATGTTGGCTGGCATATCAATAAATCCGGTTATGCCGTTTTCAATAACGTCACCGTGCGTGGAACTGTATATGCCACTAACGGCAGCTTCAAAGGGTCAGTCGAGGCGACCACTTTTGTCGGTGACATTGCAAACGTCGGGATTGGAAGTGACGTGAATATTTCCGGCGGTGGGGTTGGGTCACAAACAATCACGTTTACGGATTCCTCAACATCAGCACTCGGTAAATCAGCACTTCTTGAGGCATTGATTTTCGTTTCTTCACTGTCTGGTACTACAACAGTCTCCATAACTCTCAGTATCAACGGGAATACGCGTGACTTGGGCACAATCAATGTTCCTGCCGGGACTGGTGGGCTTTGGATGACCGTAAGACATGCAGTAAGGGGGATCACATCAGCGACTGTAACCGGGACCATCACAGTCATAGGAACAGGAACAGCCAGTAAGACGATATCAGCACCGACATTAACCATTACCCGCGGTACCGGCTCATTTGCCTGATCTTTCTGACATTCAACCTTATTTATAGCCTGCTAAGAAAACAGTCCAACTTTAAGGGGGCAGTTCATTCGGCGGGTTTTTTATTGTCTGGAGAAGATATGCTTTATAACACTGGCACCATCGCCATCAACGGAAATACCGCCACCGGGACGGGCACAAACTGGACTGCACCGGCCAGTCAGGTTCGTGCTGGTCAGACGATTATCGTTGCGTCAAACCCGGTGCAGATGTTCCAGATTACAACTGTCGACGGCGCGACATCCTTGACCGTTACGCCTGCCGCATCTCCAGCGCTCAGCGGCCAGAAGTACGGCATTCTGGTGTCCGACAATATCTCTGTCGACGGACTGGCCCAGGCGATGTCGCAGCTTATCAAAGAGTATGACGAGAACATTGGCGCGTGGGAGACGTTCGCCACAACCTCAGCCAATCAGAGCATCACTGTGACAATCAACGGCATCGCCGTAACCATCCCCGCCATCGGTAAACTGGCTCAGAAAGGGGCCAATGGTGCGCTGCCTGTAGAACAGGGTGGAACAGGCGGGACAAATGCATCAGACGCTCGCTCAAACCTCGGTTTAGGAGACCTGGCAACAGAGAAAAGTAGCGGTATTAGAAAGCAACTTCTCAAAGTTGACCCGCAACTTGGAAGCTCCGTTGAGCTTAACGTGTTTAGCCCTGGAGCTGGAGTAAAAAATGGCTCCGGGTTGATGTTCAGGCGTCCAGCATCTGCTAGCTATGTCATCATGCAGTATGACACCTCAGGTAGTTATGAGGTCAGTAACGTTATTATGGGAATTGACACAGCCTCCCGTAACGTTTCATGGGATTTTCAGTTGTCAGGAAACGCTGTTGCAAATGCTGGATCATGGCTAAACAATTCTGATAAAGACATCAAAACCAATATCAAGACTATAGAAAACCCGCTTGAGAAGATGCGTATGATGCACGGATACACCTGGGACCGTCTGGATGATGCACCTCCGGGGCAGGGATTTATTGCGCAGGAACTTATGGAAGTCATGCCGACGGCAGTATTTGAGGGCGGACGTACAGAACTTAAAGACGGAACGGTAGTTGAGAAAACATTATCGGTAGATGTAACTGGTGCATCAGCAGCGCTTCACCATGAAGCCATTCTGGAGTTAATGAATAAAGTCGAAGAGCTGACAGCAACAGTTGAAAGATTACAGGCTAGTAGTTGAAAGCGGTGCAGCCTCAGTGGAGCAAAATAGAGGCTGCTTCGGTTTATTCACTAACAAGCCACATATCGGACTCTTCAAACATTTCCTCAAGCATGCGGTTCAGACGTTCTTTTTCAGTTTTTGTGCAATCGCTATTTAAGGCGTTCGCCTGCATCGGTTTCACTTTCACTTCAGCATCAGGGAAAATCTGGTGTACTCGCTTCGTCAGCTTAGCCAGGATGATCTCTCTGGCGCCAGGCAAACCATCAAAATTTCTTTTGTCATAAATTAGTTCAACGAACATAACTCCACTCCCTTACTGTTTAGATATACAGTATTTATACCGCAGAGGTTTTGTCTGTCAAGGAGTCCAATGTGAGCAATTAAGGTTTTGGGGAAGTTATGGCAAAGTTTTGAGAACTGCTATGCCCTGCAACACCGATGGTGACTGATGTTGGCTTGATTCAGGCATGGGGCATGGATGGGGCAAAAGTGGTCTGTGAAGTTCGTTAAAGTTCGCAAATCTCGCTTTGCATCGATCTCGCTCATCCCTTGTTTAATGCGCTCCTGGACGATCTTTATCGATTTTAAAAACTATGAGTTCATATTATAAAAATGTAGCGAAAAAAGGTGCTTGCACCTGAAAAGATGAACATTCTGCATAGCGCGTTTTACACAACAGGAATATATTGAATCGTTACTCGACAAACGATGCATAAGGTTTTCTATGACAC
>Ga0183097_10789_pt1 | contig 37294 bp, 33 predicted proteins | sample BioMet8_FD_128883 | JGI IMG/M metagenome (GOLD analysis project Ga0183097, IMG submission 128883) | Microbial communities from bioreactor (seeded with sewage sludge) at Lawrence Berkeley National Lab, California, USA - Biofuel... | ecosystem: Engineered > Bioreactor > Anaerobic > Unclassified ... | reverse complement strand
TGGCAGGTTGCTCCAGCAACGCTAAAATCGATCAGCTGTCTTCTGACGTTCAGACTCTGAACGCTAAAGTTGACCAGCTGAGCAACGACGTGAACGCAATGCGTTCCGACGTTCAGGCTGCTAAAGATGACGCAGCTCGTGCTAACCAGCGTCTGGACAACATGGCTACTAAATACCGCAAGTAATAGTACCTGTGAAGTGAAAAATGGCGCACATTGTGCGCCATTTTTTTTGTCTGCCGTTTACCGCTACTGCGTCACGCGTAACATATTCCCTTGCTCTGGTTCACCATTCTGCGCTGACTCTACTGAAGGCGCATTGCTGGCTGCGGGAGTTGCTCCACTGCTCACCGAAACCGGATACCCTGCCCGACGATACAACGCTTTATCGACTAACTTCTGATCTACAGCCTTATTGTCTTTAAATTGCGTAAAGCCTGCTGGCAGTGTGTATGGCATTGTCTGAACGTTCTGCTGTTCTTCTGCCGATAGTGGTCGATGTACTTCAACATAACGCATCCCGTTAGGCTCCACGGAATATTTCACCGGTTCGTTGATCACTTTCACCGGCGTTCCCGTCCGCACGCTGGAGAACAAGGCTTTAATATCCGGTGCATTCATGCGAATACACCCTGAACTGACGCGCAAACCGACGCTGTCCGGCGCACTGGTACCATGAATGAGGTATTCGCCATTACCATGCGCGAGGCGCAGTGCGTAACGTCCTAGCGGGTTATTTGGTCCGGCAGGAACGACTGGCGGTAATTTAATGCCACGCTCCAGCGAACGCTGACGAATGCCTGCCGTAGGCGTCCAGGTTGGGTTAGGGATTTTCTGCCCAACACGCGTTTCCATCACCGGCGTTTCCAGCCCCTGCAATCCAATACCTATTGGATAAACCTGCACAATATTTTCTCCCGGCGGATAATAATAAAGGCGCAGCTCTGCAAGGTTAACGATAATCCCCTGACGCGGTGCATCAGGTAATAACAGTTGTGAAGGAATAGTTATCGTCGTACCAGGTTTTGGCACCGGGGCGATAGTGTTATTGGCTTCAAGGATCAACATTGCCGCAGTATCAAAACGTCGGGCAATAGCCTGAAGGTTTTTATCCCCTTCTTGCACCGTATACGTTTGATTTTGCCCAACCAGTCGGCTTCCGGTTGGTGGTAGCGGATAATCAACCGCCCAGGCAGCCTGGATGGCGCTAAAAGCGCCGATAAGCGTGAGTGTAAGCAAAGACGCGCGTTTCATTGTAAACCTCCTGTATTTGCCGGAGACTCACGCTGAAACGTCGGATGGCGCTTATGTTCACCTGAAACCAAAACACTCCTGTGCAGGTCAGTGTAAACATTGACCATCCGGCAATGTGAGCCAACCGGATGAAAGCTGTCCTTTTAGTTTAGCTAAGTGCAGCGGCTTTGGCGCGAATTGCGCGAATCATCGCTTCCAGACCTTGTGAACGAGATGGGGTGAGATGTTGGGTGAGCGCCATTTTTTCAAACCACGGACGCACATCGAAATTGACAATATCCTGCGGCGTCATCTGATCGTAGAGAATAAAGACGACCGCAATAAGCCCTTTCACAATCGCCGCATCGCTGTCGCCCTGTAATTCAATAATTCCCTGGGCATTCTGGCGCATGACAATCCACACCTGACTCTGACAGCCCTGAATGCTATTTTGTGGACTTCTGTCTTCGTCGCGTAATTCTGGCAGACGCTGGCCCAGCTCAATAATGTAGAGATATTTCTCTTCCCAGTTGGCGCAGCGTAAAAAATTACGCAGCAACTTTTCTTTATCCGGCAATAAAGCCATAGTGCCTCCCTGTTATCCCAGCAAACGGTGAATACGTTGCAGGCCGGTCACCAGACGATCCACTTCTTCATGGGTGTTATACATGGCCAGCGACGCCCGACACATCGCAGGGACGTTGTAATAGGCCATCAATGGCATTGCGCAGTGATGTCCGGTACGCACAGCAATGCCGTAATTATCGAGAAAACTGCCAACATCATAGGCGTGGTGTTTACCGAGATTAAAAGCAATAACGCCAAGCCTGTTTTGTGGGCCATAGAGAGTGAGATCCGGTACAGATTCCAGCTGTGATAGCGCATAATGCATCAGATTCTGTTCATACTCGGCTATGTTATTAAGCCCCAGCGCCGAAACATACTCCAGCGCCGCGCCAAGACCAATGATGCCCCCGGTATTGGGTGTACCGGCTTCAAACCGCCATGGTGCTTTGGTCCAGGTAGTGCCTTCACTCAGGCTGACGGTGGCGATCATAGAACCGCCCCCTTCCCACGGCGGCATCTCCTGCAACAAGGCTTCTTTGACATAAAGAATGCCAATTCCGGTGGGGCCATACAGTTTATGCCCGGAGAACACGTAAAAGTCGCAATCCAGCGCCTGAACATCCACCAGATGATGCATCACCGCCTGAGCGCCATCCACCAGCACTTTTGCGCCATGCTGGTGCGCAAGCGTGATCATTTCCGCCAGTGGATTTTCTGTGCCAAGCACGTTGGAGACATGAGTAATTGCCAGCAGGCGAGTTTTCTCATCAAACAGCGTAGGCAGCGTCTCCAGTTGCAACGTACCGTCGGGATTGAGCGGGATCACACGCAGCTCTGCGCCAACGCGTGCGCAAAGCATCTGCCAGGGAACAATGTTAGCGTGGTGCTCCATCTGACTTATGATGATGTTATCGCCCGCCCGCACGTTGCTGTTGCCCCAGCTATTGGCGACCAGATTGATCCCTTCCGTCGTGCCGCGGACGAACACCAGCTCTTCCGCCGAACGGGCGTTGATAAACAACGATGCCTGCTTGCGTACGTTCTCCATTTTCTCGGTCGCCTGGGCGCTTAAGGTATGAATACCGCGATGCACCGCCGCGTAGCCGTGACGATAAAACTCGGCCTCGGCGTCAATCACCTGGCCCGGTTTCTGCGCACTGGCGGCGCTGTCGAGATAAGCCAGCGGCAAACCGTTTACCTCACGAGAAAGCACCGGAAAGTCGGCCCGCACTTTGTCGACGGAAAAAGTCATCTTACACCTCCTGGCAGTCGTTGACCGATTCGGGCCAGCACCTGCTGTTTAAGCCCCTCATCACGCAGTGCTTCCGTCAGTTCAGCAGCAAAGGCGTAAATGATCATCTGCTGGGCATCCTGCTGATTGATCCCGCGCGAGCGCAGATAGAACATCTGTTCATCATCAATACGCCCCACCGTCGCGCCGTGGCTGCATTTCACATCATCTGCATAGATTTCCAGCTGCGGTTTCGTATCCACTTCCGCCAGTTTGCCCATCAGCAGATTATTGTTGGTCATCTGACCATCCGTTTTGATGGCGTGCTGCGCGACGTTGATCAAACCGTTAAATACCGCGCGGCCTTTGTCGCTGACGATAGTTTTGTGCAACTGTCGGCTGTTACAAAAACCTTTATTGTGTTCCAGCCAGGTGCGGGTATCACACACCTCGTTTTTCACCGGCATCGCCAGGCTATTGATCCGCAGCGTGCTGTTTTCGCCATTGAGTTGCGTACTGGTGTTGTGTCGTAACACTGCGCCACCCAGCAGGAAACTATGGCTAAATGCGGTGGCATCGTCAGCCAGCAACAAATCGTTATGGGCAAAGTGGTGACTGACCGGGTTTTCAAACGCCAGCTTGATATGCTGCAAGTGGGCGTTCGCTGCGACATTGATAGTGAACCGTGCGCCGGTGAAGTGACGAGCATCATTAAGGCTGACAAAATGTTCGATCACCGTTGCTTCGGCACCTTCCGCCAGATCCAGATGATGTCGGTAATGGGCAGTGTTGACCTCTTCACCTGCCACGCCCTGGGTAATATGCATTAACAGCAATGGCTTTGCCGGCCGTTGACCGCGCTTCACGGCGATATGCGTCACGCTTTGTGCCAGGCTTTCCGTCAAATGCAGAAACACTTCCGCCTGAATAGCGTCGGGTACCCCCTGACGGTCGTCGTTAATGCTCACTTCATACCCGCTGCCTTCAGTCGCATCGCTCAGTGCTGACACGTAACGTCCATCGACAAATACCAGCCGCACAGCGTCTAACGTTAACGCTAAGGCATCTCGCTGCTGTGGGGATATCTCTCCCGCAATGCTGACAAACTGGCTATTGGTCAGCCCTTCCAGCGGCGTATATTTCCAGTTTTCATGTTTACGTGTCGGCAGTCCGGTACGCAGCAATTGTTGTAAATGCTGCTGTGCTTGCGGTGAGCGTTTTGTCCCTTCAGCTTCAAACAAGTGATGCCACTGTTGCAGCGCATTACTGCTGTTCGGTAAGCCAGCCATAACCCTGCTCCTCCAGTTGTTTGACCAACGTGAAATCGCCGGATTTCACAATTCGTCCCTGATATAGCACATGAACGTAATCAGGCTTGATGTAGTCGAGAATGCGTTGGTAGTGCGTAACAATGATGAATGAGCGCTTGCCATCACGCAGCGAGTTCACGCCATCGGCGACCACTTTTAATGCGTCAATATCCAGCCCGGAGTCCGACTCATCAAGAATGCATAACTCCGGTTCCAGCACCGCCATTTGCAAAATATCGTTGCGCTTTTTCTCGCCGCCGGAAAAACCAACGTTTACCGAACGGGTCAATAAATCTTCCGGCATCTTCAACAGCGCGATTTTCTCTTCCATCAAATCCTGAAAATCAAAGCGGTCGAGCGTTTCCTGCCCGCGATAGCTGCGCACCGCATTAAGTGCCGTTTGCAGGAAAAACTGGTTACTGACGCCGGGAATTTCTACCGGATACTGGAAGGCCATAAAGATACCTTCACCTGCACGATCTTCCGGCGACAGCGCAAGCAAATCTTTGCCTTTAAACTCAACCGCTCCGCCCGTCACTTCATAATCTTCTCGCCCGGCAAGCGTTGCCGATAAGGTACTTTTGCCCGAACCGTTTGGCCCCATAATGGCATGAACTTCGCCGGGACGAACGTCGAGGCTTAATCCACGCAGGATAGCTTTATCTTCCACGCTGACGTGTAAATCTTTAATACTTAACATGTTTATTCCTTATCCGACGCTGTGTTCAAGACTGATGGCGAGGAGTTTTTGTGCTTCAACGGCAAATTCCAGCGGCAGTTCTGAGAACACGTCTTTGCAGAAACCGTTAACAATCATCGAGATGGCGTCTTCTTCGCTGATCCCGCGTTGCAGGCAGTAAAACAGTTGATCTTCACCAATACGTGATGTCGTTGCCTCGTGCTCCAGTTGTGCGCTGTTATTGCGACATTCGACATACGGGAAGGTATGCGCCCCACAATTAGCGCCAATCAGCATTGAGTCGCACTGAGTGAAATTGCGCGCATTGGTTGCCGTCGGCATGATTTTCACTAAGCCGCGATAACTGTTCTGACTATGTCCGGCAGAGATCCCTTTCGAGATAATGGTCGATTTGGTGTTTTTACCGATGTGGATCATCTTGGTGCCGGTATCAGCTTGCTGATGACCGCTGGTCAGCGCCACTGAGTAAAACTCACCAATGGAGTTATCGCCGCGCAAAATGCAGCTGGGATATTTCCACGTAATCGCTGACCCGGTTTCTGATTGCGTCCATGACATTTTGCTGTTTTCGCCTTCGCACAAAGCACGCTTGGTGACGAAGTTGAGAATACCGCCGGTGTTGTTATCGCCAGGGAACCAGTTTTGTACCGTGGAATATTTCACCTCGGCGTTTTTATGGATGATGACTTCCACCACTGCCGCGTGCAACTGATAGCTGTCACGCACCGGAGCGGAACAGCCTTCAATGTAGCTGACGTAGCTGTCTTCGTCGGCCACCAGAATGGTGCGCTCAAACTGCCCGGTTTTTTCTGCGTTAATGCGAAAATAGGTGGAAAGTTCCATCGGGCAGCGCACGCCTTTAGGCACATAAATAAACGTACCGTCAGAGGCTAAGCGCACGCCGACCATACCTGGCTGCTTTGCCACCAGCTCGCGGATGTGTATCGCCGCTGCGGGTGTCAGCGTTAAGCCTTGCCAGGCGAAATCCTGTGGGTTAAAGGTTCCTGAATGCATGTCCATCTATTTACCTCACTTCATCGCTTTCAGCGTATAACAGCATGTTAGTGATAATGATTATCAGTTCAACCCAGCAAACGCAGGGGCTTTACCGTAAAACATGCTTTTTGCCTGCTTTTAATAAGCATAGACCCTGATGTGTGGGTTAACAGGCACGCTAAGAATTAGGTATCTCATTGTTAGATAATGGTTATTATCTAAGGAGCATTAAGGCTGTGATGAAAAAGAAAAAGTTGTATTGAAAATGACTATTTAAGAGATAGGTAAAAAAGTGCAGCGTTCAGAAATAAGAAAACCCTTAAGTCAGTGCGACACAGGCTTAAGGGTTTCTACCCCATCCGGCGCTTATCTCCGGCACTCTCAGTGGCTTAGCTCTTGAAGGGGCGATAAGAATAATCTCATAAAGCTAACCCGCCGTTTTAACACAAACTGCGATTAGTATTATTTTTGAACAATATCAGGCGGTAGATAAGCAGTATTAAGAAGGTCATCGAACCTGGACGGAGGTTAATCCAGGTCGATTTGGCGAACTTGCGGCATTAAGTCAGGATCAATGCACGCCCAGACGCCAGGCAAAGTAGATTTCTTCTTTTAATTCAGCAGAAGAGAGAGTAAGCAGGTCAGCAAATTCAAGTTCTAGTTGTTTCAGACGTTTGAGATATTGGGCAGGTGAAAGATTGCTCTGGTCACGGCGTAAAAATTCAATGGCCAGCTGGGTGGGATCAAGTTGAGTAGACATAGCATCCTCGCTTTTAGACAAGACCTGCACAGTATACCACCGTTTACTGTGCAGATAATGACCAAAAGCAATATGCGTCACACTTTTCTGGTGACAACGTCACAAAATGGCGGTCGTCAATCGTGACGAACAGCACAAACGCCCTTTCTCATCGAAGATTTCAATCTGCCAGACCTGGTGACGCGAACCGAGATGCAACGGTTTGCATACGCCGCGCACCCGCCCTTCTCGTGCCGAGCGGACGTGGTTAGCATTGATTTCCAGACCAACCACTTTTTGCTCACCTTCGGTACATAAATAACCGGCAACGGAACCGATACTTTCGGCCAGTACCACGGATGCTCCTCCATGCAGCAACCCGAAAGGCTGCTTTGTCCGCGAGTCTACTGGCATTGTCGCTTCAAGGGTGTCATCACCAATATGTTCAAAGCGAATATCCAGGAACCCCACCATGTTTCCTTCACCCATAGCATTCAGTGCTTCCAGGGTGATTTTCCGTTTCCATATCATTTAATAATCTCCAGTAAAGCCTGCACAGGATGGCGTACCCCCGTGCCTTCAACCCGTTTTACCTGGCTACGGCAGGAATATCCGGTCGCCAGACAGCGGTTACGCGGCAGTCGCTGCATAGCCTGATGCCAGGATAACTCATAGATCCCGAGCGAATTTTCATGGTTTTTCGCTTCATGTCCGTAAGTCCCTGCCATGCCGCAGCAACCCACGCTGACATTTTCCAGTTTCGCGCCAAAACGGGCAAATATCGCGGCCCATTGTGCTGGCGCACCCGGCAAGGCGGTAACTTCGGTACAGTGACCAAAGAAATACCATGATTCACCGCTGACTGTAGCCACTGGCTGTGACTCAAGTGCGCTTGCCAGCCATTCATTCGCCAGTAAGACGTTAAACTCGCCACGTTCCTCGCCCAGTGCCAGTTTATATTCATCGCGATAACAAAGTACCAGCGCCGGATCGACGCCTACCATTGGCATACCCAGCTTCGCCATACGGTTGAGGAAATCCGCCGTCTTTTTCGCCGTCTTCGCAAAACGATTAAGAAAGCCTTTGATATGCTGGGCTTTGCCATTTGGTGAAAATGGCAGTAACACAGGCTGGAAACCTAATTTTTCGACCAGACGGACAAAATCCGCCACCACTTGCGCATCGTAATAGCTGGTAAAGGGGTCCTGCACCACCAACACCGTGCGCGCTTTCTGCTCTGCATTGAGAGCTTCAAGCTGTTCCAGCGTCATGTTTGCCGAGCGATGCCCCACCATTTGTTGTTGTAGCGAGGGGACCGACAGCAGTGGCAAATCAACCATGCCGATATGTTTTTCCGAGAGTTTGCGCACCAGCGGCTGGTTAATGAAGAAGTTAAAGGTTTTCGGCGCACGTGCCATCAGCGGCGCGTAGCTCTCGACCGTAGCGACGAGGTGGTCGCGCAGCGGACGTAAATAACGGGTGTGATAGAGCTGCAGAAAACGAGAGCGAAACTCCGGCACATCAATTTTGATGGGGCACTGGGTCGAACACGCTTTACAGGCCAGACAGCCCGACATCGCCTCTTTGACTTCGTGTGAGAAGTCATATTCGCCTTTATTCGCATGCCAGCTATTGCGCGTGCGGGCAATTAACGTCCGCAAACTGACGCCGGATTCAGGCAGTTCTTGTTCCAGTTTGAGTGGATCAACGCCGCGATCCGCCAACAAACGCAGCCATTCACGCACCAGCGTTGCGCGCCCTTTCGGTGAATGAATCCGGTTCTGGGTGATCTTCATCGACGGACACATCGGACTACGGGCATCAAAGTTGAAGCATAAACCGTTGCCGTTACACTCCATCGCACCGCGCCACTGCTGGCGTACCGCAATGGGGATCTGCCGATCGAATGTACCGCGCTTCACCGCGTCCACTTTCATCATCGGCGCATCGAGACCTTCTGGCGGGCAAATCTTCCCTGGGTTGAGTCGGTTATGCGGGTCAAATGCCGCTTTCACTTTGCGCAGTTCTGCAAAAAGTTCCTCACCGAAAAACGCCGGGCTGTATTCAGCGCGAAAACCTTTGCCGTGCTCGCCCCACAACAAACCACCATATTTCGCAGTCAGCGCCACCACGTCATCAGAGATTTGCTTCATCAAAATCTCTTGTTGCGGATCGCACATATCCAGTGCCGGACGGACGTGCAAGACACCTGCGTCGACGTGACCGAACATACCGTAGCTTAAGCCGTGGCTGTCGAGCAGCGCGCGAAATTCAGCAATATAATCGGCCAGATGTTCCGGCGGTACGCAGGTATCCTCAGCAAACGGAATTGGCTTAGCGGCACCTTTGGCATTGCCAAGCAGACCAACGGCTTTTTTGCGCATTGCATAGATACGTTCAACCCCCGCCAGCTCACGGCACATCTGCCAGCCGATGACACCTGCTTGATGACTGGCGATCAGCTCATCCAACCGCACACAGAGTGCATTTACCCGCTCGTCAATCAGCGCCTCATCATCACCAGCAAATTCCACAATGTTCAGCCCGAGCATCTCTTTGTCAGGCACATCGGTAATCAACTCGCTGACGGAATGCCAGACAATATCTTCCCGCGCTAGATTCAGCACTTTTGAGTCCACCGTCTCTACCGAAAGCGCCCGCGCCTCAACCATAAACGGCGCGTTACGCAGCGCTGAGTCAAAAGAGTCATATTTGACATTCACCAGACGGCGCACTTTAGGCAAGGGCGTAATATCCAGCCGCGCTTCGGTAATAAAGGCCAGCGTCCCTTCTGAACCCGTCAGAATGCGCGTCAGGTCGAACTCGGTCATCTCATCGTTAAAGACATGACGCAGATCGTAACCGGTAAGAAAGCGGTTAAGTTTGGGGAAGTTGTCGATGATTAACTGGCGTTGCTGACGGCAACGTTGATAAACCGTGTTATAAATTCGCCCGATTGTGGTATTGGATTTACCCAGCGTTTCCGCCAGCTCGACGGGTAAAGGTTGCGTATCGAGAATATCGCCCCCCAACAACACCGCGCGTACGCCAAGTACGTGATCTGACGTTTTGCCATAGACCAGCGATCCCTGACCAGAAGCATCGGTATTGATCATCCCACCGAGCGTTGCCCGGTTGCTGGTCGAAAGTTCCGGCGCAAAAAAGTAGCCGAACGGTTTCAGGTACTGATTGAGTTGATCTTTTATCACCCCGGCCTCAACGCGCACCCAGCCCTCTTCAGGGTTAATTTCGATGATGCGGTTCATATGGCGGGACATATCAACAATAATCCCCTGGTTGAGCGCCTGACCGTTAGTGCCGGTGCCGCCGCCGCGGGGGGTAAAGATCAGCGATGAATAGCGTTCCTGCGCGGCAAGACGGGCGATCAGCGCCACATCTGCGGTTGAACGCGGAAATACCACCGCATCGGGGAGAAGTTGGTAAATACTGTTGTCGGTCGACATTGTCAGACGATCGGCATAACTTGTCGCCGTATCGCCGGTAAAACCTTGTTGCTCCAGCTCTTGCAAAAAATTAAGCACCAGTTGAACGACGCCGGGTGCCTGGGAAATCTGTGGAATCATTATATTGACCCTTTCCTGCGGTCTGTGATGTAGGTCGATACACTATTCTTTCAGGCTGCTGCAATAGCGCACTGAAAGGTGATGTTTGTTTACTCTATGGATTTCGTGTTGCAGGAAGGCGGCAAGCGAGTGAACTCCAGGAGCTTACAATAGTAAGTGACTGGGGTGAACGAACGTAGCCGCAGCACATGCAACTTGAAATACGACGAGTAAATCGTTTGCGTGTTGCCTGAGTTGTTGTACCACATTTTTTTCTAACACGCCCATCAGAATTAAGGGCAGAATCGGCCTGTTAAAAACCGCTGAAATTGCTCATCATTATGCAGGTGAGTTTCGCGTGTTCACGTCGCGTCGACGATTTGACGCACAAAAAAGGTGAAAAGTAGTTATGGTAAATGTTCGTCAGCCCAGGGATGTCGCACAAATTCTGCTTTCGGTGCTGTTTTTAGCCATCATGATTGTGGCATGTCTGTGGATTGTTCAACCCTTTATTCTCGGCTTTGCATGGGCCGGTACGGTGGTTATCGCCACCTGGCCGGTATTGTTACGTTTGCAAAAGATCATGTTTGGCCGCCGCTCTCTCGCCGTTCTGGTGATGACGCTGTTATTAGTGATGGTGTTTATCATCCCTATTGCTTTGCTGGTTAACAGTATCGTCGACGGCAGCGGCCCGCTAATTAAAGCCATTTCCAGCGGTGACATGACGTTACCCGATCTGGCGTGGCTTAATACCATTCCGGTGATTGGCGCGAAGCTGTATGCAGGCTGGCACAACTTGCTGGATATGGGGGGGACGGCGATCATGGCGAAAGTCCGCCCTTATATTGGCACCACCACCACCTGGTTCGTTGGGCAAGCGGCGCATATCGGGCGCTTTATGGTGCATTGTGCGCTGATGCTTCTCTTCAGTGCCCTGCTGTACTGGCGCGGTGAACAGGTGGCACAAGGCATTCGCCATTTTGCGACCCGTCTGGCAGGCGTTCGCGGAGATGCCGCCGTACTGCTGGCGGCACAGGCTATCCGCGCGGTGGCGCTGGGTGTGGTGGTGACGGCGTTAGTACAGGCAGTGCTTGGCGGTATCGGCCTCGCCGTTTCCGGCGTACCTTATGCAACTTTGCTAACGGTGTTAATGATCCTCTCCTGCCTTGTCCAGCTTGGCCCGTTGCCGGTACTGATTCCGGCGATTATCTGGCTCTACTGGACCGGCGATACCACCTGGGGAACGGTATTGTTAGTGTGGAGCGGTGTGGTTGGCACGCTGGATAACGTCATCCGCCCAATGTTAATTCGCATGGGTGCCGATTTACCGCTGATCCTGATCCTCTCTGGCGTTATTGGTGGTTTGATTGCTTTCGGGATGATCGGTCTGTTTATTGGTCCGGTTCTGTTAGCCGTTTCCTGGCGTCTGTTTGCCGCGTGGGTGGAAGAAGTCCCGCCGCCGACGGACCAACCGGAAGAAATTCTCGAAGAACTTGGCGAAATCGAGAAACCGAATAAGTAATTTCTCATCAGGCGGCTCTGCCGCCTGATTGTTAACCACCGCTAATTGATATTTGCTTGCTCTTCCCCATATTTTCCTGCTTACCGCCATTCAGCTGGTAGTACCTGTCGCAAATTCTTTACAGTTTTTAAACTAATGAGACGAATCTGATCGACGCAAAAAGTCCGTATGCCTACTATTAGCTCACGGTTATAAATCAACATATTGATTTATAAGCATGGAAATCCCCTGAGTGAAACAACGAATTGCTGTGTGTAGTCTTTGCCCATCTCCCACGATGGGCTTTTTTTTAACATTTTTCCGCATCGCTACCTCGCCCCTCACTCTTTCCAATAATGTTGCACAAGATACTGTGACTCTCTTCAAGCCGTCAGCAGGCTGATAATGTTATTTATATTTTATTGTTTATTTCATGCAGCCATTACACGATGAACGCTTATGAACTCCAGGCACTCCGCCATATTTTTGCCATGACTATTGATGAATGCGCGACCTGGATTGCCCAGACCGGTGACAGTGAAAGCTGGCGTCAATGGGAAAATGGCAAGTGTGCCATTCCTGATTGTGTAGTCGAGCAACTGTTGGCTATGCGTCAGCAAAGAAAAAAACATCTTCATGCGATCATAGAGAAAATAAATAACCGCATCGGCAACAACACCATGCGTTTTTTCCCCGACTTAACCGCGTTTCAACAAGTCTACCCTGATGGCAATTTTATTGACTGGAAGATCTATCAATCGGTAGCCGCTGAATTATATGCACACGATCTGGAGCGGCTTTGTTAATTTCTCCACAAAAAGGAATTGTCGTTGTTACAACAATAATGAACGGATACTGACACAACATCGCTACACTTTTTAAAGCACCTTTGCTAAGTAGAACCTACGAAAAATCCCTATTACCCTACCGCACTTGGGTTGTATTTTAATTACCTGGTGCATGGTATGGGCGTCATTTTGATGAGCCTGAATATGGCCTCGCTGGAGACACTTTGGCAGACTAATGCCGCGGGTGTCTCGATAGTTATCTCATCGCTGGGCATTGGTCGATTAAGTGTCTTGCTTTTTGCAGGATTATTATCCGATCGCTTTGGTCGCCGCCCTTTTATCATGCTCGGGATGTGCTGCTATATGGCCTTCTTTTTTGGCATCCTGCAGACCAATAACATCATTATCGCTTATGTTTTGGCTTTCTGGCGGGAATGGCAAACAGTTTTCTCGATGCAGGCACTTATCCCAGTTTGATGGAAGCTTTTCCACGCTCACCTGGGACAGCCAATATTTTAATTAAAGCATTTGTTTCCAGCGGACAATTTTTATTACCGCTAATCATTAGCCTGTTAGTGTGGGCTGAACTGTGGTTCGGTTGGTCCTTTATGATTGCTGCAGGCATTATGTTTATTAACGCTCTGTTTTTATACCGTTGTACGTTCCCACCCCATCCGGGTCGTCGCTTACCTGTCATAAAGAAAACCACCAGCTCTACGGAACATCGCTGTTCAATTATCGATTTAGCCAGTTATACCTTATATGGCTATATCTCAATGGCAACGTTTTATCTGGTTAGCCAGTGGCTGACACAGTACGGACAATTTGTTGCAGGCATGTCATACACTATGTCGATCAAACTACTCAGTATCTACACCGTGGGTTCGCTGCTTTGTGTATTTATTACCGCTCCACTCATTCGTAATACCGTTCGCCCAACAACATTACTGATGCTGTACACCTTTATCTCATTTATTGCTCTGTTTACCGTCTGCCTGCATCCCACATTTTATGTGGTGATAATATTTGCTTTTGTCATTGGTTTTACCTCTGCTGGAGGTGTTGTGCAAATTGGCCTGACGTTAATGGCTGAACGTTTCCCTTACGCTAAAGGTAAAGCTACAGGGATCTATTACAGTGCGGGCAGTATTGCGACCTTTACTATTCCGTTGATTACGGCTCATCTGTCCCAAAGAAGTATTGCCGATATTATGTGGTTCGATACCGCCATCGCTGCCATCGGTTTTTTACTGGCACTGTTTATCGGCTTACGCAGCCGCAAAAAAACGCGGCATCACTCGCTAAAGGAAAATGTCGCTCCGGGTGGGTAATGCAATATTCTTTTCAGGTCATGCAAGATCTTACGGATAAATAACTCTTTCTGCGCTAACTAAGGAAAATCGCGATCAAAAACAAACTATGACATGCAATATTCCTGGAAACATAAACTTTATGCCATGTACCCAGGGAAAATCATCTTCAGTATAGTAATTATGTAAACCGTCGGAGAACAATACGTACGGTAACGAAATTATCTTTCAGCAAGGAGCTGTGAAAATGTCTCAAAATAAGGCTTTCAGCACGCCATTTATCCTGGCTGTTCTTTGTATTTACTTCAGCTACTTCCTGCACGGCATTAGTGTTATTACGCTTGCCCAAAATATGTCATCTCTGGCGGAAAAGTTTTCCACTGACAACGCGGGCATTGCCTACTTAATTTCCGGTATCGGTTTGGGGCGATTGATCAGTATTTTATTCTTCGGTGTGATCTCCGATAAGTTTGGTCGTCGGGCGGTGATATTAATGGCAGTAATAATGTATCTGCTATTCTTCTTTGGTATTCCCGCTTGCCCGAATTTAACTCTCGCCTACGGTCTGGCAGTGTGCGTAGGTATCGCTAACTCAGCGCTGGATACGGGTGGCTACCCCGCGCTCATGGAATGCTTTCCGAAAGCCTCTGGTTCGGCGGTCATACTGGTTAAAGCGATGGTGTCATTTGGGCAAATGTTCTACCCAATGCTGGTGAGCTATATGTTGCTCAATAATATCTGGTACGGCTATGGGCTGATTATTCCGGGTATTCTATTTGTACTGATCACGCTGATGCTGTTGAAAAGCAAATTCCCCAGCCAGTTGGTGGACGCCAGCGTAACTAATGAATTACCGCAAATGAACAGCAAACCGTTAGTCTGGCTGGAAGGTGTTTCATCGGTACTGTTCGGTGTAGCCGCATTCTCGACCTTTTATGTGATTGTGGTGTGGATGCCCAAATATGCGATGGCTTTTGCTGGTATGTCAGAAGCTGAGGCATTAAAAACCATCTCTTATTACAGTATGGGCTCGTTGGTCTGTGTCTTTATTTTTGCCGCACTACTGAAAAAAATGGTCCGGCCCATCTGGGCTAATGTATTTAACTCTGCACTGGCAACAATAACAGCAGCCATTATCTACCTGTACCCTTCTCCACTGGTGTGTAATGCCGGCGCCTTTGTTATCGGTTTCTCAGCAGCTGGCGGCATTTTACAGCTCGGTGTTTCGGTCATGTCAGAGTTTTTCCCAAAAAGCAAAGCCAAAGTCACCAGTATTTATATGATGATGGGTGGACTGGCTAACTTTGTTATTCCGCTGATTACCGGTTATCTGTCGAACATCGGCCTGCAATATATCATTGTTCTCGATTTTACTTTCGCGCTGCTGGCCCTGATTACCGCAATTATTGTTTTTATCCGCTATTACCGCGTTTTTATTATTCCTGAGAATGATGTGCGGTTTGGCGAGCGCAAATTTAGCACCCGGTTAAACACAATTAAGCATAGAGGTTAAAGGAGTTAATTATGGATGTTACCGCAAAATACGAATTGATTGGGTTGATGGCTTATCCTATCCGCCACAGTTTATCGCCTGAAATGCAGAATAAAGCCTTAGAAAAAGCGGGATTGCCATTTACCTATATGGCCTTCGAAGTGGATAACGATAGCTTTCCCGGAGCAATTGAAGGATTAAAAGCTCTAAAAATGCGCGGAACTGGTGTATCAATGCCGAACAAACAACTGGCGTGTGAATATGTTGATGAATTAACGCCAGCAGCCAAACTGGTGGGTGCCATCAACACCATCGTTAATGATGATGGCTACCTGCGCGGCTATAACACCGACGGCACGGGCCATATTCGAGCCATTAAAGAGAGCGGTTTTGATATCAAAGGCAAAACAATGGTGCTGTTAGGGGCCGGAGGTGCCTCAACGGCGATTGGCGCGCAGGGGGCAATTGAAGGTTTAAAAGAAATTAAACTCTTTAACCGTCGGGATGAGTTCTTCGATAAAGCCCTCGCCTTCGCGCAGCGGGTTAACGAAAACACCGATTGTGTCGTCACGGTTACCGATCTCGCCGATCAGCAAGCCTTTGCTGAAGCCCTGGCTTCCGCCGACATTTTAACCAATGGCACAAAAGTGGGTATGAAACCCCTTGAGAATGAATCATTGGTTAATGATATCAGTCTGTTACATCCGGGACTGCTGGTCACTGAATGCGTGTATAACCCGCATATGACGAAGTTATTGCAGCAGGCGCAACAAGCTGGTTGCAAAACGATTGATGGATACGGCATGTTGTTGTGGCAAGGGGCTGAACAGTTCACGTTATGGACTGGCAAAGATTTCCCTCTGGAATATGTTAAACAGGTCATGGGGTTCGGTGCCTGACAGGCTGACCGCGTGCAGAAAGGGTAAAAAATGAAAACCGTAACTGTAAAAGATCTCGTCATTGGTGCGGGCGCACCTAAAATCATCGTCTCGCTGATGGCGAAAGATATCGCCCGCGTGAAATCCGAAGCTCTCGCCTATCGTGAAGCGGACTTTGATATTCTGGAATGGCGTGTGGACCACTTTGCCGACCTCTCCAATGTGGAGTCTGTCATGGCGGCGGCAAAAATTCTCCGTGAAACCATGCCAGAAAAACCGCTGCTGTTTACCTTCCGCAGTGCCAAAGAAGGCGGCGAGCAGGCGATTTCCACCGAGGCTTATATTGCTCTCAATCGTGCAGCCATCGACAGCGGCCTGGTTGATATGATCGATCTGGAGTTATTTACCGGCGATGATCAGGTTAAAGAAACCGTCGCCTACGCCCACGCGCATGATGTGAAAGTTGTCATGTCCAACCATGACTTCCATAAAACGCCGGAAGCCGAAGAAATCATTGCCCGTCTGCGCAAAATGCAATCCTTCGACGCCGATATTCCTAAGATTGCGCTGATGCCGCAAAGTACCAGCGATGTGCTGACGTTGCTTGCCGCGACCCTGGAGATGCAGGAGCAGTATGCCGATCGTCCAATCATCACGATGTCGATGGCAAAAACTGGCGTAATTTCTCGTCTGGCTGGTGAAGTATTTGGGTCGGCGGCAACTTTTGGTGCGGTAAAAAAAGCCTCTGCGCCAGGGCAAATCTCGGTAACTGATTTACGCACAGTATTAACTATTTTACATCAGGCATAAGCAATAATATTTCGGCGGGAATATCCTCCCCCGCCGAACTAAAAAAATATATTCAACCGTATTTAATAAAAATATTTCGTGAGTCTCTGTGCGCTAATTATCCATCTGGCGTAGGGAAAATCACACCTGAATCAGGAATTAACAATGAAACCTGTAAAACCACCTCGTATTAATGGACGAGTGCCGGTCCTGTCGGCACAGGAAGCGGTGAATTATATTCCCGACGAAGCAACACTTTGTGTGTTAGGCGCTGGCGGCGGTATTCTGGAAGCCACCACGTTAATTACTGCTCTTGCTGATAAATATAAACAGACTCAAACGCCACGTAATTTATCGATTATTCGTCCAACAGGGCTTGGCGATCGCGCCGACCGCGGTATTAGTCCGCTGGCGCAAGAAGGTCTGCTGAAATGGGCATTATGCGGTCACTGGGGACAATCGCCGCGTATTTCTGATCTCGCAGAACAAAATAAAATTATTGCTTATAACTATCCACAAGGTGTACTTACACAAACCTTACGCGCCGCCGCAGCCCACCAGCCTGGTATTATTAGTGATATTGGCATCGGGACATTTGTCGATCCACGCCAGCAAGGCGGCAAACTGAATGAAGTCACTAAAGAAGACCTGATTAAACTGGTCGAGTTTGATAACAAAGAATATCTCTATTACAAAGCGATTGCGCCAGATATCGCCTTCATTCGCGCTACCACCTGCGACAGCGAAGGCTACGCCACTTTTGAAGATGAGGTGATGTATCTCGACGCATTGGTTATTGCCCAGGCGGTGCACAATAACGGCGGTATTGTGATGATGCAGGTGCAGAAAATGGTTAAGAAAGCCACGCTGCATCCTAAATCTGTCCGTATTCCGGGTTATCTGGTGGATATTGTGGTGGTCGATCCGGATCAAACCCAACTGTATGGCGGTGCACCGGTTAACCGCTTTATTTCTGGTGACTTCACCCTTGATGACAGTACCAAACTTAGCCTGCCCCTAAACCAACGTAAATTAGTTGCGCGGCGCGCATTATTCGAAATGCGTAAAGGCGCGGTGGGGAATGTCGGCGTCGGTATTGCTGACGGCATTGGCCTGGTCGCCCGAGAAGAAGGTTGTGCTGATGACTTTATTCTAACGGTAGAAACAGGTCCGATTGGCGGAATTACTTCACAGGGGATCGCCTTTGGCGCGAACGTGAATACCCGTGCCATTCTGGATATGACGTCCCAGTTTGATTTTTATCACGGTGGCGGTCTGGATGTTTGTTATTTGAGTTTTGCTGAAGTCGACCAGCACGGTAACGTCGGCGTGCATAAATTCAATGGTAAAATCATGGGCACCGGTGGATTTATTGATATCAGTGCCACTTCGAAGAAAATCATTTTCTGCGGCACATTAACTGCGGGCAGTTTAAAAACAGAAATTACCGACGGCAAATTAAATATCGTCCAGGAAGGACGGGTGAAGAAATTTATTCGGGAACTACCGGAAATTACTTTCAGCGGAAAAATCGCTCTCGAGCGAGGGCTGGATGTTCGTTATATCACTGAGCGCGCAGTATTCACGCTGAAAGAAGACGGCCTGCATTTAATCGAAATCGCCCCTGGCGTCGATTTACAAAAAGATATTCTCGACAAAATGGATTTCACCCCAGTGATTTCGCCAGAACTCAAACTGATGGACGAAAGATTATTTATCGATGCGGCGATGGGTTTTGTCCTGCCTGAAGCGGCTCATTAACAGGAGTATAATGATGGATTTTTCTTTAACTGAAGAACAAGAACTGCTGCTGGCCAGTATTCGCGAACTGATTACGACTAACTTTCCGGAAGAGTATTTCCGCACCTGCGATCAAAACGGGACATATCCGCGTGAGTTTATGCGGGCGCTGGCGGATAACGGTATTTCCATGCTTGGCGTGCCGGAAGAATTTGGTGGTATCCCTGCGGATTACGTCACCCAAATGCTGGCGCAGATGGAAGTGTCAAAATGCGGTGCTCCGGCATTTTTAATTACCAACGGTCAATGTATTCACAGTATGCGCCGTTTCGGTTCTGCAGAGCAGCTACGTAAAACGGCAGAAAGCACCCTGGAAACCGGCGACCCCGCCTATGCCCTGGCGTTGACGGAACCAGGTGCTGGCTCAGATAACAACAGTGCCACCACCACTTACACGCGTAAAAACGGCAAGGTTTACATCAACGGACAGAAAACCTTTATTACCGGTGCGAAAGAGTACCCGTATATGCTGGTGTTGGCGCGCGATCCGCAACCGAAAGATCCCAAAAAAGCCTTCACCCTGTGGTGGGTCGACTCCAGTAAGCCCGGCATTAAGATTAACCCGCTGCATAAAATCGGCTGGCATATGCTCAGCACCTGCGAAGTCTATCTCGACAACGTGGAAGTTGAAGAGAGCGACATGGTGGGCGAAGAAGGAATGGGTTTCCTCAATGTGATGTACAACTTTGAGATGGAGCGCCTGATCAACGCCGCGCGCAGCACCGGCTTTGCCGAATGCGCCTTTGAAGATGCCGCCCGCTATGCCAACCAACGTATCGCTTTTGGTAAGCCCATTGGTCATAACCAGATGATCCAGGAAAAACTGGCGCTGATGGCGATTAAGATTGACAACATGCGCAACATGGTGCTGAAAGTGGCATGGCAAGCCGATCAGCATCAGTCACTGCGCACCAGCGCGGCGCTGGCAAAACTGTATTGCGCACGTACCGCAATGGAAGTCATTGATGATGCGATTCAAATCATGGGCGGTCTGGGCTATACCGATGAAGCGCGCGTCTCCCGCTTCTGGCGTGATGTCCGTTGTGAACGTATCGGCGGCGGTACAGACGAAATTATGATTTACGTAGCAGGTCGGCAGATCCTGAAAGACTATCAGAACAAATAATCTGCAGGCGGCGCAGCTTCTTAACAAACTGCGCCGCCAGATTTATCCAACAAGACTTACCGGTTGAGGAAATTCAGATAGGATTTCTTGTTCCGCAAAACATTTTTTAAATTGCCTGCGGTAATCGCTGGGTGAACAGCCGACATGGCGCAAAAACAGTTTGCCAAAGTGATCGACATTTTCATAACCCACACGCCAGGAGATCTCTGCCTGTGATAATTCAGTATTAGTGAGTAACCATTTCGCTTCCGTCATACGCCGTTGAATAACATAGTTAATTGGGGAAATACGATACTCTTTGGTAAATTCATGGCAAATATAACTGACGCTGGCACGAAATTTTTTCGATAACTGTTCTAAAGTGATTTTTTCGCGATAATTATTATTCAGATAGAAAAGAATATCTTTTATCAGAACATCTTTTTTAATATACCCCTGCTCCGAACGATAAGCATTTTTAAAGTTTTCGTAGTAAAGAATTGCTAATGTATAGGCAAATGCATCCCATAACGAAGATGTTTGGCTATTTTTACTTTGCGGCAAAATCACACTTAGCTCATTAAATAAGGTTTTAATGACTTCTTTTCCCTGCCCCGCGGCAATTACCGGACAAGAATGCGGTTGCAGTAGATGATTTTCCTCAGCCCCCTGAAACTGAAAGCCGTACAGCGCACAGGTACACGTCGTTGCCGGATCGTTAACGTCAGAGGCCACCGCATGCAGCCTGCCGCGTTCTATCACCACTATATCATCTGCATGCGCGACATATAACGAAGAATCGATGGTAAACCTTGCCACCCCTTTCTTGACGTAAATCAGCTCGGTTTCATTGTCATGAACGTGATGTCCAGACTCCCATTTTGGATCATCGCTAAATGCAAAACGTGAAAGCCGTGGCGTTTTACCAGCGACAAACAGCGTTTCACTGGCATTATCAAAACAGCGTTGATACATGACAACCTCCCTATTCCATGAGCAAGCAAAAACAATATATGCCGGATAAAATACGGCGTGTATTGCGGTTATACAACCGCGTTTAGCGAGAGCTAAACAAGATTATTTACACTGAATGCAAGATTGTACGGTCATGGAATAACTATATTGCCGCAAATTGCACTTTTGTTTTAGCGATCGCATTTTTTTTGCAAGATTGTTGGCAAGGAAAACAGCTTGCTCCGTCGAAAACCCCGCACCGCTATCGCACACTATTTTCAGGCCATTTTTACCTTCCATCGGAGATGGTTCCGTATGCGACTCACAGGAGAAATCATGAAAATAATAACCTGCTTTAAGCTGGTGCCTGAAGAACAGGACATTGTTGTCACTCCAGAATACACCCTGAATTTCGACAATGCCGACGCCAAAATCAGCCAGTTCGATCTCAATGCCATTGAAGCTGCAAGCCAGCTTGCAACAGATGACGATGAGATAGCCGCGCTGACCGTTGGCGGCTCATTGTTGCAGAACTCGAAAGTGCGCAAAGACGTGCTATCCCGCGGGCCGCACAGCCTGTATATGGTGCAGGATGCACAACTTGAGCATGCACTGCCTCTCGATACCGCAAAAGCGCTGGCGGCAGCAGTTGAAAAGATCGGCTTCGATTTACTGATCTTTGGTGAAGGTTCCGGCGACCTTTATGCCCAGCAGGTTGGCTTGCTGGTCGGAGAAATTCTGCAACTTCCGGTGATTAATGCAGTGAGTGCTATTCAGCGTCAGGGCAATACACTGGTGATTGAACGCACGCTTGAAGATGATGTTGAAGTTATTGAACTCTCTGTTCCAGCCGTGCTCTGCGTCACCTCCGATATTAACGTGCCACGCATTCCTTCGATGAAAGCCATTCTCGGCGCGGGTATAAAACCGGTAAATCAGTGGCAGGCAAGTGATATTGACTGGAGCCAGAGCGCGCCACTTGCTGAACTGGTCGGCATTCGCGTACCGCCGCAAACAGAACGTAAGCACATCATTATCGATAACGATTCGCCGGAGGCCATTGCCGAGCTGGCGGAACATCTGAAGAAAGCCCTGAACTGAAGCCTACGGAGAAGAAACGATGAGTCAATTAAACAGCGTCTGGGTCTTTAGCGATAATCCTGAACGTTATGCTGAACTGTTTGGCGGCGCTCAGCAATGGGGCCAACAGGTGTATGCCATTGTACAAAATACCGACCAGGCGCAGGCAGTTATGCCTTATGGTCCAAAATGTATTTATGTTCTTGAGCAAAACGACGCGCTGCAACGCACTGAAAATTACGCCGAAAGCATTGCTGCCCTGCTGAAAGATAAACACCCCGCTATGTTGCTGTTGGCCGCGACGAAACGTGGTAAAGCTCTGGCAGCACGGTTAAGTGTGCAACTGAATGCGGCGCTGGTGAACGATGCCACGGCGGTGGATATTGTCGATGGTCACATTTGCGCCGAACACCGGATGTATGGCGGGTTAGCGTTCGCTCAGGAAAAGATCAACAGCCCGCTGGCGATCATTACCCTTGCACCCGGTGTTCAGGAACCGTGCACCAGTGATACCTCTCATCAGTGCCCGACAGAAACGGTACCTTACGTTGCTCCGCGTCATGAAATTCTCTGTCGCGAACGCCGTGCGAAAGCCGCAAGCAGCGTGGACCTGAGCAAAGCAAAACGTGTGGTTGGCGTCGGTCGTGGTCTGGCGGCGCAGGATGACCTGAAAATGGTCCACGAACTGGCGGCGGTGCTGAATGCTGAAGTCGGCTGTTCACGTCCAATTGCCGAAGGCGAGAACTGGATGGAGCGTGAACGTTATATCGGTGTCTCCGGCGTGTTGCTGAAATCCGATCTCTACCTGACGCTGGGGATCTCCGGGCAGATCCAGCATATGGTTGGCGGCAACGGCGCAAAAGTGATTGTCGCCATCAATAAAGATAAAAATGCGCCAATCTTCAATTATGCCGACTACGGTCTGGTGGGCGATATCTACAAAGTCGTCCCTGCCCTGATTAGCCAGTTGAGCCGCTAATTCCCCTTTCAACCACATCTCCCGCTGTAAACGCAGCGGGAAGGGAGCATAACGCATGTCGGATGACAAATTTGATGCCATTGTGGTCGGTGCGGGCGTTGCTGGTAGCGTTGCCGCACTGGTCATGGCGCGAGCCGGGCTGGATGTCCTGGTGATAGAACGCGGCGACAGTGCCGGATGTAAAAACATGACCGGCGGGCGTCTTTATGCCCACACACTTGAAGCAATCATTCCAGGCTTTGCAGCATCAGCGCCGGTAGAACGCAAGGTCACACGCGAGAAAATCTCCTTCTTAACCGAAGAGAGCGCCGTTACCCTCGATTTTCACCGCGAGCAACCAGATGTTCCGCAACACGCATCTTATACCGTATTGCGTAATCGTCTGGACCCGTGGTTGATGGAACAAGCCGAGCAGGCGGGCGCACAGTTTATCCCGGGCGTTCGCGTCGATGCGCTGGTTCGTGAAGGAAACAAGGTCACTGGCGTCCAGGCTGGGGATGATATTCTCGAAGCGAATGTGGTGATTCTGGCTGATGGCGTTAACTCGATGCTTGGCCGCTCGCTGGGAATGGTTCCCGCTTCCGATCCGCATCATTACGCTGTTGGTGTTAAAGAGGTTATTGGCCTCACACCAGAACAGATCAACGATCGCTTTAATATTACGGGCGAGGAAGGTGCCGCCTGGCTGTTTGCCGGTTCCCCTTCTGACGGCCTGATGGGTGGCGGATTCCTCTATACCAATAAGGATTCCATATCCTTGGGGCTGGTTTGTGGATTGGGTGATATCGCCCATGCGCAAAAAAGCGTGCCGCAAATGCTGGAAGATTTTAAACAACACCCCGCCATTCGCCCGCTGATTAGCGGCGGCAAACTGCTTGAATATTCCGCGCATATGGTGCCGGAAGGCGGTCTGGCAATGGTGCCGCAACTGGTTAACGAGGGCGTGATGATCGTTGGTGACGCCGCAGGCTTCTGCCTGAATTTGGGTTTTACGGTCCGCGGCATGGATTTAGCCATTGCATCGGCTCAGGCTGCCGCCACAACGGTGATCGCCGCCAAAGAACGCGCAGATTTCTCCGCCAGCAGTCTTGCGCAATACAAACGTGAGCTGGAACAAAGTTGTGTTATGCGCGATATGCAGCATTTTCGCAAGATCCCGGCGCTGATGGAAAATCCGCGCCTGTTTAGTCAGTATCCGCGCATGGTCGCCGACATCATGAACGATATGTTCACCATTGACGGCAAACCAAACCAGCCGGTACGCAAAATGATCATGGGACACGCGAAGAAAATTGGGCTGATCAACTTGCTGAAAGATGGCATTAAGGGAGCAACCGCGCTATGAGCCAGAACGCTACGGTTAACGTCGACATCAAATTAGGCGTCAATAAATTCCATGTTGATGAGGGCCACCCGCATATCATTTTGGCGGCAAATCCCGATATCAATGAATTCCGTAATTTAATGAAAGCTTGCCCTGCCGGACTTTATAAGCAGGATGACGCCGGCAACATTCATTTCGATTCCGCCGGTTGTCTGGAGTGCGGCACCTGTCGGGTGCTGTGCGGCAACACTATTCTCGAACAGTGGCAATATCCCGCAGGCACCTTCGGTATTGATTTTCGCTACGGCTAATCATGCATCCCACAGGCCCGCATCTCGGGCCTGATGTTCTGTTTCGAGAGTCCAAAATGAAAGTGACATTAACGTTCAACGAACAACGTCGTGCGGCGTATCGTCAGCAAGGGTTATGGGGCGATGCTTCACTGGCCGATTACTGGCAGCAGACCGCTCGTGCGATGCCAGACAAAATTGCCGTGGTCGACAATCATGGTGCAACGTACACCTATAGCGCGCTCGATCACGCCGCGAGCTGTCTGGCAAACTGGATGTTAGCGAAGGGTATTGAATCAGGCGATCGCATCGCATTTCAACTGCCTGGCTGGTGTGAATTTACCGTTATCTATCTTGCCTGCCTGAAAATCGGTGCGGTTTCCGTGCCGCTGTTGCCTTCCTGGCGGGAAGCAGAACTGGTGTGGGTGCTCAATAAGTGTCAGGCAAAAATGTTCTTTGCACCGACGTTGTTTAAACAAACGCGTCCGGTAGATTTAATCCTGCCGCTGCAAAATCAGCTTCCACAACTACAACAAATTGTCGGCGTGGACAAACTGGCTCCCGCCACCTCTTCCCTCTCATTAAGTCAGATTATCGCCGACAATATCCCACTGACCACGGCGATAACGACCCACGGCGATGAATTAGCTGCGGTGCTGTTTACCTCCGGAACCGAGGGTCTGCCAAAGGGCGTGATGCTAACGCATAACAATATTCTCGCCAGTGAGCGGGCTTATTGCGCGCGGCTGAATCTGACCTGGCTGGATGTATTTATGATGCCTGCGCCACTTGGTCACGCAACGGGATTTCTGCATGGCGTAACAGCACCATTTTTAATTGGTGCTCGCAGCGTGTTGTTAGATATTTTCACTCCTGATGCGTGTCTCGCGCTGCTTGAGCAGCAGCGTTGCACCTGTATGCTAGGCGCAACGCCGTTTGTCTATGATCTTTTGAATTTACTAGAGAAACAACCCGCAGACCTTTCAGCGCTGCGCTTCTTTCTTTGCGGCGGTACCACAATCCCCAAAAAAGTGGCGCGTGAATGTCAGCAGCTCGGCATTAAATTATTAAGTGTTTATGGTTCCACAGAAAGTTCGCCGCATGCGGTGGTGAATCTCGATGATCCTTTGTCGCGCTTTATGCACACCGATGGTTACGCTGCCGCAGGTGTAGAGATTAAAGTGGTCAATGACGCACGCAAGACCTTACCGCCAGGTTGCGAAGGTGAAGAAGCCTCGCGTGGCCCCAATGTGTTTATGGGGTATTTTGATGAACCTGAATTAACCGCCCGTGCGCTGGACGAAGAAGGCTGGTATTACAGCGGCGATCTCTGCCGCATGGATGAGGCTGGCTATATAAAAATTACCGGACGCAAAAAAGATATTATTGTCCGCGGCGGCGAAAATATTAGCAGCCGTGAAGTGGAAGATATTTTATTGCAGCATCCTAAAATTCACGATGCCTGTGTGGTTGCAATGCCCGATGAACGTTTAGGTGAACGATCATGCGCTTATGTCGTGCTGAAAGCGCCGCATCATTCATTATCGCTGGAAGAGGTGGTGGCTTTTTTTAGCCGTAAACGGGTCGCAAAATATAAATATCCTGAACATATCGTGGTAATCGAAAAACTACCGCGCACTGCCTCAGGTAAAATACAAAAGTTTTTGTTAAGAAAAGATATTATGCGGCGGTTAACTCAGGATGCCTGTGAAGAGATTGAATAAGTTTCATCTTCGGGGATCACATAAACCCGGCGACAAAACGCCGCCGGGTATTTATTTTATTTCTTCAGTTCAGCCAGGCTTAACCAGGTTTGCACCACGGTGTCCGGGTTCAGAGACAGGCTATCGATCCCCTCTTCCATCAACCATGCGGCAAAGTCTTCGTGGTCGGACGGACCCTGACCGCAAATCCCGACATATTTGCCCTGTTTCTTCGCGGCACGAATCGCCATCGACAGCAGTGCTTTCACCGCATCGTTGCGCTCATCGAACAGTTCAGACACCACGCCGGAGTCACGATCCAGACCGAGCGCCAGCTGCGTCATGTCGTTTGAGCCAATTGAGAAGCCGTCGAAATATTCGAGGAACTGCTCGGCCAGCAAGGCGTTGGACGGGATTTCACACATCATGATGATTTTCAGCCCGTTCTCACCACGTTTCAGCCCCTGACGCGCCAGTTCCTCAACCACCGCTTTCGCCTGATCTACGGTTCGCACGAACGGGATCATGATCTCAACGTTGGTCAGCCCCATGTCGTTGCGCACACGTTTCACTGCTTCGCACTCCAGCGCGAAACAGTCGCGGAAGCTGTCGGAAATATAGCGTCCCGCGCCACGGAAGCCGAGCATCGGGTTCTCTTCATCTGGCTCGTAACGCTCACCACCGACCAGGTTGGCATATTCGTTCGATTTAAAATCAGAGAGACGGACAATGACGCGCTTCGGATAAAACGCGGCACCCAGCGTCGCGATCCCTTCAGTCAGACGACCAACGTAAAATTCACGCGGAGAATCAAAACCTTTCATCATCTCGCGGATTTCGTTTTGCAACTGCGGTTCCTGATCGTCAAACTCAAGCAGTGCGCGTGGGTGGACGCCAATCATACGGTTGATGATAAATTCCAGACGCGCAAGTCCCACGCCTTCGTTCGGCAGACAGGCGAAGTCGAAAGCTCGGTCCGGGTTACCGACGTTCATCATCACTTTCAACGGCAGATCCGGCATCGTTTCTACGCTGGAGCTTTTCACGCTAAATTCCAGCAACTCCGCATAGACGTAACCGGTATCACCTTCGGCACAAGAAACAGTGACGTTCTCACCGTCTTTCATCCGTTCTGTTGCATCACCACAGCCCACTACCGCCGGAATGCCCAGTTCACGAGCGATGATCGCCGCGTGACAGGTACGACCGCCACGGTTGGTGACGATGGCAGATGCTTTCTTCATGATCGGTTCCCAGTCCGGGTCGGTCATGTCAGTGACCAGCACGTCACCAGGTTCGATGCGGTTCATTTCGCTGATATCATGGATGACTTTCACCGGACCCGCACCGATGCGATGACCGATAGCACGGCCTTCGGCGATAATCTTACCCTGTGAATGCAGCGTATAACGCTCCATGACCTGACCGCGTGAGCGCACGGTTTCCGGACGCGCCTGCACAATGAACAGTTTACCGGTGTGGCCATCTTTCGCCCACTCAATATCCATCGGGCGACCGTAGTGTTTCTCAATTTGTACGGCCTGTTTTGCCAGTTCCTGCACTTCTTCGTTGGTCAGCGAGAAGATGTCACGCTGTTCCTGCGGTACGTCTTCGATTTTAACCTGCTTGCCGTGCTCCTGGGTCGGCGCGTAAACCATGCGGATTTTTTTCGACCCCATGGTGCGGCGCACGATAGCCGGGCGATTCGCCGCCAGTGTCGGTTTATGCACGTAAAACTCATCCGGGTTAACCGCACCCTGCACGACCATCTCACCAAGGCCCCATGCGGAAGTGATAAACACCACCTGGTCAAAGCCGGATTCGGTATCAATGGAGAACATCACGCCAGATGATGCGAGGTCAGAGCGCACCATCCGTTGAACACCGGCGGAGAGCGCCACACCACGGTGATCGTAACCCTGGTGCACACGATAAGAGATGGCGCGATCGTTAAACAGAGAAGCAAATACATGTTTCACTGCCACGAGAACGGCGTCAAAACCCTGAACGTTGAGGAAGGTTTCCTGCTGACCGGCAAAAGAAGCGTCCGGCATATCTTCTGCGGTGGCGGAGGAGCGCACCGCAAAAGAGGCGTTTTCGTCATCGGCAGAAAGCTGTGCATAGGCTTCGCTGATGGCGTTTTCCAGCTCAGGCTGGAAGGGAGTGTCGATAATCCACTGGCGGATTTGCGCGCCCGCTTTCGCAAGCTGAGTAACATCGTCAATATCCGTTTTATCCAGCAGTTCATAAATGCGCTGGTTTACGCCGCTTTGGTCCAGAAACTGGTTAAACGCGTCGGCGGTTGTGGCGAAACCATTCGGAACGGAAACACCCATTCCGGAAAGGTTAGTAATCATTTCACCCAGGGAGGCATTTTTGCCCCCAACCCTGTCTACATCATTCATGCCGAGTTGGTTATACCAAAGCACCAGCGGTGACGAGCCATTGTTGGACATCGAACAATCCTTTTGTGATAAATGAACGGTTTGAGAAACACATTTCTGCGCATTTATCTTTGCATATTTAACCGGATGAAAAAAACGGTGAATCGTTCAAGCAAATATATTTTTTTATTTTTTAAGACTGATCCCAGCGTTGCGCAAATCTGCTCTCTTCGACAATTTCCACATAAACCATCGGTATAAACGAAACCATAAAAATGAAATACTGTTTTCATAAAAAATAAAATTGAAGGTTCATTTTATAAACCAGACATAACGTTCTACGCTTCTGTGCGTTTTTAATTTATGCTTTCATAGAATTATGTCTGCATCACGGGAAGAACAAAATGGATAATGCTGTTGATCGCCACGTTTTTTATATTTCTGATGGTACGGCAATAACTGCGGAGGTATTAGGACACGCAGTAATGTCACAATTTCCCGTCACTATCAGCAGCATCACGCTGCCGTTTGTCGAAAATGAGAGCCGTGCACGGGCAGTGAAGGATCAGATTGACGCAATTTATCACCAGACAGGCGTGCGCCCGCTGGTCTTCTACTCCATCGTGTTGCCGGAGATTCGCGCCATCATCTTGCAAAGTGAAGGCTTTTGCCAGGATATCGTTCAGGCGCTGGTTGCCCCGCTACAACAAGAGATGAAACTGGATCCAACGCCGATTGCTCATCGTACCCATGGCCTTAACCCTAATAATCTCAATAAATATGATGCGCGCATTGCGGCGATTGATTACACCCTCGCCCACGATGACGGCATTTCGTTGCGCAATCTGGATCAGGCTCAGGTGATCCTGCTCGGTGTTTCTCGCTGTGGTAAAACCCCGACCAGTCTGTATCTGGCAATGCAATTTGGTATCCGCGCGGCAAACTACCCCTTTATTGCCGACGATATGGATAATCTGGTGCTACCCGCGTCGCTCAAACCGCTTCAGCATAAATTGTTCGGCCTGACTATCGACCCGGAACGTCTGGCGGCGATTCGCGAGGAACGTCGGGAGAACAGTCGCTATGCCTCGCTTCGTCAGTGCAGGATGGAAGTCGCGGAAGTGGAAGCCTTGTACCGTAAAAATCAGATCCCGTGGATTAACAGTACCAATTATTCGGTAGAAGAGATTGCCACCAAGATCCTCGATATCATGGGCCTTAGTCGCCGAATGTACTAGAGAACTAGTGCATTAGCTTATTTTTTTGTTATCATGCTAACCACCCGGCGAGGTGTGACACACCTCGCACTTGAAATCAGCAGCGATTGGTTTATCGTGATGCGCATCACTTCCCGGCAGTCCTGCCGTAGAAGCAACAAATTTCTGAGACTTGTAATGAACAGAACTGACGAACTCCGTACTGCGCGTATTGAGAGCCTGGTAACGCCCGCCGAACTCGCGCTACGGTATCCCGTAACGCCTGGCGTCGCCACCCATGTCACCGACTCCCGCCGCAGAATTGAAAAAATACTCAATGGTGAAGATAAGCGACTGTTGGTCATTATTGGCCCCTGCTCGATCCACGATCTCACCGCTGCAATGGAGTACGCCACCCGTCTGCAGTCGCTGCGCAACCAGTACCAGTCACGGCTGGAAATCGTAATGCGCACCTATTTTGAAAAACCACGAACTGTTGTCGGCTGGAAAGGACTAATCTCCGATCCAGATTTAAACGGCAGCTATCGGGTAAATCACGGTCTGGAGCTGGCGCGCAAATTACTTTTACAGGTAAATGAGCTGGGCGTCCCAACCGCGACTGAGTTCCTCGATATGGTGACCGGTCAGTTTATTGCTGATTTAATCAGTTGGGGCGCGATTGGCGCACGTACTACCGAAAGTCAGATCCACCGCGAAATGGCTTCGGCACTCTCCTGTCCGGTAGGTTTTAAAAATGGTACCGATGGCAATACGCGGATTGCTGTGGATGCTATCCGCGCAGCCCGCGCCAGCCATATGTTCCTCTCGCCAGACAAAAATGGTCAGATGACCATCTATCAGACCAGCGGCAACCCGTATGGCCACATTATTATGCGTGGCGGCAAAAAACCGAATTATCATGCCGATGATATCGCCGCAGCCTGCGATACGCTGCACGAGTTTGATTTACCTGAACATCTGGTGGTGGATTTCAGCCACGGTAACTGCCAGAAGCAGCACCGTCGCCAGTTAGAAGTTTGTGAGGATATTTGTCAGCAAATCCGCAATGGCTCTACGGCGATTGCTGGAATTATGGCGGAAAGTTTCCTGCGCGAAGGAACGCAAAAAATCGTCGGCAGTCAGCCGCTCACTTACGGTCAATCCATTACCGACCCGTGTCTGGGCTGGGAGGATACCGAACGCCTGGTCGAAAAACTCGCCTCTGCGGTAGATACCCGCTTCTGAATGCGTGCCCATTCCTGACGGAATGGGCATTTCTGCGCAACTTGTTGTCTTCTCAACAAATTACTGCTTGCTCTGGTCAGCCATAAAATTGATAATAAGAATCATTGTTATATCAATTATTATTAATTTTTATGCGTTATACGGATAGCAGAAAACTCACGCCTGAAACGGATGCCAATCACAAGACCGCTTCCCCGCAGCCTATTCGGCGAATTTCCAGCCAGACACTGTTAGGTCCGGATGGCAAACTGATTATCGATCATGACGGGCAAGAATATCTGCTCCGTAAAACTCAGGCTGGCAAGCTGCTGTTGACCAAGTAGCCTTTAACTCGAGCAGCTGACTTCCAGCCGTTTACCCCAGTCAGGTGGACGACTGACATAGTCATCATCTCTGTCGCTGAAAGGATTTCGCAACGCCTCATGCAGGCGGTGCAATTCCGTCATATCACCCTTTTCTGCCGCTTCAATCGCCCGTTGCGCCAACCAGTTGCGCAATACCAGAGCGGGGTTAACGCTTTGCATCAGTTGCTGACGCTCACTATCGCTAACCTCGTCTTGTTGCAAACGCCCCCGATAACGGGCAAACCAGTCATCAAATGCCGCACGATCAATAAACTCATCACGTAGCGGTGACGCCGCGCTGTGCTGCTCGGTCAGACTCAGCATGCGGAATGTGCGGGTATAATCGCTGCGCTCTCGCGCCATCAGACTGAATAATTCATTCAGTAGCGCGTTATCCTCTTTTTGCTCCGTCATGAAGCCCAGTTTCTGCCGCATCCGTTGTCCATAATGCGTCAACAAAACCTGCTGATAGCTGTCCAGGGCCTCATTCAGGGCATCTACGGCAACAAATGGTGACAATGTCTGCGCCAGACGCTGTAAATTCCACAATGCGACGGCAGGTTGATTGTCAAAGCTGTAACGCCCTTGGTGATCCGAGTGATTACAAATAAAACCGGGTTCGTAATCATCAAGAAAACCAAACGGCCCGTAATCAAGCGTCAGCCCCAGCAGCGACATGTTGTCGGTATTCATCACCCCATGAGCAAAGCCGACCGTCTGCCATTGGGCAATTAACGATGCGGTACGTGCGACAACATCGGTAAACCAGAGACGGTATTTGTCCTCATCATCTGCAAGATGTGACCAGTAATGACGAATGGCAAAGTCAGCTAACTGACGAACCTTTTCCGGCTCGCGGCGATAGTAAAAATGTTCGAAATGACCAAAGCGCAGATGACTTGGTGCCACACGCATCAGCATCGCGCCTGGCTCCACCGTTTCCCGATACACTGGCGAATCGCTGGTGACGATACTTAAAGCGCGGGTCGTCGGAATGCCCAGATAATGCATCGCCTCACTGGCGAGACTTTCTCGTATCGTCGAACGTAAAACCGCCCGTCCATCACCCATTCGCGAATAAGGCGTCAGGCCAGCACCTTTCAGATGCCAGTCCATTGTAGTGCCATCAGCAAGCCGTTGTTCGCCGAGTAAAATGCCGCGCCCATCACCCAGTTGGCCCGCCCAGACGCCGAACTGATGACCACTGTAAACCTGCGCCAGTGGTGACATACCAGGCAGTAGGGTTTCGCCACCCCAGACACCTGCGCCATTTTTAAACAGTGACGATGGAATACCCAGCGTGTTAGCCAGTTCGGCATTATGCCAAATCAGCCGGGCATTATTTAAAGGCGTAGGGGAAAGTGTTGTATAGGTTGCTGGCAATTCATCGCGCCAACGGGTAATAAAAGACAGGGTCATAGATCCTCCTGTTTGATAGTGTAGACGGTTACTCTCGTCTTAAACACCAGCAAACAGGAGGGTTATCGCTGAACCAACGTCGTTATCTGATTTACAGGAACGGCAGGCCACAGGCATCCCTGGAGAGCATGGAAATCGAAGGGGGTAATCTGTGCCAATATTTCTGCCGTATCAATGCCTCCCGCAATGATGCAATTGCAACAAGGGGAAATTTGCGCCTGGATCGCACGAATAAACGGTTCGAAGGAGCGGTGCGTGATTTGTTGCTGAATAAAACTTTTATCCAGCATGACGCGGGTGAAAAGACCATCAAAAACCGCTTTCATTGTGCTATTGCCTGCTCCCAAATTACCTAACACAAGGGGATACACTTGCGATAAGGATAAAAGACCGCGATTATCTTTTCCTTCATTGAGATGCGGGTAATTCTCATTAATCAACAGTTCAATAAACGGATATTTTAATAGTTCGCCTGCGTAATTATCCCTCTCTAATAATAATGTAGCCACTTGTGGCGTTAAATTAAGCCAGGCAAAGAGTTTATGTTGAATAAAAAATGTTGGCATGATTTTAGTAATTCCAACTGCTCTGAAAATAATTGCCAATGTTGCTCCTCGGTAAGTTGCGCTATAACCCGACTCGTCGGGATACGCACCGTGCCATCTTCACTGGAGAAATGGGTAATTAACTCAACGCCGACAAGGACTTGCTGGTTGTCTCTTATCGGCAGGAAATAGCAATCAGAATGATAAAGATTCTCCAAAAAAATCTTCATGGTAACCGTCCCTCTCGAAGGATGTTTTTCAGTATCCGGCTAAAAGGGATGAGGCCATAAGACATAACAATTACAGAAGGAGTAACTTTCATTTGTTCCATGTTAACCACTTTTTCAGGGGTCCTTTTTTTAGATTATCCTGATTATAAACGAATAATCCATTTACGGAATTTTTGTCTGCAAAATACTACTGTATTCAGGAGTAAATGGACGGCGATGTATCATCGCCGTCCATTTTTCGACATACTAGATTCGTCTCGCCTGCCAGAAATTTTTCTGCCAATAGACATTATCAAGTGAGGAACGCATCACTCCCTTGCTGGTAGAGGCGTGGATAAATTGGTTGTTGGTATCGTAAATACCTACATGCAAACCATTTTGTCCGGACCCCGTTTTGAAAAAGACCAGGTCACCTGGCAGCAACTCGTCTTTATCAATTTGCGTGCCAATAGAGGCTTGTTGTTTGGTTTCACGGGGCAGCTGCAAATCGAAACGATCGCGCATCGTCACAACCACAAATCCCGAACAGTCCACACCGCGCCGCGTCATGCCACCATAACGATACGGCGTGCCATGCCAGCTTTGTAGCTGGTCGTTCAAACCGGCAATAACGGTAATCGAATCAGAAAGTCTGGCATTTGGCGGCGGTGCTTTATGGTGGCTACACCCGGCCAGAAGCAGTGCTGTGATCAAAATAAGGCAGAAACGCATTCCGTACGGTTCCTCTGTTTTTTATTCTTGCATTAATTTAGCGTCGTAATTACCCGATTTTCAAGATACTAATGAAATCAGATGGTCGAAATCAGCATTCTGTGACCTTCGATATCCAGACGGCGAAAATTCATCCCATAGGCCTGCGCCAGATTTGGCGGCGTGAGCACCTCTTCCCTGCGTCCACTGGCCAGCATTTTTCCACCTTTTAGCAACCACGCCCGATGCGCATGACGCAATGTGTGGTTGAGATCGTGACTGCTCATCACAATCGCCAGTCCTTGCTGACACAGCGCGCTCAGAATTTTGTCTAACGCACTTTGTTGCGCAACATCAAGACTGTTCATCGGCTCATCAAGAAGCAGCAATTGGCCTGCGGGATTGGCTTGTGGTGTGATTTGCAACACCACCGCAGCAAGACGTACGCGTTGCCATTCACCGCCGGAAAGTTGATTGGTGCTACGTCCGAGTTTGTCATCAAGAGCCAGCGCCCCTGCGACATCATTCAGTAGTTCGGTACGCGTTTTATCGTACTGATGCAGTGTCAGGTAGTGCCAGACCGGCATTGCAAACGGCGGCGTCTGCTGTTGTGAAAGATAGGCGCGATGCAGCGCGAGTTTTGTTGCGGACCATGCTTCCAGTGGTTGCCCCGCGAACTGAATGCTTCCCTTACCGCTGGTCATTCCGGCCATTCGCGCCAGTAAGGTACTCTTACCCGCGCCATTCGGCCCCACCAGGTGCAGGATCTCCCCAGCCCGAACCTCGCCAGAAAGCGGCCCCAGGCGGGTAGATTCCGCAACATCTTGTAACTGCATCACAATAGACATTATTTTGCCAACGCCAGTTTAATGCTTTCCATCACAATGGGATCTTCCGGCGTCATATCCGGGGAAAAACGCTGGATGACTTTTCCGTCCCTGCCAACCAGGAATTTTTCAAAATTCCATAAAATATCATCCGGGTACAGCGGTGCACGGCCTTTGCTGACCATACGGGCATAGAATCCGCTCTCTTCCGGCGCGACTGCGGTCGGCGCTGCGGCAATCAATTTTTGATACAGCGGATGGCGTCCTTCGCCATTAACTTCAATCTTACTGAACATCGGGAACGTCACCCCCCATGTGGTGGTACAGTAAGTTTTAATCTCTTCATCGCTGCCCGGTTCTTGTTCCAGAAACTGGTTGCACGGGAATCCCAGCACCATAAAACCTCGATCGACCCAGGCTTTCTGAATATTCTCCAACTGCTCATATTGCGGCGTTAAGCCACACTTTGAGGCGACATTGACAATCAACAGCACATTACCGGCGAACTTCTCCAGCGTGGTCACTTCACCGTCGATATCTTTCACTACGGTCGTCAGAATGGAATCTTGCATCGTTTCTCCTGGGTGTGGTCAGTAAAAATCTTAGCTTTTAATCATAGACCGTCTTTTTGCGGCTAACGTCCTGCTTTTAACAATAACCAGATAAACACCGGCGCACCTAACGTTGCGGTGACCACGCCAATAGGCAGCTCTGCGGCAGCTAATGCCAGGCGCGCTACAATATCGGCCAGCAGCAATGCGCTCGCCCCTGCCAGCGCGCAGCCGGGAAGTAATACGCGATGATCGGTTAAACCACACAACCGGAGAATATGGGGGATCACCAGACCAATAAAGCCGATAGCACCCGCCAGCGCCACACTGACGCCAACCATCCAGCCGGTCGCTGCCACCAGCACATTGCGCCAGAACCACAGGGGTAAACCCAGTTGCCGCGCCGAGATCTCGCCAAGTGCTAACATATTCATCGGCCTGGACTGACAACAGATCCACAACAACACGGGGATCAATGCCAGCATCAGCCAGCTTTGCCGCCAGTCTACGCCGCCAAAACCGCCCATCATCCAGTACATCAGCTGACGCAAATCAACTGAGGTGGAAAAGTAGATAGCCCACGTCATTAGTGCGCTACAGATAATCCCTAATGCAACGCCAGCCAGCAATAACCGACTGGTCGAAAGATGACGACGGGCGAAACGTAAGAGTATTAAAGTGATGATAAGCGCGCCAGCAATCGCACACAGCCCTAGCGCCCAGTTGGGGAGTTGCCCTTGCCCAAGCAATACCGCGGCGATAAGCCCCACGCCTGCGCCGTTAGAGACGCCAAGTAGTCCAGGTTCTGCCAGAGGATTTTCAAACAACGCCTGCATTACAGCGCCGGATATAGCCAGCGCCGCACCAACCAGCAATACAGCCAGCGTACGTGGCAGGCGAATTTGCCAGACGAACAGTTCGCCACGAGGAGTAAACCAGTCACCTGGCGAGATCCATTGTTCACCGGCGCAAAGGCTTAAGAGAAGCGCCAGCAGCATCAAAACTGACAGGCATAATAACCAGCGAATATTTTGTCGCTGTTGTTGGCGGGCAAGTGTCAGCATGGTATCCGTTCTGCTGAAGTGTCATGGCGTTGATTTTACGGTGACTCTTCGACAGTGAAAAGAAAAAAGGCCGCAGAGCGGCCTTTTTAGTTAGATCAGATTACTCGTCTTTGGGCGAAGCGTTTTCGACCCGGCTTTTTAACTTCTGCCCGGGTCTGAAGGTCACCACGCGCCGTGCTGTAATGGGAATATCCTCGCCCGTTTTCGGGTTACGTCCCGGGCGTTGATTCTTATCACGCAGATCGAAGTTACCAAAACCAGAGAGTTTCACCTGTTCGCCGTTTTCCAGAGCGCGACGGATCTCTTCGAAAAACAGTTCAACCAGTTCTTTGGCATCCCGCTTGCTAAGCCCAAGCTTATCAAACAGATATTCTGACATTTCAGCTTTTGTAAGCGCCATAGGTTCAATCCCTCAATGATGCCTGGAATCGCTCTTTTAATGCCTCTACACATTTGGCGACGGTAGCG
>Ga0183097_10788_pt1 | contig 37433 bp, 21 predicted proteins | sample BioMet8_FD_128883 | JGI IMG/M metagenome (GOLD analysis project Ga0183097, IMG submission 128883) | Microbial communities from bioreactor (seeded with sewage sludge) at Lawrence Berkeley National Lab, California, USA - Biofuel... | ecosystem: Engineered > Bioreactor > Anaerobic > Unclassified ... | reverse complement strand
TGCCAATTTGAAAATGTGGGACGCCGCCATCGGGGATACGGCCATGACCCGCGGGGCCGTCGATGCCCAGATCCACCGGCGGATCATGGCCCAGAAGGGTGGTTATGAAAGCCGGGTGCTGGACAGCGGGAAAAATCTTTCTGGCGGCGAAAGGCAGCGGATGGAAATCGCCCGCGCCCTGGCCCGGGATCCATCGGTGCTGCTCATGGACGAGGCCACTGCCGCCCTGGACGCCCTTACGGAGCAGCGGATCATCGACGCCCTTCGCGCCCGGGGCATCACCTGCCTCATGGTGGCCCACCGTTTGTCCGCCGTTCGGGACTGTGACCGCATCGTCGTCATGGACCGGGGACGCATTGTGGAAATGGGTACTCATGGGGAGCTGATTAAAAAAAATGGCCTGTACAGGAAATTGGTGGAAACGCAATGAACAATGAAAAGATGGGAAACCGGCCCGGGGCGGAGGGCGGATCCGTGGAAGCCGCTTTGAGGGTGATCCTGAAGCGGTTCGGCGTGGACGCGGAATTTTCGACGGAAGGGGACAGTCTGGAAGATATTTTCGACCGGGTGCTGTCTCCCCTGGGGGTCATGTACGAATTCACGGAACTGGAGCGGGGATGGCCCCACCGGGCCTTTGATTACATGGTCGGCTTTACGGCGGAAGGGGAGGCCGTCGCCCTGCTCCCCGTGGTGGGCGGCTATCGCTGTGTCTTCCAGGATGGCCGTTGCTGCCGGGCAAGCGGGAAGGGCGGCGGGGTGGGGCCCGTCGCCATCTGCATCCATCGGCCATTTCCTGACAGATCCTTCACAGTGAAGGGCTTCATCACCTGGATGCTGACCCTCTTTTCAGTCCGGGACATCCTGCCGGTGGCCGCGGCGGCCGCCATCATCGCCCTTTTGGGCATGGTGGTGCCGGCAGTTTACAACCTTGTCTTGGGCAGCATCGCCTCCATGGGCGGAAAGGGGATGGAAACCCTCTGGTTTTTCGCCTGGTTCTTTATTGCGGCAGGCATCGCTTCCGCCGTGGTCAAGGCTGCCCGGGCCCTGGTCCTTGGCGCCCTGACGGTCCGGGTCACCGGGGAGGCTCAGACGGCTATCGTGGCCAGGATCCTTTTGCTGCCGGATTCGTTCTTCCGTGACAATACGGCGGGGCGGCTTTCTACCCGGATTGCCGACGGGCGGCGCCTGGCCAGCATTTTGGTCAGTGTGGTGGTGGACACCTCCTTTACAGCGTTGTTTTCCCTTGTCTACCTTCCTCAGATGTTCCGCTACGCGCCGGAGCTGGTGGCGCCGGCCCTGCTGGTCCTCCTGGCCGGTGTGGCGGTCTCCCTGGTCACGGGCTTTGCGGGCATCCGCAAGGAGCGCCGGAGCATCGCTGCCGTCACCGAGCTCCACAGCTTCGTTTACGCCTCTCTGCGGGGCATTCAGAAAATAAAGAATACCGGTGCCCAGGATCGGGCCTTCGACCAGTGGGAAGGCCTGTACGGCGAAAAGATGCAGCAGATGTACAACCCGTCCCTGCTGGTGATGATTGGGGATCTGATCCAGTCCGCCATCACCGCCGGCGGCATGGTCTTCCTGCTGGCCATCGCCGGCAGGACCGGCGTGACTCCCGCTGCCTGGATTGCCTTTTACGCCGCCTTCACCATGACGGCAAGCGGCCTTTCCACCTTTTTGAATGTCGTCAACTCGATGATGCTCATATCGCCCCTGGCAGAGCAGCTCGGCCCGATCTTTTCCGCGGAGCCGGAGCGTAGCGGTGCCTTTGGGGAAGTGACGGCTTTGAAGGGGGCTGTCGCTGTGGAAGATCTGACCTTCCGGTACGAGCCGGAAGCCCCCCTGGTTCTGGATGGGGTGAGCTTTTCTGTGGAACCCGGGGAATTCCTGGGCATCGTCGGGGAGAGCGGCTGCGGCAAAAGCACCCTGCTCCGCCTGCTCATGGGCTTTGAACACCCGGAGGGGGGGATGATCCGCTACGATGGCACGCCCATGGACCGGTTGAATCCCCGGTCCCTGAGACGTCATTTCGGCGTCGTTCTGCAAAACAGCCGGATCATGCCCGGCACCATTTATGATAATATCGCCTTCAACTCCCCCTGGCTGACGGAGGACGCCGCCTGGGACGCTGCGGAAAAAGCGGGGATTGCCGGCTTCGTCCGGTCCCTGGATCTTGGCATGGACACCATCCTTTCGGAAGCCTCCGGCGGCATCTCCGGCGGACAGAAGCAGGCCATCCTCCTGGCCCGGGCCATCGCCGCCGGGCCGGACATGATCCTCCTGGATGAGGCGACCTCCGCTATGGACAATCTTACCCAGAAAAAGGTCCTGGATATCCTGGCCGCTATGCCGGTCACCCGGGTCATCGTAGCTCAGCGGCTTTCTACCGTGGCGGCCTGTGACAGGATCCTGGTCATCGCAGATGGCAGGATTGCCCAGCAGGGGACCTACGGCGAGCTTTTGGGAGAGAAAGGGCCCTTTGGGGAAATGGCCCGGAGACAATCGGTTTAAAACAAAATTTTTTCATATCCAAGTTTTTCAACAATCTTTTTTTTTAAGAAAAGCAATTTTGTTGGATTTTGGTGACATTAATATGGTATAAATATCTTGGAATAGTTTTCGCTAATAAATAGAACGGTGTTCATATAAGTAAGACAGATAGGGAGGGTGTATTATGCTGTATGAAATGAAGGTTCACAACAAGATGATGACAGGAAGAAATTGGTTATTGGCTGCGGTGACAGCACTGGTGCTTTTTTGCGCTCTGGGGTTGCTCATGCCCGGGACGGCGCGGGCCGCGACCAGCGTTTCCTCCGAGGATGAACTGAGAACAGCCTTGGGAAGGCATGACACGGATATCGTCCTGACGGCGGATATCACGACGACTGGGGAAATGACCATCAACAATGAAGGTGCGTGCAGCATCGATTTGAACGGTCACACCATCAGCGTGAGCCAATACGCCCCCAGCCGCATCTTTAATATCGCCAGCAACTGGGGAACGGACCCCAAGGTCTCCATTTCCAACGGCACGCTGAGCGGCGGCATCACCGGTACTGACGGCGGGGCGATCTATTCCAAATCCAGCTACGGCATCCAGCTGACCAAGGTTGCCTTTAACGGCAACAGCTCCGGCGGCAACGGCGGCGCCGTTGCTCTGGAATTCGATGTCTCCCATGAACGGAATTATCCGGATTTCTTTAAGATCACCGATTGTACCTTTACGAACAACTCGGCGGTCAAATCCGGCGGTGGCATGTACATCCAATACAACGATAAGGATATCAGCGATTCGGCTATTGCCACCATCACCCGCTGTACCTTTGATGGCAACAAGGCGACCAATGACGGCGGCGGACTTTGTGTTTATTCTACGCAGTCCGATCGGCAATACCAAACACCCATTACGGATACCAAGATTACCAATAACGCAGCCGGCGGCTGCGGCGGCGGTCTTTATGTGGGCGGGGATACCCGCGTTACCATGACGGGGACGAGCAGCGGCGCATCCGTGGTTTCCGGCAATAAGACAACTGGCAGTTACGGCGGCGGCATCTATCTGCAGGGCGGCACCCACGCTTCTGTCTTTTACCGCACCCACGGCGGCCGCCTCACGCTCAACAACACCACGGTGGATCAAAACACCTCTACAGGAGATTCAGCCGGCGCCGGCGGCATTTACATCGATGCCGGTTCAGATTATAAAGAGTCGACTTCGGATCCCTACCCCTATTCGCCCCATCTCACTATGACGGACAGCAACGTGACCAATAACGTTTCGAGTGAGTCTGCCGGCGGTGCCGGCGGCATCTACAGCCTTGGCGGGGTTGTCGATATCACAGGCGGCAGCATCAGCGGAAACACGGCAAATGACAGCCATGCCTCCGGCGGCGGCATTTATAGCGGCTGGTCACTGAAAATGACCAATGTCACGGTAACCGGCAATAAATCCTACGGAACATTTTCTGATTCCGATGGTTTGGGCTTAGGCGGCGGCGGAATCTGCAATAACAGCAGTTACAGCGTCGAGGGCGGATCTAATTACAGCATGGTGTTGACAAACTGCACCATCTCTGAAAATACAGCGGTCAACGGCAATGGCGGCGGTATCTCCGGCAATTGGGGAACCAATGATGCGAGCGCGCTTATCAAGGGCTGCAGCATTTCGAATAACCACGCGCAACACGACGGGGGCGGCATCCATGCATGCTGGATCAAGGCCAATAAGACGCTGGACTTCAGCGGCACAAATACCATTTCCGGCAATTCAGCTGGAAATAATGACGGCGGCATCACTCTGACAGGCCTGATGAACATGAACGTTCTGGACGGAGTGACGGCCGTTACGGGCAACACGGCATGGTTCAACGCGGGCGGGATTTTTAATCCCGGGAGTAACTTCATTGAAATTAGACAAGGTGCGACGTTAAATCTCTTAAATAACACGACGACCGTTGGCGACGGCGGCGGCATTTTCAACCGCGGTTCGATTGGTATCTTTGACGGCGGCACCTTGAACGTAGACGGCAACACGGCCGGTCGTTACGGCGGCGGTGTTTACAATGGTCAGTTCAAGCATAGTAAATTTGCTATTCAGGCGGAAATAAAAGCTTCAACCGCCGGTAAGAATTCGTATTTTAACATCACTAATAATACTGCCGGCGGCGACGGCGGCGGCATCTACAATTTCGGATTTATCGGCAAAGAGGGTGTCGGCAATCTGATTACCACAGTGACCGGGAATACCGCGGCCGGCACCGCAAAAAAGAAAAACGGTACTGCCATGCAGGGAACCGGCGGCGGCATCAGCAATGTCACCAACAGCAACGATCAATGGACGAATACGGGGACCATTAGCATCCGAAATGACAGCACCCTGACGGTAATGGGAAACCAAGCGAAGGGCAACGGTGGCGGCATCGCGGATTTCGGCGACCTCAATCTGAAGAATTCGGTAAAAATCACGGACAATACCACCCAAACCGGCAGTGCCAAAGCTAACAACCTCTACCTGAAATCGGGCACGACCATCAGTGCAAGCGCATTGAGCGACGACTCCGTGATCGGCGTGACCATGCAGAATGTCACAGGGCAGGTCACGAATAATGCGTCTTCTAATCTGGCGTCGAGTTTTACATCGGATAATCCCGATTACGGCATACTGAACAAAGGCAGCGATTCGAGCCAGACGGTTTGGGTGTCAGACGCGCAGGTGAGTTTTCAAGCTGCGGATGGCGGAACGCCCGTGACCACGACCCTGTATAATGCCCTCGAAATGGCGCATAATAGACATGCTACCATCACCCTGCTGACGGATATCACCAGTTCGGTGCAGTATACCGTGATTGCAGGATCGACTGTCGAACTCAATCTCAATAATCACACCATCTCCCGCAAACTGCCTGAGTCACTGAGCAACGGCGGCATCTTTATTGTGGAAAAAGGCGCGAGCCTTAACCTTCATGACGGGATTCTTCAGGGGGGCAACAGCGGGAGATCCGGCGGCGGTATCGATAATAACGGCACGCTGTCTCTTGAAAACGTACAGGTGAAAAACTGCCAAACCGGACAAAATGGCGGCGCGATTTATAATACAGGCAACCTCACGCTTGCTGACAATGTGACCATCCAGAATTGCAAGGCCGTTAACGGCGGCGGCATTTATAATGAGGGGACGCTGAAATGTGGTGCTACGGTTACGAAAAATACGGCTTCACAAAATGGCGGCGGGCTTTACAACGCTGGTACCGGTACGACGAACCTTGAGAATTGTCATTTTAATTACAACGGTGCGGTACAAAATGGCGGTGGTGTTTATAACGCGGGCACGCTGGTTTCCACCCAAAGTGAAATCACCTCCAATTCCGCGGTAAACGGCGGGGGTATTTTCGCCGCGTCCGGCGGAAATCTGACCGTGGCTGGTTATACCAAGGTTTACTATAATTTGAATGTCAACAGAAATAATAATCTATATCTGGCATCCGGCCAAACAATCAACATGGCGGACACAGTGAGTACGCAATCAATGTATTACACCATCGGTATCAAAACCGAGGTTGATCCTACGCCGCAGCTTGCCCTGACCGGCAATAATTCACAAGATTACAGCTTGTTCTTCATCAGTGATGACGGCCACCCCATTTACAATACAGGCAGCGGGAGCAATCAAGTCGTCTGCACCGGTTATCAGGTGGAATGGGGCAATACGGAAAGCTACGGAAAATCCGGCACATTGGCTCAGGCCGTAGCCTTTGCCAATGCAGAGGCACAAAGAGGCACAACCGTTTATATTAAGCTGGATCAGGATGTCACCCCTGCAAGTTACGGCCTGTCGGGCATCGGGTTTTACAATGCCAGTGTGGTTTTGGACCTGAACGGCCATACCATCGACCGCGGACTCACGGCTCTTACCAATAACGGCGCCGTCATCACCATGAGCAGCTATAACCTGACTGTGAAAAACGGAACCATTAAAGGTGGTTATAACACCTATGGCGGCGGCATTCAGGCGCTTTCCGAAAGCCTTACCCTGGATAATGTCACGGTTACCGGCAATCATGCCGGTTCCTATGGTGGCGGTGTCTATGCGCTCGGCAGCAAAGTGATGCTGCAAAACGGCAGTAAGATTACGGGTAACACCGCCGGCAAAACCGGCGGCGGGCTGTATCTGGCAAGCCCAAAGACTTTAAAACCCACAACATTTTCGGATACGACCCAGATCACGGGCAATACCAACGCTCTGGGAGCGGTCAATAATGTCTATCTGCCCCAGTGGTATGGCCTGACGGCAAGCGGCCTCACGACCGGCGCCAATATCGGCGTTATCACTCAAAACCAGCCCACTGCCGGCAATCCGATTGCGATAACCACAGAAGCAAGCCTGGACAATAGCGGTTACTTTAACAGCGATAACACAAGTTTTGAAGCCGGCAATACCATCAGCGGGTCCAATCAGGTGGTCAAGTTATTCGCGCGGGCCGACGCACCGGCGGCACCGGTTATCGAAAACACGATAAACGACCGCACGGACACCAGTATTAATGTTCACAGTGTGACGGGACAAGAATACAGCATCGACGGCGGAACGACCTGGCAGGATTCCAGCACCTTTACTGGACTCACTGCGGGAACGCAGTACAGCATAGTCACGCGCATTAAAGCAACGAAATCCACTATCGCCAGCAAGACCAGCGCAGCCCTTGTGACAACGACCAAGCAGGTGATAAGCGGCGTTACGGTGAAGATGGATAACTATACTTATGGGGACAGCAAGTCGCCTTCTGTCATCGGGCTGCCCAACGGACTCTCGGTCACGCCGATTTATTATTATAAGACCCAAAGTGATACCGGCAAGGGCACCAAGTGGACCACAGACCGGATCGCGCCCAATGCTTATGTGATTTACGCTGAAATTCCGGCAACGGAAGATTATCCCGCTTATACGACGGAAACAGCCGCGTTCACCGTTACCGCCAAACGGCTCAACATCGAAAATACTACCATAGTCAGTAAGGTTTATGACGGCACCAAGACGGCGACCGTCACCCCCGGCACCCTCCAAGGCGTCCTCGACGGTGATACGGTCGTTCTGAGCGCATCGGCTGAGTTCCCCAGCGTCAATCCCGGGGACCAGCAGGTACCGGTAACCTACACGATTTCCGGAAGCAGTGCGGCGAATTATTTCGCACCGGCTGGGCAGAGTGTCTCGGGAGTTATTACACCCAAGGCCGCCAGCCTGAGCCTCGACAGCGGCCAGAGCGCGGTCTATACCACTAACCAGGCTGTTTATCCGAATCCGGAAGACCAACCCCACATCCATTATACCGGCGACGGGACCCGGGGCAACTGGGGGTACAGCACCGACGGCGGCAAGACCTGGTTAGATGGCATGCCTGTTGATGCCGGCAGCTATCTCATCCGTCTGACCTATAATCAGGGGACGACCACTGCTGCTGTGACCAGCGCGGCAGTGTCCTTCACCATCACTAAAGCCAACGGAACGCCCGTAAATATTACGACGACACCTATCACCTACGGCGATACTTTAGTAAACAGCGTGATTCAGGGTCAGGTAATGGTGGGAGACAACCCGGTAACCGGCACCTGGAGTTGGACGAATACCAGCATCAAACCCGCTGTCGCGGATAGTGGGACCACAGAGTATTATTATACCTGGATACCCAGTGAACCAAACGTGAACCCGATCATCGGCACAACTAAGGTCACGGTAAATGCGGCTCTCCCTGTGTTCGGTACCGTCACCGCTGCCGATATCGCTTATGGGGATACCCTATCGAAGAGTGTTATCAGCGGAACGGCCACAATCGGAACCACTCCGATTGACGGTACCTTCAGCTGGAAAGATCCCGCTTTCGTGGCTCGAACCGTCGGCAACAATTTCTATGATGTAGTCTTCACCCCGACGGATCCCAACTACCAGACGATATCACGCAATGTACGCATTTATGTGAATAAGGCCAATGTTACTTTGACAGACGTTAGTGCCGCTGCAATCAATTCAGGAGACGCTTTGTCTGCCAGTACACTTAACGGTACGGCGAAGTCCGGCGATACTCCTGTTGCGGGGTCTATCCAATGGACCGATTCTTCCATTACACCGACGGATGGCCAGATTTGTGAATATACCTTCACGCCGAGTGCAGATATGGCCGGTAATTATAACAGCACGACGGGTAAGATCGCCGTTACTGTAAAAAATGGTGAAAAAACAGTGCCGACGCTGTCTAATGTCAGCGCGACGGCCCTCACCTTCGGGCAAACCCTGGCCGACAGTACCCTTTCGGGTACCGCAACGGTCGATGGGACATGGACATGGGTCGATCCGACCATAGCGCCCCATGTGGCGGACAGCGGAAAGACGACGTATAATTTCTACTTTACACCCAAGGATGCGCAGTATGCGACTGCAAGCGGAAGCGTCACACTGGTCGTCAATAAAGCGACGCCGGTCATTGGTGATGGACTTTCGTCGGCTTCCGCCGATGAAATTACGACGGCAGCAGATCTTAAAGATCCCACAGCGACTGATATTACCTATGGCCAGACCTTGGCATCCAGCACCATCACAGGATCGGCCAGCACAGATGGCAGTTTCACGTGGACCGATCCTACCATCATTCCGACGGGCGCCGGAACCTTTACCTATGAATACACCTTTACGCCGGTGAATCTTGAAGACTGGAATATCGTTAAAGGTAACGTGACGGTCAAGGTGAATCCGGCGACGCCGGTGATCACCTCCGTCAGCGCCTCCAATATCACCCTGGGCGAAACCCTGGCGAGCAGTACCCTGACCGGAACGGTCGGGGCCGGGGTTGAAGGTAAATTCTCCTGGACCACCTCGACGACCAAGCCGGAGAAGGTGGGTACCGCCAGCTATGACTATACCTTTACACCGTCAGGTGACGGCGCCGCCAACTACAGCAGCACGACCGGCAAGGTCAGTGTGACGGTGGATAAAGCGGCTTTGACTGTATCAGAGCTAAAGGCAACGGGTATAACCTACGGCCAGTCTCTGGAAAGCAGTACGCTGACCGGCACCGTTACGGACAGCAGCGGTAAAACGGTGGATGGTACCTTTGGATGGTTAGAATCGTCAACCATTCTGGATGCCGGAACGCAGTCTTGGTTATACGCCTTCATGCCGACTGATACCGAAAACTATAACTCCTATGTATCTGTTGCTCCGGTCACAATTACACCGGCAGCGCCCACTATCATAAAGGTTAATGCCGCATCGATCACCTACGGCCAGACCCTGAAAGACAGTGCCCTGACGGGAACAGTTGCCGTCGGCGACAGACCGGTCGAAGGCACTTGGAAATGGGACAGTGAAAACACGATGCCTCAAATGGCTGACAGCGGAACAATATCATACGCTTATACCTTCACCCCCACAGGGGATAAGGCGGGCAATTATACCACTGCCACCGGGAAGACGACGGTGAACGTCGCAAAGGCACAGCCGACCTTGACGAAATCCGAGGACATTATGGAATTGAGTTACGGCCAGACGCTGAGCACCATTGATCCTAGCAAGTATTACACGGCGACAATCATGGTCGGAGGCCAGGCACAACCCGTTGACGGCACCTGGTCCTGGCAGGATGGATCGATTCAGCCGACCAGGGCAGACAGTTATGAAACGCGCTATACACTGAACTTTACACCAGCGGATCAAACCAGCGTTTCCAAGGCGTCCGTCGGGGGGCTTGTCCGGGTCAATTCCACGACGCCTAAATTGGAGGCTGCTACGTCACCCATTACCTATGGGGACACATTGCAGGATAGTAACCTGACGGTTGTGGCGAAAAATCCATACAATCAAGAATTGGTTTCCGGTCAGTGGTTCTGGGACGAACCCAATACCATGCCGGCTGTCAGCGACAGCAAAACGACACCATATACCTACGAATTCTGTCCGGACAATGCGGATAACTACAATTGGGTCTCTGGTGATGAAATCTACACGACGGTAACAGTCATCAAAGCCACTCCTGAATTAGCGGATGTAACCGCATCTTCTTTGACGCGGGGACAAAAGCTCAGCAGCAGTGAGATTTCAGGCACGTCCAATACAGATGGAGAAGGCGTTTGGAATACGCCGGACACCGTGCCGCCTGAAGGAACACATGAGTATACATTTACGTTCAAACCGACGGATACGGCGAATTGGAATGACTTGCCGAATCAAAGTGTCAGTGTGACGGTCAGCAAGGCAGTACCGGTTGTTGCATACGTCAATGCTTCGGATATAACCTATGGCCAGACACTCAAAGATAGTACAATAACAGGAACGGCGACCGTTAATGGGGATAGTGTGGAAGGCAGCTGGAGCTGGACAGATACAACGATTATGCCAAACGTTCCGGACAGTGGCCATACAGCCTATAGCTATACCTTTACCCCGTCGGATCCGGAGTTCCCTTCCGTAACCGGAACGGTTACCCTGGCGGTAAATAAGGCCGAACCGGCACTGAGCGGCATCACCGCTACTGGTGTGGATTACGGACAGACTTTGGCGGACAGTACCGTTAATGGGAAAGCTAGCGCAACGGTTAATGGAAAAACCACCGATGTACCGGGCACCTGGAGTTGGCAGGATGCAACCATTGCGCCGGAAATCGGAACGAACAGCCATACCTGCGTCTTTACACCAACGGAAACCCTTAATTATAAAGCAGTAACGGGACAGGCCAATGTTACAGTGGGCAAGGTAACACCTGCTGTCAGCGGGGTAAGTGCCAGTGATATCCTTCAGGGACAAGTCCTTAAAGATAGTACGATCACGGGTGTCGCCAAGGTTGGCGACAATGAGCTTAAAGGGACTTGGAGCTTTAAGAACCCGAAACAAGAGGTGGATCAACCGGGCACGCAGACATACGATTATATTTTCACACCAGAGGATCAAGGCAAATACAATGTGGCTGAAGGTAATGTGAGTGTGACCGTTAAAGCACCGTATTTGAGCATTAGCTGCGCGAATATCAAGTACGGCGATCAGCTGACGCCCAAGTTCGTTACCAACACCAGCGGCGGTGAGGTCAGTTACCAGTACAGCAGTGACAGCGGCAGCACCTGGACCGACATCATGCCAACTGAACTGGGGACCTATCAGGTCAGGGGTACGGCGGCGGCAGTCGGCCAAGTGCCATCTGTTACCAGCGCGGCGGTCACCTTTACGATCGCTATGGCGGATGCGGTCATTTTAAATGCCCCCTCTGCGACGGATATCATGCTGGGACAGGATTTGAGTTATAGTTCTCTGGCCGGCAGCGCGTCTGTTCCGGGAGCCTTTGCCTGGAAAAAATCGGATACGAAACCAGACAAAGTCGGGGATTATCAATATGACGTGACCTTTACACCGACGGATACGACGCATTATAACGGGTTTACGACTTCGGCGACGGTATCTGTTAAAGAACAAGTAGCGATCGTCGTGCAAAGCAAGGTTTACGACGGCGAAAAAGTAACGGTTAAAACAGAAAAACCAGGCGCGGCCATTACGCAATTCTATAAACAGAATGAAACAACACGTCAATGGGACGCAATCGGAACGGTCGAACCGGTGAACGCCGGATACTATAAAGCCGTAATCAGCCTTAATGTAAGCGGCCAGTCCCTTGGCACCCAAAGCGCGGACGCTGCTCTAAGTGCCGAGGCGGCGGATCAGACGGATACCACCTACTTCAGGATTTTCAAGAAGGTCCCTGTTGTCAGGACCGCGCCGTCGGCATCGAATCTGGCCTATGGCAAAACGCTTCAAAAAAGCGCCCTGAACGGCGGGGTTACCGATGCCATTGGCGAAGGCAGCTGGAGCTGGGCCGACGATTCCATTGTACCGCAGCTTGGCACCGGCAGCTATCTGGCAGTCTTTACGCCGAATAATACGGATAATTACGAACAGACGACCTGCTATGTCAGCGTGAAGGTGGGAGATAATCCGACACCTGAACCGACGCCCACGCCCACACCGACACCCACGCCAACGCCCACACCCACGCCAACGCCCACACCCACGCCAACACCGTCCGCGACGCCCCACATCACCTACGCGGTCCATGGCACCGGCTACGGCTGGAACCAGGGCTTCAAACAGGATGGGGCCACAGCCGGCACCACGGGACAGGCTCTGCGCACCGAAGCCTTCCAGGCTAAGGTGACGGATGACAGCGGCAGCGCCATTGACGGCCTGGAGGTGAGTTACACCGCCCATGTGCGGAATCAGGGCTGGCAAAGCGCCAAATCCGACGGGGAAACCGCCGGGACAACCGGTGAAGGCCTTCAGATGGAAGCCATCACCATGACATTGACCGGAACGAAAGCCGATCAATACGACATCTGTTACCGGGTCCACGTAAGCGGAATCGGCTGGATGAGCTGGGCCAGGAACGGGGAAATCGCCGGGACAACCGGCTTCAGCCTGCCGGTGGAAGCCATGCAGGTGGTCATCGTGGCCAAAGGAGCAGCCGCTCCAACGGCCAATCCGGCCAGCGACACGGAGAAGAGTCACCAGAATTCGGAAAAAATCAAACTGGCCGGGCATATCCAGGATATCGGCTGGGGCCAGGGTGAACAGACGGCCGATCAGCGCAATACCGCGACGGTCGGTACTACGGGCCAGGCCCTGCGCCTGGAAGCCGTCCGCCTGATCAGCGGCGATAAGGATCTGGTGCTCCATTACCAGGCCCACGTTCAGAATCAGGGCTGGCTGGATCCCGTATCCGGCGGTCAGCTGGCTGGTACCACGGGCAAGGGCCTGCGCCTGGAAGCCCTGAAAATCTGGGCCACGGGCAGCAGCACAGCTTCTTACAGCGTCCAGTACCGGGTCCATGTGCAGAACCAGGGCTGGACCGACTGGATAACCGCCGGCACCAGCCAGGAAGACGCGGCGATTGGCGGCACCACCGGCAGGAGCCTGAGGCTGGAAGCCATCCAGCTGCGGGTTGTGGAAAAATAGCGGAAATTGAAATCCAATCAGGATGGATTGGATTCAACGGGATCATCAAAGAGCCCCGGGGCGGCTGGAATTTTCCAGCTACCCCGGGGCTCTTGTTTTGAAAAAAAGGATGCCATCAGCATCACTTCTGTGTGAAGGATTTAAAATGGTCCGCTGTGTAATAAACCAGACCGTCGTTGCTGTAGACCAGGCGCTCCGCGCCGCGGTAGCCGCTGGTGTAATTGACGTCGCACATGGAGTACACCCGGCCCTCCTTGGCGGGCAGGAGCCCTTCCTTGTTCTGGAAGCTTTCTCCGCCGATGCTCTTGCCCGGCGCCACTTCGGCAAGGTTGCCCTCGGTGCTCTTCCAGCCCAGCTTGACGGCTTCGGCCTTGGTGATGTAATTGGATGGCAGGGTGCCGTAGGCGTGGAGGTAGGCGGCCACATCCTCCGGCGAGGTGTAGGTGCCGCTCTTTTCAATCACCGTCCCGGTGGAACTGGTGACGGTGGGGGTGGCGGACGGCCTGGCTGTCGGACTGCACCCCGTCATCAAGGCGAGCAAAAGCAGGATGGCCAGTGTGCAGCGGACGAAGATCGGTTGGTGTGCGTGTGGATGCATGGATTTCCTCCTTGTGATGCTCCCCATTTTGTACTGTCATTATACACCTGAGAACAGCCTTTTAAAAAAAGGGCGGTTTTTTTTGGAAATCATTTAAGGAATTTAAGGAAAAGGGCAGATTTGTTGACATGGCTGAGTATAATGATTTTTATGATAAAAAAAATCCAGAGACGCAAAGATTCTTGTGGAAAATCTGGCAGTCGGCACAGCAGAAAGAGGAGGTAAACCATGAAACGTACGAAATGGAATCGGATCATCGTCATGATCCTGGTGGCAGCGATGCTATTAACATCACTTCCATTGGCGGCATTGGCAGAGGAGGCGGCAACGCCTACCAATGACGCGACAGCAACCACGGAGGCTTCTCCGACGACGGAGGGACTCCCGACATCGGAGCCGTCCCCAACGGTGATAGTACCGCCGGTCAATACGGCCAAGTCATCCCTGTCCGTGGCGGTCAGTGTGACCCCGGAGGACGGGGCGCCCACAAAGGATAAAAAGACCTGCTTCGTCTCCGGGACAGAGCCGGGGAAGATCCTGCTGACGGAAACCAGCGGGTCGGGATGGAGCATCGCGGATCTGGGAGCGCTGAAGCCCGAGGATTACACCCTGGGCGGCGCCTTTACCGGCATGACCGTGACCGCGGTGGAAACCATCGCCAAAAAGAATGACAAAAATACCGCGGCGTCCATCGCCCTGACGGTCAGCGGCCGCATCAACGGCGCCGATTCCTTTGGGGACAAGGCCCAGAAGGAAGGGACGGTGACCATTGCCGCCGGCGTGCTCAGCAACACGGAAGCCCTGGTTGAAAAGACGGACATCGTGGTGCCGTCCTTAAGCATCCAGTCCCTGACGGCCGACGGCAAGGCTGTCGACGTGAGCAAGGGGGAAGCCGTGCCTGCTGACGCCAAGACCGTCACCGGCACCCTGACCCTGGATGGGGACATCGCCAACTTCTCACCCTTCCGCATAGCGGACGAGAAAGCCGCCAGCGGCTACCGGAACGACAACATCAGTTCCCTGGCCCTGGGAGGCGCCATTTCCTGGAGCAAGGTGGAGCTTAAGAACGGCACCGGGGTCCAGGGAACCTATCGCAACGAGATCCCCTTCACCCTGACCTTCAAGAGCGTGGAAAACGCCGATGCCACGGCGGTGGTCACCGTGTCTTCCAATCAGAACTGCTTTGGCATCGGTCTGGACTTTACCTTCCCCGTTAAAAAGGCGGAAGGGGCCGCGGCGCCCAGCCCAAGTCCAAGTCCCAGCCCCAGTCCCAGTGCGGAGGTGAGCCCCAGCCCCAGCGGGGAAGCGGGGTCCACGGCAGAGCCGACGCCAACGCCGACTCCGAACAGCGCGTCCATCATCGACGCGGGGAAGGCCGCCAATGACACGGCGGCAAACCCGGTGACCGACAAGGTGGCCAGCGCGTTGGAGAACGACCAATCCCAGGCTAAAAGCATCGCCGGCAATGTCGCGGAAATCAAGGAAAACCTGGTGCCTGCCAAGAACACCATGGCCATCGACACCGGCGGAAAAGAATACCAGGTAAAGAGCGATGTCACGGAGCTGACCCTGACCCTGGAGGGCAATGTGACCTTCAAGGAAACCATGGCCATCGACGATTTCGCCTTTGAGAATGGGTTTAAAGATCTGACCATCACAAGCATTGAACGGGTCAATGAAAAGAAGGCCATCCTTCACGTGAAGGGCCAGGTAGCCGAGGCGTCAGTGGGCACTGTCATCGCCCTGAAGGGGGATTCCCTTTCCGACGCGGCTCTGGAGCTGAGGGCGGAAACGGCGATTGTCAATCCCAAATTGGCAATGACGGTCAACGGCAAGTCCGGAAATGTTTCGATCAAAGGCGACACGAAAATGATCGAGGTGGAGCTGACCATGATCAACGGCGGGACCAGGAGCGCCTTTTTTAAAGACCAGAATGGCGTGGAAAACCAGCTGGGTACAGGTGATATCATCCTCTCCCATGGCTTCGCCCAATCGAAGGTCACCAAGGCTGTCGTGGATAAAAACAACCCGGCCAAGCTTTCCCTGGAAATTGAAACCGGAGACAGCCTGTGGAATCAGGTGGATCCCGTGGGTTTGATCACGCTTCCCGCAGCCAGCAACGTGTTCGGTCAAAAACTGGAGAAGGAAATCAATATTGACAACGTGTTTCTGAACGCGTCCAGCCCGAAGGCGCTTTCCGGAGCCGAATTGGAGACCTATTTGAAGACCCTGAAGGGGGACGCGGCCAAAAAAGAAGACGGTGCCCGGTATTTTACGGCCAGCGTGAGCATCACAGGCGGAACCACGCGGAAGAACCTGGGTGCTTCGGATTTTACCTTCAGTGATGATTTCAAGGACGGCCAGGTTCTGTCTGTGGATCAGAAAAGCAGAAACGTGGACAGTCTGACGGTTACTTTCAAGCTGCCGAAGGCCAATACGGCTGCGTCGGCCAATTCGCTGAACGGAACCATCGGCCTGAAGACCGGGACCCTGGCCTATCAATCGGACAGCACCAAGGTCGGCCATGTGGTCAGCGCGGCCCTCACGGTGGCTCCTTCGGCTCCTGCGACCATTGACGGAGAAATCTGGAGCAACACAAAGGTGAGGGATGCGTATTACGGCATCATGAAAACAGCTTCTACAGCCGCTGCCGGACCGTTAAAGGAGAAGATCAAGGAAGGTTACAGCTGGGGCGTGGAAAAAGTCAAGAATCAGTCCACATCCTTTCTTAAAAATGTGATCGGACTTGGCGATACGCTGACAGGCGGCATCATCTCGCTGGTGGATAAGGCTTTTGGCTGGATCACCGGCAACACCCTGTCCGGATGGGTCGATAAGGGGCTTGATAAGCTGACTGCTGTTTACGAGACTGCGGCACCGCCCCAATATCCGGAGGAAGTGAACAAGACGCTGGATGGGGCCCACTTGGTTTTGAGCCAGATGGAAGTCAACCAGTATAAGGATTATTTTAATGGGTATTCAAGCAAATGCAACAGTCTGGACGGTAATTATTACAGCATATATAATCCGACAACCATCGAAACCATCAAGAAGATGAGCACGACCATCGCCAATGATGACGGAATGATGAGCGGTGTGGATATGAGCAACATGGACGCGGTTTTCAAAAAGGTTTATTCCAGTGAGGGCATTACGAATACGGGCTATCTGGGAGCCTTCAATCAGGTCGTCAATTATGCCAACGGCAAGAATTTTACTGGCGTGACGGATGCCGGCATCGGCTCGAAGGACATCTTCCAGGTGTACTACGATCTGGAGGGCAAGACCTATACCTACAACACGGAAACCTTCAATAACCGGGAAAAGTTCAACCAGACGGTCAAGGCCTTTGTGGATCGGGGGTATTACGTTCTGGAGCCGGCCATCAGCTTCCGCTATACCTATGACCAATTGAAGCTGAATGAAGTCACAGCCCAGCTGGCCGCCGACCCGGGCAATAAGGAACTCACGGCCAGACAATCGGAGTATGATGCCAGCATGAAGCAGGCCAAGGATAATCTGACCCTTCTGGAAACGGAATATCAGGAATTCCAGTACAATTACGCGGCGTCTGAGGCCGTCCTGAAATGGGAGGCCCATGTGGCCGGCGTCACCATCACTGACCCGGGCATCGCCGTGGCCAGTGCAGACATCGTGGATTATCCCCCGGTGACCGACCCGATGATTTATTGCTACGCGACAAACAGCTGGTTCTACAAAAACTGTAAAGGCGGAAATCCCAGCACGGATGACGGCTACAACGCGACGGCCGGTCTGGTCGAGAGCGACCACAAGACCCTGACCCAGTATTATCTGGGATATTATGCGGACGGAGGAATCTATCATCCCGGATGGAGCAAGGCGCTGATTTATACCAAACCCTTCTGCATGCCGTATTATGTCGGGGTGGGCGAGCAGTTCAACAAGGACGCCCAGCGCACGGGAACGATTTTTGCGCAGACACCGACCATGAATGACTTTGGATCGCTGAAGGCCGCGGCCCAAAAACACAACGAGACGACCATGGAAAAGGAACTGGCCCAGGCGGGGTTCATGGTCAACGGCCAGTCCTACACATCCTATCAGCAGACAGAGGGAAGCAGTTACAAGGGGATTTACGTTGAAACGGTGCCTTCTGTGGATATAGCGACCTGGTGGGGAGGAGTCTGGGGGAGGCCGGATATCTTCACCCGTAAAACCGCTTATTTTTCCGGGGATAAGAATACCATGGTGTCGGCAGATACCATGAAGATCGAAATGAATAGCTATACCTCATGTGATGGGAACATGAGCAATATTTCAAGACTGGGCGGCCCGGCCTATACCACCGGAGCCGATATTCCCGCTCAGTATGCGGGATACAAGGCAATGGGACTGGACCCAAACCTGTTGGGAAACAACAATATCATGGTCTATTACCCGGGAGCGTATTTCAACGTCTTTGAAAAGAAGGCGGCGGACGCCCTCTATGAAAAGCTCAAGGCAACCAACCCGAATTTGAAGATGACGGATTTGTGGCGTTACGCCACGTCCTCCAAACTGGGTGAGGAAGCGGAAAATGTGCGGAACCTGACTGTCCAGTGGGATTTCTCCGTGGTGTATATGCGCAAGGTGCCAACGAATCTGGAGCCCACGCAGAAAAAGTAAAATTATTTTGGAATCAAACCGATTCATTCAATACGTAAAAAAAGGTTCATCCCCGGGAAATTCCAGGGGATGAACCTTTTTTACGTGGCAGTCAGGCTGTGATTTATGCCGGCGTTTGGCCGCCCTTTTTCGGGATGCCCATGGGACCGACGTATTCATAGCCGCCGAAGCCGAGGATGATGATGAAGATGGGCTCCAGCAGGACCAGGCCGGCGGTGAAGGCCTTGCCCTTTCCGAAGGACCGGGCCAGATGATAATTGGTGAGGATCATGGCGATGAAGTAGGCCAGACCCAGGAAATCACCCAGAATCTGGAGATTACCGCCGCTTTGGAAGAAGAAGTTATAGCACAGTCCAAGGGCCAGGTAGGGCCAGAAATAGACTGCCTTCCAGGAAAACTTGAACTGGACGAATAAATTGTAAAAGGGAATCAGGGATTTCCAGCCCTTCTCCCCGGCCCGGGTGAAGATTCGCCACAGACCGATGACAGACAGGATGTAGCAGATGGCGGACAGGACGATGCCTGTGAAGAACACGCCGCCGGATAGGAATAAAAAGGAAGTGCTCATGATAATACCTCTTTTTGATTGAATTTATTTGCCATTCGGCAGCTCACCGACGATGGATTTCCAATTGGTCTCGATGGCGTTGTAGGAGTTGCGCCAGCGGGTGATATCTTCGATAAAATGGACGTTCTGGTATTCAGAATCTGGCGGCCATTTCGACTTGATGTCCTCCGGTATCTGCACATCCGTCCGGATGGGGCGGAGGTACCCTTTGGCCAGGGCAATCTGGCCTTCATCGCTCAGGATGTATTCCCGGGCCAGGGCCGCGGCGGCAGGATGGGCGGCGTTTTTATTGATGATGGTGGCGTAGCCTTCCTTGATCGATCCGTCGGAGGGGATGCAGCCTTCAAAATGGGCGTTGGGGTTCTGGGTAAGGGCCTGGTCCCCGTAATTGCAGGCGTTGAAATCCCAGAGGATGGTTACGCCGATGTTATCGCTGAGCAGGGTGTTGGCCGACGGGGTCTTCACCACCAGCCGGTTTTGATCGTTGAGCGTCTTGAAGTACTGATAGGCCGGGGTCATGTCGGTTTCGTCCCCGCCGTTGGCAAAGGACGCAGCGAGGAGGGCGTACTGTCCTTGGGCTGCCGTGGTGAAATCATCGATCTGCACCTTGTAGTCCCCGTTTAACAGCTCCGCAAAGGAGGTCGGGGGATTGGGCACGATGTCCGTGTTGATGATGAAGGCCATGGTGCCGGTGTAGGATACAATCCATTCCCCGTCCTTGTCCTTGGCCCAGTCGGGAATCGTATCCCAATAAATGGTTTTGTAGGGTTGGACCGCGTCGTTTTGGGCGGCAATCAGCGCGTAGGGACGGCTGACATCACCGATGTCCTGGGTGCCGCCATTGACAAAGGTATAAACTTCATCATCGGAACCCATGTCCTTATCACTGTGGACGATGTGGTAGGTATCGGAAAGGGTCGTAAAGATTTCCTTCCAGTTGCCCCAGGTGTCCGGCATCCCCACTGAATTGAGGTTGTGTTCGATGAGTGCGCGGATCAGGAGTTCCTTGCCACTCATGCTGTCAAGCGATTTATTGGATCGAAGCTGGCACCCGCATAAGCCAGCAGTCAGGACGCAGCCAAGAATCATACATAAAACCAACCGTTTTTTGCCTTTCATGATTAACTCCTTTTGGAAAATGTTTTTTCTTAATGCGATTCTACCACAGTGATGTCAACAAAAGCGCCCCGGAATCCTTGAAAACTTAAAAGTTATTTAAGGAAAAACATGGGAGTTGCTATATCGAGATTTTTGAGAGACCATTATTTTGTTGGATCAACAGAAACCATCAGGATGGCCGCTGGACGGGCAGCCCCTGAGCCGCCTTTTCCCTTCGCCAGACCACAGGAGTCTGGCCCATCCATTTCTTGAAGCACCGCGAAAAGTAGCCGGGATTGTCGAAGCCGCAGGCCGAGGCGATGGAAGTGATGGTCTGGTCCGTCTCCCAGAGGAGCTGGGCGCCGTGGCTGAGGCGGACCTTGGTCAGGTACTGCATGGGCGGCATGCCCAGGGACCGGGAGAAGCAGCGCAGGCATTCCCGCTCGCCGATATCCGCCACGGCGGCGATATCCGACAGGGTCAAGGGCTCGGCGTAGGAACCGGCGATGAAATCCATCATGGCTTTCAGCCGCCGGGTCTGGAGGTTTTCCACGCCGCTGGCCCTCTGGATTTCTTCCCCATGGTGCTGGGAAAGGGTGAGCCACAGCTGGGTGAGGGCCGCCCGCAGGACGAGCTCACAGCCATAGGCGCCCTCGTCGAAGGCGATGAAGGCTTCCCGCAGGGATTGGTCCAGCCGGGCTTCCCAGGGGACGTGGCCGCGCAGGGGGATGGCGGGGAGGGTTTCACACCGGGTCAGGGGGCGGATGTAGCGCTGGAGCCATTCACTTTCCGCCGGGCCGCCCAGGAATTCCTCCGTGAAGATGAAGGTGTCGTAGATGCAGCCGGAGCCCTGGACCAGGGTGAACTGGTGGAGGGCGCCGGCATTGACGACGATGCCCTCGCCGGGCTTCAGGACGAGGGATTCATGGCCCACATGGGCCAGGGTCCGGCCCTTCCGGACGGTGAGGATTTCAATCTCATTGTGCCAGTGGGGAGCCACCTCCCGTCCCGGCAGCCGTTCAATCTGTCCGCAGATGCGCAGGAATCCCTTTTCTGGGCGCAGGCCCACATCCAGCTGGCGCATGCGGGCGTCGGTGGTTATGGCGCATTGATAGGGTTCGATCATGATGGCCTCCTGTCGTTTTTGTGATGCTATTTGGCGAAATTGTGATAATCCAATTATAATTTGGTCGTTATTGTGTTATTATACGTCTGGAAGCTGACAGCCGCAAGTCCCTTTTGCATATATAATGGAATCATCAAAACGGTATAAAATTTACCGGATTTCCAAACAGGAGGAACAGCGATTATGAAGACCTTGATTTTAGCCAACAGCGGCAGCATGGAAGCCATGAACGGTTATGGGTTATTAAAGAATTTGGGGAGCGTCACCGTGGATCATCTGCATTCGGATCTGTTCAGCCCCAACATGTTTTCCCGGGCGGCGTCGGAAAACGACGGGACCCTGGATGGATGCGTGGTACTGGCGGACAACGCGGCCGCGGTATTCGCGGCCCGGGCCGCCGGGGTGGAAAAGGTGGTGGCCATCGCCGATAAAAAAGCAGCGAAGCAGCTCGCGGCGGATTCAGACAATCCCCCCATGGTCCACGATTTTTACGAATTTTACGGCAAGTATTTCCAGCAGATTTATTTTTAGGCAAAGCACAGCCAGGAGGAAATGGTGAAGGGAAGCATTTTTGATTTCAACGGCACCTTGTTTTTTGTTCAGGGCATCCAGGAAGCGGCCAGGCGAAAATTCCTGTCCGGTTTGACGGGCCAATCTTCACTTGGTCCTTGCATTTTCATCCGGCCCGTGATACCCTTATAACGAAAGAATACACAGGGGAGCTGGTAAGGCTGAGAGGAAGTTTGAACTTCGACCCTTAAACCTGATGCGGGCAATGCCGCCGGAGGGAGTTAAGAATCGATAAAATTTGCCGGGAGTGCCCCAATCGGGGACACTCTTTTTTATTGCTCTTCAAATGAAATTCAGGAGGAAGAAGAAAATATGTTTGGAAAAATGCTTGAAAATGTGCAAAACACCAATCCGCTGGTCCACAACATCACCAACTACGTGACGGTGAACGATTGTGCCAATATCCTGCTGGCCTGCGGGGCGGCCCCCATCATGGCCGACGACGTGGAGGACGCGGTGGACATCACCGCCATCTGCGGCGGGCTGAACATCAACATCGGGACCCTCAACCGGGCCACCATCCCTGCCATGCTGGCAGCGGGAAAACGCTCGGCGGAGCTGGGGCATCCGGTGCTGCTGGACCCGGTGGGAGCCGGAGCCTCCAGACTTCGGACGGAAACGGCCCTGCAACTGTTGGCCGAGGTGCCCTTTACGGTGATCCGGGGTAACGTTTCGGAAATCAAGACCTTGGCCCTGGGTGCAGGGACGACCCGCGGGGTGGACGCCGATCTGGCCGACGCCATTTCAGAGGACAATCTGGAGGAAGGGGTGGCCTTCGCCAAAGCCTTCGCGGGAAAATCGGGGGCGGTCGTCGCCATGACCGGCGCCATCGACATCGTGGCCGATGGGGACAGGGCGTACTGCATCCGCAACGGACACCCCATGATGGGCCGGGTCACCGGCACGGGCTGCCAGCTCTCCGCCATGACGGCGGCCTACGTGGTGGCCAATCCCGGGCATGCCCTGGAAGCGGCGGCCGCGGCGGTGTGCGCCATGGGCCTCTGCGGCCAGACGGCCTTCGCCCGGATGACGGAATTGGACGGCAACGCGGCCTACCGCAATTACCTCATCGACGCGGTGTACAATCTGACGCCCGATGCTTTGGAAAAGGGGGCCGATTATGAACAGCGTTAATGAAGCCATGCTGCTTTACGCCGTGACCGACCGGGCCTGGACGGGGCACCTGACCCTGATGGAACAGGTGGCTCTGGCCCTGGAGGGCGGCGCGACCTGCGTGCAGCTCCGGGAAAAGGAACTGGACGACGGCACCTTTCTGGAGGAAGCCCGGGAAATGAAAATGCTGTGCGCCCGGTATCATGTGCCCTTTATCATCAACGACAACGTGGAGGTGGCCCTGGCCTGCGGGGCCGACGGCATCCACGTGGGACAGAGTGACATGGAGGCGCGGGATGTGCGCACCCTCATCGGCCCGGATGTAATCCTCGGCGTGTCGGCCCAGACGCTGGAGCAGGCCCTGGCGGCGGAGCGGGCCGGCGCCGATTACCTGGGGGTGGGAGCGGTGTTCGCCACCACCACCAAGCTGGACGCCGACGCGGTTTCCCACGAGACCCTGAAGGCCATCTGCGGCGCGGTATCCATCCCGGTGACGGCCATCGGCGGCATCACCCGGGACAATCTGCCGGAGCTAAAGGGAACGGGGGTGGACGGCGTGGCCCTGGTATCGGCCATTTTCGCGGCGGCGGATATCAAAGGGGAATGCCGGGCCCTGCGGGCCTTGTCCGAAGAGATGGTGTCCCGATGAAGCCCGGCGGCGCCATCTTCGACCTGGACGGCACCCTGTTAAACTCCATGGGCATCTGGGATACCCTCGCCGGGGATTATCTGCTCTCCCGGGGCATCGCTCCCCGGGAAAATCTGACGGAGACCTTCCGGCACATGAGCATGGAGCAGGCCGCCGGATATTATAAACGGGTGTACGGCGTCACAGGCACGGTCCAGGAGATTGTTTCCGGGGTTAACAAAATGATCGCCCGGTTTTATATCGATGAGGTCCAGCTCAAAAATGGGGTGGCTGCCTTTGTAAAAAAACTGGCGGCATCGGATGTGGGGATCTGCGTGGCGACGACCACGGACCGGTGGCTGACGGAAGCGGCCCTGGAGCGGAACGGCTTACTGGGCTGTTTCAGCCGGATCTTCACCTGCGCCGAGGTGGGGTGCGGCAAGGACGAGCCGGCCATCTGGGATGCGGCCCGGAAGTACCTAGGCACGGAAAAAAAGGAAACCCTGGTTTTTGAGGATGCCCTCCACGCGGCCCGGACGGCAGCCGCGGCGGGGTACCCGGTCTGCGCCGTGTACGATGCCTCGGAGCCGGGCCAGGAGGAGCTGCGGCGGCTGGCAGATTTTTATATTGAGGATTTTACCCAAGCAGGAGAGGTGATTGCATGAAGAAGGTACTGACCATCGCCGGATCGGATTCCAGCGGTGGCGCCGGAATCCAGGCGGACATTAAAACCATTGCGGCCCACGGCCTGTACGCCATGAGCGCCATCACGGCGCTGACGGCCCAGAACACCACCGGGGTCTACGGGATCATGGACGTGGCACCGGCCTTCGTGGGCCAGCAGCTGGACTGCGTTTTTACGGATATCTTCCCCGACGCGGTGAAGATCGGCATGGTGTCCAGGGGGGACATCATCGCGGTCATCGGGGACAAGCTGGAACAGTATGGCGCCGGCCATATCGTCGTCGACCCGGTGATGGTGTCCACCAGCGGCCACCGGCTCCTTTCCGGGGAAGCGGGAACGGCTCTGAAGGAACGGCTGCTGCCCATGGCCGCGGTCATCACCCCCAATATTCCCGAGGCCGAGGTGCTCTGCGGCTTTTCCATCCACGACCGGGCTGACATGGAGCGGGCCGCCGAAAAAATCGGCAGGGCCTATCCCGGGGCGGTTCTGATCAAGGGCGGCCATCGGGTGAATGACGCCACCGACCTGCTTTACGCCGGTGGCGCTGTTCGCTGGTTCCCCGGCAGGCGGGTGGACAACCCCAACACCCACGGCACGGGGTGTACCCTGTCGTCGGCCATCGCCTGTAACCTGGCCCTGGGCTGTTCCCTGGAGGACAGCATCCAGAACGCCAAGGACTACCTGACCGGGGCCCTGGCGGCCATGCTGGACTTGGGCCAGGGACCGGGACCCCTGAATCACATGTTCCGGATGGATCCCGGAAAACAGCCGTCTTAATCATTTTGACGGTTTTGTATCCCATGGGGTGTATTTTCTGCCCGGTAAGTCTATAATAGGAGTAGCTTTGCGGGAGGGTGTTCCTTCCGGCAGTCTGGACAGAAAGAAGAGGGAGAACGTGAAAAAAGAAACGGATATTAAAAAGGCCGCCTTTGCCTTCGTGGTGCTCATGGGCATTGTCAGCCTGTTTTCGGATATGACCCACGAGGGGGCGGCCAGCATCATGGGGGCCTATCTGGGCCTGGCCGGGGCATCCGCCGCGGCCATCGGCTTTATTTCCGGATTGGGGGAATGCATTGGCTATTCCCTGCGGCTGGTCACCGGCTGGCTCACGGATAAAACGAAAAAATACTGGCCCATGACGATCCTGGGGTACGTGGTGGACTGCCTGGCCATTCCGGCCCTGGCCCTGGTGCCCCGGGGCGGCTGGATGCTGGCCTGCGGCCTCATCATCGTCCAGCGGGCGGGCAAGGCCATCAAGAAGCCGGCCAAGGACACCATCCTTTCCTTTGCCGCCGCGCAAAACGGCACGGGGAAAAGCTTCGCCATCCAGGAATTCCTGGACCAGATCGGCGCCTTCCTGGGACCGGTGATGCTGTTTGTCGTCATGCTCCTGCGGCAGAACAGCGACACCTTTTCCAATTATTCCCTGTGCTTCGCCATCCTGGGCATTCCGGCGGCCATCACGGTGACCCTGCTCCTCGTGGCCAGGCGGAAATACCCGGAACCGGAAAAATTTGAGGCGCCGGCCAAAGAGGATGAGCCGGCCTTTCACATGAACCGGTCCTTCATCCTGTACATCGTGGCCATCAGCCTGTTTGCGGCGGGGTTCCTGGATTTTTCCATTATCACCCTTCACACGGCCAAGACCGGGCTGATCCCCGAGGACGCCCTGTCCCTGATTTACGCCGGGGCCATGGCGGTGGATGCCTTTTCCGCCCTGTTTTTCGGCTGGCTCTACGATAAAAAGGGCATCCGGGTCCTGATAATCTCCACCCTGGTGGCGGCGCCCTTCGGCATCTTCATTTTCTGCGTGTCCGCACGGTGGGCCCTTTTTCTGGGGGTCGCCCTGTGGGGCGTGGGCATGGGTGCCCAGGAATCCATCCTCAAGGCGGCGGTGACCCAGATCGTCCCCAAGAAGAACCGTTCCTCGGGATTCGGCATCTTCCAGACCGCCTTCGGGGTGTGCTGGTTTTTGGGCAGCTGGGCCATGGGGGCGCTGTACGATGTGTCCCCGGTGGGGCTGGTCGTCTTCTCCATGGTCATGCAGCTCGCCGCCGTGCCCTTCTTCTGGTTTTCAGACAAGGTGCGGGGATTTGCCCGATAGACGGCGGATTGGAAGCTCTGGATATGAATGCTTTTATAAATATTTATCCGGGCAGGATTTCCGTTGTGTTTCATTCATGGATGTGCCAATCCTTTCCCGCAGCTTTTTTATGCGTGCAACCTGCCGTCAGACCGTTGTCATCAGCCCACATTGAGCTGGTACCGGCCGCTTTTGATGGCGGCAATCACCCCGCCGTCAATGAGCAGGTCGGTACCGGTAATGAAGGACGCCTCATCGCTGAGTAGGAAGGCGGCTGCAGTGGCGATTTCCTCCGAGGTGCCCACCCGCTTGGCCGGTGAGGCTTCGATCATCCGTTGATACCCTTCCCCGGCCGCGGTGAACTCGTCGTAGGCCAGAGGCGTGACGATGATTCCCGGGCTGATGGTGTTGATCCGCGCCCCCGCGTCGCCCCAGGTCGTGGCCGCTGCTGTGCGCACCCGCAGCTGGTTGGCCCGCTTGGCCGCGATGTAGGCAACGCCGGTATTGACCACAGCGTCCTTTTTGACGAATTCCAGTTCAGCCAGCTCATCCGTTGGCGTCATGGCCAGCTGGTTTTCGATTTCCGGCGGAAAGTCCATCATATAACCCGTCTGGCTGGAGATGACGAGTCCCGCACCGCCCCGGGCGATGACTTGACCAAACTCATCGATGGCTACGGCAGTGGCTACCAAATCCAGGGCGACGATGTGTTCTGGCTTGGCCTGATTGGGTGATGCGCCAGCCGTATCGATAAAGTTCTTCACCTCTCCCATGGCTGCTGCCTTCTGGGCAAAGGCCCGCACCGAGTCCCGGCTCAAAGCGTCCACCACGCAGGTTTCCACAATATACCCGCCGGTGCGCAGCTCCTTGGCCCTTTCCTCCAGATTTTTTTCACTGATGTCCCCGAGGAAGATGATCTTTCCCGCACCAATTCTTTTTGCAATGGAAGAACCCATGCTGCCAGCCCCCAGAAGGGCGACGACCGGTAAGTTTTTGTTCATATTAAAATCCATGATGCATCCTTTCTGCGGATCCGCCCGAAGCGGTCCGACTTGAATCATACCATTGACCACTCAAAAGCGGTCTTGACTTCGCCCATCAGCTTGGCGATGGGCAATTTCTGCGGACAGACAGCCTCGCATTTGTTACAGCCGGTACAGCTTCCTGCCTTGCCGCTGTCAGCCGGAAAGGCGGCGTAATACACCATGCCGTTGGTATTCTTATTCATTCGGCAATGGTCGTTGTACATTTTCAAATAGTCCGGAATGGGGATGTGCTCCGGGCAAAGGGACAGGCACTGGGCGCAATCAACGCAATGGGCCGCTTCTTTTTGATCGATGATTTTCACCGCCTGGCCGACGATCGCTTTTTCTTCATCATCCAGGGGCGTAAAGTTTTCCATATAGGAGATGTTGTCTTTCAGTTGTTCCATATCGGACATTCCCGAAAGCACCATCATCACATCATTCAGGCTGGCCGCAAAACGGATGGCCCACGACGCGTTGGAAAGGGCCGGCTGTTTTTGGCGGAATAAGGCTTCCACGCCTTGGGGAACTCCCGCCAGCACGCCGCCCTTGACTGGTTCCATCACGATAATCGGCTTGTGGTGGCGAACAGCTACCTCATAACAGGCTCTGGACTGCACGACCTCGCTGTCCCAATCAAAATAATTGATTTGCAGCTGGACGTATTCCATTTCCGGATGTGCCGTCAAAATACGGTCCAATACCTCGGCGCTGTCATGGAATGAAAAACCGAGATGCTTGATTTTTCCATCTTTTTTCAGTTGGACCATTTCTTCAAAGGCGTGGAATCGGACGGCCTGTTCATACGTCGCCGCATTCAGCGCGTGCAGCCAGTAATAATCCACATAATCCGTCCCCAGACGATTGAGCTGCTCCTCGAAAAAACGGCGGGTATCCGCCCTGTCCTTTAACAGAAACACCGGCAGCTTTGTGGTCAGGGTGAAATGGCTCCGGGGATGCCGGTCCACCAGCGCCGTTTTCAAAGCATCTTCACTGTGGCCGCCGTGATAAACATAAGATGTATCAAAATAAGTGAAGCCATGGGCCAGAAATTCATCCACCATGGGGATGAAACGCTCCATGTCCACCACATCGTCTGCACCCTGCATGGGCAGACGCATACAACCGAATCCAAGTTTTTTCATAAGCCATTCCTCCTGTATTCATTTCTTTGTACGCATCAGTTGCTTGATCTGATAGAAATTAGTATAATGTGTTTTGAATGGTTTCGGAAGTTTCAATGTGTTATCGTAGTATAAAGTTTTGACTTTATACAGAAAGAAAGCCACAACGATTATCTGGCTTTCCGATTGTTGAAGTGGTAAGGAAATAAAGAAAAATTGATTTTTAAGAAAGTTGAAAATGGTCTTGCTTATATCCTGGATTTGAGCCCATTCATGATGAGATCTGTGGCAAGTTGTATCACATCTTCCAATGGCGTTTTTTTATCTTCGTTTATCCATTTTGCATAAATCATGAGGAGTGTCTCTTCATTAAATCTTAAAAGAACCCGGCTTTGAAAAGCAGTTATTTCGCTGGATATCAGGAGGATATGATTGAATAATAAAATATCAGGAGATAATCAAATGAAAAAAGTACTTGTCGTGTGTTATGAGGAATATTTATTGAAGTTTGTTTGCTGATTGGTATTTCATAACAGTATCGACGAATCGAATGGCTTCATCCGATGGTTCCAGGCCGTAAAGAAGACAGTATTGGTTGGAAAATGACCAGTCCACGGGGAGGGTCTTTAAGCCGGGATGGACGTCCTTCCAGCATTCAAAGGAGAGCATCAGATGATTCGTTTCAGCACAATGGTTGAACAGATCATAATCGTAAAAACGGGGAGCATCTTCGATAATTATGCGGGGATGTTCTTTTTTTATGTATTTTCGGAGATTATCGCAGGTAGGGGAATCGCCTTCGTTGACAATAATCAGGGTTTCACCGTACAGGTCATGGATTGTAAGAAATTCCCGATCTGCCAGCCGGTGCTTCCTTGACATGGAAATGGTCATATCATACTGACCGAGCTTGAGATAACGGCATTTTGACAACATGGATTTGGAATCATTGATACCGATCATGAAGTCGAATTTTTTCCCAAGCTGGGAAATCTCCGACAGGACGCTGCTATATTTGTCATTGTATGGGATCAGGTGCAGGTTGTAGTCAGGGAATGCGCTGTCCAGTTTGTACCACAGGTCCATGAAAGGTTTGGCTGAATTAAGCCGTGATGTGCCAATATTGAAAGTCTTGTCATCCTTATTGACTACTTCCCGGATGCCTGCCAGTGCCCGGTCGGAATAGTCGATGATGAACTTGGCATCGTGGTAGAGGATTTTTCCTGCCGGCGTAAGCGTTACGCCCGCCGGCGTTCTCTTTAACAATTGGAGATCCAGGTGTTTTTCCAGGTTGTTAATCTGTTTCATGACAGCGGCCGGCGTCATAAACAGAATATCCGCTGCTTTCGTAAAGCTGCCACAGTCAGCGGATGCGATGAAAGTATCCAGATAATGATTGTACATTGTCAATATTCCTCACGCATTGTATTTACTACTGGTAAATACAATGCTAACATATGCGAAATTCACAAGTCAAGGGGAAGGGCGTATAATTATTTAAAAAGAGAGAGAGGCGAAATATTATGGCAAGATTTACAACGAATTTTCAGTCTGAAGCATTAAAACGGCCCATTTCCATTGAAATCATCATTCCATCGGATCATGCGGTCATGATGACACCAGGAGCCGGTATTCCCAAGCGGAACAAACCCTTCAAGACCCTTTACCTTCTGGAAGGGGTGACGGGGAATGCGAGCGGTCCCTTTAATTATAGCAATATGATGCCTTTGGTGGAAGATTACAATTTGGCCGTTGTCTGCCTGGGCGGCGAAAATAAATGGTGGGGAAATTCCGATTTTACAGGTGATTGTTTTAGCGATATGGTGATTGATGCTGTCAATTTCACCCGGAGCGCCTTTAACCTTTCCCAAAAAAGGGAAGACACATTCATCGGTGGATTTTCAATGGGAGGCTATGGCGCATTCGTCATTGGCTTCCAACATCCGGAACTTTTCAGCCATATCATTTCCATGAATGCGGCGTTGAATAAGCCGGTCATCCTGGGATCTTCAAACGAAGTCACGTGGGATCTGTTTTTCAAACGGCATTACGAGGCGATGTTTGGTTGTAAGGATATTTCAGAATATGAAAACAGCGAAAATGATTATGAATATCTCGCCGGTGAAGTGGCCAAAAAGATGACGAAGGAAGAATTGCCGAGGGTATTCATTTCAGCAGGGACGGAAGATGGACTTTATCAGGGCTCGGTGGATTATTCCAAGATGTTGAAAGACCTTGGCTACGATGTGACATGGGTGGACGTCGAAGGCAACCACAGCTGGTACAGCTTTGAAAAAGGAATCGAGGCTGCGGTGAAATGGCTTCCGACGGAAGATAATTTCTGTGGCAATATGATTTATTATGGCAGAAATGCCCATATCGACGCTACAAATTATGCCCATTGGAATTCCTTTTATAATATTGAAGCCAGAGAGAGAGCTGAAAAATAAGTTAATTATGATTCAGGAGGGTAAAAAATGACGGATCATCGATCAAAGCCTACCGGTTATCCCGGGGGAAAGTGGCAACCGGAAGCGGCAAAGTATGCGGTATCCGGAGAATTTTCGTTTATGGTTTCCATGGATGATGACATAAAGCTATATGCCGGTGTGTATTATCCATCAGATCCTATAACAGGGGAAAAGGCAGAAGGACGGTTCCCTGTCTATATAGAAGAAACGCCCTATGGCCTTGAAGGGACGACGGATGGGCCAATCCCTTTCATGGTGGAACATGGCTATATTTACGCGATGGTGCGCTGTCGCGGAACAGGTAAGTCTGAAGGCGAAGTTGATTATTTTGGACCCCGTGATTTTAAGGATGGGGTCAATATGGTCGACTGGGCTTCAAAAGAGCTGCCAGGTTCTGATGGAAGGGTTGTACTGGGGGGCGCGTCCTACCCAGGACAGATCGCATTGGGTGTCGCCTCGATGCTGGGAAAAAATTCCCCGGTAAAAGCAGTCATTGCCGCGAGCATCGGCTTGAACAACGTGTATCGGGAAGCCTTTATGTCCAATGGCATCCCAACGGCATGGCTTTGGTCCTACATGGACCTCGGACCACTGGTGTGGGGGAATACTCCCGCAGCCAAACGCTTCGTCGAATATTATGTCAAGGATACCGTCAGCGGCGGCGACTGGGCCTATGACCGGCCGAACACTTGGGGTGAACATGGGGCGATTGAGAGTGCCAGGCAGATTGCAGAAAGCGGGATTCCCATTCTTTTGTGGTGTGGCTGGCGGGATATCGTTGAAGTGGGAGCGCTTCGTGCTTTTACAGCGCTTCAGAACACATACGCGGGAAGAGAACTCCTGGCTCCGATGACAAAGGGGCAAAAGATCTCGCCTAAATATCAGATCATTGTGGGAAACTGGGAGCATGCGGAGGGCTTGAACGCGTCGGTGTATCTTGAATGAAAAACCTAATCCCCCAGCTAAGCTGGGGAGAATAGAGTAAACGGAAGCGTGAAGGACGGCAAAAAAGCCTCCTGTGATAAAATGGGAAAGGTGTCGTAAGCCAATCTCAAACACAGGAGGCAGTCCCAATGGACAGTAAGAGTTTATCACATAGCAAATGGAAATGCCAATATCATATTGTATTTATCCCGAAATATCGAAAGAAACAACTATATGGCAGAATCCGTCAAGACATAAAAGAGATACTCACAACATTATGTCAGTACAAAAATGTTGAAATAGTAGAAGGTGTGGTATGCGCCGACCATGTTCATATATGTGTATGCATACCACCTAAAATAAGCGTGTCCAGTTTTATGGGATATTTGAAGGGGAAGAGTGCATTAATGGTTTATGACAGACATCCAGAATTACAAAACAAATGGAATAAGGTATTTTGGGCAAGAGGATACTATGTTGCAACAGTAGGCAATATAACAGAAGAAGCGATTAAGAAATATATTTAGAGAATAGTCAGAAGAATCAAGGCTACTAATAAAAGTCAAGTAAAAATTTAAATAAATGTCAAAGAAAGTAGAGAGGATGATTCGAAAAAAGAATCACAAACAGGCCACCGCATACACGCCAGCCGATGAAAAAAGTATGGAAGAGCAGAATCATTCAGCAGGCGAAAGCGACGCAAGGTATGCCTTCACCCGTCCATAATAGATTCGCAGGAAATTATTGGCCCCTGCTGTCATATAGGCAAGATAGGGCTTGCCCTCCGAACGCTTTTTATAGACTGGGTCATCCAGAGGTGATGTTTTGATTAGACAATCCATGACCATAAAGAGTGCTTTGCGGAGTCGCGGGGGATCGCGTTTTGAAGCGTGATTGCTTTTCGCCTCGTAATCGCCGGATTGATTCGCCCACCGGACCCGACCCCGGCGAAAGCCGTCAGGGCGCTTTTATGAGGAAATCGTGAAATGTCACCGATTTCGGCCATGATTTGGGGCCCAGAGAGGGACCAACCCCTGGCATGGCCATGACGACCGGTTATTTCGGAAGTTCAATGGCCAGGGTATTCATCTCAGCCTTGAGCTGTTCGATGGTGGTGGAGACAGCATTCAATTGATCAATCCCCTGCATGACGAGCATCTTGTTCATAGCATTTTAAGCAGCATGGCAACCAGCCCAGCGGAAGTATCGAAGATTGCTTTTGCCTTATCCGGTTGATAATTGTATCCGTGTCGATGGCACTATTTTTGGTAACGCTGCACAAAAGAAGCGGTGCCCAGTGTACGGACACAGTCCACATGCCTGAAAGATTTGGCAAAATCAACCCACTTCTGACTGCTGTCACTGCGTGTCGGTCTATTGAAGAAGGCGTTCATGCCAGGATAAGTCTGATCCAAAAGGGCAATCAGATTATTCTTGGCAGCCGTCTTTTGCTTCGTGAAGAAATTTCATGGTTTTGAGTTGTTTACGTAAAGTATCCATACCCGTATATTGGAACAAATCAAGCCTATTGTCAAGGGTATAGCAGGCAATCTTCTTCGCATCGGCTTTATCCGTCTTCACTTTGCGCAGGGAATTATGACTATAATCCTTGATCAGCTTCGGATTGACGGCAGAGACAAAGAATCCAGCGTCAGAAAAACACTGTGCCATGGGTTCGTAATACCGACCCGTATGCTCCATGATGATCCGGGTATTCCCTTCAAGGGAACACAACTGATCGATTAATCCATGGATGCCACTTTGTGTGTGAGAAACGATAAAAGGACTGGCGACCACTTCGCCGGGACGGGCAACAGCGACCACGCTCCTGCCCTTTGAAACATCAATACCGACCGCGTTCATCATGTAAGCAATCCCCCTGACATGAAATAATAGCAACGGCAATCCGGTTTTTCCTAATTGCCGATTCCATCTACTGGGATATGATCCGAATGCGCCGGGAAAGGCAGTTCAATCTGCATAAATCGAATGACTGTGAATGAGAAGCCGGCTGACTGACTTAATTGCGGGCACAGGTCCAAGAAAAGAAACGTCACACCGATTGCATTTCTCATTCTAACAGCTTTGCCATAAGGATGGAAGAAGACCCGGCTGGATGCCTGGTTCTTTATCCAAATATTTTAAAGTAGAAAAGAAAAAAGTGATGGAGCCGCTTTTTAGCGGCAGTTGATAATAATTGCTTACGACACCGGCTTTTAGGCGTGCAAGCAAAAAAGCCCTTTCAAGACAAATTCAAACCACCACTTGAAGTGGTTGTCATAACTGAAAAAAAGTTGAAAATATTACAGGTGGAGAAGGAACTATCAAAAAAGATATACATTCATCAGGTGTTGTAACACCACCTGATTTTTGCAATGTTGAAATCGCTGTGACAGATCACGATGAATTTTATGAAAATGTTCCTGAATTTGCACAGTACATTTTTGGCATACCATCAGTTGATAAGTTTATTGCACGATGTAATAAGTACAATAAAACATATTATATTTCATTTCTGGTTGAATTGGAGGAACGTGCTTTAGAGTTGAATTAGGTGCCACTAAATATCAATAAGGTCAAATAATATGAATTATAAATGTAAAGATTGTGGAAAAGAATTTAAAAATTCTCCTAAGGAGCAGGATTTTTTTGTTTCAAAACAATTGGAACTTCCTAAAAGATGTCCAGACTGTAGGAAGAAAAGAAAAGCGGCGAGAGATGAAGTTAAGAAACAGAAGAAATGGGATGAAGAGGAGCAAAAGTTATCAGAGCTTTTAAAATTATTACCATACAATTGGACAACTATAGAAAATTTACAGTTTAATAACCCAAAAGGTGCTCTTATAATAATAGGCAATGGGTTTGATATCATGCATGGTGTGAAATCATCTTATTGGGATTTTCAAAAAACAATTGGAAAGAAGAATCCACTACGTTTTGATATGGAAACATATTTGGATGTTTCTGGTGATTTATGGTGTAATCTTGAAGATTCGCTTGGAAGACTCAACTATAGTATGTTCCTTAATCCCACTGTATTGGAAATGTGGTTGGATAATTATGGAGCATACGATCCGGATGCTCAGGCAGCTGATTTCTTTGCAGCGGTTGAAACTGCAATTGAACCGACATTTAGCATTCCAAGAGAACTTAATCAGAAATTTAAAAAGTGGGTTAAAACTTTAAAAGTTGAGAATATGAACAGACCATTTCATATGCTGCATGGAGATTACAAAGTTCTTTCGTTTAATTATACAGAATTTATAGAAGAACTTTATGGTGCAAAAGATGTTTGCTATATACACGGATGCCGAAAGTATCGCGGGAAAGGCAAACCAGATGAGCTTATTTTAGGACATGTAGCAGGTATTGAAGATGAGCAATGGGATAAAGTTCAGCTAAAGCCTATAAAGTTTAAGAATCCATATAAAAGATATATATTTGAAGCTGCAATGGAAACTGCTGCAAGAGAAGCTGCGTGGTATGATGAATCAACTACGAAGAATTGTAAAGATATTATAGAGAAGCATATAGACTTTTTTAAAGGGCTGAATGATATCAAAGAAGTGTATGTAATTGGTCATTCATTATCGAAAGTTGATTATCCCTATTTTGAGAAAGTGAAAAAACACTGTAATGCAAAATGGATGATTGGATATCATAGTTACGATGATATGAAGCGTTTGATTGAATTTGTAAATCATCTGAGATTAAAAGATGTGACCGTATTTAGGACATAATGAAATCACTATACTAATAAAGAATAGAATTAATTAGAGCATTCGCTGCAACCATCAAACCCTTCAAAAAAGGCAGTTTAAAGGGCCATCTGATATAATGAAATGCAAGAAAAAGTATTAAAATAGCCCAAAACCCATGCACTTCGGAGGCACCCATGTACAAAAAACACGACCAATTACAGATCGATGACTTCATCTTCCCCTACGGGGAACTTGATCAAAACAACGAATGGATTACATTAGCGGGTCTGATTCCGTGGGAAGCCATCGAGAAGAAGTATGCTTCTAATTTCGTGAACAACGGGCATCCCGCCCACTCATGCCGGATGGCATTGGGAGCCCTCATCATCAAACAAACCTTAGACTGTTCCGATGCCTGGACCGTGCGCCACATCAGCGAAAATCCGTATCTGCAGTATTTCATCGGCCTCAAGGCTTATCAAAGCACCTGTCCCTTCGGTGAATCCACCATGGTCGCCTTCAGGAAACGCTTTAGTGAGGAAGATCTGACGGCCATCAACGAGATGATCATCGCTGAAAAAGGGAAATCAGATGATGATTCCCATGATGAGCCGAAAGGTACGCCGCCATCACAAGCAGATGGACCGGAGGAAGGGGAGGGATACTCCCACGAAGGAACATTGATCCTGGATGCCACCTGTGCTCCGGCTGATATCCGGTATCCCCAGGATCTGAGCTTGCTGAATGAGGCCCGTAAGAATCTGGAAGCCATCATGGACAGTCTCCACGAACAGACCACCGGTAAAATCAAACCTCGCAACTACCGCAAACAAGCACTGAAAGCTTATCAACGCATCAGCAAGAAACGCCGGAAGGGCAGCAAGGAAATCCGGAAAGGCATCCGCAGGCAGTTGGGTTATCTCCGGCGGGACATCGCCATCATCGCGGATTACCTTGAAGAAGGCACGAACCTCGGACCACGGCAGCAACAACGTCTGGAGACGATCCTGGAACTCTACGCGCAACAACAGGCCATGTACGATGCCAAAAGCCATACCATCCCGGATCGAATCGTCAGCCTCAGCCAGCATTGGGTCCGTCCCATCGTCCGGGGCAAAGTCACCGCTAAAACCGAATTCGGATCGAAGCTTCATCTCAGCGTAACGGACGGGTATTCCCGCATCGAGCGCCTTGATTTTGACGCATACAATGAAGCGGACGAGTTAAAGAACGCTGTTGAAAGCTATTGTAAGCGGATCGGCCATTACCCGGAACGCATCCTGGCGGATAAGATTTATCGTAACCGCGAAAACTTGCGGTATTGTAAAGAAAAACAGATCGCCATCACCGGTCCCCGCTTGGGCAGACCACCGAAGAATGACCAGGAAGACAAAAAGCAGGCTTACAGCGATCTGTGTGAACGCAACACCATCGAAGGACGCTTCGGCACAGCCAAACAATCTTATGGTATGGGACGCATCAAAGCACGGCTGAAAGAAACCTCCGTGACGGTCATCTACTTATCCGTCATCGTATTGAACCTGCGCAAAAGGCTGGCCGCCTTTTTGTGGCGATTTTTCGGCTGGCCGATTCAA
>Ga0183097_10787_pt1 | contig 37478 bp, 42 predicted proteins | sample BioMet8_FD_128883 | JGI IMG/M metagenome (GOLD analysis project Ga0183097, IMG submission 128883) | Microbial communities from bioreactor (seeded with sewage sludge) at Lawrence Berkeley National Lab, California, USA - Biofuel... | ecosystem: Engineered > Bioreactor > Anaerobic > Unclassified ... | reverse complement strand
CTCGTCCAGGAAGCAGTCCTTGTGTTTGCGGTGAGCGGCAACATAGTCGGCAATACCGGGCTTCTTGGAAGTGCGTTCGTTCATGGTCGCCTCCATCGTTTCGGATGGGGAAAATATACTTCAACTATATAAAATTGCAACCTATTATCCTCTCTAGGCCGTGCATCGGTCTCAACCTATTACCCGATTTAGACCGTGCATCGGTCTCAACCATACGGCTTGGTCCAAATGATTGGAGATATATAATATTCGCTTGTGCCAATATTTCAAAAAATCGTTGCGGTGACAATCCAGACTGAATGTATATAGATTTTACAGAAACAATATTTTCCGTATTAAGAACAAATCCTTTACTGTGCATTTCAAGCCCTCCGTTGCTTGCTCTCCGCTAAAATCCCCGGCAGGGTGGTAGGAGTGCCACCTTTTCGGCCCGGTTCATGACGCCGTGCCTAGCCGGGGGAATAATCTATTCAAGAGTCTTTAGTTTTTTCAATGCTTGTATATAGTTATCCAGGCGTTTACAGTCTTTTTCTGTGACGTTAGCGAGCCGAGTAATATTCAAATTATCTTCAAGGTCGATGATCTTGACGGCAATAGCGTCTTTATTCCCACTCACTCTTTCGATGAACGCATCATAAGATTCGTCTTCTCGCCGTGACAGGCGATCAACGGTCGCAAGCACCTCGATAGAAAAACCCTCTGAACGCAAGGCTTCTAGCGTCCAGTCCGTATCTTCAACCACGTCATGAAGGACGGCGGAAATTCGCTGAATGTCCGTTTCGGCTTTGAGCATGCAGCGCAGAGGATGCAAAATGTATGGCTGCCCTGCCTTATCTACCTGGCCGGCATGGGCCTCCACTGCGATTTTGATAGCCTTTTCAAGCATAGGAAACTCCCTTGTGCTTTAACAGGTGTCGCCACTGGGCTGAATGATCCTGCCAGACTGCACGGTCAGCAACCGCCGCGGGTCGATCTTCAGGGCCTCGAGTGATCGCCAGACAAAGCCTTGGCCAGGGACGAGGTGCCAAGCACCTCTTCGCGTGGGTATTCCTTCCCGCCCCCCCCGCTACAGAAACACCTTGTACCCAACGCCCAGCGCCTCACCCAACCGCTTGGCCATGGCCTTGCCAATGGGGCGCTTGTTGTTCTCCATCTCGGATATATGGCGAGCGGGAATGCCGGTCCTCTCGGAAAGCTGCTTCTGCGTCAGCCCTTCCCTGGCTCTGGCGCCACGCCGACACAGGCCGGGCAATCCTCATCCTTGAAGGGCAGTACGTCCCGCCAGGGCTTGGAATCGGTGTCCATGGCGTCACAGGAACCGCTTCCACGGCGCATTGAGCGCGGCCCCGAGGCGTTGGGCCATGTCCTTGCCGATGGCGCGCCGCCCCCGTTCCATGTCGGAAATATTCTGTGCGGACGCACCCACCAGCTTGGCAAGTTGTGCCTGGGTCAGGGCCTCGCGGTGACGGTAAGCGCGTAGGGTCTTGGCCGGCGACGGGGGGCCGAATACCTCTTCAGGGGTATAGTATTCCTTCTCTTCGTCTACGCCCTCGACTTCCTGAGTCTCGACAAGCGCCCGCATGACCCGCTTGACCAATTCCGCCTTATCCGCCGGAACGCGGAAGGACAGATCAACAAATCCGTCCGTAATCTGCTCCCTCATGGGTTCCAACATAAAGCACCTCCATGGTCCCTTCTTCGATGACCCGCCAAACGACAACATAGGTCGGCCGGCCCTTGCGGGCGTGGCAATGGTGGCAATTCGGTTTCCCGGTAATCTTCCCGTAGTTCGGCCAGGGTGTTTGTACCGGGCCATCGGCTTCAAGGTCCACCACCAGTTGGCCTACTACCTCGACAATAGCCCTTGGCAATCGGCGTACCTGTTTGGCCACTCGATTCGGGATGAGCACTGACCACGTCATGGGTATTCTATACTCATTGAAAGGGTATTGGTCAAGAGAGGGAAAAGGTTCGATGCCTATGTCCCCACCTTAAAGATGTGATCCCCGCAGGCGTGACTACCCTCGACCTGGGGCCAGACGGCCATGGTGCCAGCCTCGCCGTTGAGGAGCCCGCGAACGATAGTAGGCGCGTGCCGGTGGCAAGTACCGTGGATGCGCCAACGGCAGGTGGAGCAGGTGGGGAGGCGCGTACCGGTCGGCTTCTCTGTCGCAATATTGGGACGAAGCATGACGATTCCTCCTCGCCGGGTTGGCCTACCGATCACCGAAGCGCATCAGCTTTTTGTCCTTGGCCTTCTCGCTATCCGCCTCCATGGCCCGGAAGGCATTGGCAATCATGGCGTCGGCAATGTGGCTGCAGCGCTGCGTGACCACGGGCGTGGAGTGGCCCAGGGTCTTTTGCACCACGTACAGATCCGTCCCGGCCTCAATGAGCCAGCTTGCACAGGTATGACGCAAGCAGTGGAAGCTGAAAATTTGCTTGGGATCGTCCACGTCCCTGTTGAGGCCGAGCTTTTCCACGGCAAGGTCAAAGGACTTGGAGATTTTGCCTATGCGTCCCCCTACCCTACTCTTGAAAATCAATTCGTTGGGCGCGCCGTGCACCAACCCCTGAAAGAGTTCCTTCACCCGGGCCGTCATGGGCAGGGAGCGGTCCTTTTCCCCCTTGGCGTTGAGGATATCGATTCGCTCCCGGGCGAGGTCCACGCAACCCCAGGTCAAGCCCGTGACCTCGGAAAAGCGCATCCCGGTATGGAGGGACAGCAAGGCGACGTCATGGGTTTGGGGGCTACGCTCGGCCAATTCCGCCAGTAGGGCGTCAGCCTCGGCCCGGGTCAGGTAGCGCTTTCGCTCGTTATTCACCTTGGGCAGGGCGACACCCTTAGACGGGCTCTGGACCTGGACGAAGCCGTTGTTGCGGGCATGGTTCCAGATAGCCCGAAAGGTGGCGAAAACATATTGGATGGAGCGGGGAGACCGGCCAGCGCCCGCCATGGCCAGCAATACCTTTTGCATGTGCATCTGGTGGATGTTTTTGAGCGGCAGGCGACCGACGACAGGGCCGAGCCAGTTCTTAACGTGCTCTTCGGTCTTGCGGATGGACTCGGGCTTTTTGGTGACGCGGGCGAGGGGAAGATATTCACGTTCGAAGTAAGCCTTGAAGGTGATGGCATCACGGGCACGGGTTTCTCCTTCCTGCCGGGCCTGCTCACGCCGGGCCTCGGCCTGCTTACGCTTCTCGGCAAGAGAGGTGGCGCCCTCGCCCGTGGTGGCCGCTTTTTTCAGTTCCGCCAGGGATTGAGCGGCTTTTGACACGGACCAGCCTTCCGATGACCAACCGAGTCCTTCTTCTCGGCGCCTGCCCTCTGCCTGAAAGCGAATGGCGAAATAGCGATCCTTCTGGACTCCATGCTTCCGGGTGGCGTGTTCATAAAATCTGACGCCTGGGAAATTGGTCTTGATCCATGTGACGGGCATGTCCCCGTGCCTCCTTCGAGAAATCCTCTCCCCGCTCTCTCCCCACTTTTAGCCTGAAATGGGGTGAATTCATGTGAAGCGGCATGAGGAGAGGATTGATCTTAACCCAAGGATAGTCAAGAGTTTCATGACTTCTTATGAACCGGAGTGAATCTATCCGCCGGGGACTGAAAATCCCCGTGTCGGCAGTTCAATTCTGTCCCTCGGCACCACGAATTTCAGGGAGCAAGGCAATACGCCTCGCTCCCTTTTTCGTTTGGCGGGCGTCTTGCCCCCGGCCCCCCCGTAGGGTAGGATGACGTATCATTTTGTAAACAACGACGGTTAGTTTTGAAGAGGAATGCGGGGAATTTAGTGGCTCCCGCGCCCCTCTCCCTGCCACTAACCTAGTGGGGTAAGCCGCCACTTTTGGGTTTGGTGCTCGTCGACAATCCCGTATTCGCCGGCATCGGATTGGATGAGGTACTCCTTGGGGCCAAACTGCTTGAGCCGGCCGATGCTGACGTAATCGGATGACCCGGGCGGCCGCATGGAGGCATCCTCTTCGACCACTTTTGCGGCAAAGACCGCCACGATCCGTGGCACGGAGGGAAGACGATGGCAAGCGGTTGGGCGGGCGATAGCGCGGTACAGGATCAGATTGCCGATTCCATTGCCGACGAGGTGACCCGCGCGCAAAACGCCCTGCCCACGGGCGAGAGTCTGCACGAATGCGAGGAATGCGGCGCGCCCATTCCCGAGGCCCGGCGCAAGGCCCTGCCCGGGGTGCGGCTCTGCGTGGCCTGTCAGGAGGCACGCGACCGCGACCAATCGGTGGCCACGCCCTACAATCGCCGAGGCAACAAAGCCAGCCAGCTGCGCTGATCCCGTCCGACCCGCCGCCCCCCGCCGGGGAGATCGCCGGCAGAAAAGAGACGGGGTAGTGCCTTGCGCCCTACCCCGCCTCGGCAAATGGAGCAACCATCCAAATGCTAAAATTAACATAACAAGAACCCACATGATGCGTAAAGATATTTTTTGGTAATCATTTTAACGGTCTAAACGGTTTTTCAACATCGGAAAATCGAACGATTCGCCCGATTCCATAGACCAAAAGAATTTCCCCATCCCCCGTCCCGCCAGCCGGCCGTCCACGCCGTGGCCGCAACGTCTCCCGCTCCCTCTTGATTTCCCGCTCTGGCCGTATTCTTCGGCGTCGCCGCCTGCAGACAGGCGATAAGCGACACCATATATCTATTAACAAAACAGCAAATTCTTGACCAACCGTTGCGAAAGACTCGAGAAACGTTAAAAATAGCATAGCCATGACGGCTGAACGCGGATGTCCCGCAGGCTGTCTGGAGATTCCGCCCAGCACCTCAACCACAGAGGAGGTTTTCATGTTTCGTTTTCTGCTGACGTTGCTCACCGCGAGCGTGCTTTTCGTCCCGGCCTTCGCCGGAACCAGCCTGGCCGAACCGTCCGGAAAACTCATCATCTTCCATGCCGGCTCCCTGTCCGTGCCGTTTGCCGCCATGGAAAAGGCCTTTGAGGCCAAATATCCCAAGGTGGACATCGAGCGGGAAGCCGGCGGCTCCACCAAGATGGCCCGGCTCATCTCCGAAGTGGGCAAACCGGCCGACATCATGGCCTCGGCCGACTACGTGGTCATCGACAAGAACCTCATCCCGAAATTCGCCTCCTGGAACGCCCAGTTCGCCACCAACCAGATCGTGATCTGCTACACCGACAAATCCAAGTTCGCCAAGGAAATCAACAAGGACAACTGGTACGAGATCCTCCAGCGCAAGGGCGTGGTCTGGGGACACTCCGATCCCAACGTCGATCCCTGCGGTTACCGCAGCCTGATGACGCTGCAACTGGCCGGCATCTTCTACAAGAAGCCCGACCTCTACAAAAAGATTCTGGCCAACCGCCCCCAGGAGAACGTGCAGCCCAAGTCCGTGGGGCTTATCTCCCTGCTCCAGTCCGGCAATATGGACTATGCCTTCGAGTACCTGTCCGTGGCCGTGCAGCATCATCTCAATTATGTCGTCCTGGACGATCATATCAATCTGAGCAACTACAAGCTGGATGACTTCTACAAGCAGGCCAAGGTCGAAGTCTCCGGTCAAAAGCCCGGCACCACCATCGAGCGCGTGGGCAGCTCCATCACCTATGGCGTCACCATGCTGGACAAGGCCCCCAACAAGGAAGCCGCCGAAGCCTTCTTGCAATATATGTTCGACCCCAAGGGCGGCCTGGCCGTCCTCAAGTCCATGGGACAGCCGCCGGTCGAGCCGGTGCGCGTGCCGACCGAGGCCATGCTCAAGAGCATGCCCACTTCGTTGCAGCCCTATGTCACCGTCCAACACTAAGGTCATGGCGCCGGCTACCAGGCGCCGCACAGACCATCGGGAAACGCCGGCCGCCCGCCGGCGTTTCCCGGCGGTTTCGTTCGCCGCCTGGATAGGCTCCTCGTCGGCCCTGGTCCTGCTCTTCATCTTCGGCCCCCTGGCCAACGTCGTCCTGTCCCCGGACCCGCACGTCTTCCTGGAGACGCTACAGGACAAGGAGGTACTGCGCTCCATCGGGCTGTCCATGTCCACCTCGGGCGGGGCCGCCCTCATCGCCCTGGTCTTCGGCACGCCCCTGGCCTACCTCCTGGCCCGGCGGGATTTCCCGGGGAAACGACTGCTGGAGAGCATCATCGACCTGCCCATCATGATCCCCCATCCGGTGGTGGGCATCGCCCTGCTTTCCATCGCCGGGCGCAACCACTGGATCGGCGATGCGCTGCGTCACCTGGGCGTGGCCCTGATGGGCAGCGTGACCGGCATCGTGACGGTCCTCGTCTTTGTCGGCATGCCGTTTTTCGTGGATGCCGTGAAAGCCGGATTCGAGAGCGTGCCGGCCCGCCTGGAAAACGTCTCGCGGTCGCTCGGCGCGCCGCCGGGGGCCACGTTTTTCCGCATCACCCTGCCCCTGTCCTGGCGCCATCTGCTCGTGGGCTTCATCATGTGCATGGCCCGGGCGCTCAGCGAATTCGGGGCCATCATCATCGTGGCCTACCATCCCATGGTCGCCCCGGTGCTCATGTACGAACGCTTCACCGCCTACGGGCTCACCTACTCGCAGCCCGTGGCCGTCATGCTCATCGTGGTCTCCATGCTCTTCTTCCTCTTTTTGCGGATCGTCTCCCAACCGAAAAGGAATGCAACGTGATCGACATCCGCGACCTGCGGCAGGACTTCCCGGCTTCACCTTCGGACCGATCTCCCTGCACGTGGAGGCCGGCTCCTTTTTCGCCATCATGGGACCGACCGGCTCGGGCAAGACCCTGCTGCTGGAAAGCCTGGCCGGGCTGGTCCGGCCCCGGCAGGGGCGCATCGTCCTGGACGGCAGGGACATCACCACGGCCCCGCCCGAACAGCGGGGCATGGGCCTGGTCTACCAGGACAACGCCCTCTTTCCCCACATGACCGTGCTGGAAAATATCACCTACGGCCAACGCTACCACGGCATCACAGCGGCCGACGGCCAGCGCCACGCCCTGGAGCTGGCGGAAATGCTGCGCCTCACGCCCCTGCTCGGACGCAAGCCGGCGGGCTTAAGCGGCGGCGAAAAGCAGCGCACGGCCATTGCCCGGGCCCTGGCCAGCAACCCGGGGGTGGTCCTGCTCGACGAACCCCTCTCCTCCCTGGACCCCCAATTCCGCGAGGGCCTGCGGGCCAGCCTCAAGGCGTTGCACCGCGCCACCAAGACCGTTTTCTTCATGGTCACGCACGATTTCACCGACGCGCTCACCCTGGCCGACCAGGCCGCCGTCATCCACGCCGGACGCATCGAACAGGTCGGCCGCACGGCCGATATCTTCCGGAAGCCGGCCACCACCTTCATCGCCACATTCGTCGGCATGGAAAACATCTTCCCGGCCACCTACGCCGACGGCCATTGCCGGTTCGCCGGCCTCTCCCTGCCCGTGCCCCCCGACGGCCCGCGCCCCGACGCCGGGAGAGGCGACGCGGCCCTGCGGCCCGAGGACATTGCCGTCGGCCTGAACGGCGACGTGCCGTCCGGCTGGATGGCCCTCACGGGCGACGTGACCGCCCTTGACCGCCGGGGCTTCGCCTGGACGGCCAAGGTCCGCTGCGGCCAAGCGCAGTTCGTCGCCAGCCTGGAGCATCGGCTGGTCCTGGAGGGCGCGATCAGGGAGGGCACGCCGGTGCGCCTGGCCTTCAACCCCGCCGACGTCCATTACATTCCTGCCACACCGCCGGCGGTCTGACCGGCGCCCCCAGCCCGGCCGACCCGGAAGACGCCCGACGCTTCCGGAGGACTGGCGTCGACGGCTATCGCCACCATCCACCCAGAATGCCCTGGCATCAAAGGCTGTTTCCAAGGGGCGACGCCCTTTGGCCGGCGGCGGCCCGTCGCGCCGCCGCCGGCAAGGGTGCAAAGATGTCGCACCATCAGGCCACCCGTGCCGTCCGCTCCGGCGAGGGCTCGTTTTTCCGCTTTTTTTTCACCTCGTCCCCCGCCACGCTCCGCCAGCCCCCAGGATGACTGACGCCGTTTTATTGAAAATAGTCTATAAATTCAAAGCTTAATAAGCAACCGCAGCAGGGGAACCGGCGCATCCGGACGGAGCCGGCCCGGCCGGCGTCCGGCCAGGTCGACATCACGAAGACTGGTCTGGCCGGTCTGACCGGTCTTGACAGAAATGACGTTTTTGTGAAATTTTGCCTTCCGAACACACCGAAACGGCATCGTCGAGGAGAAACACGGGTGACGCGCATGACGGCAGACCGAAACGCTGCGGGCGAAACCGCGCCGGGCAAACCGATTTCCCCCGCCCAGAGCACCATCGACGCCCTGCTGGCGCTCATCGAGGAAGGGGGATGGGTCGCCGGCCAGCAACTGCCGTCCCAACGCCAACTGGCCGAACGTCTCGGCGTGAGCCGGCCCACCGTCCGCGAGGCCCTGGTGGCCCTGGGCACCATGGGGCTGATCACCATCCGACCCGGACGCGGCATCTTCCTGCAACACCACCCGTTGGAAACCGGCCCGGCGGCGGGCGACGGGCGGTTCTGGGAGGATGGCGGCCAACCGCCCTCCCGCATGGTCCAGATGTTCCAGTTCCGCTACGTGGTCGAACCGGCGGTGGCCGGCCTGGCGGCCCAGAACGCCACGGCGGCCCAGATCGAGGACCTCAAGCAACTCGTGACCCGGATGCGGGAGGCCCTCGACCGCCAGGACGTGACCGAGCTGTCCCGGCTGGACGGCGCCTTCCATCAGCAGGTGGTCGAGGCTGCCAACAATCCTTTTTTTACCAAGGCCTTGGCCCCGACCCTCGGCCTGGTGATCGAAAGCCAGCAGCCGGCCGCCACCCATCCGGAGGAGGTCGTGGCCGAGCACGAGGCCATTGTGGAGGCGCTGCTGTCCCACGCCTCGTGGAAGGCGCGGCGGACCATGCGCCAGCACATCAACGCCACCCTGGAACGGGAGCATATCACCCTGGACATGTCGCGCTGAGGCATGACGATTTTTGTCAAATAGGTCGGGGAAAGGCCGACAACACCGGGGGAAGGGAACATTTTTCGGCTTCGCGGCCGCGTTGGGGGATTTCGAGACGCGCGGCGGCGAGGCAGCGGCGAGGGTTTCCGTTGTGACGAAAACGTTAACGAAGGGGCATGCAGTATGCGCGTTGGGAAACGGTTTTCGATGTTTTTCTGGAGTATAGCGGTGCTGGCCGGCCTGCTGGCCTCCCGACCGGCGATGGCCGAAGACACCATCAAGGTGGGCATCCTCCATTCGATGTCCGGCACCATGGCCATCAGCGAGACCTCGCTCAAGGACGTGGCCCTGATGGCCATCGAGGAACTCAACGCCAAGGGCGGGCTGCTCGGCAAGAAAATCGAGCCGGTGGTCGTCGATCCCGCCTCCAACTGGCCGCTTTTCGCGGAAAAAGCCCGGGAGCTTTTGACCAAGGACAAGGTGGCCGTGGTGTTCGGCTGCTGGACCTCCGTGTCGCGCAAGTCCGTGCTGCCGGTGTTCGAGGAGTTGAACGGCCTGCTCTTCTACCCCGTGCAGTATGAAGGCGAGGAATGCTCCTACAACGTCTTCTACACCGGCGCGGCCCCCAACCAGCAGGCCATTCCGGCCGTCGAATACCTCATGAGCAAGGACGGCGGCGCGGCCAAGCGCTTCGTGCTGCTCGGGACCGACTACGTCTACCCGCGCACCGCCAACAAGACCTTGCGCGCCTTCCTCCATTCCAAGGGCGTTGCCGACGCCGACATCATGGAAGTCTACACGCCGTTCGGGCACAACGACTACCAAACCATCGTCTCCGACATCAAGAAATTCGCCTCGGCCGGCAAGAAAACCTGCGTCATCTCGACCATCAACGGCGACTCCAACGTCCCGTTCTACAAGGAACTGGCCAACCAGGGCGTCAAGGCCGAGGACATTCCGGTCATGGCCTTCTCCGTGGGTGAAGAGGAACTGCGCGGCATCGACGTCAAGCCGCTGGTCGGCCACCTGGCCTCCTGGAACTACTTCATGTCCATGAAGAACCCGCAAAACGAGGCCTTCATCAAGAAGTGGCGGGCCTACGTGAAGAAAAACAACCTGCCCGGCGGCGACAAGCGCGTCACCAACGACCCGATGGAAGCCACCTACATCGGCATCAACATGTGGGCCCAAGCCGTCAAGCAGGCCGGCACCACCAACGTCGACGCCGTGCGCCAGGCCCTGATGAACCAGGAATTCAAGGCCCCCGACGGCTACACCGTGGTCATGGACGCCAAGAACCACCACCTGCACAAGCCCGTGGTCATCGGCGAAATCCGCCCCGACGGCCAGTTCGAGGTCGTCTGGAAGACCAAGGGCCCCATCCGGGCCGAACCGTGGAGCCGGTATATTCCGGACAGCGCCAAGAAGACGGCCGACTGGACCTATCCGTGGGTGTGCGGCAACTGTGAAAAGCCCAAGTACTAACCTGTAGGAATCGCAAGAGGAGCGGCGCCGTAGCGGCGCCGCTCCCGGAAAATCATATGGTGCGCTTGCTTTCCCAATGGATCCTGATGGCGGTGCTGTTCGTCGCGGTCGCGCCGGCCGCCTGGGGGCAGGAGGCCGACAAAGCGCCGGACCTGTCCGGGCTGTGCGCCGCGTCCCGCTCCGACCTTATCGAGGCCGTGGACCGGCTGGGCGCCTCGGGCCGACCCCAGGACGCCCCGGTGCTGCGTGCCCTGCTCGACTACCGCATCGGCACCGACGCCAACGGACGCTGTGTGATGCTGCCCAAGGAAACGGGCGGCCAGGGCCGCGATCTGGCCACCGGCCAGGCCGTTTCCGGCGTGGACCAGGTCGAACCGCCGCTGATCAACAACCGCGTCCGGCTGGCCGTCAAAAAGGCGGTGGCCCAGCTCCAACTGGCCTCCCCGGACCCGTCGGTCCGGCTCGCCGCCGCCCAGGAGTTGCAGTCCTCGCCGTCGGAGTCGCTGCTGCCCTCCGTCGAGGCCGCCCTGGCCAAGGAAACGGACGGCAACGTCAAGGCGCTGCTCAAAACGATCTCGGCCCAGGTCAACCTCGGCAGCGCCGATCCGGCCCGCAAGCTGCGGGCCATCGCCATCATCCGGGATTCCGGCGACACGGCGCTGATCTCCAACCTCCGGCAGCTGCTCACCGCCACGGACGACGCGGGCTTGACGCCCGAGGTGCGCCAGGCGGCCAAGGCCGCCCTCCATTCTCTGGAGTTCAAGGCCGGGCTGGTCGCCCGGCTGGGGGATCTCTTTTTCGGGGTGAGCCTCGGCAGCGTGCTGCTGCTCACCTCCCTGGGACTGGCCATCACCTTCGGCCTGATGGGCGTCATCAACATGGCCCACGGCGAAATGCTCATGCTCGGGGCCTACGCCACCTACGTGGTGCAGCAGACCTTCCGGTCCTACTGCCCCGGCGCCATCGACTACTATCTCCTGGCGGCCATCCCGTTCGCCTTTGCCGTGCCCTTTCTCGTGGGCATGGTCCTGGAACGCTCTATCCTGCGCTTCCTCTACAACCGGCCCCTGGAAACCCTGCTGGCCACCTGGGGCATCAGCCTGGGGCTGATCCAGTCCGTACGGCTCATTTTCGGCGCCCAGAACGTGGAGGTGCAAAATCCCTCCTGGCTGGCCGGCGGGGTGGAAGTGCTCTCCGGCCTGACCCTCACCTACAACCGCCTGGCCATCATCGTCTTCACGGTCTTCGTGGTCTTGCTGTGCTGGTTCCTGCTCAACCGCACGAGACTGGGGCTGCAGGTGCGGGCCGTGACCCAGGACCGTCCCACGGCCAAGGCCATGGGCATCTTCACCTGGAAGATCGACATGTGGACCTTCGCCCTGGGCTCCGGCCTGGCCGGCCTGGGCGGGCTGGCCCTGACCCAGGTCAGCAACGTCGGCCCCGAACTCGGCCAGGGCTACATCGTCGATGCGTTCATGGTCGTGGTGCTGGGCGGCGTCGGCAAGATCATCGGCACCGTGGTCGGCGCCCTGGGACTCGGCATCGCCAACAAGTTCCTGGAACCCCTGGCCGGCGCCGTCCTGGGCAAGATCCTGGTGCTGGTCCTGGTGATCATCTTCATCCAGAAACGTCCCCAGGGCCTGTTCGCCTTCAAGGGCCGCAGCGCGGAATAAGGCGGAGGAAGCGTCATCATGCGCCGATTGTTGCAATTGCAGTCACGTCCGGCCTGGCTCGTCACCCTGGCCCTGGCGGGACTGCTGTTCGTGGTCATTCCCGTGCTCAACCTGCTCGTGCCCGAGACCTCGGCCCTGCACATCCCGAACTATCTGGTGCAGCTGTTGGGCAAGTTCCTGTGTTTCGCCATCCTGGCCCTGGCCCTCGACCTCGTGTGGGGCTACACCGGCATCCTGAGCCTCGGCCACGCGGTCTTTTTTGCCCTGGGCGGCTACGCCATGGGCATGTACCTCATGCGGACCATGGCCGGCGAGGGTGTCTACCGCTCCAACCTGCCGGACTTCATGGTCTTTCTCGACTGGAAGGAATTGCCCTGGTTCTGGCTGGGCTTCGACCGGTTCTGGTTCGCCCTGCTGGTGATCCTCATCGTGCCGGCCCTGTTCGCCTTCGTCTTCGGCTTTTTCGCCTTCCGCTCGCGCATCAAAGGCGTCTACTTCTCCATCATCACCCAGGCCCTCACCTACGCGGCCATGCTGCTCTTTTTCCGCAACAACACCGGCTTCGGCGGCAACAACGGCCTGACCGACTTCAAGCGGCTGCTGGGGTTTTCCCTGGCCGAACCGGCCACCAAGACAGGACTGTTCGTCTGCTCGGGCTTGGTGCTGCTGCTGTTTTACCTGCTGTGCCGGGCCATTACCGTCTCCAAGCTCGGGCGGGTGCTCACGGCCGTGCGCGACGCCGAATCGCGGGTGATGTTTCTGGGCTACGATCCGCTGCGCTACAAGCTGTTCGTCTGGACCCTGTCGGCCTTCATGTGCGCGGTGGCCGGGGCGCTCTACGTGCCCCAGGTCGGCATCATCAACCCCAGTGAAATGGCGCCGGCCAACTCCGTCGAAATCGCCATCTGGGTGGCGTTGGGCGGCCGGGGCACGCTGGTCGGACCGCTGCTCGGCGCCTTTGCCGTCAACGGGGCCAAGAGCATCTTCACGGCCGTGGCCCCGGACCTGTGGCTGTTCGTGTTAAGCGGCATCTTCATCGTGGTGACGCTCTTCTTGCCGCGCGGCCTGTTCGGACTTTTGGCCTCGCTGCGCCGGGTCCGCGCTCCCAAAAGCAGCGACACCGGGGAGGTCCGGGCATGAAAAACATCGGTACGGCCAGCTACGCCAAGCCCGAGAACATGGTCTCGGATTCGGGCGTCATCCTCTACGTCGAAAAGGTCAGCGTCAGCTTCGACGGCTTCAACGCCCTCTCCGACCTGTCGCTGTGCGTGGACGAAGGCAGCCTGCACTGCATCATCGGCCCCAACGGCGCCGGCAAGACCACCCTGCTCGACATCATCACCGGCAAGACCAAACCCACGTCCGGGCGGGTGGTGCTGGGGCAGAACCTGGTCCTGACGGAGTTAAGCGAATGGCAGATCGCCCGGGTGGGCATAGGGCGCAAGTTCCAAAAGCCCACCGTGTTCGAGAACCTGACCCTGGACGAAAACCTGGAGCTGGCCTTTGCCTGCGACAAGGGCGTGCGCAAAACCCTCTTCGCGAAAAAGACCCCGGCCCTGCGCCGGGCCACCGACGAAACCCTGGAGACCATCGGCCTGACCGCCGAACGCCGCCGCCCGGCCGGCCTCCTCTCCCACGGCCAGAAGCAATGGCTGGAAATCGGCATGCTGCTCATGCAGTCCCCCCGGGTGCTGCTGTTGGACGAGCCGGCCGCCGGCATGACGCCCCACGAGCTGGAGGTGTCCGTCGCCCTGCTCAAGTCCCTGGCCGGGCGGCACACGGTGGTGGTCATCGAACACGACATGGAATTCGTGCGGGCCATCGCCCAGCGCGTCACCGTGCTCCACGAGGGCCGGGTGCTGGCCGAGGGCAGCATGGATTTCGTCCAAAACGACCCGCGCGTGGTCGAAGTCTATCTGGGGGCCTGACATGCTGCGTATCGAAAAACTGTCCCAGGCCTACGGCGGCAGCCAGATTCTCTGGGACGTGGACATGGCCCTGGAGCCGGGCGACTGCGTCTGCCTCATGGGCCGCAACGGCGTGGGCAAGACCACGCTCTTAAAAGCCGTCATGGGGCTGCTGCCCCTGCTCGGGGGAAAGATCCTCTTCGACGGCCGGGACCTGGCCAAGCTGCCCGCGCCCATGCGGGCCCGGCTGGGCATCGGCTACGTCCCCCAGGGCCGCGACATCTTCCCGCGCATGACCGTGGAGGAAAATCTCCGGGTGGGCCTGGTCGGCCGCCGCGACGGCCTGCGGACCATTCCGCCCATGATCTTCGCGCTTTTTCCGGTACTGCGGGACATGCTCGGCCGCCAGGGCGGCGACCTGTCCGGCGGCCAGCAGCAGCAACTGGCCATCGGCCGGGCGCTGGCCTGCGACCCCAAGCTCATGATCCTCGACGAACCGACCGAGGGCATCCAGCCCAACATCGTCAGCCACATCTGCGACGTCATTTCCAAGCTCAACCAGGAGATGGGCCTGACCGTCCTGTGGGTGGAGCAAAAGCTCCCCATCGCCCGGCGGCTCGGCAAGACCTTCCGGCTCATGGACAAGGGCCGTATCGTGGCCGCGGGCGCCATGGCCGAACTTTCCGACGCGCTGATCGACAAGCATCTCAAGGTGTAGGCCGATGGTCCGACCGGATGTCGAGAGGGGGAACGGGGGCTGGCAGGGCCGGCTGCACCTGGGCTTCGCGGCCCGGGACGGCCGGACGCTGCTGGCCGAGCGGCGCCACGAGGGGCCGCTCGGTGTCCAGCGCCCGTTTTATCCGGAAGGACCCGCCGTCTGCCATGCCTACGTCCTGCATCCGCCGGGCGGCGTGGTGGGCGGCGACGGCCTGCGCCTGGAGATCGCCGTGGGCGCCGGGGCCCGGGCGCTCGTCACCACGCCCGGCGCCACCAAGCTCTACCGCTCGGCCGGCCCCGAGGCCGTCATCGCCCAGTGCTTCACCGTGGCGCCCGGCGCCAGCCTGGAATGGTTGCCCCAAGAGACCATCGCCCACGACGGCGTCCGGGCCGATCAGGAGACCGTGGTGGACCTCGCCGGCGACGCGGCCTTCGCCGGCTGGGAAATCTGCTGCCTGGGACTGGCCGCCTCGGACGAGACGTTCGCCGCCGGGAGCTTCTGCCAGGGCTTTCGCCTGACCCGGGACGGACAACCGCTTTTCGCCGACCGCTGCCGGTTTCACGGCGGCGCGGCCATGTTGGACGCGCCCTGGGGGCTGGGCGGCGGCCGTGTCTGCGGCCTGTTTTTGGCCACGCTGCCGGAGGGAGGGCCGGGGCCTGTCCCGGACGATCCGGCGCTCGCCGCCCTGACCGACGGCCCGGCCGCCTTCGGCCTTCTCGACGGCCTGCTGGTCGGACGCTACGTCGGCGGGGACGCCCGGGAGGCCAGACGCCTGTTCGGCGCGGCCTGGACCCTGTGGCGCGAACGGGTGGCGGGGCGCGCCCCGTGCCCGCCGCGCATCTGGAACACGTAACCACTGTCGGGGGAACACCATGCACCTGACGCCACGCGAAAAAGACAAACTGCTCGTTTTTACGGCCGCCCTGGTCGCCGAACGCCGCCGGGCCAGGGGGCTCAAGCTCAATCACCCGGAGGCCGTGGCCCTGATCACCGCCGCCATCCTGGAAGGGGCCCGCGACGGCCGCACCGTGGCCGACCTCATGGAATACGGCCGGACCATCCTCGGCCGCGACGACGTCATGGAGGGCGTGCCGGAGATGATCGGCGCCATCCAGGTCGAGGCGACCTTTCCCGACGGCACCAAGCTCGTCACCGTGCATGATCCCATTCTCTAACGAACCGGGGGACGGCCGTGCCGAAGGACGGCGTCCCCCCGGGCCCTTTCCCCCGGGCTTTCGCCGCAACGGCACGGCGAAGGACGTGTGGGAAGGGGAGCGCGCGAGCGGGGAGCGCCCGTTATCGGGGCGGCCCCGCCCGTAACGGCCAACACGAGGAGGCTTCCGTGATACCTGGAGAAATGATCGTGGCCGCGGGGACCGTCGCCCTCAATGCCGGGCGGGAAACCGTGACCCTGGAAGTGGCCAACACCGGCGACCGGCCCATCCAGGTCGGTTCCCATTTCCATTTCTACGAAGTGAACGCGGCCCTGTGTTTCGACCGGCCGGCCGCCCTGGGCCGACGCCTCGACGTGGCCGCCGGTACGGCCGTGCGCTTCGAGCCCGGCCAGCGCCGCACCGTGACGCTGGTGCCCTATGCGGGCGACCGTCTGGTCTACGGTTTCGGCGGCCAGGTCATGGGACCCGTGGATGCCGCCGGGGAGGTGCACCATGGTTGAGATTTCGCGTCAGGCCTATGCCGAGATGTACGGCCCCACCGTGGGCGACAAGGTCCGGCTGGCCGACACCGAGCTGGTCATCGAGGTGGAGAAGGATTGGGCCATTCCCGGCGAGGAGGTCAAGTTCGGAGGCGGCAAGGTCATCCGCGACGGCATGGGCCAGAGCCAGCGGCCGGACGTCGACTGCGCCGACACGGTCATCACCAATGCCCTCATCCTCGACCACTGGGGCGTGGTCAAGGCCGACATCGGCATCAAGGCCGGCCGCATTGCCGGCATCGGCAAGGCCGGCAACCCCGACGTCCAGCCCGGAGTGGACATCATCATCGGCCCGGGCACGGAGATCATCGCCGGCGAGGGCCTCATCGCCACGCCGGGCGGCATCGACAGCCACATCCATTTCATCAGCCCCCAGCAGGCCTGGGAGGCCCTCTACTCCGGCGTGACCACCATGCTCGGCGGCGGCACCGGCCCGGCTGCCGGCACCAACGCCACCACCTGCACCCCCGGCCCCTGGCATCTGGCCCGCATGCTCCAGGCCGCTGACAGCCTGCCCGTCAACGTGGGGCTCCTCGGCAAGGGCAACGCCAGCCGGCCCCAGGCCCTGGACGAGCAGATCCTGGCCGGGGCCATGGGCTTAAAGCTCCACGAGGACTGGGGCACCACCCCGGCCGCCATCGACTGCTGCCTGTCCGTGGCCGAGCGCCAGGATGTCCAGGTGGCCATCCACACCGACACCTTAAACGAGGCCGGCTTCGTGGAGACCACCCTGGCGGCATTCAAGGGCCGCACCATCCACGCCTACCACACCGAGGGGGCCGGCGGCGGCCACGCCCCGGACATCATCAAGGCCTGCGGCGTCCCGAACGTCCTGCCCTCCTCCACCAACCCGACCCGGCCCTACACGGTCAACACCATCGACGAACACCTCGACATGCTGATGGTCTGCCACCATCTGCACCCCTCCATCCCGGAGGACGTGGCCTTCGCCGAATCGCGCATCCGCCGCGAGACCATCGCCGCCGAGGACATTCTCCACGACCTCGGCGCCTTGAGCATGCTGTCCTCGGACTCCCAGGCCATGGGCCGGGTGGGCGAGGTCATCATCCGCACCTGGCAGACCGCCCACAAGATGCGGGTGCAGCGCGGCCGCCTGGCCGGCGAGACCGGCGACAATGACAACCTGCGGGCCCGGCGCTACATCGCCAAGTACACCATCAACCCGGCCATCGCCCACGGCATCGCCGGCGAGGTGGGCTCGCTCAAGCCAGGCAAGCTGGCCGACATCGTGCTGTGGAACCCGGCCTTTTTCGGCGTCAAACCCGAAATGGTCATCAAGGGCGGCATGATCATCGCCGCGCCCATGGGCGACCCCAACGCCTCCATTCCCACGCCCCAGCCCGTGCACTACCGGACCATGTTCGGCGCCCTGGACAACGCCCTGGCCCACACGGCCGTGACGTTCGTCTCCACGGCGGCGGCCAGGGCCGGCATCGGCGAGCGCTACGCCCTGCGCAAGGCGGTCGTGCCCGTCTCGGGCTGCCGCGGACTGACCAAGAAGGACATGGTCTTAAACGACGCCCTGCCCGTCATCGAGGTCGATCCCCAGACCTACCAGGTCCGGGCCGACGGCGAACTGCTGGTCTGCGAGCCGGCCAAGGTCCTGCCCATGGCGCAACGGTACTTTTTATTTTAGGAACGCGAGGGGGAAAAAATGTTTCTCCCAAAATCCGTTCCGCACAGGGCACGAGGGCCTCGCGCCCCGCGTCCGAGAAGACCGGCTATGGTGACGTATGTTCGGGTGCTGCCCGCGGGGGCGAAAAAGGGGCGACGGCCGGCCACGGTCATCCGGCTGGACCATGAGGGCCGCCGCAAGACCCGGCAGCGGGTCACGACCGAGGCCGGCGTCGAGGCCGCCCTGTGGCTGCCGCGCGGCACGGTACTTATCGACGGCGACCGGGTCGCGGCCGAAAACGGCCGGGTGGCCGTCATCGCCGCCGCCGACGAGGCCCTGTCCGAGGTGCGCTGCGACGATCCGGTGCAGCTGGCCCGGGCGGCCTTCCACCTGGGCAACCGCCACGCCGCCATCATGCTGTCGCCCGGCCGCATCCGCTATCCGGCGGACCGGGTGCTCGACGACATGCTGCGCGGCCTGGGGCTTGCCCCGATGGCGGTGGTCGGCCCGTTCGAGCCGGAAGGGGGCGCCTACGTGGCGGTCTTCGACGCGGCCATAGGGGGCGTGGGCGCGCCATGGATGCCCTAATCCTGCTGCGGCTGTTGCGCCTGGCCAGCCCGGCCCTGCCGACCGGGGCCTTCGCCTACTCCCAAGGCCTGGAATGGGCCGTGGAAGCCGGCCTGGTGCGGGATGCCGCCACCGCCGCCGACTGGCTGGCCGGCCTGCTCCGGGAGTCCATGGCCGGCCTGGACCTGCCGGCCCTGGCCCGGATGCACGCCGCCTGGACGGCCGGTGACGCCGAGGCGGCCCTCCGGGAAAGCCGGGAACTCCTCGCCTGGCGCGACAACGACGAGGCCCGCCGGGAGGACCGGCAAGTGGGCGCGAGCCTGGCCCGCATCCTGGCCGACGACGCGGCCGACGCCCTGGCGGCAAACGCCCGGCGCCTGCTCGCGGCCGAGGCGGCCATGACCTACGCCTGCGCCTTCGCCCTGGCCGGAGCCGGTTGGGGCTGTGGCCGGCGCGACACCCTGCTCGCCTTCGGCTGGACCGTGGCCGAGGGGCAAACCATGGCCGCCGTCAAGCTGGTGCCCCTGGGCCAGACCGCCGGCCAGCGCATCCTGGCCGCCACCACGGCAACGGTGGCCGCCGCCGTGGAAACCGCCTTGACGCGGATCGCGGAGCCGCCCTGCGCCAACGCCCCGGGCCGCGCCCTGGCCCAGCTGCGCCATGCCGGCCAGCGGGTGCGCCTTTTTCGCTCCTGAGGCCGCGCCGCGCAACGGCGAGAAGCGGCCCCCGGGGGAGCGCCTGGAAAGAAAGGAGAAGCTGCATGTCCGGAAAACAGGCCTTGCGCATCGGCGTGGGGGGACCGGTCGGCTCCGGCAAGACGGCCCTCGTGGAGCGGCTGTGCCTGGCCCTGCGCGACACCTCCGACCTGGCCGTGGTGACCAACGACATCTACACCCGCGAGGACGCCCAGTTTCTCACCCGGCGGGCGGTGCTGCCGCCGGAGCGCATCATGGGCGTGGAGACCGGCGGCTGTCCGCACACCGCCATCCGGGAGGACGCCTCCATCAATCTGGCGGCCGTGGAGACCATGTGCGCCCGCTTTCCCGACCTGGACATCGTGTTCGTGGAGAGTGGCGGCGACAACCTGAGCGCCACCTTCAGCCCGGATCTGGCCGATCTGACGCTCTACGTCATCGACGTCTCGGCCGGTGACAAAATTCCGCGCAAGGGCGGCCCCGGCATCACCAAAAGCGACCTGCTCATCATCAACAAAATCGATCTGGCCCCGTATGTGGGCGCGTCCCTGGACGTCATGAAGCGTGACGCCACCACGATGCGGGGTGACCGGCCCTTCGTCTTGAGCAACTTAAAGACGGGGCAAGGACTGGACGCCATCATCGCCTTCATCCGCCGCGCCGGGCTGCTGGAAAACGTCTGAACGACCCGGCCCGGCGGGCCGGGCCGTCCCTACTTGACGATCCCGGCCCCGTACAGCGCATAGGTCGACAGGGGATCGCAGCCGACCTGCCGGGTCGGATCGATGGCCACGGCCTTGATGAACCGGCCGGTCACGTCGCCCTTCCCGTCCACACCCTCGATGAACACGGCGCCGAGCTGGTACACGGTCAGCGTGTTGCGCCCGGATATTTGCGGGTAGGTCGGATCGTAGAAGGGGATGAGGGCGACCCGCGGGCTCGACATCACGTCCTCGAAGCTGCTGCCCGTGATCGCATTGTCGTCGGCGCTCCACGAGGCGTCCGGGTCCTGGGCGATGAGTTCGGCCACGCCCTGCTGGGTCGGGCCGACCATATTGCCGGTTTCCACCTGCAACTGGTCGCCGACGGTCACCCGGGTATTGTTCGACCCGGAACAACCGGCGATGTTGTCACGATACTGATCGGCGCCGGTCTGCGGCGTACCGACGTTCGCCGCCGGATAATCCACGGGCTGGTAATGGCCCGGCGTGACGGTGCTGCTGGGATCGCCGAACTTCAGGGTAATCTGCGTCCCCACGTCGCTGTCGCTGTAGCCCTGGACCTCGACGGAGGCCATCTCGCAGGTGCTTTCCGCGTCGAGCTGCCCGTTGTTGTTGAACTTCTTGTCGGCGTCGCAGGTATCGTCCCAGGTGAACTTGGCCGGCGGCGACCAGGGCTTCAAGCACTTGGTGCTCTTGGAACAGAACAGGGCGGCCGTTCCCGTGGCGGTGAGGTCCTGGGTGTTCCAGCCGAGCACGCGGCCCAGGAACATCTTCACCGGATTTCCCCGCGACGTGGTGCGGCCGACGACGACCTGCACCGTGTTGGTGTCGGGGAAGGTGACGTCGGAGTCCCGCAGGGCCAGATCCTTGGCGTCGGCCTCGCTCAAATTGGCCTGGCCGTAGGAGACGGCCACATCCGTCACCTGGGTCTGGTCGCCGCCGTACGGCACCAGCACGTTGGCCCCGGCCAAGGCGGCGGAGTCGGCGGCATTTTGCAGCTGGCTGCGCTTATAGACCAGGTAGCTGTAATCCACGGCCAAGGTGGCCATGGCGGCCAACACGATCATGGCAAAGGCCACCAGGATGACGGCGGAACCGCGTTGGTCCTGACGACACGACGTCTCTGCTCGCCACTTCATGACATTCCCTTCCTGTTAGGATTTCCGTTCGGTGGCCGAACCCACGACCGCTTCCATACCCGGGCTCATGGAGCCCCAGGGGATGATGACCATACCGGACGTATCGTAGCGCACGGAGACCGTGATCGGGGTCCCCGAGACGCCCGTGCCCGTCGTCGTCACCGACATTCGGGCGGTGTCGTATCCGGCGTTTTCCAGGTAACGGGTGACGGCCAGGGTCGCGTCCTGATCCCGGGACGCGGCCAAGGCCCCCTGCCGGGCGGCCCGGGTGACCATGGCCTGGGCCAGCAAAATCTGTCCGAAGTCCACCACGCCGGCCAGCATCGGGGCCAGGACGAAGGCAAACAGCAGGGCCACTTCGACCGAGAGGGCTCCGGCCTGGCGCCGGAGGCGACGTGCCTTGGACAAGGTCTTCATGGTTCCACCATTGCGCTGCCCCCCGCCGTGATATCGTCGGGGAAAAGCGTCATGCCCAAGAATTGAGGCAGCAGGAGCGGATCAAACGGATATTGGATGTTGACCGAGACCATATCGCCGGAGGACCGGGGCGTCGGACCGATCGTCACCTGCGGGGTGACGTCCAGGCCGTAGCCCGCCGGATCGGCGTTGGACGGATTGTTCAATTCGGCCAGGACCAGGGCGATGACCTCCGCGTCCTCCACGCCGGGCAAACTGGCCTTGCGCGCCGCATCCGCCGCCACCGAAGCGGCCATGGACTTCAGGTAGAAAAACCGGCCGTAGTCGATGATGGCGAACAGCATCAGGAGCAATACCGGCAGAAGCAGGGCCATTTCCACGGCCGATGCCCCGTCCTGGTGGGTTTGCGTCTGTCCTCGTCGCATGGACTCCTCCCTGTTGCCCAAAGACCGGCTCTTCACTGTTTGGGTAACCACCCCCCATGGCCCTGTCGATGGGCTCGATCCCCTAAGGCATCAGGGAAAACCCCTAGACCGCGCCCCGGCGTCGCCGGTCGTTTTTTCTCTAATTCTTCAATTGTTTTGGGATATTATCGTTAGAATAGAGGGGAAGGAGAAGACCCGGTCGCGTTGCCGCCTGCGGGAAACAATGCGCCCGGATCATCGGAACGGCTGCTCAGGCCAGACCGCCTCGGGGAATCGCCCGCGCCACAGTGTCCCTCGGCAGCGTTCCCGCCCGGCTACGGCTTACACACCTTGCAGGGTCGGTAGCCGGCCTTGATCGCGGCCTCACGGCTGGAAAAGACGGCCGAGCAGGCGCCGCACGTGTAGTAGCGGCAGCCCGGCCGGTGAAAGATGTGGCTGGAGACGTTGCCATGGTAGACGAGCCCCTGGGCCAGGGCCGCCGCGCCGGCCAGCGCCAGCGCCAGCACCCCGATCGCCGCCATCCGGCGCACCACTTTTCCGCGCATACGCCCTCCTGGGTTTCCCTCCAGGCTACCGCCCCCGCGGAGCGGGGACCAGACTTTTGTCGCACCCAGGCGACGGTGCTTGACGGCGTCCGGACTGTCGGCTATTTGTAGACTGAATTGGTAGGAATTTTACGACCGCGGCGCAGCTTGCTGCCGCCATATTTTTGACTGATTTGGTATGTTAATAAGCCGTAGCCAGGCAGCGCGCCTGTGGGCAAAGGAGACACCATGCCGCAACACTGGAACCCATCCGAGGTCGGACGCCTGCTCCGGACCGCGCCCGGCGAGGCGCGGCAGGCGCTTTTCGCCCAGGCCGACGCCGTGCGCCAACAGCACATGGGCGACGCCGTGTACCTGCGGGGCATCATCGAATTTTCCAATCACTGCGCCAACGACTGCCTGTATTGCGGCATCCGGGCCGCAAACGGGCGGGTGGCCCGCTACCGGCTGGACGACGAGACGATCCTGGCCGTGGCGCGGCACATGATCGATTTCGGTCAGACCACGGTGGTGCTGCAATCCGGCGAGGTCCCGTCCCGGGCCGGCGACCGGGCCCTGGGCCGGCTCATCGCCCGGATCAAGGCCGAAACGCCGCTGGCCGTCACCCTGTCCGTCGGCAACCGGCCGCGCGACATCTACGCCTTCTGGCGGGACTGCGGCCTGGACCGCTACCTGTTGCGCTTCGAGACATCCGATGCGGCCCTGTTCGCCCGGCTCCACCCGGACGGCACCCTGGCGGACCGGCTGCGGTGCCTGGACGATCTGGGCGAACTCGGCATCCAGACCGGCAGCGGCTTCATGGTCGGTCTGCCCGGCGAACGGCTGGAGACCCTGGCCGACAACATCCTGCTGTGCCGGACCCTGGACCTGGATATGATCGGCCTGGGGCCGTTCTTGCCCCATCCGGACACGCCGCTCGCCGGCACGGTCAACGGCTACGCCCTCGATCCGGACATGCACTTCCTGGCCCTGGCCGTGACGCGCCTGGCCAACCCGGACGCCCATATCCCGGCCACCACGGCCTTCGACGCCCTGTTTCCCGGTCGGGGCCGCAACCTGGCCCTGTCCCGGGGGGCCAACGTCTTCATGCCGAACGCCACCCCGACCGACTGCCGCAAGGACTACCAGCTCTACCCGGACAAGCCCTGCGTGGACGAAACCGGCGCCATGTGCGCCCGCTGCGTGGTCGGCCGCCTGTCGGCCCTGGGCCGCAGCGTGGGCATCGGCCCGGGGCACGGCCGTCGGGCGGGAAAGCGCTTTTGCCCACCGACACCGGACGGAGCCGGCACGCCGGCGGAAGCTGGACGCTAACGCCCCGAAGCGCCACTCCCCGACGGGCGCCGGGGAGCGGCGGGACGGAACGGATACGGGCTAGTGTTCGTGGTCGTGGGGCGTATGTTCGTGATCGGGATGCGTGTGCTCGTGCGGGCCGTGCTCGCCCGTGTGGACATGCTCGTGCGCCTCGACGTCGCCGGCATGTTCGTGCGGGTGGCTATGCTCGTGTTCATGGGGATGCGAGTGGACATGCTCATGCTTGTGGGTGTGCTTGCCGATCCCCGGGTGCTCGTGTTCGTGCTCGTGTTCATGCCGATGTTCGTGCTCATGCTCGTGGTGATGTTCGTGGTCGCCTTCCATACGGTCCTCCTTTTGTCTCTACCCTAACGGTTTTACGCATCCTGCCTAGCCGGTATGCTCTTTTTTTTCGTCGAATCCCGGTTCGACGCCACCGGCACGGGTCAGATCCGACGAATACCGATCCGTCCATCGTCACACGCCCACCCGGCGACGCCCATTCATAGCACGTTTTATAAAAAGATATCCACACCGGGGACTCGGCGCAGAGGAGGGAAAGCAGCCTCCGGCGGCCAAAGGGCATGGCCTTGTGGAGCCCTTCGCGGAAATTTTGCGGTTATATTCCAAGGCATCGGCAGCGCCGGCAACGGGGCGCCTTGCCGCCGGCATCCGGCTGGACTAGAGAAAGCGCAGGGTCGCCTGTCGCGGCCAAAGGAAAGGAGACGTGCGATGCATTTCCCCAAAACGCTGCTTCTGCTGGCCGTTGTCCCCATCGTCCTGTCCGGCTGCCACCGTGACGACACGCGGACGACGATCGCCGTCATCAATTCCAAGCAGGTCGTGACCACCTGCAATGCCGGCATCCGCATCGTCCAGGAAATCCAGAAGCAGTTCGCGGCCCGGCGGCAGGCCCTGAAGGACGAACAGGAGGCGCTGCGCAAGCTCCAGGCCGATCCGGCCGTCAACGACCCCAAATCCGGCCGCAAGGCGGCGCTCCAGGCCCGTCTGCAACAGTTCGTCAGGGACAGCCAGGCCCTGCGCCAGGACGTGGCCGAAACGGAAGCGGAAAAATTCAGGCCCGTGGTGGACAAGATCAACAAGGTGCTGGCCGACTACGCCAAGGAGCACGGGCTCGTCGGCGTCCAGGACAAGGCCGGCTTCGCCTACCTCGACCCGTCCATCGACATCACCCAGGCGATCATCAAACGCGTCGATGCGCTGCCCTAAGAAGTGGCGTGCTGGGTAGGAATCCAGGTCGCCCCGGCCGGCGCCTGGGCAGCGGCCGCGGCGCCGGGAACCGGCGGTGTCCGCCGCGACAGATATTCGGCAAAATCCAGACGGGTGGGCAACGATTCGCAATCGGCCTCGATGCCGATGATATGGCTGTCCAGCAGGGACACCAGCCGGGAATCGATCCGGCCGGCGCCCGCCTCCTCCCACAAGATCCCGAGGGCCTTTTGCCGGGGCAGCGCCGGCTTGTAGTGGCGGGCCATGGTGATGGCGTCGTAGATGTCCACGATGGCGATGATGCGGCTTTGCAGCAAAATGTCCGCGTCCTTGAGCCCGGACGGATAGCCCGAGCCGTCCAGCCGCTCGTGGTGCTGGGAAATGATGTCGAGCAGCCGCCCCATGTTTTTGGGGAAGGGAATGTGCTGCAAAATCCGGTAGGATTCCAGCGGATGCCGTTCGATCTCCAGTCGCTCGGCCGGGGTCAGGTTGCCGCGGGGGATGAGCAGGCAGGCGGTCTCCTCCTCGGTGAGCAGGGCGGTGTCCCGGCCATCGATACGGATGCGCTCGCGGCTGAGCCGACTGATGGCGGCCGCATCCTCGCTGCTGACCGATTCCGCCCGGTTGATGCGGCACAAGGTGGCAAAATCCGCCTCCGCGTCCTGGCCGGTCACCAGGGCGCGCAGGTACAGGCGCTGGCCGATGACATCGAGCAGCGACAGCGGCAGGCGGGTGGACTTGGTCAGCACCTCCTCGCGGACGCCGATCTTGCCCACATCGTGCAGCAGCCCGGCGTAGAGCAGCTCCTCCATGTCGCTCGGCGTGAAGAGCACCGGCTCGAAGAAACGCCGGTCGTCGTGCACGACCTTGGCCAGGGCCACGCCCAACCGGGCCACCCGGTGGGAATGGCCGGCGGTGAAGGGATCGCGGGCGTCGATGGCCGTCGCCAGGGCCTGCATCAGGGAGCTGAACAGCGTCTGCACCCCCTCGAAATGCAGGGCATTGCCCAGGGAAATGCCGGCCACCGAGGACAGGGTCCCCACGTATTGCAAATGGCTGGCCTCGAAACGCTGGGGCGCCACGCAGGCCAGCACCAGCATGCCGACGCACTGGCCGGAGGTCACGAGCGGCGAGATGAGCAGGGATTGCAGGCCGGCCTCGCCGCGCCAGCGTTGGTCCCGGGCGAGGTCGTTGATGATCTCCCCTTTCTGGGCCACGGCGATGTCCCCGAACAGCCGCGACCGGGCCACTTCGGCCAGACCGCAGGCCGCCACCGGACCGAAGGCCCCGACGGGCTGGTAGTGCTGCTCGCCCGGGCCGCGCAAAAAGACCATGCCCACATCCGCCGGCACGTCGTCGCCCTGGCACTCCTGAAGCAAGGCGACGGCCACGTCCCGCGGATGCAGCGATTTGTTGAGGCCGATGGTGGCCCGATGCAACAGGGAAATTTCCCGATATTTGAGAAGGGTTTCGTTGGCCAGGCTGCGGCGGGCCACTTCGCCGGCCAGCAGCTCTTCCAGGCAACCGGCGAGAAAGGCGCCGAGACGGTCCAACGGCAGGGCGTCAGGGCCGTTGGGATCGTAGCCGGCCGGCGCGATGAGCTGCAACGTGCCGATACGGGAGCCCTCGACGGAAAGGGGGAAGGGGAACGACGAGGTGACGTCCTGATCCGCAGGCGTCTCCTCCAGGCCGACGATGTTGACGCGCCACTGCGGTCCGAGCAGCGCCCCGGCCCGGGCGAGCAGCGGGGCCAGCGTCTTTTTCCGCAGCAAGCGTCGCAACGGCACCATGGTTCGTCGCCCGCGGACGTCTGACCATCTCAGGCATCCAGATTTAAAAGTTCCTTGGCGACCTTGAGGACCTCATCCGGATCGAAGGGTTTGGTCATGTAGCGGCTGGCGCCCAGCTCCAGTCCCTGGCGACGATCCACTTCCTGGCCCTTGGCCGTCAGCAGGACAATGCCAACGCCGTTGACCTCGGGGTCCTCCTTGACGCGCTGACATACCTCATATCCGTTGAGCTTCGGCATCATGATGTCCAGAAAGACGACATCGGGCTTTTCCGAGCGGATCAGTTCCAAGCCCTCTTCGCCGTTTTGCGCGGACAGGATTTCGACACCGCAATCTTCTTCAAGTTCTTCAAGCGTCTGCTCAAGGAGCATGCGAATATGGACCTCGTCGTCCACTATGAGTACCTTGCCGGGCATGAGCAACTCCTATGGAATGCGTGGAAAAGCTACTGTAGTAAAGGGCGCACTCCTTGGCAAGATACCGGGACCTGCAGTTTGCCCATCATGCCCCTGGCAGGTTGACCTGCCAGCCTCCCGACGGGGTTAATGATGGTCGCAGAGCCCGCCGCACGTCCCACCGGCCTCGGAAAAGTCCAGGGCCGAATGCACAATATATCCCTGCGGCCCGACATCGATGGACAGCGGGGCCGCCTGCTTGAGCAATTGGCTGTTGATGACAATCGTCCACCCGTCCACCTGGCAGACGGTATCGGCCGCCGTCGGGACATCCGGCGCCACGTCCAACCGGGGGCCGCCGTCATACATGAAGGACATGAAAACCCGCAACGGCAACCGCTCCCGATCCTGAAAGGACAAGGTCAAGGACGCCTGGGCCGCTTCGGTCACGGAAATGGAAGATATGGGAGAAGTTGCCATTCGAAGGATATTACGCACGTCCAGCGCAAGTGTCAAGTCACCGGGGAAATTGGAAAAGGCGCGGCCGAACAGATACCCGACCGCGCCTTGCGGCATCGAAGTCGTTAGGAACAGGACCCGCTGCACCCGCCGCTGCAGGAAGAACCGCAGGAGCCGCTTTCCAGTTTCAAGTTGGAGCTGACGGTAAACCCGTATTCGCTCATATCCACCGAGATGGGCCCCGCCAGGGCGGAAAGTTCCTTTTCCACCACGAAGGTATAGCCATCCAGGTCGAAGATATCGTCACCCTCCTGGGCATCGTCCAAAGCCAGGGCCAACGCTGCGCCGCAGCAGCCGCCCTTGTTTAGGAACACGCGAATGGGCGACTTTTCCTTGTCCGCAAAATAATTATCCAATTCGGCACGGGCCGCGTCGGAAAGGGAAACCATGGCATCCTCCAATGAAGTGATGCTTTTTGGGTAATCATCGGGCATCCGATTGTCAATGACGCCCGATGCGTCCCTTCCGCGCCGGCCCGGCCGCGCGTCTCAGACGGAACAGGAACCGCCGCTCGAACAGGAGGAGCCGCAACCGCCCCCGCCCAGCTCCAAGGAGGACTCGACGGCAAACCCCATGGGGCCCATGTCGACAGTCAACGGCGACGCCTTGGCGTACAAATCCTTGTCCATCAAAATCGTATAGCCGGAAACATCCTCGGACACATCGGTATCGCGCAGCTCATCCAGAGCCAGCGCCAAACGTGGCCCGCTTCACCCGCCGGTGGCGAGATAAATCCGGATGGGCGTCTTCACCTCGGTGGCGAAGTACTCGTCCAGCTGCGCTTTGGCCTTCTCGGTCAACTGAATCATGCGACACTCCTTCAGTGAACACTTTCGATACAACTAGGCACGATCCATTGAGATGTCAAATGGAAGAAAAATCAAAAAAACCGGGATCAGCCTGCACCGACCCCGGTCAACAGCATGTCGCCACGCCAGGCAGCCGGCTAGGGCAAGGCGACGCGGTCCACCATGGCGGCACTCAGCTCCGCCTGGGCGACCACCTGGCCGTCCACCGTGGCCACGGCGCTCATTTTGCAGAGATTGAGACGCTTTTTGATATTGGAGCAGGTCAGGATGAGCTGATCCCCCGGCAGTACGGGACGGCGGAATTTCGCCCGCTCCACGCCGGTAAACATGAACAGGCGGTCGCCGAGGGGCTCGGTTAAACCCTTGGACATGAGGATGCCGCCCGCCTGGGCCAGGGCCTCCAGGATGAGCATCCCCGGCATGACCGGCGCTCCCGGGAAATGTCCCTGAAAAAACGGCTCGTTGACGGTCACGTTCTTGAGTGCCGTGATGGAGACGTTCGGCGTGTAGGCCAGCACCCGATCCACCAGCAAAAACGGATAACGGTGCGGCAACAGACCTTCGATTGCAACTGTGGAAAGCACTCCATCCGGGGATGCCGTCATGACGCCATTTCCTCCTCGCACACCGGCCGGCCTCGCGCACGTCGCCACCGGGAGGAACCAACGCGCGTTCCGCGCCCGGCACGAGCCGCCACTCCGCCGACCTGTTGGGGTTTCCGACGAAAAAGGCCAGGACGTACCCCCCCGTCCTGGCCTCGTACTACCGTCACATCATACAGGACGCTTATCTGGACTTGTCGAATTCCTGCTGGATGGCAGACGTCACATCCAGCTTGGGATCGAAGTACGGCACGCTACGCGATTCCATGATGACGGCGTAGCCGTTCTTGTCGGCATAGGTCCGCAACACCCGCTGCAAGCGGTCGAGCAAGGGCTGCAGGACCGACTTCTGGGCCTGCTGCTCGTCCTGCTGCAACTGCTTTTGCGCCTCGAAATACTGCCGCGCCTTGCCTTCGAACTCGGCGGCCTTGCTTTGACGGGCGTCCTTGGACAAGGCCACACCAGCCTTCTGGAGATCTTCCTGCATCCGCTTGAGGCTCTCACCCTGAGAGGCCAAGGCCTTCTCCCGGGGCTCGAACCGGGACTTCAGTTGCGAAAAAGCCGATTTGCCGGCGCTCGAATTCCCCAGGGCGGCGTCTAAGTTGACCACGCCGATCTTCCCTCCGGACGCCTGCGCCGCCACCGGCACCATCAAAATGGACAACACAATGAAAGCCCTCAGTATCCCGCCCATTTCCTCGACTCCTTGCTCGTGTGCGTTTCAGGGACCTGCGTCCCCGGTTATAAGTCAATCGGCTTACGAAACTGCCTAGAACGTCTGTCCCATGGAGAACCCGATCTGCGACGGCCACAGATGGTGACGATCGGCGTCGAGGCCATAGCCGTACTCCACCCGGATCAGGCCCATCGGTGAATGCCAACGCACCCCCGCGCCAACGCTCCGGTAGAGGTCGAACGAGGCGTCATAGTAGTTGCGCCACGTATTACCGGCATCGAAGAAGGTCACACCGTACAGACCGAGCGACTTGCTGATGGGGAAAATTGCCTCGACGTTGGTAAAGGCCATGGCCCGGCCACCGATGCGCTCACCCGTGAACGGATCCAACGGCGAGATCTTGTCCTGCTCGTAACCGCGGACATTGTTGATGCCACCGAGGAAGAAGCGCTCGGAGACCGGAATGTCGCCGTGCGCGTTGGGGTACAACACGGAGCCCTGCGCCCGCCAATGGAACACGAAGCCGAAGGGCAGGGGGTAGAACAGGTTGGTGGTGTAGGTCGGCATCACGTACGCGGCGTCGCCGCCGAGGACGTTACCGGCATACTCCAGGCCAAAGGTGTTCTTCGTTCCCTTGGTCGGCTTGGTGGCGCTGTCCACGGTATCGCGGTCGATCTGGCCGTACACGGCGCTCAACCAGTGCCAGCCGGCGGATTGCTGGATGATATTCGAAGAATACCAGTTGAGGTGGTAGATGTGGTAGTGCTCCAGGCGATAATCCCAGGAAGCGACCGTGTATTCTCCGATCGGATAGGCGAACCGCACCCGGCCACCGGTGGTCTCCTTGCGGAAGTCGTCGTAGGCCTTATAGATGCGGTAGGCGTCGCCGCCGGCGGTCAAATTGGAATCATAGACCCGCGGGTTGGTAAAGGACACGATATAGCGGCTGCTGGTGCCGCCGATCATGCCCTGAAACTTGGCGTGATAGCCCTTGCCGAAGAGGTTCTTCTCCTCGATGGACCCGCCGAAGAACACGCTGTCCGAGGTCGAATAACCGGCGCCCACGCTGATGGAACCGGTATTCTTGTCCTTGACCTTGACCCGGATGTCCACCTCGCCGGGGTTGTCCGTCGGCACGGTTTCGATATCGACCTTCTCGAAATAGTCGAGCTTGTCCAGGCGTTCGTTGGACCGGCGCAGCTTGGACCCGGAGAACTGATCGCCGTCGGCCAGCCGGAGTTCACGGCGAATGACGTTATCGCGCGACTTCTCGTTGCCCTCGATGATGACGCGGCGCACGAACACCTTGCGACCCTTGTTGATCACATAGGTGACGTCGATGGTCTTGGTGTCGTCGTGCTTCTTGAGGTCCACGTCGGCCTCGGCGAAAGCATAGCCGTCGTCGGCGTAGAGTTCGGCCAGGGCGTTGATGTCATCGCGCACCACCGACCGGTTGAAGAATTCCTTCTTGGAGGACAACTCGTCGAGCTTGATCCGATCCAGCAACTTGGGTTCGTCGTACAGCAGGTCCCCTGAGAAGGCGACCTTGCCGACCTTGTAGCGGTCGCCCTCGGTCACTCGGAAAATCACCGTGATGCCGTCGTCGCCGTACACGACCTCGGGCTGGCCGACCTTGGCGTCCACGAAGCCGCGGTTGGCGTAGTAGGCCTCCAGGGCGGCGGCGTCACGCTCGAGCAGCTCTTCCTTGAGCACGCCCGAACCGGTGATCCAGGACCAGAAATGGCGGGGCTTGGTAGCCAGCTCGCCCGTAAGATCGCTGGCGCTGATCTGCTTGGCGCCCTCGATCTTCACTTCCTTGATATAGAGCTTTTTCGGCTCCTTGATGATGATATTGAGGCGGGCCACCCGAGGATCGGTCTGCTCCAGGTTGTAGGTCACCTGGGTCTTGTAATAGCCCTTCTTGCTGTAGAGTTCGCGGATCTTGCCCAGATCGTCGGCCAGGACCTTGAGGTTGAGGACGCCGCCGGCCTTGGTGCTCATGGCCTCCAGGATGTCGTCCTTTTTCACGTCGCCGTTGCCGGTGACGCCGACGGCCTGGATGCGCGGTTTTTCCTTGACCACGAAGGTCAGCTTCTTCCCGCCGGGCACACTATCCAGGCGGACCTGGACGTCGTCGAAGTACCCCAGATCGAAGAGGCGTTTCACGTCCTCGTTGACGGTCTTGGGGTCGTACATCTGGTTGGCCTGGCTCTTGACCTTGAGCAGCACCACTTCCTTATCGAGAATGGCGTTGCCCTCGACGTCCACCTCGACGATGCGGTCCGAACCGCTGGCGCCGGCCGTGCTGGGTGCCACCAGCGAGGCCACCTTGGCGGCCAAGTCCCCGGCCGCGGCGTCAAGGCCCGCCGCACCCTTGGCGACGGCAAACAGCGGCGTGGGAGCGCCGCCCGAGACGTTGGCCACCCGAGCGTCCAGGCTGATGTCCGTGCCCACCTTGGAGACGCTGCCGAAGATCACGGATTGGGCCCTGGCGGCGCCGGCCATCCGGCGGGCCGCGTCCACGTCCCCGGCCGGGGTCTTGCCGACGTCGACGGTGAGGCCCTTGGCCCGGAGCTTGCCGGCCAAAAGCTGGGGCAGGCTGCTCGGCACGGAGCCCAGGTCGCCGGCCGCATTGACGGCGAACGGCAGCACCAACACCTTGCCGGAGGCACCGGATTGCGCTTGCGCCTGAACGGCAACCAGCATCAGGCAGACAAGAAAAAGAAGGCCCGTCAGACCTTTAGAGAGCATCACGCGCATAGAGTTCTCCACCCCGCAGCTCCAGTCTCCGGCCCATAAGGGCGGCCAGGTTTTGGTTGTGGGTGACCACAACCAAGGTCATCCCCAGATCGGCGTTCAGGCGGGCGAGAACTTCGCCTACTCGCGCGCCGGTGACTGCATCCAGGTTGCCGGTGGGTTCATCGGCCAACAAGACGGCTGGCCGTAGTAAGACCGCGCGGGCTATGGCCGCCCGCTGTCTCTCTCCCCCGGAAAGAGTAGTTACCCTGTGTTCGACCCTTTCATCAAGTCCCACGAGTGACAAAGATGCCCGCGCCCGATCAAACGCCTCCCGCATGGGTAGACCCGCGATGAGTCCAGGCATGGCGACGTTTTCCAAGGTGGTGAACTCCGGCAACAGGTGGTGGAATTGAAAGACGAATCCGATATCGGCATTGCGGGTTTTGGCCGCCGCGTCAAGGGATAGTGCGGACAAGTCGCGGCCGCGAAAAAAAATGTCGCCCGCCGTCGGTTTGTCCAACGCGCCCAACAAATGCAGCAGCGTGGATTTGCCCGACCCCGAGGCCCCCAGGATGGCCAGGGATTCCCCCTGGCGGATGCAAAAATCGAGGTCCCGAATGACCACGATTTCCTCGCGTGGCCCCTGATAGGCCTTGGTGACGTGACGCAACTCGTACAGCGGGGCCTCATTCATGCCGCAGTGCCTCCGCCGGTTGCAGTCGTGACGCTTGGCGTGCCGGATACACCGTCGCCAAAAAACAGAGGGCCAACGCGGTCACGCCGATGGCGATCATGTCCGGCCAATCCAGGCGTACGGGCAGGTGATCCATGGGATACACGTCACCGGGAATCTTGATGAATTGGTATTTTTCCAGGAGCAGGGCCACGGTCAGGCCCAGGGCGTAGCCGAGCCCCGTGCCCACCAGCCCGATGATGGAGCCCTGGAGCATGAAGATGCGGCGGATCGTGCGCGAGGTGGCGCCCATGGACAACAGGATGGCGATATCCTTGGTCTTTTCCATGACCAGCATGACCAGGGTGGTGATGATGGAAAACGAGCCCACCAGCACGATCATGACCAAGATGACGAACATGGCCGTCTTTTCCAGGCGCAAGGCCTTGAACAGATTGCCGTTCATGTCGATCCAGGTACGGATGTAGATGGGCGGTCCGCCCAGGGCCTCCAGCACCTTCGGCGCCAGGCCGACCACCCCGTCCACGTCGGCCACCTTGAGTTCGAGGCCGGTGACGATATCGTGCTTGAAGCCGAGCAGATCCTGGGCCGCCGGAATGGACACGTAGGCCATGGAGGAATCGTATTCGTACATGCCGCTGTGGAACAGCCCCCGGACCGTGAAGGTCTTGACCTTGGGGGAAAAGCCGGCGGCGCTCTCCTTGCCGGCCGGGGACAGCAAATTGACGGTGTCGCCCACGGACAGGCCCAGCCGGTCGGCCAGCTCCTTGCCCACGATGATGCCCGGGAACACGCCCTTGGCGTCCACGTCCTCCACCCGACCGACCACCATTTCCTTGGGCAGGGCCAGGACCCGCCCGGCCGTGGCCGGATCGACGCCGCGCAGGACCACACCCTTGACCCCGCGCGAGCTGGACAACATGATTTCGGTATAGATGAACGGCGTCGCGCCGATCACGCCCGGCACCTTGTCGGCCTGGACCATGAGCGGCCGGTAGTCGTGCATGGCCCCGCCGGCCACCACGGCCACCATGTGGGCGTTGATGCCGAGGATCTTGTCGCGCAGTTCCGACGAGAACCCGTTCATCACCCCGACCACCACGATCAGCGAGGCCACGCCGAGCGCCACGCCGAGGACGGAAATCAGGGAAATGACCGAGATGAAGGCCTGCTTTTGGCGGGCCAGCAAATACCGCTTGGCGATAAAGGATTCGAAGCTCATGAACCGGGTTGACCCTCGGGTCGCAACAACGGAAACAGGATCACCTCGCGGATGGAGGCCTGGTCCGTGAGCAGCATGACCAGCCGGTCGATGCCCACGCCCTCCCCCGCCGCCGGCGGCATGCCGTATTCCAAGGCCCGGACGTAATCGTCGTCCATCTGGTGAGCCTCCTCGTCGCCGGCTTCCTTTTCCCGAACCTGCTCCTCGAAGCGCAGTCGCTGATCCACGGGATCGTTGAGCTCCGAGAAGGCATTGCCCATCTCCCGGCCGGCGATAAACAGCTCAAACCGGTCGGTCAATGTCGGGTCCTGGCCGTTACGCCTGGAAAGGGGTGAAATTTCCGTCGGATAATGATAAATGAAATGCGGCTGAACCAGCTTGGGCTCCACGAAGATATCGAAGAGCTTGGCCTGGACCTTGCCGAGTTTTTCGCCCTTAAGGACCTTTTCGCCGCTTTTTTCCACCAGGGCCTTGGCTGCGGCGAAATCCGTGTACACCGCCGGATCGATGCCGCCCACCTTCTCCAGGGAGTCGTGGAAGGTCAACCGGGTCCACCCGCCAGGGCCCAGATTGATCTCCTGGCCCTGGTAGGACACCACTTCGCTGCCGGTCACGGCCCGGGCGATGCGGCCGAACATGCGTTCGGTCAGGTCCATCAGGTCGGTGTAGCGGGCAAAGGCCCAGTAGAACTCACACATGGTGAATTCCGGATTGTGCCGAGTGGAAATGCCCTCGTTGCGGAAATTGCGCCCCACCTCATAGACCTTCTCGAAGCCGCCCACGAGCAGGCGCTTGAGATACAGCTCCGGCGCGATGCGCATGTAGAGGTCCATGTCCAGGGCATTGTGGTGGGTAATGAACGGTTTGGCCGTGGCCCCGCCCGGGATGGCCTGCATCATGGGCGTTTCCACTTCCCAAAAGCCGGCTTCGTCCAAAAACGCCCGCAATTCGCGGATGATTTTGGTCCGAGCCTTGAAAATGTCCATGACCTTGGGCGTGACGATGAGATCCACGTAGCGCTGGCGGTAGCGGGTCTCCACGTCCTTGAGGCCGTGGTATTTCTCGGGCAGCGGGCGCATGGACTTGGTGAGCAGCCGCACCGCGTCGGCGTGCAGGGTCAGCTCGCCGGTCTTGGTCCGGAACAGGCTTCCGCTCGCCCCGAGGATGTCACCCACCTCGAATTTCTTGAAAATGGCGTAGGCCTCTTGGCCCAGGGTCTGCTTGTCGGCAAAGACCTGCAACCGGCCGGTCCGATCCTGCACGGTAAAAAAGGTGACCTTGCCGAAGGAGCGCAAGGACAGCACGCGGCCGGCCACGCAAAAGCGGCGGTCCAGCGCGGCGAGTGTCTCCTCGGACGCGGTTTCGAACGCCGCGACCACCGGGCCGATCTCATGCTCTTTGATGAAGTCGTTGGGGTACAGGGGTATCCCTTCATCAAGAAGTTGGACTGCCTTGGCAATGCGGTTTTTGAAGACCTCATTGAGTTCGTCGCGAGCGTCCAGACTTTCGAGCAGGGGTCGGAAATCTTCCACCCGCGGGGACTTAACCGGGAGCTTGTATTCTTTTTGGCGTGGTGCGTCGCTGCCCACGGGCGTTCTCCGTTGCTTCGTCACGTTAAAGCCCCTTGCGGCAAGCGGGCAAGCAGGCAAGCGCAAGTCAATACGAGGAATACTCCCAGCCGTCAAGGTCGACGCCGGTCCGAGCCGAGGGCCTCCGCCAGCGCTCCTCCCACGCGGCCCGGAACGCGCGCGATTTTTCCGAGGCAGCATCGAAGGTTAGCCGCACGATTTTCCCGACTTGCGCTTGTCGCAGAAATAGCTAGAGTATTGGCGTGGACTGCGCAAGAACGCACACACGCGGCCCAAGGATGTCATTATGAAAAAAATCAGCGTGATACTTTGTCTGTGCTGCCTCCTCGCTTCCAGCCAGGCAGTGTTCGCCCATCATCCGCCCGGACCCGGACCTGGCGCGGTCCTCGGCGGCGCCGTCGTCGGCGGTCTGATCGGCGGCGCCATCGTCGGCAGCGCCCGGCCCTACCCGCCGCCACCGCCGCCGGCCTATTACTACTATCCGCCACCACCGCGCTACTACTACCCACCGCCGGGCTATTATTATCCTCCCGCCTATTATCCGCCACCGCCACCCCGCTACTACTGGTAGCACACGAAAGGCCCTCCCCCCTCGGGAGGGCCTTTTTTATCGCCGCGCGGCAAAGGGAGTCGGGAAGGAGATAAGGAGAGAAGGAGCCTCCGGCGGCCGGGGGCATGATGCCCCCGGACCCCTCAGTGCGCGGTCGTCCAGGCGGCAACCGAAGACGCTTGCCGCCTGGGCGGCCGCGAAGGGTACGTTAAAACGCCCTGGGCAATGGGGGGAAACAGGACAGGGGGTCTGGGGGGAATGATTCCCCCCAGCAGGTCCAGGGCAGCGCCCTGGTCGGGAAGGGTCCGGGAGAGGCTGTCCTGGTCGCGCCTGGGGGGGAGGGAATGGAGCGGTAGGGCAATAAAAAAGGCCGGAAGCACGCGGCTTCCGGCCTTTGGGGAAAAAGTCCTGGCGACGACCTACTTTCCCACGCAAAAATACGCAGTATCATCGGCGATGGAGGGCTTAACTTCCGAGTTCGGAATGGGATCGGGTGTGACCCCTCCTCTTTGGCCACCAGGGCAAATATAGAGTTAAAATAAGGGATGGGATCATAGCGGATAGAATCAAGCCGAACGGACTATTAGTACCGGTAAGCTAAGTGCGTTGCCGCACGTGCACTATCGGCCTATCAACCAGGTAGTCTACCTGGGTCCTTCAGGGAGACCTCGTCTTGAGGCAGGCTTCCCGCTTAGATGCTTTCAGCGGTTATCCTTTCCGAACATAGCTACCCTGCGGTGCCGCTGGCGCGACAACAGGTACACCAGAGGTTCGTTCATCCCGGTCCTCTCGTA
>Ga0183097_10775_pt1 | contig 38739 bp, 29 predicted proteins | sample BioMet8_FD_128883 | JGI IMG/M metagenome (GOLD analysis project Ga0183097, IMG submission 128883) | Microbial communities from bioreactor (seeded with sewage sludge) at Lawrence Berkeley National Lab, California, USA - Biofuel... | ecosystem: Engineered > Bioreactor > Anaerobic > Unclassified ... | reverse complement strand
CGCGACAGGTATAATCCACAACGTTTCCGCATCCCCTTCAGTGCCGAAGTGGCGAAATCGGTAGACGCAGTTGATTCAAAATCAACCGTAGAAATACGTGCCGGTTCGAGTCCGGCCTTCGGCACCAAAAGCATGTAAATGGACCTCAACTGAGGTCTTTTTTTATGTCTGAAATCCGCGCCACACAAGGCTTTCCACGATTTTCTCCTCAACTGAAGTCAACCTAACTCAACCCACATCAACAAGCTTGTGAGTATACTAATGAGTATATTTGCCGATTCGATATTGCTTGTATACTCACGAAATACCAATGGAAGGAGGACCATTATGGCCCTAACGGATACTAAAGTTCGTTCTGCGAAACCTGAGGAGAAAGAGTATTCACTTGTTGACGGTGACGGCATGTTTTTACTTGTAAAACCTAACGGTTCCAAGTATTGGCGATTTCGTTTCCGTTTTGGCGGTAAACAGCATTTGATGGCGTTCGGTGTCTATCCTGAAATTTCACTGGCGGATGCCAGGAAGAAAAGGGAAGAAGCCAGAAAGCTAGTAGCTGCTGGTATCGATCCTCGTGAGCATAAACGTGCTGTGAAAGAAGAGCAGGCGAAAGAGATTATTACTTTCGAGAAGGTTGCCAGAGAGTGGCTTGCGACTAACCAAAAATGGTCGGAAGATCACGCTAATCGAGTAAAAAAGAGCCTGGAGGACAATATCTTCCCGGCAATTGGTACTCGCAATATTGCTGAATTGGGCACTCGTGACTTACTGGCACCCATTAAAGCGGTGGAACTGTCTGGACGTCTTGAGGTGGCTTCTCGTCTCCAACAGCGTACCACGGCCATCATGCGTTATGCAGTGCAAAGCGGGCTGATTGATTACAACCCAGCGCAGGAGATGGCTGGAGTCGTCGCCTCTGGCAATCGACAACATCGCCCGGCGCTGGAATTAAAGCGTATCCCTGAGTTACTTGAGAAAATAGACGGCTATACCGGCAGGCCGCTAACCCGCTGGGCAACTGAGCTCACTCTGCTTATCTTTATTCGCTCCAGTGAGCTGCGTTTTGCTCGCTGGTCAGAGATCGATTTTGAAACGTCAATGTGGACTATCCCGCCTGAGCGAGAGCCTATTCCCGGCGTGAAACATTCCCAGCGAGGATCAAAGATGCGTACACCTCATCTGGTGCCGCTTTCAAAGCAGGCGCTGGCGATTCTGAAGCAGATAAAACAGTTCTGCGGTGAACATGAACTCATTTTTATTGGAGACCACGATCCGCGTAAGCCCATGAGTGAGAACACGGTAAACAGTGCGCTACGGGTGATGGGTTATGACACTAAAGTTGAGGTTTGCGGCCACGGCTTTCGCACAATGGCCTGTAGTTCGTTAATTGAGTCAGGGCTATGGTCGAAGGATGCGGTGGAGCGCCAGATGAGCCATATGGAACGTAACTCGGTACGCGCAGCATATATCCATAAAGCGGAACATCTGGATGAACGCAAGTTGATGCTGCAATGGTGGGCGGACTTTCTGGATTCGAACCGGGAGAAAAGTATCAGTCCGTTTGATTTTGCTAAAATTAATAACCCCATGCTGACAAGATGACACGTGCTACTGCTGGCTCTATTACCCCTTAGATTGAACATGAGTTATTTCATAAAAAGGCATCCATTCATTAACGTTTGGGTGCCTTTTTGCTTTTAACAACCGTAAATCAGGAGAATAACAAATGACTACGATATGCCCGCAATGTGGTTCTGACCGTGTAAGTGAGCGAAATATTGGTAGGAAGGCAGGAGGTATAGCTGGAGGCGTGGCAGGAGCACTTAGTGGTGCAGGTACGGGGGCGGCAATAGGTTCTGTTGTTCCGGTGGTGGGAACAGCTACGGGAGCTGTCATTGGCGCAATACTGGGAAGATTTGTCGCCGGTGCGACGGCTGGAGCGGTAACAGGAGCATCGCTTGATGGCGTCCTGTTCGATCAGTATGAATGTCGTGACTGTGAACACACTTTTGACTAATTAGCTTTGGTTTTCCTTCTATCTACTCACCCAAAAACTCAGTAAATCCCCATCAATTTTCTCAATTATTTTTTCTTATTGATCTGCGCGACCGATCGGTATCGAGTATTTTAATAGCTCGCAACTATCATTTTTTAATTATTGATCGATTTTATCGATAGGTAAAACAGATCGGTTTATCTATTTCGATCGGTATTAACAATTTTACACCTCTCTACCTTCCTGAAAAGATCACAAAAATTTGTCTTCGTCAGCAAGTTACCTGCCGGGATTTTTGGACGTTGTTTGATGATTTTCGGAGCAAGATTTTTGTCTGCACTGATTAGTAAAGAGAGGGAGTTAATGGAATACAAAGAGAAAGGCGGTTTCAACCCGGTCAAAGATGCACTGGAGATTTTACCTGAAAATATCAGGGAGAGTATTTCAAGGCGAATAAATGAGGTCATCAACTATGAGCCAGTGATTGGCATCATGGGTAAGACCGGGGCGGGTAAATCCAGCCTGTGTAATGCGATCTTCAAAGGGGATATCTGTGCTGTCAGTGATGTGGAAGCATGTACACGAGAAACGCAGGAAGTACGCATCCAGTTTGGTAAACGCGCAATCAGATTGATTGATATTCCGGGAGTAGGTGAAAGTGCAGTGCGTGATGGTGAGTACGAGAAGCTTTATCGGGAATTACTACCGAAGCTCGATCTCGTTCTCTGGGTCATTAAAGGGGATGATCGAGCATTTTCAGCAGATGAACATTTTTACAAAAACGTTCTGAAACCTGCCGGGGGTGAAGAGAAGACGCTGTTTGTGCTTAATCAGGTAGACAAGATTGAGCCTTTCCGTGAATGGGATGTACAGAATGCTCAACCCTCGCCAGCGCAGAAAAAAAACATCCTCGATAAAAAAACCTACATTACTCACCGACTCGGTTTTACTGATCATCCTGTTATCGCTGTAGCGGCCAGTGAGGGCTATAACGTCACGCAACTGGTTGAGGCAATGGTGCGGGCTCTCCCAAAGCACGCACAAAGCGGGGTGGCCTCCCAGGTCAGGGAAGAACACAAAACAAAAAACGTAATAGAAGAAGCAACAGAAGGGTTCGGAGACACCGTTGATCGGGTGATTGATGAATTCATTGATGCCTCTCTTCCTAAGCCGGTGGCAAGCGTGGTTAAAGCAGCCAAAAAAGCGGTTGTCAGCGGGTTAAAGAAAGCCTGGAATTTCTTCTTCGGGTAAAAGTCTGTTCAGCCTCCTGAATATCAGGAGGCTTTTATCACTAAAGGATTACATATGAAAAAAATACTCGGCGGTGCCATGCTGTTAGCCGCAGGTATGTTCTCGATATCTGTTTATGCCAATCCTGATAATTCCTGCGACGGTGAACAAACCATCTTTGATGCTTATACCGCCAATGGTGGCAAGCACGTGGGTGTGTGTTACGTATACGGCAATATTCGTTATGTGTATGGAAAGGATGATAATCCTGAAATTTTAATTAATGTTCCACGTGAAAAGGTTGATTTCAGTCTGTCTGGAAATGGTGATCAAAGTGTCACTATTCCCAATGGTGAGTATCGATATGAGATAGGTGAATATTTACGTGGTGGTCCATTTATACAGGTATGGAAAGGGAGTAAGTTTATTACCGAGATCAAGTTAAATGGCGCTAACTTTGAAAATAATATCGAGCAATATATTAATAATTAATACCGTTAAAGGTAAGGGGTATTATCGTGAAAGGACTATCTTTAGTTCGTGAATGTTTTTTGATTTCAGGTCTTTTATTCTCAAGTTTTCAGGTGGTTGCATCAGAATCCCCTATAAAAGTTGATGCAAATGGAGAACAGCTCAGAGCGGGCACGGTCTCTTTTCCTGTATGGCGCTATACCATTACCAGTGTTGATAATGAAGTCACAATAAAGTCTCTCGTGCTTAACCGTGGCAACTGCGTTATCTCTACAGCGGACAGAGGCGAAAACGTAAATAAAAGACTTGGGTTCGGCCAGTCTTATACATTTACCAGTCCGACTAATAAATCATTTTCGCAGTGCAGACCACTTGAATTAGTCGTCAGTACAAATAAAGGCTCATTCACCTTTTCCTGGTGATAACTTACTGAAAATGGAGATGGCCATATGGAAAACATTAATACGTTAAAAGCTAAAATCGATACAAAGGTAACGAAGTTTGTATTGCTGTCTGTTGTAACTGGTGGAATTTACCCAATGATGTGGTTATATCTGAACCCGCCAAAGTTAACAGAGCACATTCATAATGAATTTGTTGCCAAGGATTATCCTCTTTGGCTGGCTATTGTTACTGGATTTGGATGGTTATTGACTGATATAAGTTATTCTGTAAGTGAAAGTGAAACGGTGTTGGATCATATTGCCACACTGCTTTCTGTCGCTTCAACTGTAATGATTATCGTCTGGGCTTTTAAAGCTAAAACAGCTTTACAGGCTTATGCTTTAAATGAATTTAAATTCGAATTAAAGATGAATCCATTCTATACATTTATTTTTAGCATATACTATATTGTTTATTGCATCAACGATATGGAATCAGAGTTGTAGAAACACAACATTATTTATAGTAAACAAATTTCCTGATTGAATGATTGTAAATAAAGTACTCGCCAGTAATGGCGAGTATCCAACCTCTAGTTATTTTTTTAATTGATTAGGAATATTCTCAAGCGTAGCTAAAGAAATAATATCATCTTAGGTAATTACAAGTAATTACTTACTCTAAGGTCTATAGCTTTTCCTTTAGTTTTGTTTACAGCTAATTCTGAATTTTTATCTATTCTCATTTTTTAGTACCTCCGTGTTTATGTTCTCAATGAACATATGACATTCTTCGCTCATTCTCTTGTTAAATTCAGGGTCAGAGTTATTAGGGATTTTCAAGAAAAGCAAATAAAAAGAAATATCTTTTCCCTGCTGATGAATCTCATCAGAAATCACCCCATGCGTTTTATCCATATTAAGTGCATTCCACCTGTTTTCAGATATTGGATAAATAAAACCGCATCCTTTTATAAGGCCTCCATTCCCATACTGCCCTATGTAAGTATGTAGTTGAAAAATATCTTCACGTTTAACCCCAAACTGCGGATCAAAGGTTTTATACTTCACATCAAAAACGTACATGCCACCATCATTCTCAAAAACCAGGTCGGGTTCAATTTTGCGCACATAGCTTCCGAAAGCTCCGGTCGGAATTTCATAATTTCGCTCGAATTTACTTAGCATCCTTATCCCACTTCGTTTTAGGAGTTTTCGGATGAAATATTCGAAAAGCATCGATATATCAAAAAAGAAAGCACTTGATTCTTGTTGGTATCCAAAATCAGAACCTTCCTGATTGATGATTTTCTTAGATAAATCTATCAGTATGTTATAGTCGTTATAAAATGGGTTAGTAAAATATGGAGTTCTCAAGATCTCCTGACGAGACCTTCTCACCCCCAGATTAGCAGTGATGAAAGCATTGTAGATATTCCTCGTATGCTTACAGAATGATTGATGTTCAATCGTCTCATAGGCTTTGATGAACAACGAAGTTGCAGGACTGTCGTAACTGTGTTCGCGGTAGGTACATAAATATTTTCCTGAGGTATTATTTCTGAAGTAGTCAATTGTATCGATTGTCCCACGTATCCGTGAATTTCGTTCTTTTTTCGTAATATAGGTTTTAGGGATACCCAGTCGGTAAGCCTTCTTCAACTTGATGTTCCAAAGATATGCCAGGAGCCACTCATATCCTCCAGTGTTATTTTTGCCACCAATATTTTCCATCTCCAGAAAACCGTCAGCATCGGCTATGATGTACCGAAGGAAGGCATCGCCAAAACGAGAACCAACTTTCAGGGAATATTCGCCACGTTTTACAAATCCAATAAGATTACCTGTGTTTAACGTAAAATTTCTAGAATCAGTACCATTTATAGTAATAAAACCATCATCGGTATTATGTTCATACTCTCGATCGTTAAAGAGGATGAGTGCATTTGCAAGATTGTTACTAAGTTCATTTTCTACATCATGCGAAACTGAATTTAAAAAATACCAAATGGTAGACTCATCATTTTTAATATTAGTCCGCTGACCTTTTGTTTTAAAATTAAGACTAATTGATTCCCCCAGAGATTTATTAGTAAATATTCCGTTATTTGCAAAATAAGACCTGTTATCGACCAGTGTACCATCCTTTATAATATCGAATAGCCACATGGTTTAAATTCCAAATGCTTTTGCAAAAGAATCGATGAGTTCTGATTCGTTGCTGCCACGAAGGTATTCTTGAAGTAAAGGTCGGATACAGTCATCCCAGATACGAGATCTCACTTCTGTAACTGTAAGGCTCCTGGCATACTTCAGATTCATTAAATAGGCATGTCCAATTTGGTAATCAGCCCCCAGTAAAGGCTCTTTCGTAATCTGGGTATTCAGTCGTTCGAGGTTATCTGCCAGAGGAGTCCAGGCTTTACAGAACTGGCTAAGATGGTATCTTAAAAGTCTCGTATCTGGCGTAACTTCTTCCCAACGAAATCTACGTCTGAGTGCAAAGTCAAAACTCTCAATACTACGATCAATCGTATTCATCGTACCTATCAGGTAGATATTTGTAGGAATAAAAAATTGGTAACCTTGTGCGGTATGAAGCATGCCTGTTTGTTGGTTATTTAGATTAGCATATTGGGTTTTGACGCTTCCTTTAATTCCTCGATACTCCAGGCAATACATAAGCTCACCAAAAACACGTGATAACTCGGCTCGGTTCACTTCATCTATTATAAAAAAGAACGGAGGTACTGCATCTGCTATCAGCTTAGAAGAGTCAGATATTTCGAAGATGTATTGCCAATGATTACCTGATAATTTATTTTGATATGGACGGAGTTCACCGATCGTGATTGATTCCCAATCCCTGTTAAGGTCGAGGCCTTCAATATCAATTTCCCACTTTCCTGCATTCCGGCAAAATTCCTTGAAAACACCATTAATCAACGTCAGCTGAGCTTTACCGTCGTTATCCAGTACTGGGCGCAAACCTTCCATGAAGTCTTCATAACTAAAAGAGGGATGAAATTGAATCAACTCAATCTGACTTGAATGTGTGAGGCTGCTATTTGGCGCAAACTCTTCTTTCCAGATATCAAAAAGAAGCGATGTTTGTTGACGAGCTTGGTATGTCTTTCCCGTTCCAGGAGGCCCGTACTTAACGATCTGCTTTTTCAGACTGAATGGATTAGAGAGATTCTCGTACAGAACCCAGACAAATTGGCTGAGATAAAACTCATCAGTTTCATTATTGCGAAGTTCATCGCTGAACTCATTTTTTATAATTTTCATCAGGAATACGTTTTTTGAAAACCAGTCCTGATCATTCTCTGCTGGGTATGCAGGAATTATCCCTTCGTGTGTAAGCCAGCTAAATACCTGATTGAACTTAGAGGAATCAACAGTTGTGGAAACTTCAAGCGTGCAGGCTGCCGCTACGCGATTAATAAGAACAGGATTATTAGACTTTCCTTGTTCTGACCATGTGCACTCAAACTTTTTCAGTTCCTCTCTGTTAGGAGTCAGAATGAATTGTTGTAATATAGCAATGAAGTCCTTGTTTTTAATAAAACCGTCAAAGTTTTCGTTGCTTAGAACCGACTGACCGCGAGAAGCAATTCCATTACTTCTTTCGAAGAGGAGTTGCTTTAGGAAAATCTCATCACTTGGAGATAATTCCTTTCCTGATTTTATACGTTCGCGAATTATCCCGACCTGCTCATAAAACTCACGATAAGCATCATGCCAACCTTTAAGTTCATGCTTATGGTTTTCAATCAAGTGCTTGTATAAATTTTTTAGTCTGCTTTTCATTGTATCACTTGTATTTACTAGTTTGTTTTAGTGACAACCGAATCCTGTTACCTGTTTCCTTGGATTCGCCAGAACCTAAGCTGTAATGATAACAGCGAAGATTATACAGATTTTCTTCAGCTTCAGAACCCTGCATGCCGTTGATAAATTTCTCAATCACGCCACAAACCTTATCATAGATACGTTTAAGCACCGTCTTCCTTTCAAGGATCCTGGGCGTCCATGTGAGGGCCCTGGCTACCTCGTCCTCGCGTGGGATCACATCTGTAAACAGGTAGTTATCCAGCAATGCGGCAACTTTACTTTCATCAAGATTTTCTTCAGCACATAGCGTTGCAACCGCTTTACGCTTTTCATGTTCAATGGAGGTTTCAAAGGTCTGGGTATATCTTCATCATGTGAAACATGCAGCAGGTTTTCTTCGATGAGGTTATCAATCTGTTCGCGTTTGCTGCACAGACAATGGCGTACTGCCCTACTGACTGCGGCCAGAGTTTTTTAAATGGCGGGAAATCGTGTTGAGGCCAATACTCATGATACGTGCAATGGCACGGTATCTGACGCCGTTCATGGCCATATTGAAAGCACATTTGTTTTAGTTCCACGCATGATGTAAATCGAGCATAGGGCTGAGACGATGACTGGTGACGGGAAACCCCACTCAACACCTGTTTTATTCAATACAGGTCAAGAATGAGTGGTTGTCACTTTATAAGCTCCTAGTTATGCTGATCAAAATGTTGGGAATCGTGACATAACCTGTCAACCTGCACATGTAAGATCGCACACGAGTTGAACAACAGGGATGTACAAATGAGCAAAAAGAATCTTTTATTGGCCACACGACTTGCGGATATCTTGCTACGTTTTAACCGTGGCGAGACTTTAACGCTTAGCGCCTTGGCGGAAGAATATGGCGTACATCAGCGCACCATCCGTCGTGATATAGAGGAGCGACTCACAGTTGCGGGGATAGAAAAAGATGCAGAGCTAAACTCCTACTATCTGAGGCCTGAGTATCTTGGCAAGTTTGATGCTTCGAGCATTGATAATTTTGCTAAAGTGGCCGGAGTGAAAGGGCTGTTTCCCGCGATGGACAGAAAAATGCTTCAGTCCATACTTTACTCTGCAACAACACAAAATATCCTGGTAAGGGGCCATCACTATATTAAGAATGAGCACCAAACTGAGAACTTCGTGCGTCTGCAACAGGCGATTGATGAGCGCCGTAGGGTATCGTTTAGCTTTTATAAAAGCGCTGAGCTGCGAAGCTATACCGTAGAACCGTATCAACTGATTAACCATAACGGCGTCTGGTATCTCGCCGCTCAGCATCAAAAAAAAATGAAGAAATTTACGCTTGGTAAAATATCAGCCCTCAACTGCACATTTGACCTATTTGAACGTTCACCTTCGCTGCTTAAAGAGTTGGAAAACGAAGAAAGTGTGTGGAGCAATGAACAGAAATTTGAAGTGATAATCAAAGTTGCTCCCGCCGTGGCTGAATATTTTCAGCGCCGTGATCTTGTAGTTGGACAGGTTATCGAAAAAGAGCTTAACGATGGTGGGTTAATTATCTCAAGTAATGTTTCGCATAAAAATGAGGTTTTGCCTGTGGTGCAATATTGGCTCCCTCATTTGAGAGTTATTTCGCCTGAAAGTTTGCAGCAGGAAATGGAAACAGAGATGAAAAATTATCTGGGTATATAAGGGAAGGACATGGCAGGAAAGAAAAATGGTAAACAAGAATTTACCAGAAAAATACTAAAGGTGGCTGATCATTACAATGTGATTGTCGCGGCCACGATGAGTGCGGGAAAATCCTCCCTTATTAACGCGCTATTGGGTAATGAAGTTCTTTACTCAGCCAATGAAGCCGCAACTGCGACATTGACGCGAATTACCCATAATCGAAATTTACGCAAGCGAATCGAAGGGGTGAGCTACACCCAACAGGGCGAATGCCATGAACGTAGTAAAAATCTGCAAAGTGCTACCCTCAGGCAGTGGAACGACAATCAGGAGGTGAAGTACATAGAGCTGGATTGCCGTATTGAGGGCCTGCGTAAAACGGCTAAGCCGCTGGTTATTTACGATACCCCAGGGCCAAACAACAGCCAAGATGCCAGCCATAAAACTTTGCTAGAAGAGGCACTGACACTACCGGGCAAAAAACTGCTGGTCTACGTGCTCAATGCAACCCAACTGGCGACTCAAGACGATAAACAACTGCTACAGGAGATTAAAGATAGTCCGGCCTTGGCTTCAGGTAACCAGATTATTTTTATCCTTAATAAGGTAGATCAGCTTGATGACGAACGCGGCGAGACGATCGAGCTTTTCCTTGAAAAAACCCGGAGCTACCTGGAGCAAACGGGATATTCACGTCCAGTGATTATCCCAGCGATGGTGCAAACATCCTTAATTGCAAAAAAAGTGCTCAGTAGACAAAACATTACCCGTAATCAAAAATACCGTCTGCAGGCTGAGCTTCAACGATTTAGGGAGAATAAATTTAACCTCAATGAAGCGTCGCATATACCTCTCGCTATTAAGCGTCAGGTTCGTGCTGAATTAAAAAGAAGTCAGCCTGTAAATGAGCAGCCTGACATTTTTGATAAAACTGAGTTGACACAATTTATTGCCTACAGCGGTATTCGTACCCTGGAAATTTTTCTTTCACAGCATAATTAATTATTCGGAAAACTATGAACAGTATTTATCTGGAACATAACCCCTTTACCGTTGAAACAATATTTCTGGTTAACGGTGTAGAGCCTGCCTCAGGCTGTAAACTCTCCAGTTATAAAGAAGCACGTTTGCAGCTTTGGGTAGAATCATTGTTTGCCGAGTTGCTGGCACTGCTAAACGGCGAAACGCAGCTTGACGTGGAGTTCAAAGGCGTTGAATCCGACTTTATGGATGTGCAGGATGCTGCTGCTGTAGCCCGTGATAACGGTATGGAAATCAATCTACGCTGGCAGCCAGTGCGGGCAACAGAAGATCGCCTGGACGAGATTAACGCGCTGATGGAGGAGGCTAAGCTCAACCCGCAGTTCAATGACTACATCGTTAACAATGAACAGGTGCGTAACGATTTTCATGAGGCGTTCAACAACGATTTTAACGTGTATGTGGTTGCGACCATGTCTTCGGGTAAATCCACGTTAATCAATGCCATGCTCGGACAGGATCTACTACCAGCGGCGAACGAAGCCACCACGGCGACTATTGCACAAATCATTGATGATAAAACGACGGGGAATAGTTTTGCCGCGCGCCGTTTTTCCAGCAGTGGCGAGGAAGAATCGCGGCCCGAAATCAATGCCGATACACTCAAAGAGTGGAACCAACTGCCAGATACCCAGGAAATTGAGCTACGCGGCAATATCGTGGCGATGCAGCCACGTGATCATGTTCGCCTCGTACTAACTGACACACCGGGGCCAAACAACAGCCAGGATGCAGATCACGCGCTGAAAACGATGAGCTTCATCAAGGACTCCAGGCGTAACCCGCTGATCCTCTATGTGTTAAATGGCACTCAGTTAAGCACCGACGATGATAAACGATTACTGAGCCTGGTTTCGGAAACTATGCAAAAAGGCGGTAAGCAAAGTAAGGACCGCTTTATTTTTGTGGTGAACAAGATGGATGCCTTTGACCCGGAAAAAGGCGAGTATGTCGGTGCCGCACTTGAGCGGGTTAAAGAATATCTTGAGAATAATGGTATCAATAATCCGCAAATTTACCCTGTCTCTGCACAATTGACTTACCTGTTACGGAAACATCCTGACAGCCTGACTCGTAAAGAACGCGGAGATTTAAACGGCATGACGGACCTGTTCCTTGAAGAGTCTACTATGAACTTCCCTGAATATATGCCGCTCACCTCGCGTGTGCGCCGGAGCCTTGAAGAACGTGGCCTTACCAACGTTCTCAAACGCAGCGGTCTGCCAGCCGTAGAGGTAATGATTGATGAATATATCGATAAATATAACGTTCCCACGCGTTTGAATCGTGCTTATGCCGCTCTGCGTCGTGCAATCGAGCTGGGGATGAAAGAAACTCAGCTGGCTGAACAGCTTAAGAAAGATGAGAAAGAGCTGATGATGATTAATGATGAAATTAATCTTCTGCAAGAACGGCATAAAAAAGGGCTGGATACTGAAGCGTATAAAGAACAGATTCACCGTGAAGGGAAAGGGTTACCACCATTCGTTGCTGATAAATTCACCCATGAGGATAACAAGTTCCGAAGCCTAATAAAGGCATTGACTAATGACATTTCCCCTCTGGGCGAGGTGGATATAAACCGAGCAAAAATTGAATTAGAAAATGCCGAGCGGAAACTGACCTTTGCCAGTAATGATGTGATCGGTAATCTTGAAGTCGCCTTCTCGGATGCCCAACAGCATATCAAAGATGAATTGCAAAAAGAGTATCTGAATTTTATCGCTGAGATATTCGATGGAGCCCGCACGCTGGCTTTGCCTATGCTGCAGGGACTCAAAGAGAGTATGCAGGATATGTCGCTTAACCTGAGTCTCAATGAGCGCAATGTTAAGACCAAAAAGGAACGCTATAACGGCCGCGAGGTCAGTGATTCCAGCTGGTATAACCCTTTCTCCTGGGGGCGCACCCGTATCGTGTACGATTATCGCACCGTTGAATATGTCGATATGAATGAAACCTGGAAAGAGAAACGAACCATTATCGAAAGTGAGTTTAATGACTTCCGGGCGAGCGCGCTGAAAAAAGTGGAATCCGATAAAGACAAGCTGGTGGAAAGCTATCTAGCCTTTATTGAGCGTGAATTCAATGAAAATTTTGACGCTTTAATCGGCACTATGCAAGAGCAGCTAAATAATAAAGCAGTTCGAGAGCAGACCATCGCAGAGGCGAGAGAGCAGCAGCGCTGGATTATTGATTTCAAAGCGAAGCTTGATAACACGCTGGCCATTTAATAAAGGGAATCATGATGGATGATAAAGCCAAAAATCGGCAAACCCTGCGCCAGAATCTACTGGAGCAGCTAACCCGTAATGAGCTGGAAGGCGATGAAATACGTCAGATTGTCGCTTCCAGTGTCGCTATTGACGATTTTTTTGATGACTACCAGGTTAACGAGATCTTCGCTGCCATTGAGCCAGATGAACTTGACTGGAACGCAGGTTATTTCGACCGCCAGCGCAAACTGGCGCAGCACAACTTCGCCGAGAAGCGGGTCAGCCATCTTATTGATGTCCGTGAGTATCTTATTCGTAATGGGATTGCTGGATTTGCAAAAGCCCCGCTTGCAAGGCGCACTGAGGAAGCGAAAACAATGAATATGCAAGGTTACACACCTGGTGCAACATTAGCGAAAATGGTTGAACACGGCACTACCAGTCAGGCTCGTTCAGCGCTTATTAATGAACTTGAAGATAATCGACTTGATAATGCTGAAATCGAACGAGCTGTCGTATGGGCTCAGGCACGGGTCGCCGATTTGTTTGTCGATTATGAAGAAAATACGTTGGCTGGGAAGATGAATAACGATCCTGAACAATGGGATGAAAATTACTACTACCAGCAAACTTCCAATATCAATGTCAACTTTGCCAAAGTTCGTTTTGAACATTTGATTACAGTGCGCAATACGCTGCGCCAGCGTGGAGTGAAAGGCTTTGAGCGCATTATCATCAAGCCCAAAGCTCAACCACAACCCCAACAGGCGCAGGCAACTCCTCACCCGCGCCATGATTCCTCTTCTGCTCCCGCTCAGCCGGGCTTCTTGCGCGTTGCGCTGATGGCGGGTGGGGCGCTTGCGGTGCTGGCGGCGCTGGTGATTTCTTTACTCTAAAGGTGGATTTATGTCGCAAAAAATGATGACACCGTCGCGCCTCAAAGAGCTTGAGCAGCGCACAGATGTGACTTTGCAATCGGCAAGAGTGCTTATCAACCGCAGTTATCTGGCGGAGATGAAAAACTACCCTTTGCAGTCCGTTTCTACCCAGACAGGGCTGCCCGTCAACCGTGCCGGGGATATCCGTATATTCCGCATTGAGCGCATCGTGCAGGAAAACAAGCAATCGGTGCTTGAAAGCACCACAGCTGCCTATACCGCGCTGGGAGCAGCCGGTTACGCCGTGTTTCTGTTCCTGAAGTCCGATGGACGCGAAACCAATTTGTACATTGGTACGCGTGGTATTCCGGGCAAAATGCTGGGGCATAATTCTGGCGAGCTGCTCAAAGAAACCTTTAAAGGGCATTTTTCCGGTAGTAGCCTGGTGCCGCTGGCGGCAGATGAAACGGACGAACTTCTTGAGGAGGCTCTGGCGCAGCAGGATGAGCCTTCGGCAACCATCACCGCCGTTACCGGTGTGCCGTCCTTGTCCACGGATAATCATGAACATTTCATGCAGGGGCTGGAACATTTTATCGACGCTGCGGAAAGCCGGGTTTATCAGGCTCTGATCCTCGCGGAGCCGGTTTCGCCACAAAATCTGGATGTGATTCGTACAGGTTATGAGCAGGTGGCGACCCAGCTTTCCAGTCTGGCAAAAAGGCAGTACTCGTTTGGCGTTCAGGACAGTGAAAGCGTAGGTTTGAGCATCAGCGAGGGGTTAAGCCAGTCGCTGGGCGAAAGTCTGGGAATGACCGAAACTAAAGGCACCTCGGACACTACCAGTAAATCGACCAGTAAAAGTTGGGGAGAGTCGCAAACCATCAGCACATCCGATGCTTTCACACGCACCTATGATGAATATCACCAGGCGCGTGCTAAGGGTGATAGCATGGGGATAGCTCGCGGTATCGGCAGCCTGCTGAAAAATGCGGTACTACCAAGAAATATTTCTGGCAGCGTCAGTAGCGGAGGATCGGAAAGTCTTTCTGAAAGCCATACCGACAATCTGTCGCAAGCCAGCAGCACAACGACAAGCAAAACCGATACTACTAGTCGCACCGACAGTCATTCGCTAAACAAAACCCAGGGCAGTAGCCAACAAATCTCGCTGGAAGTAAGCGACAAGACCATCGAAAAGATGCTGGAAAAAGTTGACCATCATCTGGAGCGCGTTAACGAAGCTCGTACCTATGGCGGCTGGCAAACCGCAGCCTACTTTATCGGTGACAGCGCCGCCTCGTCTGAATCCTTAGCGAGCATTTTCCTCGGGCTAATGCGCGGCAGTCGCTCCAGTACTGAAGACTTTGCTCTGACGACCTGGCAGTCTCAAAACAAAAGGGTGGTTCTCGATTGGCTAGCTACGCTTACGCACCCGCGTCTTACTCCAGCCTTCTCTGAAGGAATCAATATTGATTACCTGACACCCGCTACGCTGGTGTCAGGTAAAGAAATGGCGATTCAGCTTAGTCTGCCGCGCCGCTCAACCTCCACTGTGGCGGTACTTCAAACTCAGGCTTTCGGACGTAAAGTTCAGCGTCTTGACAGCAATGGGGAGAGAACGCGTGCCGATCGTGAAATCAGCCTCGGTTCTATACGCCACTTGTGGAATGATTTGCCGCAAACCATCAATCTGGATGTCAACCAACTGGCGAGCCATCTATTTGTTACGGGCTCAACCGGGGCCGGGAAAAGCAATACCATTTATGAGCTTCTTTCCCAGCTAGGCCGTCATCAGGTGTCGTTTATGGTGATTGAACCGGCGAAAGGTGAGTACAAGCATATGTTTGGTCACCATAGCGACGTCCGGGTGCTAGGTAGCAATGCGAAGTACTGCGAGCTGCTGCGAATCAATCCCTTCCGTTTCCCGGATGAGACACACGTTCTTGAACACATCGATCGGCTGGTGGAGATTTTCACCATGTGCTGGCCGATGTATGCCGCAATGCCTGCCATCCTGAAAGAGGCCATTCTGCAAAGCTACAGCGAATGTGGTTGGGATATAGTCAGTTCTGTTAACCGTTTCACCCCGGCTTTGTTCCCGACGTTCAACGATCTGCTGGTGCAGTTGAAAGCCGTGATCGATGATTCTGCCTACTCCCAAGAGCTTAAAAGCAATTATACCGGCTCGTTGGTGACGCGAGTGAAATCATTGACCAACGGACTAAATGGGCTGATTTTCTGCGGTGAAGAAATTGATAACGCAGAGCTGTTCGACAGTAACGTGATTGTCGATCTCAGCCGTATTGGTTCTCAGGAAACGAAATCCCTGATTATGGGGATCCTGGTCATCCGCCTGAGTGAACATCGTGCTGCGTTTTCAGGCATGAATCAGCCGCTAAAACACGTTACCGTGCTGGAAGAGGCACACAATATCCTCAAGCGCAGCACCTCCGGAGGTGGTGGAGAAGGGAATGACATTACGGGAAAATCGGTGGAGATGCTCTCCAACGCGATTGCCGAGATGCGCACGTGGGGAGAAGGATTTATCATTGCTGATCAGTCACCTTACGCCGTTGATATTTCGGCGATTCGTAATACCAATACGAAAATTATTATGCGTCTGCCGGACGAAGCCGACCGACGTATCGCGGGGAAATCCGCTGGATTAAACGACGATCAGCTTGATGAGCTTGCGCGTCTGCCAAAAGGCGTGGCGCTGGTTTACCAGAATGACTGGCTTGAACCTGTGCTGTGCCGGATTAATAAGTTTGCCGGGGAAGAAGAGACCTACCGTTATGAAGCCACCGCAGTAAGTTCGGGCAACGCCCAACTTTTTAACCAGCAACTGATTGCCTGGCTGATGGCTTCGCGCCTGCGACAGCCACTGGAGATCTCGTTGGAAAATCTGGAGGTTGGGCTGGAAGGTAGCCCGCTGGCAACCGGGCAAAAAATTGTGCTGAAAACGCTATTTGAAGAGTTCCGCACAACTGGAAAAATTAGCCTGCAAAACGAACAACATTTTGCCCGCTTAGCAAAGCTGGTCGTTAACCTGCTGGATTGCAACTCCGCTATTGAACGATGTGTTCGTACTACGCCGGGCTTTGATGAACTGGCGCAGTCTTTCCATCAGCTTATTGTTAACCAAACCGGTGAATTGCCTTCGGGGCTTGAATTGGCGGTACAGCAGTGCTTCATGCGTGAGCTGGCTGGCAGAAATGATGAATACCTGAAGGTCTATGCCGCATGGCGTAAATACGTCACCCCGGAGACTGTAGCATGATTGAGATGACCGTTTTGAAAGAACTGGTGGTGGAATCGCTGGGGGAGCTGTTGGAAAGCGTGAAGGAGATACGCACTGAAGACATTAATGTCGAAGAGCTCGACAAGCCTGTTGATCTGGAACTGCCGCGTAATGAGTTGACTCCGCTTTCCGAAGAAACTAAAGAGGTCTTAAGCGAGGAAAGGTACACTGATAAGGTGGTCGAAAGTATCAACAGCGAAGAGGAGGCAGCGATTTATCGGGATGCAGGTCTGGAATGTCAGACTGTTAACGGTAATGACGCATTAATTAATACTGAAATCGACCTAGATCAAACTGATGCGTTAGGTGATACCAACCTAGAACGTATGGAAAAAGGCAAGTCGCCATTGGATGCCAATGGTAAACCGATTGAGTTACATCACGTTGGGCAGAAGGCTGACTCCCCGCTGGCGGAGCTGACGCACGCGCAGCACATGGAAGGTGGTAATAACACCATTTTACACGACACAACAAAAGAGTCTGAAATCGATCGTGGCGCGTTTGCCAAAGAGCGTGAGGCGCACTGGAAAGCACGAGCTGAAGAGATTAAACAACGTCAGGAGGTGGCAGCATGAAGAAGTTAGCGCAACAGGTTGCAGCGCAAGGTGCCGATATTCGCCCTGTGAATGAGGATGAAATCATAACGGCTGAACAGACCTTAGGGATTCAATTTTCCCCAGAGTATAAAGCCTATTTGTCTGAGTTTGGTTTGATTGCCTTTGGGGCGACTGAGATTAGCGGCCTTGGGGTTCCTGCGATGTCGCATTTGAATATTTTGAGCGCGATAGAGCCTCTTCGTGAGGGTAAGGACTATCCGCCGCAGGCTGTACCGCTTTGTGATATTGGTGATGGTTACTATTACCTTTATGATAATAAACAGCGAAAAATCCTCACATGGTCGATGATAAACGGCGTAGTGGATACTAGCGATGAAGACCTGGAAGCCTTTCTACTGCGCATTGTCTTCGACGTTGAGTCATAAAAAAACGTTGCATTTTACGTTTACAGTTCAAATCCGCCAGTCATGAAAAGCTGGCGGTTCAAAGAGTATTCGTAATTCTGTGTCAAACTAAAAATCACTCAGGTGAAAGGATAAAATCGTATGCATAACTCCTAATCGCTCTTCTTTTTATAACAGGTCTCTGCCGTTGAAGTCGGGTTTCTATCTATATTTGGCATTAATCTTAGAGTGCTACCAGTTCCGCGAATAACGTAAGTGCCTCGTGAAGGACGTGGGATAAAAATTAGTTTACTGAGGAGGTGACGTCCTGGGTAACAACTCTTTCACGCGGTTGGAAGGCCGGGTATTGATGACGCCGTGGCGTAGCCAGGCTTCCATACCGGTTCCGGTTTTTCCATTCCCAGAGCGGTATAGTTCAGCGACTGGCAACGCCACTCAGGGTTTTAATCGACTGCGCATAGGCGGTGCCGAGGCTTGCAGGCGAAAGAAAATGCAGTTGAATACCAGTACTCCCTTATGACCAATGCGATTCTATACCGGTCCGGCAATTAACGTACCCAGTGACTGTCCGAGCAGCGCGGCGCTCAGTACCATTCAGTTGACACCCAATGCCTTATATACAGCATCTACCGGATCGGCATAAAAGCTAACCTGAAACTTGGTAAACAACTCAGTTGGTACGGTCGGAATATCCATAGCAGAGGCCATAGGGAGCAACACTTTTTTAGCACCACTATCGAATGCTACCTGCAAACACGCAGCCAAATCCTGAACGGGATTTGTCACTCCTCCCAACGTCATGCTGCCCAATACGACCATTTGTTCCTGAACCGGTTTTGCCAGTAATACCGAACAGAACGCGATTAACGCGGCCAGACTGGTGGTTGTACTCGGTCCTGTGCTATGCAACTCCACCACATGAAGATGGTATTCATGTTCAGAGAATTTAGTCGCAGCACTGATACGGCTCAAGTTACCTTTGAAGTAGTCAAACCCCACGCGGATCGCTTCTTTCGCTGCTGTGTTCGACCCTAAACCTGATACCGCATGTTTGCCGTTGCCCGCAGTCATCTGCGTTTCAAAACGATAGAGGCCTGTCATGCCTGAATCCCCCTGCGTGACCAGATGCACTACGCCAGGTTTTGGCATACCGGCGGGAATCAATTCACTGCCACCTTGCTCCGGTACGCTCACGAAGAACTCTTCCAGACTTTCGTTATCGATATAACTGAAGTTCACATCAAAGAACTCCAGACCACCGAGCTTTTTAAGCTGCTCTTTAACGCGACGACGGACTTCCAGTGCATAGGTCAGGCATACGCGCACATCTTCTTTATCGTAAGCACCATCCGGGTGCATTAACTTCAGCAGACCTGATACAGTGCGGCGCACGGCAATTACATCACGCTGATTAAGGTTGTTGCCTAACTTGAAGAATTTATCGATTGCATCGGAGAAGCTACGCTTGCGCATTTCACGCATGTATTCGGCAAGATAATCGGTGATCAATCCATAGCGATTGGTGAAAAATTCCGGGCGCATCTTAGGAATTTCCCAACCGGGAATATAGGCATGGAAGCGGTCAAAAAATGCAGTATCAATCATCGCATCCGGAAACGGCGCAAGCAGATGGCTGGTTTTGACCAACGTATCAACACTCTGGTTGATATTTCCGACAAATACCATGGAGGCTTTACCTTCAATGGAATCACGACCACGAGAGAACGAGCCTGACGCCATATAGTCTTTCATGATCTGTACGCCGTCTTTGTCTTTGAAGGTGATCCCTGCTACTTCATCGAACGCTACTACGTCCCACATCCCCACAAGACCAATCTGGCGGCTGGCCATGTTGTAAAACAAGTTCGCTACAGTGGTTTGCCCGCCAGAAACTAGCAACGAGTTAGGAGAGCACTCTTTATAAACATGACTCTTACCGGTACCACGTGGACCAAGCTCACAGACGTTATAGTTGTTTTCCACAAAGGGAATCATACGAGTAATCAGATGCCACTTGGTACGCTGTTCAATATTCGCAGGCTCCATCCCGACAGAACGTAACAGCACGTCAATCCACTGGCCGCGATCAAACTGCTTGCGGGCCTCAAATACCTCGTCCATATCCATATTTGGCATCTGGATCGGCTTGAGTGTGAACAGCGAGAAAGGAGAAGTTTTTTGCCCTTCCTCATAAAAGTAGTTCACAGTGATCATGCACCAGATACCACCCGTCAACAGTTTCTCATTGTCTTTCACCATCTGTGACGGCACCAGGGCATCTTTAATGCCGAGGTTAGAGAGCTGGGCTTCGTAAACGTCTTTCTTCTGGTTTAGCTTTACCGTGACCTTATCGATAATCTTGTAAGAACCACGTTCGCGAATCAGAGATTTCACTTTTTCTGCTTCATCTGGGCGGACGTAGTTATCAGAAAGAATACGCTTAACCGACTGTAGCCCCTGCTCGACAACCTCATCGTCATCGGAGGCACAGTACATCCCGAGTAGATATTCCAGTACATAAACCGGAACATTAGCCCCTTCTTTAAGCTGCTTCGTCAGGTCCTTACGCACAACGCGACCGCGAAAGTGCTGATTCAACAATGAATCCAGGTCCTGAGCCAACGCAGAGGCCGCTTCCATGTTTCTGGCTGAGTTATCCTGCTGTTGCATAACGCCTCACTTAAAAGAAGTCATCCTGGAATGCCAGGTCGATCGTGATCGGGTAGCGACCATACTCTGTTGCGCTGTCCGCATTCTCCAGGATCAGAACATATTTGTTTTTACGATTGAAGGCCGTCCCCATGAGTTTCATGGTTACATCTCGGGTGCGTTTACCCATATCGTCATTATCACTGTCGAAGCAAACCGTTTCCGTGCCGGAGACAATCTGGTTGTTTTCATCCACGATAAAGATATTCAGCGTGCGCGGCTCATTCAGCTCATTCACAGCCGAAGTCTGAATAAAGCCGACTTTATCAATGCTGTTAACCAGCTTGATCACCTGATCTCGCGCAACAACAGACACGGGCTGTCGCTGGAGTTGCTTCTCAGCCGCTTTCTTTTCAAGCGCGCGAATCTTCAACACGGGAACACACACTTCCTGCAGCATGGCTCCGCCATGAACGAAACGAGCACCGCCGACGAAGTGAAAACGCTGTACCCCTTTAGGTAACAGGAATTCGCTATCATCGCTTGCGCCAGCTGTATCTGCCAGTTTGCCGTGCCAGCAAAATTCACTTTCAGGCAGCTGATGACCCACAATAAAGCGCTTATTCGCTTCAATCGTGTCTTTGGCTTTACTTTCCAGCTTCGTTTTATCCTGCTCCACCAGCGCCTGCTGTTGGAACAGGAACCCATGATCGGCGGTAACAAAAATTCGGCTGGCATTAAATCGGCTACGCAGGCGTGAGACCAAATCTTTTAGCTCGGTAATAGCGCTTCGGCAAGCCTCAAACGTTTTATCTTCCGTTGCAGCCTTATCACCCATGGCATCTATAGTGTCGTGCCAGATATACACCACAGAAGCATTGCGAATTTGCTCGTTCACTTCCTGGTTATTGGCGCTCTGCAAATCCTTCGCTTTCAGCGCTACACCATTCACCTTCGCCAGAATCGCGGCGCGTTTATCGAACCCGTGAGTGGACATTCCATCGGCGTAGACTACGCCAGAATTATCAGGAAGGTAGCTCAACGATTCATGAGGTAGCAGTGCGGCCATGCCCAGTTGGGTATAGCTTGGGAGCACTCCGGTCTGGGAGCGCAGCTCTGCGCTGAAGTGCTTCTCATGGTTGATATGCCTGCCCAGCTCTTCCGCCACTTCGTAGCGCAACGCATCCGAGATCACGACAAAAACGCGTTTCACCTGAGAGGTGTCAAACTGACGTTTAACATTCTCTTTATAGAAATTGCGCTGCAGTGGTATGCCAGTAAATTGCCATGCCTGCATACGTTTTTCCGCTTCCAGCAATTTGTTCCAGCCGCGACTTAGCTCAGCCAGATACCAATTGCTGTATAACTCTTCGATAAATTTATCCAGTTCATGCAGGATCATCGCCCCTTTGCTGTGCACCGGCGCGGCATATTCATTGAACAAACGATAGGTCTGATCGAAGCGATAGATTTCATCGCAGTAGGCTTTCCAGAACGCGCCCGTATCGGGGAAATTAAACCCGTCAGTGTAACGGTTACGCAAATTCAGCAAGCGTTCCGCCTGACGAATAGCATTCCAGATAGAAAGATACTCTGGGCGGGTTTGGCTCCAGTATTTCGCACTGCGCTCTGAAACCAACGCTTTAAACGCATCTCTATCAAGAGTGGTGCTCTCTTCCTGCAACTGGGTCACCAGACCACGGATAATAAGTTGTTCAATCGCCTCGAAGGTTTCACATTTTGCCAGGGCGTACGGTGAGCTGTAGTTGTAGTGCTCTTTTGGCTGCAGTGTTTGTTGCAAATCCTCTGCACAATAATCGTATTCTGCTTTATAGCGACGATCGTTGCGCCACGCCCCCATAAAGGCCAGTGAAGACGCCCGCCCAGCAGCGGTAACCAGCACATTTTTACTCAACCAGTCACGATGCGCTTCATCACCCTGCGCCCAGAGATCGGTACAGAACAGTTTCAGCAGCAGGTTTTCCAGTGATGGAGTTTCAGACTGGTACCCCAACTCAAGGCGAAGAATTTCCCAGAGCACTCCATCAAGGCCAAGTTTCTTCAGTACGGCGAAGGTGTTTTCCAGCGCGCTATCATCTTGCTGCCGTGCCGCGACAAATTGCTGAACCAAAGCAAACAGAATCTCTTTGGTTTCAAAGGTACTGGCCCCGACCACCACCGCCAGCATTTTCTTATCGAGAGAGTTTTCCGTTTCGCGCTCGGTGACCCATCCCTTGAGTATCTGAGTTCGCTTAACGGTAAAGAAGGCTTTGCGCAGCTGAATATGTTCGCGTAAACCGAGTTGCGGGATACCCAGAGAATTCAGGGTGATCGCCGCATAATCAGCGTGGAATTCGGTGCTATAGAGGCGGATATCCAGCAACCAGTCCTGCTCGCGAGCAGGAACCTCACAGGTGAAATAGAGTAAAAATTTCTGCTCAGGCTCGTCGATTTCGAGTCGCTTTTTTGTTGCGAGCACAGAAATGCCACGCATATCCAGCAGCGTGACATTGTCGAGATCCAGCTCATTGAGCGAATCAGTGAAACGTTGTTCTGGGTCGTGCCAGAAGACGATGCGGTGATGTAAGAACTTGTCAGTAAGTCCAGCAACTAATTCTTTGCTTTGCAATTTATAATCCCATTCTCACCCAAATCGGGGATAAATCATTAGGAACCGGAAGTGTTCTAAATAGATCCTTTTGACGCTGTTCCCTGCCACGCTGTCCCAAGAAACTCGTCAGGAGTGGATCAACAAACTTTTCAAAGAAGAGTTTGCCATGAATACAGATGGACAATTGTTCAGTTAGAGAAAGTCTCTCGACCTGCGCCTTGCGCCGCTGTATTTCTTGGGCAAGGTTTTCTGGATTAATTAAGGCCCCCCAAGAGCGCAAAATTCGCTCAACCTCTGCATCTTGCTGAACGGTATCAACATCAAGCAGTGCTGAGTTAAACCCAGCTGTTCGAAGGCGTTCCCAAAGTGGGTTCACGACATACCAGATAGCGGAATGGTTAAGCCAACGTTGAGCTTCCTGCACAAACAGGCTGGTGAAAGCGGGCTCTCCACCTTCAATACGAGCCTGATGTTTTGGCTGTAACGCCTCCCAGATTTCAGAAGGATTGACCAGATAGCTCTCAATACAGAACCTTGGTAGAAACATAAGGCGAGGATGTTCTTGCTCTAGCTGCATTATCTTATCTTCAGACCATTCATCGCGATCGATAAGGCCATACCAGGTGTTTTCTAATGCGAGAATATCCAGGACATTCTGTTTTTTATTAGCTTTAACTAATACCCATTGCTGTTCCCAACCAGGATTATGTTTGGTCAACAGTTGCCGAAATGCTGCTATGTCATCCACTCCTTCCAGTACGAGGACTCGTTTATTAGGAAAGGCAGCAAGATCACGGTCTTTGATGTCTTGAATTAATTTATCAATCTTTGCCATGACGTACTTCCTTGAGTCGACTCAAATCTGTTCTGATTCCTAGGTTATCGTATCTTTCCCAGATATCAGTAGCGTGGGAAGTTAAAAGGAGCTGCCCCTGCTTTTTCTGGATAATGTTTTCCAGAGTCGCAAGCAAAGGAGAAACCAGCGAAGGATGAAGGTGCAGATCTGGCTCATCGATTAAAACGACACCGCCCGGCTGAAGCCAGCGTTGAACCATAAACAGCATGATCAAGACCTGATGCTCACCAGAACTCAGCTCATCCAACGTATGAGTGTCGCCGTTAGCAAGTATTACCTGTTGACGCTGTCCTGGCTGAATATCCTCTTCAATGACTTTGCCTGAGAAGAACTGATTCAGGGTTTTCATCATCTCGGGATACTGATCGGGCAAGGTCGCTTTCATGTTGAACAGCGACGCTTCAAGCTGATCTTTCCAATCAGCGGAGGGAGAGTAAGTAGCTAACCACCGTTGACTTAAATCATCCTGAGATAAGGACGATATATTTTTTTGCGGTGAAACCCAGCGTCGTTCATCTGCATCGAGATAGATTATATTTGGAGCATTAACGTACTCACTAGTAATCAGGAGTCGCTGTCTAATCTGTGACCACTTATCAATAAGATCAGGAATCAATGACGAATGGCCTGACTCCGCACTCCATATGCCTTTACTGAGACTTATGCGTCCAGAGCTACTGCCAAAGGTTTCACCAGTCCAGGAGACCTCAGGATGTTCGATGAAAAGTTTTCCGACCCATTCCTTGTTGCCAAAATAAACGCCAACTTTTTCAGTACCAAGAAAACCCATGTCTTCAAGAACGATGGCTACTCCATTCCATCGGCGCAGCCATTTCTTTGCCTCCATTCTTAAAGGCATGAAATCACGCTGATCAAGCCAATAACCCAAGGCATCCCACAGCATAGCTATACCACGCAGCAGCGTCGATTTACCGCAGCCGTTCGGGCCGGTAAGGAGAACGTTTTCCTCCACCTCTCCCGTCCAGTCGTTTTTGAAGCTAATTTCCGCATCGCCCAATGGGCCAACACTCTGCGTATAAATCGCCGCTATTTTCATCAAATCTCCTCAGGTGCGCTACCGGTAATAGCCTTCACATCTGCCAACAGGTCGCCAAATTTGCCGTAGTTAACCTTAACGCCGTCGTCCAGATCAATAGTGATACGTCTATCAGCATAGTGACGCAAGCGGTCATCGAAGCTACGCAGCTCGTTGAATTTTTTGGTCAACCCATCCAGCTCTTTCTTCAGGCGTGTGGTTGCAGCACCTGATTCAGCACTCTTAATCTGATCGTTAACCAAATCGATATTGCCCTGGTAGCGCGCCAGCAGCGGAACTACGTATTCGGTACGCATACGCGACAATGTGCCTTCATTATAACGGTGCAGATACACCAGGCACTCAAACGCTTTCTCTTTACCCGAGCTGAACAGCCAGTAAATCGGGCGTTTCTTGTACATTTTCATATGATCTTTCCAGAACTGCGTGGAAAGATAGCGGCGGATGGTATCCAACGAAGATTCGCCTTTTTTTGGTTTGACTGCGTACAAACAGAGACTTTCGGCGATAAAGTCGAGGTTCTCCTGCAGATGTTCTTCACCCCAGAACGTGCACACGAACTCTTTTACGCGGGCTGTGACATCGTCATCGAACCAGTTGGAGTCCATTAATGGCAGTATGCCATCTTCATCGGCAGGGAAGGTTTTGTAGGCACCTTCATCAACAAGGTCAGAAAAGCCTTTATTACCTTCATTCGCGTAGACCAGACCTTCGCGATCGAGGGAATAGCGGCCCATTTGACAACCGATTATGTAGGAAACTACTTCTGAAATGGTATCTGACTGGAGACGAAATTCAAGTTCATCATCCCCTATATTCACACCATACCGATAATAGGGATTACAGCCGAGGGTAATGTCACTAAGAGTGACCTCTGGGGTCAACTCATGCTGTAAGCCATAATCATCGATAAAAATTCTGTTGTTCTTCTCTTCAAGACATTGCATTTCTAGCGTTTTTTTATACCAATGACTTCGAGTCCTTTGGTAGACAATCTTAAGTGATTTGTGAAAAAAGATACCCTCTAATAGTGGATTTTTTCTGAAATCCCAAGATGTTTCAAAGGAGTCCCAATCCAACTTTGAAATGTTTATGCATTGCTTTGCAATTAAATGAATTTGTTGATCGGAAAGATGATTTTCAACAATAGGAATTTTGGCTATATCACCAAGTTCAAAGTTCAAAGTTGAACTCAGAATATTCAAAAATTCCGAAGATGTTATTGAATTAAGAATCGCCACAAGATTAGAGGTAAAACCTTCATTTATAAAGGCAGACATTCCACCTACATCAAAAACATAACCTGAGTTTCGATATCTGCAACTAAATCCACCCGAACTAATTTTACCCCAAGTGGCAGCAGGTAAAAAATAATAATCATACCCTCTGAATCTAGAGCGTTCATTTCCTTTTTCATCTTTTAGCTCTCGAATTAATTGACCACCACCTTCCCAAAAAACTATCGTTTCAGCATAGCCATACCATTTTCGATACCCCCCGCCCTTTGAATAAGGAACCCACTTTAACTTATTACAAAGCGAAGAAGCATAGTTCTCAATATTAAAATTAATTTTTTCAAATGAAACCTCGCACCAAACCCGAGTAAATCTGTCATTATCACCCGTTGCAAGCCCCTGTTTAGGTGTTACTTTATCTCCAAGCGCAGTGCGAATTGAAAAATTTTCTCGAATTGAACTCCCTGCCCAATAAGCAAGTGGATTGCCAGGTATCAGTTTAAAATCATCAGCCGAAACGTGATAATTGTTTTTTTTCGAATTCTTGCCTTCACTCTTATTCATCTAACACCCATTAGTAAAAAACATATAAAGCCCAATAAAAACCAAGGTCAAGATTTCCATATCCACTAGTTTATTTAATCTAGTGGATATGGGCGCTTTATGAAGCCCTTCAAGACTAACATTCACATTAAAGCCTTGTTGAATAATGCCACTTTCTCTTCTTCAGAGTTGCCATCCACCAGTCTGAAATAGTCCCCTTTGTAACTAGATAAGTAGTATTGGGCCAGAACAAAGGCTGTAGTGGAGACAACCTCACCTCCAATACTGTCAAAACCTTTAGCACCGACATGAGCCATAGTAATAATAGTGTTCTCTTCGAGAATACGAGTGCGCAAGACTTCATAAGAGGCGAGAAACATCCAGCTTTGCATGGTTATCATTGCGACTAATCCAGATGGCTTAATAAGCCCTATATTGCGATCAATAAACATCGCAAACAAATCCGACTTGCTGTCGGGGAATTGCTTCTTTGCGAACTCTTTCAGCTCGCCGTTCATTCCTTTCCCACCCATGTATGGCGGATTTGCCACCACAGCATCATAGCGTTGCGCCAGTATCCACCCCTGCTGGATATATGGGATCAGCTCTGCCGCAGCCTCTTTCTGTTGAATATCACCTTCAACCGCCAGGCGATACAACCCATCAAGAAACGCTTTCAGCCCCGCTTCATCTTCATGTGGAACCTGAATCAGCGATCCCAGCGTTTTTGCGCTGGTGAATAACGCTAGGGTGCGCATCAGCAGTTTATATTCCGCGCTGTCGGTATTAACCAGTGCAATCCTTTCCGAAAACATATCCCCCATGCTGCCGCGCTGCACCTGCTGGTGGAAATTCAGTTTGGTCCACAGTTCAGCGATATCCAGCTTACTTTCCTGCAGGGAAACAATATTCAGACGCACACCACGGCCCAGAATGCGTCGGTCATCCTGGCGTGCCAGCATCAGCATCGCAAATCCGGAAAGCTGCGCGGCACGGTCGTCAATGTCCAGTCCGAAAATATTGTTTTCCAGAATCAGCTGCGGAATATCACGGGTGCGGTAGCCTCGCTCTTCGTAAATGGCCTTCAGCACGTTATAGGCTTCAGTCAGGATATGCCCGGAGCCGCAGGCCGGATCCAGCACTTTAATGCTTTCAGGCTCAATGCTGGATGGGGTGATAGCTGCCAGCTGTGCCCGCACTTCCGGCGTTTGCTCTGCTGGCTCAATGTAGTAAGGCATTTTGCCTTTCAGGCTCGAGTCCGGGTAGGTTTGCAGCCACTGGCGACCCACCGAGTTCTGCACCAGGTACTGCACAATCCAGTTCGGGGTAAACAGCTGAGTGGCGGCGGGAATATCTTCGCTCTTCACCACCTTGCCGATCACATCATTTTTTTTCTCGGAAATATAAAACTGATACAGCCAGCCAATCACTTCGACCTGTTCCCAGTCCTCCTCAGGAATAATATCTACCAGCCCACGCAGAATGGAGTCGGTGCGAGTCAGGTTATCCGGCAGTACCAGTTCGATATCATCATTGACCGCTTCGAACAGGAAAGGCATTGCACCGTGCAATGCATGGCACTGGGCCAGCAGCAGTTCGCGGTACAGTTCTTCGTCACGATCGCCCGCCAGCTTCATCTCCACCAGGCGTGCTTTGTCCAGCTCCAGAGCATCAGCCACTTCCGGCACATGATCCAGAACCTCAAAACCGCCTTGCAGCGTCGGGTGAGACAGCATACGGAAACCGTGATCAAGATAGCCATGCAGCTCCATATAGCGAATAGCGCAAAAGCGGTTAAACCAGGTGTAAGCGATGTGCTCCACCAGCACGTCGTAGCCCTGCTTTTCTGCACGCTTGACCAGACGCTCACGGCGTGACGCCAGTGCTTTATCCAGCGAGAACTGACCATAACGCACCTGGTCGCCAAGATCGGTTGCTTGCGCAATTTGCAGGTTGCCCTTTTTATCGGCCTCAATACCCAGCGTGGTCAGTTTTTGCATGACCGCATCGCGGAATTGTTTACGTGCCACCGGGGCGTATTTTTTGATATTTGACGTATTCATGTGAAGTCCTGAAAAGGGCAGACAACGTCTGCCCTGAAAATGGGGAAATTACTGAAGCTGTACGCGTTCACCTGCGTTAATGGCATCCATTAGCGTTTTACGGAGTTGCTCCAGGGCTTTGTCTACCTGTTCGGCGTTATCCAGCGTTGTCACACCCGCAGCTCGTTCCATCGTTTTACGCGTGTTCACGTAGATGGTCTTTTTCAGCTTGGGTTCAGGCTTAGCTACTGGATCGATAATCCCTGGCTGAGGGACAGTTTTTGGTTCAGGCACTTTCTTACGCTGTTCTTCAACCCAGCCGTTCAGTCGTTCGTTTGCTTTGAATTGTAGCGCCCGAACCTCAGCCTGTTCTTCCATAATCTGTGGGATCAGGCCGTTCTGCTCCACTTTCTTACGCGATTGCTGCATCGGGTGTAAAAGCAAGTGCTGCAAGTCAGCAGGGACGTGCATCTCCTGCATGCTTTGCTTCAGCTCATTGATATGGTTATCTATCTGCTGCAGCGCATGGCTTCGGTATTCTTCCACCAGACGCTGGTTGATGGTTTCAACGGTTTCAATCAGCGGAATAATCCGGTGCAGCTCTCCGTAAGGTCGTGCCTTGCTGTAGATAGCTTCCAACTCCTGCAACGCCTTTTGGGCCGTTTCGTCTTTATCCAGCGCGTTACGGTTAGCTTTAAAACTTCCATTGAACGCCGTGCTCAAGCGCTGCCATGTGGCGTATTGGTTTTTGTAGAAGCTGACCAAATCGTCCCAGTCTTCCGAGAAATCTTTAAGATCGTCGGCCGCTGTGGTGATTTTTTCAATGACCGCGTATTCCTCTTTCTCGTTAAGGATCCCGTTCAGCAATACCAGGCCTTCTTCTATCTCTTTACGGCCAGGGTTTTGTCCACTCTCTGCACGAGTTTTAAAAACAGTCAACTCGCTCTTCCAGCGGCCAAAGAGTTCGCGAATATGAGATACCAACGACTGTTCTTCACGCTCGTTAAACGGCTCTCCGGCAATCTCAGCCATCAGTTGCGCGGCTTTAGTCAGCTGCGCTTCGTCATGGCGACGTACTTTATGCAAACGCAAATCGCTGTAACGACGTGAATTATTAAACGCGTCCCACGCCTGCTTCAGTGCGATTTCACTGCCTTGCAGAGTGAAGCTGTATTTTCCGCTGCGCGCCAGCCGAGCAACCAGCAATTTGACCTCATCTTCCGGCCAGCCAAATGGGCGACGGCCAAAAGTGGTGAGGATATCCCGCAGGTAAACTGGCTTATGAGTCTCAATACTCATACTGATCCAGTTATCCACTTCACGCATCGCCTCTGGGTTGGATTCTTCCATATCCCCGAGATCGAGCTGGGTATCATTTTCTACTGTCAACAGCGCGTGAGTTTCACGATTTACGTCTCCGGTACTAAGACGCAGCAATTTTAGTTTGGAGAAACTGTTCTCGATAACGTAACCGCAGGCTGCATCCACGATAGCTAACGGCGAAGAGGATTTCTTATCCAGCCGTTCGCCCAGCGCCCAGACATCAGCTTGAGCCAGCAAGCCTTCAATCTGCGCCTTCAGCGTTTTTTCGCGCATGCCATTTTCACGGCCTTTTTCTGCCAACAGAGTTGCCTGTTCCGGACGCTGTCCACTTTGCTTGCTAAGGAAGGCTTTGGTCTGCGCGTACATGGTCAGGTCTTGCCAGGTACGAGCCTCATCAGGCAGACAAATTAAGATGCAGTCCTTACTGTCCGTCATCAGCAGACTATTAGAATGCGCGCCCTTATAGTTCTCGTAGTTCGAGTCCAGTGGTGTGAGCACCTTAACCACCAGATCGTTAAGATTCGCACCATCCAGCGGATGTCCGTTACAAAAACGACTGATATCAAAATCCTGCTTATTGGCCGGATAGCGATATCTTTTGTTCTTCAGGATCTCTTCGAAAATGATGGTTGAGAGTTGCTTATTGATGATGGTGAATTCCACGTCAATATTGCGGATTTCGTTTTCAATCTCTTTTTCTTCGTTAGTGAGAAAAACAAATTTGTCATCAATACGCGAGATCAGCATCTCAGCCTGCAGACGATTAAGACTGGCTTCAATCTGTCGACGGAGTTCCACTTTATCAGTATCAATACGCTCAATAGAGAGCGTGACGAGATTGTCGAGCGTACTTTTCAGCACATCGACGTAGCGGATCAGGAACAGCGTCTTTAGTAGTTTGCCGTCAAACTCCGTCAGTGACGGAGACTGGCAGGCCTGAATAATAGTGCGGCTAACTGCAGGTTCCAGGAAGCTTTCGATCGCGGAGTAAAAGCGCCAGAACGGGACCAGACTATCCAGACCATCTGCGGATATTTGCACAGCTGCCGACTGGAAGGCATCCAGCAGAGAGCGCTCCCCCATTGCCAACTGTTTACCTGCGGCCCCTTTGGTTCGGATTGATTCAAAGACCTTTTGCAGGATCTGGTAATGCCACGGTACAAACGGATAGTTATCCACGAACTCGCGGCTGTTTGTATAGGCTCGCAGCGTAGCTGTCGTTGTCGTGTCAAACGCCAACTGGTTACGCAGAATATCGCCTTTTTCCTGCCAGACAGCTTCCAGCTCCGGTATTGCCGCATCGGTTTTCACCAGCAAACGTTTCTGTATAACTTCTGAGGTATTCGAGCTGGAGAGTTGTAAGCGCGTTGAGAAACGCCCCTGAATCTTGGAGAAATCCTGACCGTCGCGACTGCTCATACCGCCAATGGCGGCATTAATGTCGGCCTGGGAGGTCACAATCACCCATGCGCGTCCACCGCAAATAACGCCCAAGTTTTCGGTGATGGTTTGCAGCTTCAGCATCATCTGTGCATCTTTACCAATGAACTGCCCAACCTCATCGACCATAAACAGAATGTTGCGGTTACCTCGACTATCCAGCCACTCTTTAACCCACGTACAGAAATTTTTGATATCCAGAGGGAAGTTCTTATCAAGTTGCTCGATCCACTGGCGAGAAGACTCTTCACTCTGGCCTGTAGCAACACTCAGCGCCTGAGCCATCTGATCGTTTATCATCAGATAAACATCACGTTCATCTTCCCAACGAGAGCCTGTGATATCCGCAAAGGCGGCTTTAAAGGTATCAAACTGCCCACGCTTATCGAGCTCACGTTCCAGGTGTGCAATATGCGGGAAGTCCCCACAATAACCAGCCAGTTCGTTAAAAACTTTCAGAAAGACTTTGAGGATGGCATCCACGCCATCTTCAACATTCGCACGTGAGTCAATATTGAATAGAACGACATCAGTCGGATGCTGAACCGATTTACGAATATCGGCCAATAGCAGTGCATCATCAATTTTCTCTTCAAAGAAGGAGAGCGCATTACGCGTGACGCCATTGTGGCTAACTTCGCGGTTCGCCAGCAGATAGGAAAGGATCTTAATGAAGTGTGATTTACCGGACCCAAAGAAGCCTGAAACCCAGACGCCCATTTTGTCGGCAAGCTGTAATCTGCCTGGTCCAGTAGCTGGGGCATAGACTTCAAAGAACTGACGCAGGTGGCCATCGAGCTCCCGAGTAATGACGTACTCATCCAGTTCTATCCAGGCGCTTTCGTCGTCGGTCTGCTCGGCTTTAACCACGCCGTTAATATTACGTTTTAGCGGTTTCTCAAAAATTTGTTCAATATTCATTGCTGTCGTCTTTTAACGAGGAGTCAAAGTCGCCGCCGGTCCGGTTTCGGGTACCAGTCTGAAGGCGCGGTAATAGTTACGGGAGTGAATGCCAGCGAGTGGTGAAAGATCATATCCACTGTAGGTGCCTGGATAGAACATGAGGAGTGGTGTAAACCCCATCACATCCTGAAGTGCGCTCATTAGCTCATGACCACGAACCAACGGCCAGGCGTTACCGAGGCCCGTCAGAATGACAAATTGCTGCGCCGGAAGATCGACAGTGCGCGCAATATATTCCGCGATTTTTTTCTGGCTTAGTGGGGCTGCCAGATGCTTTTTCAGTGTTTCCAGGCCAAGTTCAGGCTCTCGCTGGCAGATACGGTCAAAGAGCTTACGTTCTTCCAGCATATCGATGATGACCTGGAAGATATTTAGCGTTTTATAGGTGTACTTTTTGTCCAGTTTTTTGAATAAAAAGTGAAGGTATTCGCGGACCTGAAGCTCTTGCTTTGCCGGATAGTCAAAAATCCAGAAGCCAATCTCATTGCCGGAACCTTGGTTTTTCAAAAAACGGTCGTCGCCGATACGTTCTTCTAACTGTTTTAATCGATATTCAAGGATCGGGTCATTCATACGTTACCCTCCAGAATAGGGAGCAGTTCGGCTTTGTTTAAACGATGCAAGGCCGTTGCAACATCCGGTAGAAGGAAAACGTTTTGTAAATTGCGGCGGCGTGGGCTATCCAGGTAACCAGCTTCTGCCAGTGCCTTAATCAGATTGTTACCCATTTTTTGGATAGATGAATCAGAAAAAGCAGCCAGCTCCGGGTGCAATCGCAGATTCTCATCCACAAATTCACTCCAGCAGTTCATACCAAGTTTTTCTTTAAACTGTTGACGAGCCGGATTTACAACCTCAGCGATAAACTCCGCAACAATTGGAGACTGGATCATCAATGCAACCAACAGCATTTGTAGACGTTCGCTTTCACTGCCATCAGCAATCAGTTTCCAGCCCCCCCGATCCAAGGTCATTAATCGCAGCCTTAAGGTTCGGGCATAACGATTTGCAGTGCTTGTGGAGGAAGCCTGAAGAATATTTTCATTGATTATTTGCTGCTGCCAGGTCGCTTCATCTGGTTCAGAAAGCAACAGTTCAGCAATGGTTCGGCTCTCTCGAGCCATCAACGAACCGCCCAGCAGATCGCCAATCCAGCGTTTATCATTTTTTATCATGGTGTTTGTCATCAAAAATCCGGAATGCTGCTCGCAAAAATCAAGTAATGATTGTAATCGGCATGCAAGATAGATGCTATGACTAAGGTCAGCTCAATATACGTTCACCCTATGAGTGCTGTCACAAATGTGGCGGTATCTAGCCCTATGATGCTAAAGGCTCGGGAAACTGGCCGGCGGTCTGCTGAACCTAAGCCTTACTTACTATATTTCGCCCAGTTCCTTGTTCAAACTATCGATTCCATTTTTGTAAAGTTGTTTTTTAATGATTTCAACTGAATGGGGTTATTTTAGGCAGGCTTAATCTGTCGGTTTGTCAATTTCTCTATGCTAGAGATGCCAGTACCGCAGTGAATACAGTTTTTCAACCTGATATCGGTAAGGTCTGCGGGCGGGAAGCGAGTAAAGGAAGCACATCACTGAGCCAGACTGCTTCCTGGGGGCATGACGTGCCCGCAAGTGCCGCTCACCTGATGATTTCCTCTGCTCTTTTTCGATCCGGCGACCGGAGCGGACAGAGATATAGGCCTTCATGGCAGAGATATGCTGGGTTACACCTTTCTTACGCTGAATCATGTAGTAACTGACCTGAGAAGTATTGAGCGTCACACCATTTCCTATTGGATCATGTACATGACACTCAGATTACAAAACCTGCCAGAATAATCAGCACGAGTTGGACTGAGTTATTGTCGTCTCATAATTTCCCTTCTGGTTATAATTCCAGCACCAGTCGCCATGGCTGATGCTGTATATCCCCGTGTTGCAGGCTTTACAGTGTTTCTCCCCTTCATAATGCGCTTTACACCATACACAGAACCAGTACCGCGTTGCTGTCAACTTCTCCAGTTCGTCAATCATCGTACGTAACCGCAGGATGAAGACACGCCTTTTGATTTCAGTGTTGAGATAACCACAATTCGCCAATAGCGGTTTAGTTGCCTCATCGGGGTTGTGTACAAACCAGGCATCTTCTCCAGGGATATTGTTGCGGAGTTTCACAGGGCAAGAGCAGGAGGGACAGAACCACTGAGCATCGGAAGCGTTTTTCATCTCTTTCGAAATCACGTAATGACCGTCACTGTCGAGAGCCAGGTATAACTTCAGATTGTGTAACGTGGACTTATGCATAATTATTCACTCTCAGATGCTGGATGATTGTGTTTTATGAGGTATTTGAAATAGCTATTCGTGTTATTCGATATGCCATCTTTCCCGTCGATGTTGTTTAAACGCACTGTAAGGCGTTTTGAGAAGGGATAATGATTAACATGATGAATTTACTGGATTTATAGTTTGAGGGTCTTACAGGGCTTTACAGGCTGCCTAATGAGTGTGATAAGATTAATTGATTGTTATTACTGGGATTTAATCACTTCCGTGACTGACTGATACGCTGCTGAACCCAGGCTTCGACTTCGCTTTGCATCCAGCGGGAACTGCGGCCCAGTTTAATCGGCTTAGGAAATTCACCATCTTTAATCAGCTTGTAGAACCATTTGTCGGTTAAACCCGTAAAGCGGGTGATGAATGCCATATCGACCATCTTGTCGTTAAGCAGGCTGGTGTTGTTATTCTGAGTGGTCATGATGGCTGTCTCCATAGAGATTATTGAGATATGGAGAAGCGCTGGTGATATTTAGCCGTTGACGCATTCTCCTTCTCAACATCCACCTGCCAGTAATGATTTACGGATTAGTTCTGAGAGCAACCAAAGTTACGATAACCGTCTGATTTATCTTTGCTGCGCTCTTTAGCCAGATACATGGCTCTTTCGGTTAGTTCTTCATAATCGGCTTTGAAGTCAGAGTTATTGCGGTTTAACTGGTAAAAACCAGAAACAGGAAGGTGAATCAGTCCATGAAAGTCTTTATCAGAGTCTGTACGTTTAATGGCCCGTATCCAGGCATTAATGACCTTCTGAAACACACTGTAGCGGTCGAATGACGTTTCGGTATGTCTTTTACCCGGCCACGGATAAGCGTCTTTGTTAAGCAACAGAACCACGTGATAGTGGTGCTTTGACTCCTCCTGATTAATCTCCCTTACCCAGAAATATCTCATCTTGCAGGTTAACGATCCTTTACCGGCTTTTCTCTTGCGCTTAATGTCTTCCGCTATCTGGGATTTTACTGAGTCAATGAAGCGGGATATAACGTCAGGGTAGTCGTAGTAACATGTAGGGCAGTCCAGACGTTCTTCTTCGTCAGGAAAGCGAAGGTCAAACCTGACCGCCAACAACCGGGGATAGTATTCCAGGGCTTTATCAATGGTTTCTGTTATACGCCGGGCGTAGTACTGATTAGATACATTTTTACCTGATGTCTTCTTGCTCATTGCGTTGAGTCCTTAGCTGATTGAATTCAGTTCATCGGATCTCTGGTATTGATTTACGGAACGATGCTTATCCCATCTGCTCAGGGTTATACCCCTTGTCGTCTGCTCAAGTGCTTCTGCTCACCGTTGTATGTCTGATCTTCCCCAGGGGGTGACTACTGGTGCATTACTACTGTTTGTCTGTGACTACTGTCAGGTTATTACTATTGTCAGGTTATTACTACTGTAGGGTCATTATTAACAATACGGAGCCCGGAAGGGCTGGAGCAGGGGATTTGCAATAGAAGAAGAAAACCATCAGAAAGAACATACAAACACCTGAAAATCACTCCGGAGTTAGAGCCAGGTATTCCTGCCGGTTTTGCTGGTTGTCGTTGATTGGTTATGTGAGGGGCAGCATCTAAACGAAGCATAGCAGCGGGAGTATTTTTTTACTGAGCGAGTCAGGATGTATTAACCAATGGGAGGAAGAAGCTAGCCAAAACTACGATAAAAGCGTATATTTCAATTTGCGTTGAAAATGGGAGTCCCAAAATTCACGATTAAAAAGGGAGTCCTCTTTGTGGTGGAGATAAACATAAGGTGGATGTCAGGTGGCCAGTAAAAATAAAATAATTGTACATATCGGGGATGAGCTTCTTTATTCTGTTATTAAGAATGAGATTGAAGGTACAGGTGAAAAAAAATCTGAGTTTGTGCGCAGGATACTGGAGGAGAAACTTTCAGCTAAGATTTCAGAGAAGAGAGGTTTGTTAAATAGTATGTATTCTCCTGAGAGAAACACTGATGCTGTCAGTGTTTACCCTCTCAATATAACGATAGATTCTGAGAGGCAAGTTACTAAAGATGGGGTTTTAAGACTCAATAAAGTTGATGAGACTCTGTATGACGACTATGAGTCTATTTTTTTTGGGATGATGAGTTTTACCCTTAATCAACTTAAAAAAACGGTGAGAGATGAAGCTGTAAAACGAATTCCGGAGGCAATTAAGAGAGCATGGTCTTCGATTGAATCTCAATATGATTCTGCTGATATTAATCTTGTCTTTGTCAACAGGGTTGATATAAGCTTTCTTGAGAATAAGGATAATAAGTTTTATGTGCGTATAAAAATTCACTTCCATGTGTCGAGGTTTCTTTTTATCGCTATTGACTGGAATGATGATTTTCTGCGTATTGATTTTCTCAATATTAAATACTTGCGTTTTAAATATATTGCAGTAAATGGATGTTTGCCTAAACAATATCACCGCTGGCTTTACTTAAAACCAACGAAGGAAACAATGCTGGGTGGTTTTTTTGCAGGCCTATTATATACACCTAAAAATAAAGAGGTACTGATTAAGGAAATTGAACAGTTGCTCTCCAGTCAGGACTTTTGCAGGAATGGTATGCTGGAGATTCCCGGTAAATTTGTGAAGGTACATATTAATAGCGAACAGATTAAAGTGGATGGGCGCTCTTTCTCCGATGGTTTCAATATGCTGGAGCAGAGAAGGCAAATGCATAGCGTGGGGGCAGTAAACCCTCCGAGGCTAAAATGACATGGAAATTCTTTCAGTACTATATTATTCCCATGTAATAGATTACGTAATCATCTTTATTGAACGCGTAATAATGCCGTGGTTTTTTATAAAAAAGTGAATTCTGTCGATGATTTTATTTCCTGTATTATCGGGCTTTGTTGAATAAATCGAACTTTTGCTGAGTTGAAGGATCAGATCACGCATCTTCCCGACAACGCAGACCGTTCCGTGGCAAAGCAAAAGTTCAAAATCACCAACTGGCCCACCTACAATAAGGCCCTCATCAACCGTGGCTCCATAACTTTCTGGCTGGATGATGAAGCTATTCAGGCCTGGTATGAGTCAGCAACACCTCCTTCACGAGGCAGACCTCAGCGCTATTCTGACCTTGCCATCACGACTGTGCTGGTCATTAAACGCGTATTCAGGCTGACCCTGCGCGCTGCGCAGGGCTTTATTGATTCCATTTTTTCTCTGATGAACGTTCCGCTACGCTGCCCGGATTACAGCTGTGTCAGCAGGCGGGCAAAGTCGGTTAATGTCAGTTTCAAAACGCCCACCCGGGGTGAAATCGCACACCTGGTAATTGATTCCACCGGGCTGAAGGTCTTCGGTGAAGGCGAGTGGAAAGTCAAAAAGCATGGCCAGGAACGCCGCCGTATCTGGCGTAAGCTGCATCTCGCCGTTGACAGTAAAACACATGAAATCATCTGCGCTGACCTGTCGCTGAACAACGTTACGGACTCAGAGGCCTTCCCCGGGTTAATCCGGCAAACCCACCGGAAAATCAGGTCAGCCGCCGCCGATGGCGCTTACGATACCCGGCTATGTCACGATGAACTGCGGCGTAAGAAAATCAGCGCGCTTATCCCTCCCCGAAAAGGTGCGGGTTACTGGCCCGGTGAATATGCAGACCGTAACCGTGCAGTGGCTAATCAGCGAATGACCGGGAGTAATGCGCGGTGGAAATGGACAACAGATTACAACCGTCGCTCGATAG
>Ga0183097_10769_pt1 | contig 39242 bp, 29 predicted proteins | sample BioMet8_FD_128883 | JGI IMG/M metagenome (GOLD analysis project Ga0183097, IMG submission 128883) | Microbial communities from bioreactor (seeded with sewage sludge) at Lawrence Berkeley National Lab, California, USA - Biofuel... | ecosystem: Engineered > Bioreactor > Anaerobic > Unclassified ... | reverse complement strand
GCGTAAACGGTGATACCATAGAACTCAGCGTTATGCAGGGCGGCCCCGGCGGTCAGGGCGGAGCTCCTTCAGGCAATGCACCCTCAGGCGGAGCACCGGCTGGTGAGACAGGAACGGCAGGCAGCTCCTCCACAGCGAGCGGAACGAGCGGCACGTCCTCCTCAGTGAGCGGAACGAGCGGCAGCTCCTCCACAGCGAGCGGAACGACCAGCGGCACGTCCTCCTCGGCCAGCGCATCGAACAGCGCTTCTTCATCGTCGAACGCTTCCGCATCCGGCAGCAGCAACGCGGCTCCGCCTGCAAACAGCAGCGGCCAGGCTCCTTCCGGAAGCAGCGGCTCAGCTCCTTCAAAACCGGACGGTGAGACGGGCGATGCCTCGTCCCAGGGCGGTCAGCCGGGCGGACAGGCAGCAACTGTCACACTGGTGCTGGGGGACACCTCAGTGCTGAAGGATTCCGACGGCAACAATGCCTCGCTCAGCGACATTGCCAAAGGGAAAATGCTTGCCATAACTACTGATGAATCCGGAAATATTACCGCTGTGGTTGTTTCGGATGCCTCAGCCCAGGGCGGTCAGCCAGGCAGCGCAGGTCAGAGCAGCAGTTCAGCGAGCGGTGCGGCAAATGAGACCGGGTCGGCAGCTGAGACTGATTCCTCAGCCTCTTCAGAGACTACGGCCTCGGAGACAGCTGCGGCCAAGTGATCCGGCAGACAAAACAATAGTTTTTCAGAAATAATACACCTTCTGTTCACATAAATGGTTTATATTGTAAGGAGTTCTTACAAAGCCGGTCGGTGACCTGCGCGCAGTGCAGGCAGATGATCCGACCTATATGTGGACAGGAGGTCTTTTGCTTTGAAAAAAAGAAAGTTTTGCGGAGTGCTTATCACGGCAGCCATGATCATGGCTCTCGGCCTTGGCGGATGCCAGGGAAGCAGCAGCGCGTCTTCAGGCAGCACAGCGGAATCTTCCACTGTATCTACTGTGGGTTCAGGCGGGAATACGCTTTCCACAGACAGCAGTGATCTGACTCTTAAAAATACAACTGTCAGCGGCTCGGTTACGAGTATAAACGGTGACACCATAGAGCTCAGCGTTATGCAGGGCGGCCCCGGCGGTCAGGGCGGAGCACCCTCAGGCGGAGCACCTTCGGGCGGATCGTCATCCTCAGCCGGCGGATCGTCGTCCTCAGCGGGCGGATCGTCATCCTCAGCAGGCGGGACAGGCAGCAGCTCGTCCGCGGCAGGCGCAACTAGCAGCAGCTCATCCTCAGCAAGCGGGACGGGCAGCAGCTCAGCCTCAGCCGGCTCTTCAGGCAGCGCGTCATCCACAGCGAACGCGTCTGCGTCCGGCGGGACTTCCGCTCAGGGACAGTCTGCATCCGGCAGCAGCAACGCTGCTCCGCCTGCGAACAGCAGCGGCCAGGCTCCCTCCGGAAATGGCGGCACACCTCCGTCTAAACCGGACGGCGAGAGTTCGGCGAACGGCGAGACGGGAGATGCTTCGTCCCAGGGCGGTCAGCCGGGCGGCCAGTCGTCAACTGCCACGCTGGTGCTGGGCGACACCTCGGTGCTGAAAGATTCTTCCGGCAGCAGCGCGTCACTCAGTGATATCACCAAAGGGAAGATGCTTGCCATAACTACGGATGAATCAGGCAATATTACCAAGGTGGTCGTGTCTGATGCTTCGTCCCAGGGCGGCCAAGGCGGCGGCGGCGGTCAGAGCAGCGCAGTTGAAAGCTATAATTCAGCTACTGATGTGACAAAGGATACCGAGTCGTCAGGCAAGACATATTCTTCCACCGGCACAGATGAAAACGCAGTCCTCGTTGAGAACGGGGCGAAGGCCAAGCTGAAGGATGCCACGATCACCAGGACTTCCGATGCCAGCACCGGCGGTGACAATTCCAGCTTTTACGGAGTCGGCGCAGCAGTGCTGACCACTGACGGGACTTCATATATCAACGGCGGCACCATCACCACCAATGCCAAAGGCGGCGCGGGAGCATTCTCATACGGTGACGGCGTAACATACATCCAGAATACCAAGATAAACACTACGCAGGATACATCGGGCGGCATCCATGTAGCCGGCGGCGGAAAGCTTTACGCGTGGAATGTCACGGCTGAGACCAAGGGAGAATCATCCGCCGCGATAAGAAGCGACCGCGGCGGCGGCACGATGGTAGTCGACGGCGGCAGCTATACTTCGAACGGAACGGGTTCGCCGGCCATTTATTCCACTGCTGATATCACGGCAAACGCGGCCAAGCTGACGGCGAACGGTTCGGAAGCTGCCTGCATCGAGGGCCTTAACACGATAAGGCTTTTCAACTGTGATCTTTCCGGAAATATGAGCGATGACAACGACCAGAACGACTGTACCTGGAACGTCATAGTCTACCAGAGCATGTCAGGCGATTCCAAAGAAGGCAACGGGACTTTCTCGATGACTGACGGGACACTTAAAGCCAACAACGGAGGCATGTTCTATACCACCAATACACAGTCCACGTTCTATCTCTCAGATGTTGATATAACTTATGCGGCTGACAATGATTTCTTCCTCAAATGCACGGGCAACTCGAATGCCAGAGGCTGGGGAAGTTCAGGAAGCAACGGCGCGGACTGCAGCTTTACTGCGGACAACCAGAAGATGGAAGGCGACATCATCTACGACAGCATCAGCCAGCTTGACTTTTATATGGAGAACGGCAGCACGCTGAAGGGCGCGGTAGTCGATGATGAGTCAAATGCAGGCAGCGGCGGCGACGGATATTGTAAGCTTTACATAGACAGCTCGTCTACATGGACAGTGACAGCGGACAGCACGCTGACAGAGCTCGACAATGCTGGAACTATCGTTGACAGCAATGGCAAGACAGTTTCCATAGTCGGCACCGACGGGAAAAGCTATGTAAAGGGTGACAGCGATCTTACCATCACGGTATCCAAGTACAGTACGAAGGCTGATATGTCCGGTGCGACAGCAGCGGATTCATATGATAATTACTCTGTAGATAACCCGATGTAAGACTGGATGATCTAAACAGCGAAAAAGACGCGGCAGGCAGCAGGCTGTCTGCCGCGTCTTTTTGCGTGTCTGACTGCGGCCGGGAAAGGAATTTTGCAGTTTTCAGTATTTATCGGGCAGACGGCGCCTATTATTTATTGAAAATAGTTAAATATCTCTTCCATTTTAAGCTATGTTTTGGTAAAATATAACTATAGATTGTTCGAAAATCAATACATAATAAGGGGGTATTTTATAATGGGAAAGGAAATGGTTGCAATGCTCCTGGCAGGAGGTCAGGGCTCGCGTCTGTATGTTCTTACTCAGAAGCTGGCCAAGCCTGCGGTTCCATTTGGAGGAAAGTACCGTATTATCGATTTTCCCCTGTCAAACTGCGTTAATTCAGGCATAGACACGGTCGGCATACTCACACAGTACCAGCCGCTTGTCCTGAACGAGTATATAGGCAACGGACAGCCCTGGGATCTCGACCGCCTTTACGGAGGTGTGCATATCCTGCCTCCTTATCAGAAAGCTTCAGGGTCTGACTGGTACAAGGGAACGGCGAACGCCATCTACCAGAACCTTGGATTTATTGAGCGCTATGATCCGGAGTATGTGATCATACTGTCAGGAGACCAGATATGCAAACAGGATTACAGTGATTTTCTGAATTTCCATAAGAAGAAGAACGCTGAGTTCACTGTCGCCGTCATGGAGGTACCGTGGGAGGAGGCTCCGCGTTTCGGTCTCATGGTGGCTGACGAGGATGACAGGATCACCCAGTTCCAGGAGAAGCCCAAGGAACCGAAGTCCAATCTGGCGTCCATGGGCATATACATTTTCAACTGGGACATACTTAAAAAATATCTTATCGAGGATGAGGCTGATGAGGATTCCGAGAATGATTTCGGCAATAACATCATCCCCAACCTGCTGCGCGATGAGCGGAGGATGTACGCCTACCATTTCAAGGGCTACTGGAAGGACGTAGGCACGATCAGCTCTCTGTGGGAAGCGAACATGGAGGTGCTTGAGCCTGAGAAGAGCGGTATCGATCTCTTCGATGAAAACTGGAAGATATACAGCAGGAACAGCGGTCTCCCCGGACACAAGATCAATTCGGGAGCCATTGTCAGGGATTCCATGATTACCGATGGCTGCACTATTGACGGCACCGTCGTGCACTCCATATTGTTTGCCGGCGTGACGATCGAGAAAGGCGCTGTGGTCGAGGACGCTGTAGTAATGGGAGGAAGCATTATCAAGGCCGGGGCCAGGGTAAGCCACTGCATAATCGCCGAGAATGTAGTCGTGGGCGAGTCGGCAAGCATAGGCAGGATGCCCGGTGACGGGGAATCCGCCGTGTCGGGAGTCGCCACGATAGGCTCGGGTGTCTACATCGGAGATAACGCGAAGATCGGTCCTGATGCCATGATCAGTGAGAACGTTAAGGATGGTGAGCAGAGATGATCAACACAAGAGCAGATGCAATGTCAGTTATATTCCCGAACAATTATGACAACATGGTACCGGAGCTTTCAGAGATGCGTCTGATGGGGTCTCTGCCGGTGGCAAGCCGTTACCGTATCATAGATTTTTACCTTTCAAGTCTTGTCAACAGCGGCATAGACAGCATCGCGATGCTCACCAGGAGGAATTATCATTCGCTCCTTGACCATATCGGTTCCGGGCGTGAGTGGGATCTGGTGAGGAAGAACGGCGGACTGTCGATCTTTCCGCCCTATGCCGTGAAGAATATCGGCATCTACGAGGGGTGGATCGAAGGACTCGAGAGCATCAGGAGTTTCCTGGAGTCGAAGAAGGAAGAGCTCGTGATCCTTTCAGATGCCTGCATAGTCATGAACTTTGACTATGAGAAGCTCATCCGCTTTCATATTGACAGCGGCGCTGATGTCACGGTGGCCTACACAAGGGAGCCTATGCCGGATGAGGTCATATCAGACGGCGACCCTGAGAAGGGACTTTTCTACACCCTTGATCTTGACGGCACCAGAGTGACGAATATTGACATAAACCCCAGGCGCAAGGGGATACAGAATCTTTCGATGAATATATATGTCGTGAGGAGAAAATGGCTGGTAGACATCGTTGAGAAGACTTTCCTGCGCGGCGGGGTGTACCTGGTCAGGGATATACTTATACCTATGATCAAGGAACTGAATATACAGGGCTATGAATACACAGGCTATACATCGAGGATCACCGATATCAAGCAGTATTACCGGCAGAACATGAGGCTGCTGGAGGGAGACAATCTTTCCCAGCTGTTTTCCGGCAATCCCATATACACTAAGATCCGTGATGATAACCCGACCCGTTATACGGGTGATTCCAGCGCAAGCAACGTGATGGTGGCTGATGGCTGCATAATCGAGGGCGACATCGAGAACTGCGTGCTTTTCAGGGGCGTCAGGGTGAAGAAGGGCGCCAGGGTGCGCAACAGCATAATCATGCAGGATACCGTCATCGAGGAGAAGGCCGACATCGACTGCGTGATCACCGACAAGAGGGTGACTGTTTCGGCGGGGACCAGGCTCAGGGGATCTGAATCGTTCCCCATCTATATATCCAAGGGCCATAAGGTCTGACGAAAAAGCTTTTACAAAAATTTACATTTTTGGGTTGATATTCATTTTCGAATGTGATATTCTTTAAAAACAGGACAAAGACGTCTTAAAAGGCGTACTTTGTCCTTTTTTTATGCTTATTTGAGCGGTCTCCCTGCGGCGTGCTGGCTGTCAGCATTCGCGGGAGTCTGCAGCAGCCTGCCAGGGCCGGCAGGTGCCGGGCGCGGACATTCAGCCGCCGGAGTATTAGAGAAGGATAGTGATTGATTATGCAGGAACAAAAGAAAACGACTTTATATGACCCGTCTTTTGAACATGATGCCTGTGGTATCGGTGCTGTTGTAAGCATCAAGGGGATCAAGACCAACAAGACGGTCCGCAATGCCCTCACGATCGTCGAGACACTTGAGCATCGTGCCGGCAAGGACGCAGAAGGCAAGACTGGCGACGGAGTCGGCATCATGCTCCAGATATCTCATCGCTTTTTTAAGAAAGTGACGGAGCCACTGGGATTTGACATCGGTGATGAAAGGGAATACGGCATCGCGATGTTTTTCTTTTCTCAGGATGAACTGAAGAGGAACCAGGCCAAGAAAATGTTTGAGATCATCGTTTCCAAGGAGGGTATTCCTTTTCTTGGCTGGCGTGATGTGCCCGTGAAGGAGGACATACTGGGGCAGAAGGCTCTCGACAAGATGCCTTTTATCGCGCAGGGGTTTGTGAGAAAACCCTTTGACGTTGAGAAGGGCCTTGATTTCGACAGAAAGCTCTATGTCGCCAGAAAGATATTTGAGCAGAGCAATGATGACACATATGTGTGCTCATTTTCCAGCAGGACTATCGTTTATAAAGGAATGTTTCTCGTCAGCCAGCTGAGGGGATTTTTTGACGATCTCAGAGATCCGGATTACGAGAGCGCCATAGCGGTCGTCCACTCACGTTTCAGCACCAACACGACGCCCAGCTGGATGCGAGCTCATCCCAACCGCCTTACCGTCCACAACGGCGAGATCAACACTATCCGCGGCAATACAGACATGATGCTGGCGCGCGAGGAGACAATGTCTTCCCACGTCTTAAAGGACGATATGGTAAAGGTCCTTCCTGTGATCAATACCAGTGGCTCGGATTCCGCGAGACTTGACAATACCCTGGAATTTCTCATGATGAGCGGCATGCCGCTCCCGAAAGCTGTCATGCTCACGATACCGGAGCCCTGGCAGAACGATCACAGCATGAGCCAGAGCAAGAGAGATTTTTACCAGTACTACGCGACTATGCTTGAACCCTGGGACGGCCCGGCTTCCATAGTATTTTCTGACGGCGATCTGCTCGGCGCGGTGCTTGACCGCAACGGGCTGCGGCCTTCGAGATATTATGTCACGGACGACGATTACCTGATACTTTCCTCTGAGGTGGGCGCGCTTCCCATCCCGCAGGAACATATAGTCCTTAAGGACCGCCTGCGCCCGGGCAAAATGCTGCTGGCGGATACGGTCAGCGGCCGTCTTATCTCCGATGACGAACTCAAGGAGCAGTACGCCCAGAGCGAGCCGTACGGCGAGTGGGTAGACGCCAATCTCTGCCACCTCAAGGATATCAGGATACCGAATGAGAGGGTGCCTGAATATACAAGAGATGAGCGCGTGCGTCTGCAGAAGGCCTTCGGCTACACCTATGAGGAGCTGAAGGATATCATCCTGCCGATGGCCAGGGATGAGAAGGAACCGATAGCGGCCATGGGCGTCGACACCCCGCTTTCACTGCTCAGCGATAACGTGAAGCCGCTGTTCTCATTTTTCAAGCAGATGTTCGCCCAGGTCACGAATCCTCCCATAGACGCGATACGTGAGGAGATAATTACCGCGACCACGGTCTACATAGGCCAGAGCGGCAATCTTCTTGAGGAGGCGCCGGAGAACTGCCGCATGCTCGAGATCCACAATCCGATACTCACGAATACTGATCTGCTGAAGATCAAAAATATGAAGATAAAGGGCTTCAAGGTGGCAGTCATCCCTATCACCTATTATGTGAATACGCGCCTTGACCGCGCCATTGAGCATATGTTCGTGGAGACCGACAGGGCTTACAGGGACGGCGCGAATATACTTATACTCTCGGACAGAGGCGTTGACGAAAATCATGTGGCGATACCCTCGCTGCTGGCGGTCTCAGCCCTGCAGCATTATCTTGTCCGCACCAAGAAAAGGACAGCGGTCTCCATGATACTGGAGAGCGCGGAGCCCAGGGAAGTGCATCATTTTGCCACCCTGATAGGCTACGGCGCCTGCGCTGTCAATCCCTACATGGCTCACGAATCAATTCGCGAGCTGATAGATCTCCATATGCTGGACAAGGATTACTACGCGGCTGTTGATGACTACAATATGTCGGTGCTCAACGGCATCGTGAGGATAGCCTCCAAAATGGGCATCTCCACCATTCAGTCATACCTCGGCTCACAGATATTCGAGGCGATAGGCATCAGCAAGGAAGTCATCGACAAATATTTTACAGGAACCGTGAGCCGCATCGGCGGCATAACGATCAGCGATATCGAGAAGGCTGTCGACAAGATGCATATGCGGGCCTTTGACCCGCTGGGCATGGACGTCGATATGTCGCTCAACAGTGTAGGCGATCACAAGATGCGCAGCCACAAGGAGGAGCATCTCTACAATCCGAACACTATCTACCTGCTCCAGCAGTCCACGCGGACGGGAAATTACGAGATGTTCAGACAGTATTCGGATACCATCGACGATGACAGAAAGCTGATGAACCTCAGGAGTCTTATGAGATTCAGGTTCCCGGAGGACGGCGGAGTACCGCTGGATGAAGTCGAGAGCGTAGATGATATCGTGACAAGATTCAAGACCGGCGCCATGTCTTACGGCTCAATCTCCCAGGAGGCGCATGAAGCCCTGGCCATCGCTATGAATACTATCCACGGCAGATCTAATACAGGCGAGGGCGGCGAGAGCATAGAGAGGCTCGCTGCCGGCAGGGATGGTCTCAACAGATGCTCAGCTATCAAGCAGGTCGCATCGGGACGCTTCGGAGTCACATCCAGATATCTTACGAGCGCAGGCGAGATACAGATAAAGATGGCCCAGGGCGCGAAACCCGGTGAGGGCGGACATCTTCCCGGCGGGAAGGTATATCCCTGGATAGCGAAGACCAGGCTTTCCACACCCGGCGTCGCTCTGATATCGCCGCCGCCGCACCATGATATCTATTCTATAGAAGATCTGGAGCAGCTGATCTACGATCTGAAAAATGCCAACCGCAGGGCGAGGATCTCCGTAAAGCTTGTCTCTGAGGCAGGCGTGGGGACGATCGCGGCCGGTGTGGCGAAAGCCGGCGCGCAGGTAATACTGATCTCCGGCTATGACGGCGGCACAGGCGCTGCCCCGATGGCCTCCATTCACAACGCGGGACTTCCCTGGGAACTGGGAGTGGCGGAGACTCATCAGACTCTGATGATGAACGGCCTGCGCTCGAAGGTCAGGATCGAGACAGACGGAAAGCTTATGACCGGCAAGGATGTCGCCATGGCAGCGATACTGGGCGCCGAGGAATTCGGATTTGCGACGGCTCCGCTCGTGACGCTCGGCTGTGTCATGATGCGCGTCTGCAATCTGGACACCTGCCCCATGGGCATTGCCACCCAGAACCCTGAGCTCAGGAAGAGATTCACAGGCAAGCCTGAGTATGTGATCAACTTCATGCGTTTTATAGCGCAGGAGCTGCGCGAGATAATGGCCCGCCTCGGCGTCAGGAAGCTTGACGAGCTGGTCGGCAGGACCGACCTTATCGCCATGCGCGACGACATCGATCCGGCGCTGTACGGCAAGCTCGATCTGTCAGCCATCCTGAATAACCCCTACATCGACGAAAAGAAGCATCTTTTCATGAAGGAAGACATCTATGATTTCAGGCTCGGGAAAACGATCGATGAGAGCATACTGCTGAAGGAGTTCAAGTCAGCTCTCAGCAGCGGCAGGAAAAAGACGGTCGAGATAAATGTCGCCAACACTGACAGGACAGTCGGCACCATACTTGGCTCAGAGATAACCATGAAGTACCCGGACGGTCTTCCGGACGATACATTTACGGTCAGATGCAAGGGCAGCGGCGGACAGAGCTTCGGCGCATTCATCCCGCGGGGCCTGACGATGTCGCTGCAGGGCGACAGCAACGATTATTTCGGCAAGGGCCTCTCCGGCGGCAGGCTTATCCTTTACCCGCCTGAAAATATCAGTTTTGACCCGGCTGAAAATATCATTGTCGGCAACGTGGCGCTCTACGGCGCGACCAGCGGCAAGGCGTTCATAAGCGGCGTGGCCGGCGAGCGTTTCTGCGTCCGCAATTCAGGAGCCAGCGCGGTGGTCGAGGGCGTAGGAGACCACGGATGCGAGTATATGACAGGCGGGACCGTGGTAGTGCTCGGAAGGACAGGCAAGAACTTCGCGGCCGGCATGAGCGGCGGTGTGGCCTATGTCCTTGATGAGAACAGCGACCTTTACCTGCGCATAAACAAAGAACTCATACTGTTCGAGACGGTCAGCTCTATTAAGGACGTGGCAGAGCTGCGCGCGCTGATACAGGAGCACGCGGACTGCACTTCCTCGGCGATCGCCCGCAGGGTACTTGACAATTTTGCGTATTACGTGCCCAGATTCAAAAAGATAATACCGCGCGATTACAGCAATATGCAGAATGCCATTGCTCACATGGAGGCAAAGGGATTTACGTATGAGCAGGCCCAGATAGAAGCATTCTACGCGATGAAGAAAGCAAAAGCGTGAGGAGGGACGGAAAATGGGAAAACCGACGGGATTTTTGGATTATGAGAGAGAGAACGGCAAGGTGATACCTCCGGAGCAGAGGATAGTCAATTTCAACGAATTTCATGTCCCTCTCAGCAGCGAGCTGCAGAAGGAGCAGGGCGCCAGATGCATGGAGTGCGGCGTTCCGTTCTGTCAGTCAGGGATGATGATAGGCGGCATGGCCTCAGGCTGTCCGCTGAACAATCTGGTCCCCGAGTGGAACGACCTGCTGTATCACGGCAACTGGGGCGAGGCAGTGAACCGTCTGCTGAAGACCAACAGCTTTCCGGAGTTTACCTCCAGAGTCTGCCCGGCCCTGTGCGAGGCAGCCTGCACCTGCGGTCTTAACGGCGACCCCGTCTCGACGAAGGAAAATGAACATGCGATCGTCGAGTACGGTTTTGAGAAGGGCCTGATCGGACCCCGGCCGCCCAGGGTGCGCACCGGCAAGAAGATCGCGGTCATAGGCTCGGGCCCGTCCGGGCTGGCGGCGGCCGACCGCCTGAACCGGCGCGGCCACAGCGTGACTGTGTTTGAGAGGCATGACAGGATAGGCGGACTGCTGATGTACGGCATCCCCAACATGAAGCTGGACAAGAGGATAGTTGAGAGACGCATAAAGCTGATGACTGACGAGGGCGTGAAATTCGTCACTGACGCCGATATCGGGAAAGATCCCGCTGAGGGAGGGATAGCGGCTGAATCGCTGATGAAGGATTTCGACAGCGTGATCCTGGCCTGCGGTGCCGCCAATCCCCGTGATATCAGCGCGCCCGGCAGAGACGCGAAGGGCATATACTATGCCGTGGATTTCCTGTCGCATGTCACGAAAAAGCTTCTGGACACCGGATCCGCGCTCACGCAGGAAAGCTTTGATTCAGGATTTCTGGCGGGAGACCACATAAGTGTCAGGGACAAAAACGTGATTGTTATCGGCGGCGGCGACACGGGAAATGACTGCGTCGGCACTTCCATCAGGCTCGGCGCCAAAAGCGTCACCCAGCTGGAGATGATGCCGAAGGCACCTGACAGCAGGGCTGCCGACAATCCGTGGCCGATGTGGCCGAAGATCTGCAAGACGGATTACGGCCAGGAAGAGGCTATCGCGCTATTCGGCCAGGATCCGCGTATCTACGAGACGACGGTCAAAAACTTTATTTCTGAAGATGACGGGAATCTGTGTGCCGCGGAGACGGTGAAGCTTTCCTGGGAAAAGGATCCCGGCAGCGGGCGCATGAATATGAGGATGATAGAGGGATCGGAGCAGATCATCCCTGCGGACCTCGTGCTCATAGCCGCCGGATTCCTGGGCGCGCAGAGCTATGTCGCCGACGCGTTCGGCGTCGAGCTGAGTCCCAGAACAACGGTGAAGACCGAGCCTGAGCGCTACGCGACGAACGTCCCGGGGGTCTACACCGCGGGTGATATGCACAGGGGTCAGTCCCTTGTCGTATGGGCGATACATGAGGGGCGCGAATGCGCCAAAGATGTAGACACGAAACTGATGGGCTACAGCAACCTGTAACATGGCGGGCTGTATTTCGCAGTATGCCTTTTTGTGAGGCACAGAGCGGGGTACAGCCTGCTTTATTTATAAAATCCGATTTATGTATTATTTTATAAAAATTTAATTTTCGGGTTGTGCAATTGCATTTTTGCTGTTAGAATATATTAGGTCAACTGCACGGTGCAGTTACAATTGTATTTAGGGAGGTTTTTGTATGAACAGCTTGATGTTTGTGGCGGTGGCTGCAGGAATTATTGCTGTACTTTACGCAGCTTATCTCGCTGCAAAGGTCAGCAGAGCTCCTGAGGGCACAGACAGGATGAAGGAGATATCCTCGGCTATTGCTGAAGGTGCCAGGGCATTCCTTTTCTCGGAGTACAAGATACTGGCTATCTTCATAGTAGTGCTTTTTGTGATACTCTGTATCATCAGGAACCCTGCTACGGCGATATGTTTCGTCTTTGGAGCAATTCTTTCGATACTTGCCGGATTCTGCGGCATGACAGTTGCTACCAAGGCTAACGTACGTACGACAAATGCTGCCATGACTGGCGGCATGGCCAGCGCTCTTTCGATCGCATTTTCAGGCGGCGCAGTCATGGGTATGTGCGTGGCAGGCTTCGGTCTCTTCGGAGCCAGCATTATCTACGGTATAACCGGGAATGCAGACATTCTTTTCGGATTCAGCCTGGGAGCTTCCTCGATAGCTCTTTTTGCCCGTGTCGGCGGCGGTATCTATACCAAGGCTGCTGATGTAGGCGCTGACCTTGTAGGCAAGATCGAGGCAGGCATCCCTGAGGACGACCCCAGGAACCCCGCCGTTATCGCTGATAACGTAGGCGATAACGTAGGCGATGTCGCAGGTATGGGCGCTGACCTTTTCGAATCATATGTCGGCTCTCTTATCTCAGCTATTTCACTTGGTATCGCCACAGCAGGCGGCGATATGGATCTCGCTAAATCACAGGCGATCTTCCCGGCACTTCTCTCAGCGCTGGGCATCATCGCCGCTATCGTAGGTACTTTCCTTGTCAAGACAAAGGAAGGCGGCAACCCGCAGAAGGCCCTCAACCGTGGTTCATATACAGCAGCTGTCGTTGTTGTCATCGGAGCTATAGCCCTGAGTATGGGATATCTCCATAAGCCCGGCCCGGCTATCGCTATCATCGCCGGCCTTGTTGTAGGTCTTGTCATCGGCATAGTCACCGAGGTATATACGTCAGCAGATTACGGCTCAGTAAAGAAGATCGCGGACCAGTCAGAGACAGGCTCCGCTACGACCATCATCTCAGGTCTGGCAGTAGGCATGCAGTCAACTGCTATCCCGATCATCCTTATCTGCGTAGGCATTTTCCTCGCTTATAATTCATGCGGACTTTACGGCATCGCTCTTGCCGCAGTCGGTATGCTTTCAACTACAGGTATCACTGTTGCCGTTGACGCTTACGGCCCTATCGCTGATAACGCCGGCGGTATCGCTGAGATGTCCGGACTCGATGAGTCCGTGCGTGATATCACAGATTCACTTGACGCAGTAGGCAACACGACTGCAGCCATGGGCAAAGGATTTGCCATTGGTTCCGCAGCTCTGACAGCCATGGCTCTGTTCATGACTTATGCTGACGCGGTTAATCTTAAATCTATAGATATCCTTAACCATACGACTATCGTAGGTCTTATGATCGGCGGTATGCTTCCTTTCCTCTTCACAGCATTTACCATGGAATCAGTTTCCAAGGCTGCTTACAAGATGATCGAGGAAGTAAGACGTCAGTTCCATGCAGACCCCGGTATCCTTGCGGGGACATCCAAGCCTGACTATAAGGAATGCGTAGCTATCTCAACGCAGGCAGCGCTTCACGAGATGATCGTTCCCGGATGTATGGCAGTTGTAGCTCCCATCATCGTAGGTTTCCTCTTCGGCCCTGAGGCAGTCGGCGGCCTGCTCGCAGGCTCACTGGTAACAGGTGTGCTGATGGCTATATTCATGGCTAACGCGGGCGGTGCCTGGGACAATGCCAAGAAATACATTGAGAACGGCAATCATGGCGGCAAGGGCAGCCCTGCCCACAAGGCTGCGATCGTCGGCGATACTGTAGGTGATCCTTTCAAGGATACTTCAGGTCCTTCGATCAACATCCTTATCAAGCTTATGACTATCGTAGCTCTTGTATTCTATGCATGCTTCATCGGAGTACTTGTATAGTAAAAGAGCTGATCAATAAAGATGCTGACTTCCCGGTAATTGAGCATGTCTGAATTATCGGGAAGTTTTCTGGTTTTCCGGAAAAGTACCGTACAGGCGGCGGCCTTCCGGCCTGACAGGAGCGGATATTTTGAAAAAAGATGTTTTATTCAGGATGGAGAGACCGGATCTTCTGAAGGCCGGTGACCGGGCGGAGATGACCGAGTCGAAAATGAATACTCTGTCCGGGACAGTGTATTATTACACTATCGAGCCGGCTCTGGCGATGAGCGACAATATTCCGGCGGCTCAGAGGCTTACAAGCCTTGACGCGCTGATAAAAGAGGTAAAATATGAGAACAGTGTGTACACTGTAGTTGCCGAGTGTGAGGTTACAGATGACAGATGAAATATTTGCGGATTTAAGAGAGCAGAAGGACGTCAGACAGAATCTGATAAAACTGAGGCAGATGATAAAGGATGACGCGGACGGGAGCATCAGGGCAGGGATAGACGGCGGGCGGAAGGATATACTTGTAGATCTGCTCAGCGATGATGACGCCAAAACGCGCAGGAACGCTGCCCTGATACTCGGCGAGCTGGGTGATGACAGCATGCTGGGTATCCTGATGTATGCCTACACTCATGAGGAGAAGCTGTTCATACGCAGCGATTACCTCACTGCCGTCGGCAGACTTGACTATAAGCCTGTGCTGGGCGAGCTGGAGGAAAGACTGAAGGCCATAGAAAATACGCAGCTCAATGAGGAGAACAGGAAGCACCTGGCCGCTGAGGCAAAACAGCTCAGGGACCTGATACTGAAGGCCAGACCGCCGGCAAAGCACAAATTTACCGGCTTCAGCAGGCTGAGCGACATGATACTCGTGGTAAGTCCGGGCATGGAGCAGCTGACTGCTGACGAGATCCCGGAGGATTGCTGCGAGGACATAAAGTCCGGCAGCGGAGCTGTGTTCGTGCGGACTGACAGGCCCGGCGAGATCATGAAGATAAGGACAGTGAAGAGCTTTCTCTTCCGGTTCTGTGCCAACCCGCTGAAGTCAGGAGACCCGGAGAAGATGGCCGACGAGATGGCGGATGCCGGTCTTGCGGAGTACATCATCAGGCGCCACAGCGGGCAGCCTCCCTTTTATTTCCGGATCGACATGCATACGCGTCTTGTCTTAAATGACAAGAGCAGATTTATCGCGAAATTGTCTTCGCGCCTGGAGGAGAGGAGCGGCTACACGCTCCAGAATTCGGCCTCTGATTATGAGATCTCCATACGCATCTCGCAGGACAGATCAGGCAGATACAGCGCGTACCTGGAGCTTGAGGACATTCCTGATCTCAGGTTCGCCTACAGGAAGTACTCTGTCGCCACCTCGACGAATCCTGTCAGGGCGGCTGAGATAGCGGCTGTCGCCGGCGTTTATATGGCTCCGAATGCGGCTGTGCTCGACCCCTTCTGCGGTACCGCGGCGCTCCTGATCGAGCGCGGCAAAAAGCGCCGCGCGAAGTTTATGTACGGAGTCGATATATACGGTGAAGCTGTAAGGCTTGCCCAGAAAAACGCTGAGCGCGCCGGCATGGATATATTTTTTATCAACAAGGACTGCCTGGAATTCAGCCACCGCTATATGTTCGATGAGGTGATCACGGAGCTCCCCGCCGTCACCGAGAGGATGACGAGAAAAGATCTTTCCGAGCTCTGCTACGGCTTCGTGCGCCGGCTGCATGAGTGGACAGCAACCGGCGGCCGCGTTATCGTCTGCACCTCGGAGCCGGAGATACTCCTGGCTGCGGTGAGGAGAAGCAGATATTTAAGACTTGATGAGTCAAGGCAGCTCTCCGGAAAAAGGGGAGATACAGTGATCATCTGCACTGTGCTGTGAGCTGCGGACGTCAGCTGATATATATCTGCGTTTTGACAAAATACTGTAGATTTTATCTCTGTAAAATGCTACAATGAAACAGTATGAATCCGGGCGCTTTGCTTTTAAAATAATACGGCCGCCCGGGGAAAGCAGGGATACGGAATGAATAAAAAGATCATGACACCTGAGGTCGAGAAGCTGTTTCAGGCCATTTTATGCCTTGACAGCGTAGAGGAGTGCTATGCATTTTTCGAGGATATCTGCACGATCAATGAGCTTTTGTCTCTGTCGCAGAGATTCGAAGTCGCCCGCATGCTGAGAGATAAGAAGACATATCTGGAGATCGCCCAGAAGACGGGGGCATCGACAGCGACTATCAGCCGTGTCAACAGGTCGCTGAATTACGGCAATGACGGCTATGATCTCGTATTTTCGCGCATGAAGGCCGGAGAATGATCTGATGAGAAAAGGGAATATTCTTCGTTTTGCAGCAGTACTGTGCCTGTGCATTCTCTGTGTAAATGCCGGCTGCGGAGCCGGCAGATCATCATCGAAGGACAGCGGGGAGACTCTGACAGATGCAGGATCCGAATCAGCTTCCCAGGTGGACATCATCTCCGAAGTGCAGAAGGATGCTCAGGACAAGAGTATCATCTCCAAAGGCCTCACTGATGAGACGATGAAGAGCAAGTATCAGCAGATACTGGACGGGACTGACAGCGGCAGATATTACATCCAGGATATCAACGGCGACGGAGTTCCGGAGCTGATCGTGGGCAGTGCTGCCATGACTGTGTATACATATAAGAACGGCGATATAGCGACTCTCGGGACTATCGAGGGCTTTAATGTATATTATTCAGATAAGTACGGGATACTGGCAGAAAAGACCGGCGACGGCAGGTATGTGCTCAGCTCGTACAGCTGCAGCGGCAGCCTGCTCAACAAGACAGATCTTGTCTCTGCCGGCAGCGCAGATGAGTACAGTGCCAAGGCGGCGGATATACTGAAGGCTTCAAAGGCTCTTACAGGCTTCGACATCAAGGACAGAAGCGTATTCGCCGGATGAACTTAAGGAGGAACTTACTTTATGGCAGACAAGAGATCTGTAAAGAATGATGGGGAGGCGCCAAAGAAGTCATCCGTGGCCAAAGAGGTGATCAGCTGGCTGAAGGCCATAGCCATAGCCGTGGTCATAGCTCTGGCGGTGGATGTTTTCATTATCGCGAACGCCTCTGTGCCATCCGGGTCGATGGAAGACACGATCCCTACCGGCGCCAGGATAATCGGCCTGAGGCTGGATTATCATTTTGAAGATCCCAAACGCGGAGATGTAGCGATATTTAAATATCCTGATGATGAGAGCACGGATTTTGTGAAGCGCATAATCGGCCTTCCGGGCGAGACAGTCGAGATAAAAGACGGCAAGGTCTACATAAACGGGAGCAGCAAGCCGCTCAATGAACCATATCTGAGAGAGACTCCGACAGGCGATTACGGGCCATTCAAGGTCCCCGCAGATTCCTACTTCATGATGGGTGACAACCGTGAGTATTCACATGATTCGCGGTTCTGGAAGAATAAATACGTGAAAAGGAGCAAGCTGATAGCCAAGGTCTATTTCATGTATTTCCCCAGATTCGAGAAACTGACGTTTTCCTACAGCCAATAAAAAACCGCTGCGTTACCAGAGAATGTAACGCAGCGGTTTTTTTGCAGTATGAGCTGTCGGAGACAGATCATCCGCAATTATCAGTCGATCTTGATGCCGCTGAGAAGATCGGAAAGATCAGTAGTAGCCTTGCCTTCTTCCTTGTATGCAAATTCAGGATCGTTAGCCCTGTACCTCTTCGGCGCGGGTGTGTAGCTGTCTGAATCGCCGTTGGCCTGCTTCATGCTGAGCCTGATCTTGCCGTCGTCCTTGCCGATGACCCTGACCTTGACTGTGTCGCCGGCCTTGCAGATCTCGTCGGGTGTTTCGATACGTCTGTTGGCCATCTGTGAGATGTGTACCAGACCTGAGAGACCGTCGTTGAATCTTACAAATACTCCGAACGGAGCGAGACGCTCTACAGTGCCGTCAAATACGTCGCCGACCTTGAGAGCTTCCATCTTTGTCGCTGTCTCGGCTGCAGCCTTCTCTTTCTCAACTGCCTTGCCTGAGAGTACAAGACGTCTCTCCTCGGGCTCAACGGTGATCACCTTGACGTCGATGGTCTTGCCTACCCAGTCCTCAAGCTTCTCGACATATGCTATCGAAAGAAGCGAAGCAGGAATGAATCCGCGCACGCCGTTGACATAAGAAATGACACCGGCCTTGACTGCATCGTTGATCTTAACTGAAAGGATCTCGCCGTCATCCATGGACTGCTTGAAGCCTTCCCATACTGCGGGATCTACCTGTCTGCGGGGCCTGCGGTTCTGCTTCCTGGAAGCGGACGCGTCCTCTGCCTTCGCAGTTGTCTCCTCAGCAGCCTCAGGCTCTGCCTGAACCTCTACCTCGGGTGCAGCCTCAGCAGCGGCTGTATTGTTCTCCGCCTCTGTTGCTGTGGTTTCCAGATCTTTCTCCTCTGTGCTCATAATCAAATCTCCTTACTACAAGTTATTCTCTGCGCACTGTATGCGCACGACAGTGTTCTGATACCGTGCCCCTGCTTCAGCTGGGATCGGAAACATCATCCGCTGCATTCTCAGTCTGGCCGGAAGCAGCCTCTTCTGCAAAATCCGACTCCGTTTCTGCTGCATCAGCCTTCTCGGAGGTCTCTGCGTCATTTGCAGGAGCTTCGGGCTCATCATCAGATTCAGATCCTTTATCGATGTTATCATCAGAATCTTCAAAATCATCATCGAAATCGTCGTCAAAATCCTCAGCCAGATCATCCCGGTCAATTTTATCCCAGATCAGATAAACGACAGCGGCAACACCAGCTGCTACAGCAGTGGCACAAGCTGCCAATTTTAAGAACTTCTTCATTATAGATCACCCTTTCTGTTATGGTATTCCAATACATTCTAACACATAGAATAAAAAATAAAAACAGCTTTTATGGATAATTTTGATAATTTTTACAAAAAAAGGAAAGCTTTATGTCTTAACAGCGTCTTGACATTAAAGTTTATAAATAATACTATTATAATAATCCGCGGGCGAAGGCTGTATTCTTGCCGGACCGCGGGCACACAGATATTACGGAGGTGACATAAAATGGCAGATTATGATGATGAGCAGGCGGTCATATGGACGGATAAAAAGCGTATCCTCGGTATGCCGATCAGCTTTACCAGATATACGGTCGACCGGGAAAGGCTTACCAGGAAGGCCGGCATAATTACCACCACAGTCGATGAGCTCCTGCTTTACAGGGTGCTGGATATCAAGATGACATGCAGCCTCTGGCAGAAGATCTTCAGAGTCGGCACGATCCATATCTATTCAGCGGACAGGACCGACAGCCATCTTGACCTGATAAATATCAAGAGGCCTGATGAAGTCCGCAAAAGGATCAGCAGGATGGTGGAGAAGATCCGGGATGAGAAGCAGCTCACCGGGCGTGAGATGTACGGCATTTCAGGGGTGGAAGGCGCACAGGAGACCGGCGATATCGCACACAGATGACAGGCGGCGGACACGCCGGATCATATAGAGATATTCTGAGAGAGATATAATTGAGTCCAGCGGTGTGATGTCAAGTGAGAAGTCAAATAAAAATGATATATATTTGGCTGTTTCTCAAAAAGCGCAAAACACCTACCTAAGCCCTGTCGACCAAGTCTTTTAAAAATGAGCAGGGCGACTTAGCAGCAGACAGATTTCTCTATTCTGCTGGACGATATAGACGATTGTCTTTAAGCAGTGTAAAGACTAACCGCACAAATTTACGGGCAGTTAACGCAAGTGCACGTTTGTGTTGATACCTGTTAACCTCTTTATATTTGAGGTGGTAGAAGTTACTGTACTCCTTGTCGCATCTTACAAGAGAGAACGCAGCTTCACACAGATAGTACTTTAAAAATCTGTTGCCAGATCTGATAAGCCTAGTATTCTGGGCTTCGAAGTCACCAGACTGGTGCTGAGTCCAGGCAAGACCGGCATATTTTGATAGCGCAGCCTGATTGTCAAAACGATTGATATCTCCGATTTCAGCCATGATTCCGGCTGAATAAACGGGACCAATACCAGGGATTGATATCAATACGTTTGGCAAGAGTTCCATCTGGGCAGCGATTGCCTTATCGAACTCTTTGATTTGAGTTTCCAATGCCTTCATCGAGGTTATGGATATGGAGAGCACCTGATTCACAGAGTCATTTACCGTCTTTGGTAAGCGGTAAGAACTTCGGGCAGCTTTCTGAATGGCTTTGGCTACCGCATCTGGATCAGGAAAGCGGTTCTTTCCTTTTTCGATGATAAAAGCGGTCAGTTCTTGTAAGGCCATATATGCCAGTGCTTCTGCGGATTCAAATTCATCGTAGACAGCAAGGGCGGTGGTACTGAAGGTATCAGAAAATACCTTCTCCTGTGTCATGGTTGAATACTTCTTGAACAGCACATTCATAAACCGTTGCTTTTCCCTGGTGAGGTTGCAAACGGCGAAATAACGTGCTCGTGTAAGGTTCTGGAGGGCTTTGTAATGATAGTCCCCTATGTATACCTCTTTGTTGATTCTTCCAAAACGCAGGCAGTCAGCAATGACAAAAGAGTCAACCCAATCATTCTTTGGAAGGTCGTTATAAGATCCTTTGAACTTATTGACCTGTTTAGGATTGAGGACATGAATCTTTCTGTTAAAGGATGCAAGAGAAGCATCTTCCCTGAGAAAATATACCAGATTGTCACAATAGACGGAAGTTGCTTCAAGGCCTATAGAAACGGTATCAAGGGATTCAGAAGTTAAAGCAGAACAGATTCTTTTTACCAACTGAGTAGAACCATCATGTGAATTAGCAACAGAAAAGTTACTGTGCTTATCACCATTTGGGAGCATAAAGTAAACGACATTGGATTTACTACTTACATCAATTCCGACGTAAAGTGGGTTCATAAGATCACCTTCTTTCGTAGTTAGATTTGAGTGTTCAATCGGCTTGGTAAACCCATGATCATGGAGCATCGACACCCTTGCATATAAGAATCCAGTTTAAGATGGACTGATGCGAAACCACACTGCTAGATGGTAGTCCATGAACTTAAACAAACAGCCAGCTGGTTTGAAGCTAACTTCCATGTCAGGGGAACAGACTCACTATGAAGCAACCAACACTGGTTCAACAGGGGGTAAAAGAACTATTTCCTGATTGACACTAGGACAATTATATCATGGGCTTAACTAAGCCTATTGAACAATTATTAATTAAGTTATCAAGGTACATTTATGTATCTAAAAGATATTATACAAGGGGTATTATTATGGAGAAAAAACTGAAGGTAGGAGTACTTGGTGCAACGGGGATGGTAGGACAGCGTTTTGTCAGCCTTCTTGAGGATCATCCCTGGTTTGAGGTGGCGGCTGTGGCTGCCAGCCCCAACTCTGCGGGAAAGACTTATGAGGAGGCTGTCTCGGGAAGATGGAAGATGGATACTCCCATCCCGGAGGCGGTGAAGGATATGAGGGTGCACAGCGTTCTGGAAGTCGAAAATGTGTGCCGGGATGTTGACTTTGTCTTCAGCGCTGTGGATATGTCGAAGGATGAGATCCGCAGCATAGAGGAGCGCTACGCAAAGTGCGAGACGCCGGTTGTCTCCAACAACAGCGCCCATCGCTGGACAGCTGACGTACCCATGGTGATACCGGAGATTAATCCGGAGCACATCGCGATAATCGAGTCACAGAAGAAGAGACTCGGCACTAAGAGGGGATTTATCGCCGTCAAGCCTAACTGTTCCATACAGAGCTATACGCCTGTACTCACGGCGTGGAAGGAATTTGTCCCGACGCAGGCTGTTGTCACGACATATCAGGCTATCTCCGGGGCGGGCAAGACATTTAAGGACTGGCCTGAGATGAAGGGAAATGTGATCCCCTTTATCAGCGGCGAGGAGGAGAAGTCAGAGATCGAGCCTCTCAAGATATGGGGCCATATTGAGAATGACAGGATAGTCCGCGCGCAGTCGCCGGTGATCAGCTCACAGTGCATACGTGTGCCCGTGCTCTACGGCCATACCGCGGCAGTATTTGTCAATTTTGCCGGTGACAGGAAGCCGGACAGGGATCTGCTCATCGAGAAAATGGAAGCCTTCAGCGGCCTTCCCCAGGAGCTTAAGCTGCCCAGCGCTCCGAAGCAGTTCATACGCTATATGCGTGAGGACAACCGTCCGCAGGTACTTGCCGACGTCGATTATGAGCACGGCATGGGCATCTCCATCGGCAGGCTCAGGGAAGACAGCATATTCGATTACAAATTTGTAGGCCTTTCGCACAACACGATCAGAGGAGCGGCAGGCGGGGCAGTGCTCTGCGCGGAGCTCCTGACGGCACGCGGTTATATAGACTGAGAATTTTAATAAAAAAGCAATCATAAAAACCAATAGTACACTGTGATTTGTGGTATCATTATATACATATGTAGATAATGGTCACAGGGGAGTTTTATCGTTATGAAAACAGGTCTGAAACTATTTTTGATATTTTTCATTGCCGTACTGGCGACGCTGGCGGCTGTCGCCGGGGTATGGTATTATACCACGGGAACTCTGGGATTTCCTGCTTTCGGGGAGGGCTCGCGATTTTATGACGGGACTACGCTCAACGGCATAGACCTGTCCGGAAAGGATGTTTCCCAGGCCAGGGAGATCCTGGACAGCGCGGCTTCAGACTATAAGCTCAAGGTGAAGTTCAAGGATGCGAGCGTGGATATAAAAGCCTCGGATATCAATATGAAGGTAAACAGCTCTTTTGACCTGCAGTCTGTCAAGGACAGCCAGAACAAGACCAGCATGAAGAACACCACCGCCGCGCAGCTTGCCTTTAAGGAAGAAGGCCTTTTTCAGTACGACAAGGATGCCCTGAAGAAAAAGCTGACCGGGATAGTCTCTATGGATACCTCAGAGATGAGGGCGCCGGTAAATGCCGTACTTGCCTATGACAAGGACGCCGAAAGGTTTGTATTGCAGGACGGTGACGCCGGGACGACGCTGGTGCCGGATGAAGTGATCAAGGCAGCTGAGGCCGCGATCCAGAGCGGCAGCAGCGAGCTGGATGTCGAGAAGGCCGGACTCTACAAAGAGGCAGCCGTAAGCTCAGGTTCAGAGAACGCGGAAAAGCTTCTGAGCGAGGCAAACGCGTATCTGAATGTAAAGATCGTCTATTCTTTCAGGGATGATAAGACGGAGACCATCGACAGGGACGTGATAATCCCGCTGGTCTATATAGATGAAAACGGGGCAGTGCAGATAGACACTGACCAGGTGCAGGAGCTCGTGAACGGCTATGTCAAGAGCCACAATCCTGATAAGGATAAGATCAGCTTCAAGACAACAGCCGGCAAGACCATAGAGCTCAGCTCCTCGGCGGGCGGCGACTCTATTGACGCCAACAAGCTGTTTGAGGACATTAAAGCCTGCCTTGCAGACAAGAGTTCCGGGAACCGGGACGTTCCCTACACGACAGCCTCGGGCAATACCGGTGACAATCTCGGCGGCAATTATGTCGAGGTCGACCTTGACAATCAGAAGCTTTATCTCTACAAGGGAGGTAAAGAGATCCTGAGCTCGAGTATAGTTTCCGGCGATGTAAGCAAGTCTCATATGACACCGACAGGTGTATTCAAGATATTCAGCATGGTACGCAACACGACCCTCAAAGGGCCCGGCTACGCTTCCAAGGTATCATACTGGATGCCTTTCACCGGGGGCGTCGGGCTTCACGATGCCACCTGGAGAAGCTCTTTCGGCGGCAGCATATACAACTATAATGGTTCACACGGATGTGTGAACATGCCGTTCGAAAAGGCTAAAGAGCTTTACAGCAATGTCAGCATCGGTTATTATGTTGTTGTGTACGGCGGCTATACCTATGTGGAGGGCCAGACGAAGGAATCCGCGAATTATACGAGCTCAGACGACAGCAGCAAGGACAGCGGCGAGACTGAGAAGAAGGAGACCAAGAAAGAGACCCAGAAGGCAACCAAGGCCACGAAGGCTACAGAAGCCACGAAAGCCACCAAGGCAACCGAGGCGACAAAAGCGACCAAGGCAACCGAAGCGACGAAGGCGACTGCGGCAACCAAGGCAACCGAGGCTACCAAGGCTACGGAAGCTACCAAGGCAACCGAGGCTACCAAGGCTACGGAAGCTACCAAGGCAACTGAGGCAACTAAAGCGACCGAGGCCAAAAAGGCAGCAGAGGGCACAGAATAACAGAACCGCATAACAAATCTGACAATGAATAACAGGAGTAATATTGATGGATGAGAACAGAAAAACATTGCCATATCTGATAGACAGAAATCTGATGAGCGCGACCGTTGTAAAGATCGACTGGGAGAGGATATTTCTCTATATCTCTGTGAAGATCGATTACGCGGAGGGAGCAGACCGTGAGTCGCCGCTGGGCTTTTACTTCGTGGATGAAGAATATGTATGCGGCTTTAAGGGGAAGATAGTCTCATCAGAGGACGATGTTTACAGACTCGAGATCAATATCACCAACAATGGCTGCCAGAGCGCCATACTGTACGGAGAATATGCTCTGATCGTCGTCCAGAACGGTTCCCAGATGGCGAAGGCCAGACTGTCATACAAGATCGCCGATGATCTGGATCCGGTTTCCAGAGGATTTCTGTACAACAACAAGAATAAGGTCTATTCTGTCTCGTTCGTGATCAACGGTGACGACGACAGACTTCCCTTTTATATGTACGTGCTGCCGGCCAAGAAGGTCGGGGCAGGGCTGGCGCCGGATGCCGTCAAGAAGAAAAGTGATTTCACGATGAACCCGAAGACGATCGCGGTCAGATGGGTCAATAAGAACAGCAGGCCTTATATCAACAAGATATATGAGTCCGAGAGAAGAAAGAAGAGCGGCAGGAAGAATATCCTGCTCTTTACTGAGCAGAGCGATAAGCTCGGCAACAATATCACGGCCGTCAGGGACAGGCTGATCGAGCGGGGACTCGACAAGGAATTCGATATCTGCGAGTATGCCTGCTCGATAAAGGATCATCCCTCGCGCACCAACCGTCAGTGGCTTGAATTTGTCAGGAAGCTGGCAAACGCGGATATCGTCATTATGGATGATCATGCCCCCACGCTTGACTGGCTGATGCTGGACAGATCCACGAGGATAATCCAGCTCTGGCACGCAGGCGCCGGCTTTAAGTCGTCAGGATACAGCCGCTGGGGACACATCGGCTGCCCTGCGCCCTGGTCATGCCACAGGCAGTACACCTACGGCATCGCCGGCTCCAGGAAGATCGCCCATTTCTTCTCAGAAGTCTGGGGCATGAATACTTCGCGTGTGCTTCCCACCGGTATGCCGCGTCTGGACAAGTATCTGGACGAGGACAACAGGCGTGAGAAGACGGAGGAGCTCTTAAAGAAATACCCCGCCGCCAGAGACAAGAATGTCATCCTGTTCGCGCCCACCTACCGCGGCACCGACAGGGGCGACGCGTTTTATCCCTATGAGATGATAGATTTCGACAGATTCAGCGAGGTCTGCGGGGATGAATACATAGTTTTCTTCAAGATGCATCCCTGGGTATCAAAGAAGGTGCCCATACCCGCGAAATACAAGGACAAGTTTTTTGATCTGGGGAAATATCCCAACATAAATGCTCTGTATTATATTACGGACCTGCTGATCACGGACTATTCCTCGAGCATATTTGAGTATTCTCTCATGAGAAAGCCCATGCTGTTCTTTGCCTTCGACGAGGTGCAGTATTCGCTGTCGCGAGGATTTCACAGGCCATACAGGGAATCAGCCCCGGGAAAGGTCTGCTCAGACTTCGGCAGCCTGATGACCGCCATCGAGCAGAAGGATTTTGAATATGAAAAGGTAGAGAGCTATGTCGAGAATTCATTTGACCATATCGACACTCATTCGTCGGACCGTGTCATCGACTGGCTGATACTCGGGAACATCCCGGAGGATCTGCAGGCGGAGATAGACAGGGAAGACGCGATAGGCGAGGAGATAAGAACATTTGATTTCACGCCGCCTGCTGTCAGAAAGGAGCAAGGCTGATGAATATAGCCATAGTTTTTGCCGGAGGCAGCGGTATACGCATGGGAGCCGGCATTCCCAAACAGTTCCTTGAGATAAACGGACGTCCGATAATAGTCCACACGCTCCAGCTTTTCCAGTATCACAACGAGATAGACAAGATCTATCTGGCCGTGCTTGAAGATTATATCGATTATATGAAGGAGCTCGTCGACCAGTATTTTCTGACGAAGGTCGTCTGCATCATGCCGGGCGGGGACAGTGCCCAGGAGACTATCTACCGCGAGCTCAAGAGAGCGGCTGAGGAGAACCCCGGCGATTCTGTCGTCCTTATCCATGACGGCGTGCGCCCGTATGTATCCTACGACGTGATATCGAGAAATATCAACGGCGTTAAGGAATTCGGCAATGCTGTCACGGCGACATCATGCTATGAGACCATAATCATCAGCAAAAACGGTGAGAGTGTCGATTCTGTTCCCTACAGAAAGGAAACCTTTACCGCCCAGGCGCCGCAGAGCTTTTACCTGAAGGACATTATTGCCGCCCATGAGCAGGTGCGCGCTCTTCCTGACGGCTATAAGAATATGGTCGACGCCTGTACTATCATGACTTCACAGGGCAAGCCGATACATCTTGTCGAGGGAAACAGGGGCAACATAAAGGTAACCACACCGGAGGATGTCTATATTTTCAGGGCTCTTATGCAGTACAGGGAAAATGAACAGGCATTCGGCCTCGGCGGTCTTTCCAATGAGATCAACTCGAGGATGAAGCAGGCCAGGAGAAGGAATAATAACAATGAATGACAGCATTAGGCCTGAGGGGCTGGGCGATCCGGTGCTTCAGGAGGATCTTGACGAATTGGCGCGCGGCGGCTTTCCCTTCGGGAGGCTCAGCGGCAGCACAGTGCTTGTGACCGGCGCTACCGGGCTTATCGGCTCGCAGATCGTGAAGGCCCTGGCCTGCGCTGACAGGGTGCGCGGCGCCGGCATCAGGATCATCGCCATGTACAGGAATGAAAAAAAGGCTGACAGGGTATTCGGCGAGATCGCCGGCCGGCCCTGCTTTGATTCCATGGTCTGTGATATCACAGACCGTCTTTCATATCCGGGAGAAATAGATTATATTATTCACTGCGCGAGCGCGACCAGCTCGAAGTATTTTGTGGATCACCCTGCCGAGACTATAGAGACGGCACTGGCAGGGACAAGAAATATTCTGGAATTTGCCAGGGAGAAAAATGTCAGGGGAGTGGTGTACCTCTCGTCTCTTGAGGTGTACGGTGTGCCCGGTCAGAGAATGGTGAGCGAGCAGGACTACGGTTATCTTGATCCTCTGAAGGTCCGCAGCAGCTACTCGGAGGGCAAGAGGATGGCAGAGTGTATCTGCGCCTCATACGCGGCCGAGTACGGCCTGCCTGTAAAGATAGCCAGGCTTTCGCAGAGCTTCGGGGCCGGCGTGGAATACAATGACGGACGCGTTTTCGCCGAATTTGCCCGCTGTGCCATCGAGCGGAAGGACATCGTGCTGCACACCTCGGGCGGGACAGTGAGAAGCTATCTCTACACCAGGGACGCTGTCTCGGCCATCCTGCACATACTGCTGGACGGCGAGTCGGGACAGGCTTACAACGCCTCGAACACTGAGTCTGCCGTGTCCATACGTGATATGGCTCAGCTGGTGTGCGATATTTTCCCGGAGGCAGGGATAAAGGTCAGATTTGACTGTCCGGAGGACGTGAGCTCATTCGGCTACAACCCGGAGATGGTGATCATCCTCGACACAGAGAAGCTGAGGGCCCTGGGTTGGAAAGCTGAAGTCGGCCTGGAAGAGATGTTCAGGAGGCTCGTGCGCTCCATGCGAGCGTCGTCAGGTCAGGCGGACAGCAGTAAAACCGGCGGAATTGCTTGACTTTTTCACTGCAGAAGTATATGATAGCAATATAGAATGTCGTGGATGTTGTTTTTCTGATGCAAAGCTTTCAGCCTGGCAGAAGCAGACAGCATTCATTATCAACAGGACAATTGAACATAACAATAGCAACTTTAACGGCAAGGTGTTCCGAGCGGAAATCGTTGTATGTGAATGAGAAGGATATCGGGGATACGGATATGCATCCTGTCCCGCGCATAAGATATGATATCATCCTCCGCCATGCAATAGCCGGAAGCTTTGCACAGCGGAGGTTTTTTAATGCTCAGCATAGCAATATACGGTAAGGGCGGTATCGGGAAGTCGACTATAACAGGGAATCTGGCAGCTGCGTTCGCGAAGCTTGGGAAAAAGGTCATACAGATTGGCTGCGACCCCAAGGCGGATTCAACTTTCAATCTTCTCGGCGGACAGCCCCCGATGCCGGTGATGAATTTTATGAGGGAATACGACAGGGAGCCGGAGACAATGGAGGAGATCTCCAAGACTGGCTACGGCGGTGTCGTCTGTATAGAGACCGGAGGCCCCACACCGGGGCTCGGCTGTGCCGGCAGGGGCATAATCGCCACCTTCAGCCTGCTGGAGGATCTGCAGGTATTTGATGAAGTCAAGCCGGACGTAGTGCTCTACGATGTCCTCGGCGATGTCGTCTGCGGCGGGTTCGCGGCGCCGATACGCGAGGGCTACGCGGACAAGGTGCTCATAGTGACATCCGGCGAAAAGATGGCGCTCTACGCCGCCAACAACATCTATATGGCGGTCAAGAATTTTGAGGACAGGAGCTATGCCTCCGTCTACGGCATCGTGCTGAACCACAGAAATGTGGACAATGAATATGAGAAGGTAAAGACCTTTGCCGATGAGAGAGGACTGAAGATCGTCGGTGACATCCCCCGCAGCCAGGATATAAATGACTGCGAGGATAACGGGATGACTGTTATCGAGGGGAGACCTGACTGCGAAGTGAGCAAGTGCTTCCTGAAGCTGGCTCAGAAACTGTTGGAGGAGCAGAATGCGTGATAATGAGATCAAGAAAGCGTATTATATTTCAGCAGCTGATCTGTCCGCTGCCGGCAAGGGCAATGTCCCGGATGAGCTGATATCGAACAGGCATCTGATCTACAGCTCGCCGGCTACGCTGGCTTACAATTCACCCGGCGCCCAGGGCTTCGGCGTGAAGCGGGCCGGACTGGCGATCCCGGGGTCAGTGATGCTCCTGGTCTCGCCGGGTTGCTGCGGCAGAAATACAACCATACTCAGCGAGCTGGGCGGCTACAGCGACAAGTTTTTCTATCTGCTGATGGACAGCACCGATATCGTCACCGGCAGACATCTCAAGCGGATACCGGAAGCCGTGCAGGCAGTCTATGACGGCCTCGCCGAGAAGCCCAGCGTCGTGATGATCTGCATCACCTGCGTGGACGCGCTGCTGGGAACGGATATGGAAAGAGTGTGCCGGAGCGCTTCCGAGAAGGTCGGGATCCCGGTGCTCCCCTGCTATATGTACGCGCTGACAAGGGAAGGGCGCAAGCCGCCCATGGTGCATGTGAGAGAATCTGTTTACTCACTGCTTAGACCGTCGAAGCGTGTCAGCACGACGGTGAATATACTGGGGAATTTCGCCCCGCTGACCGATGACTGCGAGCTCTATGATATACTGCGCGGTCTGGGGATAAAGCGGATAAATGAGATCTCAAGGGCTAAGAGCTTTGATGAGTATCTTGAAATGTCACAGGCAAATTTCAATCTCGTCCTTAATTCCGAGGCGCTTTCAGCGGCAGAGGATCTGAAGGAGAGACTGGGGATACCGTACATCGAGCTGAAAAGGCTGTACAGGCTGGATAAGATCGGCAGACAGTATCAGCTCTTTGCCTCAGCGCTGGGCGGCAGGGCCGACACCGAAGAGTTCAGGCGAAGCGCCGGGGAGACCGCGAAGGCCTTCAGGGAAAAATACGGCGAGCTGAGATTTGCCGTAGGCGAGGGCTGCAACGCCAACGCCTTTGAGCTTTCACTTGCCCTGCTGGACTACGGATTCAGGGTAGAAGAGATATTTGCCAGCATAACGGATGATGATTTCATCTATCTTGACCAGATCGCTGAAAAGAGTCCGGGGACCCGGATATATTCGAACCTTGAACCGACGATGATCTACTATGACACGGACAGGGTGCCGGTGGATATCAGCATAGGAAAAGATGCCGCGTATTATCACCCGGAGGCAGCCCGCGAGGAGTGGAGCGATGATATTCAGCCCTTCGGCTACACGGGAGTCAGGCATTTCTTTGAGGCCTGCGCCGCGGCCCTGGAAAGAAAGGATTCCGCTGAGGTCACGCTCAGCGGTCAGCACAGGGACAGGACCGGCGCTGACGACAGCGCGGCTCCCCGCACAGAGCCCTCTGATATCAGAGGACTGAGACTGAAGATCGCACCCTTCGCGCCTGACCAGTCAGGGGCGGCGGCAGTGTTCTGCGAGCTCGGCGGGCTTACAGTCGTAGTCGACGCGGGCGGCTGTGCCGGAAATATCTGCGGTTTTGACGAGCCGAGATGGTTTTCCTCACGCAGCGCGATATTCAGCGCCGGCCTGCGCGACATGGATGCGATACTGGGGCGCGATGACAGGCTGGTAGAGAAGATAAATGACGTCAATGACAAGATAGACGGCGCGTTCACGGCCCTGATCGGGACACCTGTCCCGGCGGTCATCGCCACAGACTACAACGCGTTGAAGAGGATGATAGAGAAGAAGACCGGCAAACCGGTGATCTGCGTCGGGAGCGACGGCACCAGGAATTATGACGCGGGAGCCGCGGAAGCTTTCCTGGCTCTTTTCCGTGAATACTGTGAGAACAGCGCCGGGACGGGCTCCGGGGAAGGGCTTTCCCAGACAGTCGGCATCCTGGGGGCGACCCCTATGGACCTGGGAGATATCAGGACCGACAGCTGGCTGGGCGAGTATCTGAAGCGCCGCGGCTTCCGGAAGGCGTTTGTCTACACAATGGGCAGCGGGATCGATGATATACGCCGCGCGGGAACAGTGTCTGAGAACATAGTGATCGCGCCTGACGCTCTGCCGGCCGCAAGGTATCTCCAGGATAAGTTCGGGACGCCGTACGAGGAGGATTTCCCTCTGGAGACGATCCCCGGGCTTGAAGATATCCTGAAGGCCTGCGAAGATACTTCTGTCGGCAGCGTACTGATAGTCCACGAACAGATGCTCTGCAACGCGCTCAGGAAAAGGATCCTGGAGCGCAGGGGAGCCGCGAAGCCCGTCCGCGTGACCGCGGCATCGTGGTTCGAGATGGATAAGGAATTCCTCCTTGACGGCGATATCAGCATACGCAGCGAGGGCGAGTGGATGAAGCTTGCCGCTCAGGGCGGATATGACATGATCATCGGAGACGGCCTTTTCAGGAGGGCTGTCCCGGATTATCAGGGCAGATATATAGATCTTCCGCATTTTGCGGTTTCAGGAAAGTTCTGAGGGATCTGATGATGGAAAATGAGAAGACAGTCTGTCTCAGGGTCTACGGCATAGTCCAGGGAGTCGGCTTCAGGCCGACTGTGAGCAGACATGCGCTAGATACAGGCGTGCGGGGGATCGTCAGCAACACCGGCCCGTATGTCGAGATAATCGCCCAGGGCGAAAGCTCCCAGGTAGAGAGCTTCGTCGACGCCGTGATAAATGATCCTCCGGTGCGGGCGGTCATACTCAAGACTGACAGGGAAGAGATAGACAGCTCGGATGAGAGATACAGGAAATACGATGAGTTCAGTATCGTCGAGAGCGAGAAGAAGACAGGAGAGATATTCGTATCGCCGGATATCGCCACCTGCGACAAATGCAGGGAGGAACTGTTCGACCCGCACAACAGGAGGTATCTCCACCCGTTTATCAACTGCACCTGCTGCGGTCCGAGGCTGACCATACTTGACGGTATGCCATACGACCGCGTGAGGACGAGCATGGCGGATTTCCCCATGTGTGATACCTGTCATGAAGAATACACGGATCCGGCGTCCAGGCGCTATGACGCCCAGCCGGTATGCTGCAATGACTGCGGCCCGGAGGTCTATCTGATCGGCAGGCCTGAGCGCGGCGCAGAGGCGATAAAAAAGATCAGGCATATGATAGCTGACGGGAAGATAGTGGCGATCAAGGGCATCGGCGGTTTCCACCTGTGCTGCGACGCCACCAATGAGAAGGCGGCCGCCAGGCTGCGCGAGAGGAAAAACCGCCCTGTCAAGCCATTTGCGATAATGATGAGAGACATGGATGCCGTGAGGCGCGAATGTCTGGTGACTGAGGAGCAGGAGGAGATGCTGACAGGGCATCAGAAGCCGATAGTGCTTCTCGAGAGGAAAACATCCGGCGACGGTTCACAGAAGCTCTGCCAGAGCACTGCTCCCGGGAATCCCAAGATAGGCGTCATGCTTCCCTACGCGCCGGTGCAGATGCTGATATTTGACTACCCGGGCGACGACGCGAAGGTGCCGGACTGCCTGATAATGACGAGCGGAAATACTTCCGGAGCGCCGATATGCCGCGACGATGAGGACGCGGTGAAGGAGCTTGGCTTCCTCTGCGACGCAGTGCTGTCACACAACAGGCTGATCCGCATCAGGGCTGACGACTCGGTAATGGATTATTACCGCGGAAAACCGTACATGATACGCCGCTCGCGCGGATTCGCGCCGCTGCCGTTCATGGTATCCTCGCAGGGTTTTGATGGCAGCGTGCTGGCGATAGGAGGAGAGCTGAAGAATACCTTCTGCGTCTCCAAGAACGATCTTTTCTACGCGTCGCCGTACATCGGCGATATGGAGGATGTGAGGACAGTCAGGGCGCTCAGGGAATCCGTGGTGAGGATGGAAGAGCTGCTTGAAGCCAGGCCGGAGATCATCGTCTGCGACATGCATCCGGCTTACCACTCAAGCGAGAGCGCAGAGGAGATATCGCGCGAGACCGGAGTGCCGCTGCTGAAGATACAGCACCATTACGCGCATGTGCTTTCCTGCATGGCTGAAAATGACTACGCAGGCGAGGTCATCGGGGTCTCTTTTGACGGCACCGGTTACGGCGAAGACGGCACGATCTGGGGCGGCGAGATAATGACAGCTGACTATGACGGCTATCTGAGGAAGGCTTCGATAGAACCATTCCTGCAGGCCGGCGGCGATATGGCTGCCCGTGAGGGCTGGCGTATCGCGGTCTCACTGATAAATGACTGTTTCGGGGCTGACACCGCCAGCTGCGGCTATGCTTCACTGCCGGCTATGATCGGGGCTCTGGGTCTTAGCGATGAGAAGAACGCCGCGGTACAGCTGAAAATGATGGAGCTGGGAGTAAACACAGTTACTTCCACAAGCGCCGGACGCCTGTTTGACGCAGTGAGCGCGCTGCTGGGCATCTGCAGGGCTTCGACCTTCGAGGGAGACGCCTCCACGAAGCTGGAGTTCGCGGCGGAGGCCTTTGAGAAGGCCCATCCGGACGAGGCGGCGGCTGTCCTTCGGACTCTGACAGAGGCCGGAGAGACCGGGACTCATCAGGAGCCGGCCAGCGTACTGCTCCCCGGCACCGGGGACACGGAGTTTGACACAGGCATGCTTGAGCCGGCTGAGGCGGAGGGAATGCTCCGCTGCCGGACAAAGGAACTTTTCGGATATCTTGTCCGCAGCCATATGAAAGGGGCGGACAGCGGGAGACTCAGCTACATTTTCCATGCGGCGCTGGCGGCGATGGCCGTGAGGACCTGCGTGAGGATCAGCAGCGAGACAGGGATCCGTACCGCAGCGCTGAGCGGCGGTGTATACCAGAACGGCCTGTTTCTCAGGCTTTCGGCGGATCAGCTGGAAAGAGAGGGCTTCAAAGTGCTGACGCACTCGCTCCTGCCTCCCAATGACGGGGGCATCTGCCTTGGCCAGGCAGTGTACGGAGCCAGGTATCTGAAGAAAAAGAGGCAGCAGGAGGCTGACCGCGTATAGGCAGGCGGGCGATACAGCCCGCCAGTGGAACAGCGGTCAGGTTTTGACAATATAAACGATCAACAATATAAGCACAGGAGGAAATTAAAATGTGTGTAGGATTACCGGCAAGAGTTATGAAGATCAACGACGGACATGCCGTTATAGATGCATCAGGAGCTCAGAAAGAGATCTCCACGGAGCTTTTAAGCGACCTTGAGCCCGGCGACTATGTTATGGTCCACGCGGGCATAGCGATAGCGAAGATCGGCAGTGATGATATGACAGAGGCAGATGAGGTACTCGGCACTCTTATGTAAGTGCCAGGCGGTGAAATATGAGTGATGTAAAAGAAAAAGCGATTGAGATCATTAAAAATTACGACGGGCCTCACATCAGGATGATGGAGGTCTGCGGGACGCATACCCACGAGATATTCCGGCTCGGCGTCAGGAAGATACTTCCGCCCCAGGTCGAGCTTATCTCGGGCCCGGGCTGCCCGGTCTGCGTTACCGGCCCCGGATTCATCGATGAGGCTGTCTGGCTTGCTCTCAACAAGGGAGTTACGATCTGCACCTTCGGCGATCTGGTGAGGGTCCCGGGAACAGAAGACAGCCTGGCGACGGCAAGGGGCAAGGGCGCCAGGGTAAAGGTAGTCTACTCGCCCACCGACGCGGCTGATTACGCGGCAGAGCATCCCGAGGAGGAGATAGTATTTCTCTCGGTAGGCTTCGAGACAACGACACCCTCGTCGTGCCTGGCAGTGAAAAGCGCCATCGACAGGGGACTGAAGAATTTTTCCCTGCTGGTATCCAACAAGACGATGCCAGGCGCGTACAATATGCTCAACGGCAGCGCTGATGTTTTCCTGTATCCGGGACACGTGAACGCGATAGCCGGCAACGCGCTGTGCAAGAAGCTGGCGGAGAACGGGGTCAGCGGCGTGGTTACAGGTTTTACCGCGGCGGAGATCCTGTCGGCGATAGCCATAGCACTCACAAAATTCAAAGAGGGTAAGGCATTTTTCGTAAATGCTTACCCGCGTGTGGTGAAGGATGAGGGCAATGTGCAGGCGCAGGAGATCACGGACAAGTTCATGGAAGCCTGCGATACAGAGTGGAGAGGCCTGGGGATCATCCCCCTGTCAGGGCTGAAGCTGCGCGATGAATACGCGGATTACGACGCCCGCAGGAAGTTCGGCATACCGGTGATGAAGGGCAGGACCAATCCCGCCTGCCGCTGCGGCGACGTGCTCCAGGGCAGGTGCAGGCCGGTCGACTGTCCCCTGTTCGGGAAGGCCTGCACTCCGATACATCCCGTCGGCGCCTGCATGGTATCCGGCGAGGGAGCCTGCTCAGCATACTATCAATATAATATTTAAATACATTGAGGAGATATAAAATGAATGACAGAATCACGCTTGCCCATGGCGCAGGCGGCACTCAGACAGCAGAGTTAATAGACAGGGTATTCAAGGCACATTTCTCAAATCCCCAGTTCACGGCCGATGACGCGGCAGTGCTGGAGACAGAGGCCGGGAAGCTGGCATTTTCGACAGACGGATTCATAGTATCGCCCGCGTTTTTCCCGGGCGGCAACATCGGCAAGCTCAGCATCTGCGGCACAGTGAACGATCTGTCCTGCATGGGCGCCAGGCCGCTCTACCTCTCCTGCGCGTTTGTCATCGAGGAAGGCTTCGAGATGGCTAAGCTCGAGGAGATCGCGGCGGCCATGGAGAAGACCGCGGCGCAGGCCGGCGTAAGGATAGTAGCCGGCGATACCAAGGTAGCCGGCAAGGGGCAGGTGGACGGCCTGTTCATAACGACCACCGGCATCGGCAGGATACGTGAGGGCGTTTCGACATCGGGCGCGTACGCGAAGCCCGGCGACAAGGTCATAGTCAGCGGCGATATCGGCCGCCACGGCTGCACGATCCTGCTCGCCAGAAATGAATTCGGCATTGAGGCAGACGTCACCAGCGACTGCGCTCCACTGTGGGCAAATGTCGAAGCCATGATGGATACCACGAATGACATACATGTTATCCGCGATGCGACAAGAGGCGGCGTGGGCACTGTTCTCTATGAGATCGCGGAGCAGAGCAAGGTCGGCATCAGGCTGAACACCGGCTCCATACCTGTACAGGACGGAGTAAGAGGCGTCTGCGGCATGCTCGGGCTTGAGCCCCTCTATCTTGCCTGCGAGGGACGTCTGGTGATATTTGCCCCCGCTGACAAGGCTGATGCCATCGTAGCGGCGCTGCGCGCCTGCCCTAATTCGGAGAACGCTGCTGTGATCGGCGAGGTCACCGACGAGATGCCGGGACATGTCATCCTGCGCACTGAGATAGGAGCAGAAACGATGCTTTCAAGGCCGACAGGAGAACTGCTGCCGAGAATTTGCTAGACAGAGGTATACGATGAAACAGATAGCAGTGTACGGAAAAGGCGGGATAGGGAAATCGACAACGGTTTCCAACATTTCTGCCATTCTTTCGATGAAGGGCCTGAAGGTGATGCAGATCGGCTGTGACCCTAAGGCTGATTCCACCTCGCTCCTCCTGGACGGCGCCCGCATCCCTACGGTCCTCGACCTTGTGCGGGAGCGCAGAAATGATTTTGAACTCTCTGACATGGTCTACGAGGGCTATGCCGGAGTGCTCTGCGTGGAGGCGGGCGGTCCGACCCCCGGCCTGGGCTGCGCTGGGCGCGGCATCATCGCCGCCCTGGACAAGCTCAAGGAAAAGGGGGCCATGGAAGTCTACAAGCCTGACCTCATCATATATGACGTTCTCGGAGACGTAGTCTGCGGAGGATTTTCCATGCCGATGAGAGGCGGCTACGCCGATCAGGTATTTATCGTCACTTCAGGCGAAAATATGGCTGTCCACGCCGCCGCTAACATCGCCCTGGCGGTAGAGAATTTCCAGAAGCGCGGATACGCGAAGCTGGGCGGTCTCATCCTCAACAGGAGAAATGTCCGGATGGAGGAAGAGAAGGTCGCTGAGCTGGCTGAGGATATACATACCCGGATAGTCGGGACACTTGACCGCAGCGATACTGTCACTGACGCAGAGCTGCTCGGCAAAACGGCCGTCGAGGCTTATCCCGACAGTGAGATCGCGCAGCAGTACAGGACTCTTGCCGGTACTGTCGCGCAGATGTGCGGACTGGAGTCCGCCTGATCTTCAGGCCGGCTTCAGAGAACGGAGTAAATTATGCTTAAGATGATACATGGCGCGCAGGACAGGGATCTCAGGGCCGCGCATACGACAGCGGGCGAAGCCGGCTGGCCTGTGCCCTTCCCCTCAGTCCTGGAATACAACAGCCCGGCGCACGGCCCCTGGAATATCGTGCACATGGGCATGCTTATCCCGGGCGCGCATCAGATATATGTGTGCGCGGACAACTGCAACCGGGGCGTTATCCTGACAGCGGCCGAGATGGGCGCGCAGGACAGGTTCTCAAATATCGCGGTCTCCGAGGATGACCTGATAAACGGCCATATGGAGGAGCTGATCATCGACGGTGTCGGCGAAGTGCTGGCCAGCCTGGAGAAAAAACCTTCTGTGGTGCTGCTCTTTACCGTGTGTCTGCACCATTTTCTGGGGACAGATCTCAACTATATCTATTCAGAGCTGAGGAGCCGCCACCCGGACCAGATATTTATCGACAGCTATATGGACTGTATACTTCAGAAGGACGGCCTGACGCCTGACCAGAAGCTGCGCATAGGCATGTATAAATGTCTGGAGAAGAGGCCGCTCAGGCCGGACCAGATAAATATCATCGGCAATGACCTGCCGATGAATGACGGCAGCGAGCTGCTGCAGATGGCCGCGGATGCCGGCATAAGCGTGAAGGATATCACGCGCTGCGCGTCATTTGCAGAATACATGACCATGTCGGAAAGCTTCCTGAATATATCTACCTATCCGAACGCCAGACCGGGCTGTGAGGTGCTTTCCCGGAGGCTCGGCCAGACTTCGCTTTACCTTCCGCAGTGCTTCGGCTATGACGAGATCGAAAATGAGCTGAGAAGCTTCGCGGAAGCGATACACGCTAAGACTCTGCCGGATTTTGCCTCGCTGAGGGCGATGGCCGACGAAGCCCTCTTCCATGCGCAGAAGATAGCAGGCAGCACGCCGGTGGCTGTCGACTACACAGCTTTTCCCAGGGTGCTGGGCCTCTCCAGACTTCTGCTTGAGCACGGCTTCAACGTGGTCAGGATATACGCCGATGCCTTTTCAGGAGAGGAAGAGGAGGACTTTAAGTGGCTGGCGGCGAATCATCCGGATACGGAGATCTACGCGACTATCCACCCTGACATGCGCGTGATGCCGCGCGGCTGGGACGGTAAGCTTCTTGCCGTCGGACAGAAGGCGGCGTATTTCACCCAGTCTCCCTATTTCGTCAATCTGGTAGAGGGCGGCGGACTGTACGGCTTCAACGGCATCCGCAGCCTGTGCGGACTGATGGAGGAAGCCATCGCGGCTCCGAAGGAGATCGAGGACAATGTCGTCAGGAAAGGACTCGGATGCCTCAGCTGCATAGATATCTGACGGTCTGGGGCCAATAAATGTGAAGGAGCTTTTATGGATCAGGTACTGGTAAAAATGTCAACATACACGGCGGATGTCTCAGGCGTCTGCTCCGCCCTGTATGAGCTTGGCGGGATGGTCGTCATCCACGACCCCTCAGGCTGCAATTCCACATACAACACACATGACGAGCCGAGATGGTACAGCATGGACAGCCTGGTCTTCATTTCCGGGCTCAAAGAGATCGACGCGATCATGGGAAATGACGACAAGTTCATAAGGGATGTCGAGGAGGCTGCGCAGCAGCTGAAGCCACGCTTCATCGCCCTTGTCAGGACACCCGTACCGATGATGATCGGCACAGATTTCGAGGCGATCGCCGCGATGATCGAGGAAGACACCGGCATCACGACGTTTTATGTGCCCACCAACGGGATGCATTCCTATATAGACGGCGCAGGCGCGGCTTTTGAGAAGCTTGCCCGCCTGATGACGGACGAGATATCAGGGAAACCTGCCCGGGATCCTGCCGACGGGAGCATCTGTGTCAACCTGCTTGGCGTGACGCCGCTCGATTTCTCAGTCGGCAGCATGGTGGCGTCGATGAAGGATTTTGTCGCTGACAGCGGTTTCA
>Ga0183097_10758_pt1 | contig 40470 bp, 37 predicted proteins | sample BioMet8_FD_128883 | JGI IMG/M metagenome (GOLD analysis project Ga0183097, IMG submission 128883) | Microbial communities from bioreactor (seeded with sewage sludge) at Lawrence Berkeley National Lab, California, USA - Biofuel... | ecosystem: Engineered > Bioreactor > Anaerobic > Unclassified ... | reverse complement strand
GATGAGAAATGGGGTAAGAAATACCCGAGTTCCATCGCTTCCTGGCGGAACAACTGGCCGCAGCTATCGACTTTTTTCAAGTATCCTCCGGAGATCCGGAAGATCATTTACACGACCAATGCCATAGAAAATTTCAATCGTCAGCTGAGGAAGGTCACGAAAACGAGAACGATTTTTCCAACGGATGATTCCCTGTTCAAAATCCTTTATCTGGCGATGACTGATATCACAAAGAAGTGGAACGGCAGGCCTCGGGACTGGGGGCAGATACTGGAACAGTTCTGCATCTATTTTCCGGACCGGCTCAGTCTGGATGATCTTGGGTAAAAAAAAACAGGCTTCCGGTTAACAGTCTGGTTATACCATGCAACAATACGTGAGCAGGAATTACGATTTCTACTTTCAATATTTTTCATTGATCCAAGGACCATACACAGAATTTGTTACACTCTCATTGGCGCACTTGTGACCCCCGCTGCGTTACACTTTTTCTTGCTCTTTTTTACAAATTGGCACACTTGTGACCTGCACAAACGGATGCTTTTTCTCTTAAAATCAGGTTTGGGAAGGGGGAGTGATATGGATATGACAGAACGGATATTGCCCTATACCAAACAGCTTGTCATCTTTGCGCTCTATGACGTGATAGAGCAGGAGCACGGCAGGTACCAAAGGGACGGGCAGAGCGATGACATAATCGCCGATCTTTTCGTTTACGGAAACCAAATCGGGTTTACCGTACACATTCGGGAGCGTCCTCCCGGCACGGAATTGACAGTTGACGTAACAAGGCCCTGTGAGGGGCTGTCCGAACAGGGCAGGCATCGGGCGGCGGATTATCTGGCCGACAGAGTGGAGCAGCTTTTGGAAAACGAACTGAAAATAAACGCCCTGCTGAAAGCAAAACAAGGAGGAAAACAACCATGAGAACAACAATGAAAAGGAAAATGAAAAGGATAGGTGCTGTCCTGCTTTGCACATGCCTGGTCGTGGGGCTGCTGCCCGTGACGGCATTTGCCGAAGCCCAGGTTCAGGTGGTGGAAGACGGTGAGGTGGTGGAAGACGGTGAGGTGGCAACAGAAAGCGACAGTGAAGGAGACAAGGGAATTGTTCTTGAAAATACAGAGCAGATAGAGAAGACAGCGTCTACGGATCCGATCACGCTGCCTGTCAGAACCCTTGAAACTGCAGGGGATTATGTGCCGCGCTCGGACTTAACGGCGACCTTCAAGCCGGATGCGGCGATAGAGGCGGGAACATTTGGCGAGTATGACGGCTTGGCGATTGATTATTATTATCCGATGCAAGACACATCGAAATTGGACACAGGTTATGACAAGCTCGCGGGATATATAATTTCAATTCCCATTGCGTCGGATTCGGATTATGAGGGAGACTCCCTGACGGGAGCCATTACCGTACCCCTGCCAAGCGGCTATGACGGCGAAACGGCAAAAATTATTAGGGATGATGATAAACGTGTTTTAGCAATCAGCCACACCGCAAGCACCGTCACTTTTCCGGTGACTCTTGATGTAAGCGGTGGAAGTGCGGGTATGTATGAAGGTTTGATAGAATATAAGAAAGCGGAAACGCCCACCACCACCTATACATTAACTGTCAATCTGGACGGCGGAAACGGCAGCGCGACAGGCGGTACTCATGCCGCAGGCGCTGTGATCAACATTGATGCAGGAGAGAAGACCAATTACAGCTTTAACGGCTGGACTACCTCAAATGGCGGCTCCTTTGCCGAAGCAAGCAGCGCATCCACTACCTTTACCATGCCCGCAGGCGACACGACCATTACGGCAAATTGGAAAGCTGCAGAGCAGGGGACTGCGATCGATCTGCCTGTCAGCACCATTACAGCCAGTGATTCGGATTATGTGCCGCGCCCGGACTTAAAGGCGTCCTTCACGCCTGATGGGGAGATAACGGCGGGAGAATTGCAAGAGTATGACGGCTTGAGGATTGATTATTATAATCCGATGCATCCGGAGGATGGAAGCTCACCAAAATTGGACACAGGTTATACCATGCTCGCGGAATATAATATTACATTTCCTGTTACGGATTATGCGGAAAACACCCTGTCGGGAAACATCACCGTACCCCTGCCAGAAGGTTTTGACGGCAAAACGGCAAAAATTGTCGGAGGCACGACTGCAGGCAGCCACACCGCAGGCACCGTAACTTTTCCGATGGAGCTTGTTGTAGAAAATGGATCTGCGTATATATGGGGTGTTTTGATAGAGTATAAAGCTGCCGGGGGAGGGGGCGGCGGTTCGTCCGGCGGTTCATCCGGAGGCTCCGGAGGAAGCTATACCCCGCAGTGGGGTCAGAGCGGGAACAGCTGGAAATACCGGAAAGCGGACGGGAAGTATGCCCAGAATGAATGGCAGCTGATCAGCTATAACGGGGAAACAAGCTGGTATTATTTTGGATCGGACAGCGGCATGGTTTCCGGCTGGTATCAGGATAACGCCGGGAACTGGTACTACCTGAAAGAAAGTTCGGGCACATCGGGAACGGGGACCGGTTCCGGAGGAGGAAGCTACAAGGGAGCCATGCAGACAGGATGGACCACGGATCAGCAGGACGGACACAAATATTATCTGGATCCGTCAACCGGGAAAATGGTGACCGGGTGGAAGCAGATAGACGGCCTCTGGTACTATTTCAACGAGACGGTTCCGGGACAGAGCGGCTGGAGCTGGAGCGAAACGGAAAATAAACTGGTTTATAAGGGTAACGGAGAACTGCCGCTCGGCGCCTGCATCGAAAGCATGACAACCGATCAAAAGCCGGAATAAAAGGACAAAATGAGTCCGCATCATTCATGAAAGCGATGGATGACTGCAGGGAAAGGACGGGGCGGTATCCGAAGAGTCCGCTCGCTTCGTGCCACGTCCGTTTTGCCCCGCAAACAATTTGTTATTGAGTGCTGTCTGCACTTATGGGTTTTAAGATAAAGAAGGGATGAAATCCTTATATTTTGATTACCCTCCTGCTGTTTGTGTTCAGCGGCAGGCTGTCGCTCCCGGCGGAAAGCCCCCATCAAACAGATGCAGATGTACTTACCGACGATAAGCTGATCTGCCTGTTTTCCGCACAATACCATCTGACGCAGCGGGAAACCGAGGTTTTTGAAAAGCTTATTACCACGGAGGACGTCGTGCAGGAGATCGCAGACAGCCTATACATATCCCGCCGTGTTTTGCAGCGATATATTACAGCCATCTATGAGAAAACCGGAACCAAAACAAGAATCGGTCTTTTCCAAAGCTTTATGGATTTCAAGAAAAAAAAATAACGTTCCAAAGAGCGCCCGACACCCGCGCCCGAAACGGTCAGGGCAGCGCTTTCCGAAGAGGAAGCCATACGCAGCTGCGGGGAGCGTTTCGGTTTTATCCCGTGTGAAGCGGAGGTTTTTGAAAAGCCTGTCATCACCGGAATCGGACTTCACCAAAGCCTCACGGATTTTATGATGAAATAATAGACGGTATGATGTAAAATGCACTGTACGATGCAAAATGTGCTGCCCTTCGCTTTGAAGGGCAGTTTTTTGCGCATTTTTTCAGATTGGCGCGGTAGTATAATAAATTCTGTGTAAACGATATGTCCCCTTGGATTAATGATAAAATAAATATTAATCCAGGAGGATATTTTTATGGCAAGACAGAGAAACATATCACCCGAAAGAAAGGCTTTTATCAAAGGAATGCTGGACCATTACCATCCGGAAACAGCCCGGGACGTTCAGGAAATGCTGAAGGATCTGCTGGGAGAATCCCTGCAGGGTATGTTGGAAGCCGAAATGGACGAAAAACTCGGCTACTCCAAGTATGACTACAAAAACAAGGAAACCGATGACAGCAGAAACGGTTACAGCCCCAAGCAGGTAGTTTCCTCAATGGGGAATATCGATCTGGAGATTCCCCGTGACCGTAAGGGAGAATTCAATCCACAGATCGTGAAAAAGAACCAGACAGACGTCTCCAACATTGAAGATCAGGTTCTGTCCATGTATGCCAAGGGAATGACAACAAGGGATATTTCTCTATGGTGTCGATGCATCGGCAGAAATGATCTCCCATATGACAGACCGGATCCTGCCTTTGGCGAAGGAATGGCAAAACCGACCCCTGGATCGGAAGTATCCGGTTGTTTTTATGGATGCAGTTCATTACAATGTCCGTCAGGATAATGCTATTGTAAAGAAAGCAGTCTATGTTGCCATAGGAATCAAGATGAACGGAAACAAGGAAGTCCTCGGCATGTGGGTCGGAGGGAACGAAAGCGCGAAATACTGGCTTGGCGTCATGAATGAGATCAGGAACCGCGGAGTAGAGGATATCATGATCGTATCCGTAGATGGCCTTACCGGCTTCGTGGAAGCTATAGGTGCTGTTTATCCAAAAGCAGAGATCCAGCGCTGTATCGTACATCAGGTACGTTATTCCACAAAGTTCATCTCTTATAAAGATATCAGACCTTTCATGGTGGATCTGAAACAGGTCTATCAGTCTCCGACAGAAGAACTGGCCCTGGAAAAGCTTGAAGATCTGGATGAGAAATGGGGTAAGAAATACCCGAGTTCCATCGCTTCCTGGCGGAACAACTGGCCGCAGCTATCGACTTTTTTCAAGTATCCTCCGGAGATCCGGAAGATCATTTACACGACCAATGCCATAGGACAGAAGAAAACCGGCACAGCTTCTAACCCCAAACACTGACGGCAATGTTGCAAGGGAGCAAAGCTGCCCTGCCTTTACCCAAAGAGGACATACAGACAGCGGGATTTGCCAGTGCTGGTACTGTATTTACAGTGACTTTCACAGAGATAAACAAAAGGCGTTAGAGGTGGGCGTGTGTTATTTCCCACAAAAACAACAGAGAGGAAAAGAAAAGGTATGAGAAGAAGAATTTTATCTCCGGCACTGTCACCGGCAAGCGTGCCACAGATATTATCAGCGGCGCAACAAATGCAACCTACCAAACCGTTGCAGCAGATGTTGGAAAAATCATCACCTGCGTTGTGACAAGCAATGTTCAGACCGGCTCTATCAGGAGTGCAGCTACATCAGAAGTTGAAAAAGCAGATGCGCCTGCGGCACCAAGCTACACAATTTCATGCAAGTTCTTAGCGGCAGACAATATCTGCAAGCGTAGAGGTGGTTCAAGATGGAAATGCAAAAGGTAAATTACATCGTGCTGATTTCACGGCGCGGCAACCGGTACGGAGGAGACGGCGGAACGCTGGATCTTCTGATCTGGTGCAATAAACCAAACCTTCGCCTTGTAACAGAGGATGAGGCGCGCCGTTTTTGGGAAAATCCGGACGCATCCTATGGCGAAGCATAGGATGCCGATCCGGAACAAAGGATAGCGAGGAAGTGAGAAATGCTATGAAACCTGTCGCCCGGGGCGCTTTGCATGGAAAGAACACGCCGTGAACTTAGAGGGGGACCTTTCGGAACTGCTGCAGCATGAGTATGATCATCTGGACGGAATCCTGGCAACCATGCGGGCCATTGACAACCGGTCGTTTTTTATTAAAAAACAGCCGGAAGCGAGGCATGAACTTCTGTAAAAGAAGGCTGACTGCCATAAGGGACAGAATACAGTTTTCCAAAAGAACTCCGGCAGACGGGATACGCTGAACAGCAGGCGTATCCGTTCAGTTTTTTATAATCCGGAACTTTCCGATCACGGGAAGTTCCTTTTTTGTCCCCTGGGCCGCGCTTATGATCCCGGATATGGAGAGGATGGTAAGCGGAATCCAGACAAGACTCCAAAGGGTACCGATAAATACAAGGCGTCTGGAAATCGCAAACAATACAGCGTTTAATATGATGCCGGTTATTCCGCAGAAAATTTCAGTAAGGAACAGAACAAGTCCCTGATTTGCGTGAAATCTTGCAAATGCGGATTTTGGTGCCGCAAGAATGGAAATAAAGGCCAGAAAACCAAAGTAAGAGAGAATCCCATACAGCTTATTCTGTTCCGCATCGGTCTGAAGAGCGGAACCTTCCGGGACCGCCTGTTTTTGTCCGAAAGAAGTTCCGCAGGACGGGCAGTACCTTGTGTCTGTTCCTATTTCCTTGCCGCAATTTTCACAATAACGCATAAATAAATACCTCCTTGTTTTTTTTTAGGATTTCCATGGGGAAGACGGATTCTTTTGAAAAAGGTTCGGATATAACAGAAGTTTGCTTTGAATTATTTAAGGCAACCTGCCATGATCCCATCTTTGACAGTTACTTTTTTGATTGCAACCGTCTGAGGTGTTCGCTATACTGTTATCATATGATGTGGTCGCCAAAAGGAATATCACGGATTGCTCTGCACTTCGTGCTTCCGCAATCCTGATATAGCTGACATATGGAATATCACGGACTGGTCCGGTTTTGTCCACTGGTTTTTTTGCAATGCGCTGGATTATCCAATCAGTCACGGCGGCAATGCATATATGCGGTTCGTGGTTCTGACCCGACGGCAGGGTTTTTCCTGCGCGGGCAGACCGGATATTTTCAAATCATGCGAAATCGTGCGGCTTCGCCGATTTCTGAAAACTGTGTGAGGAGATTTTAAATCGTAAGGAGGATATGCACCATGGAACAGGGAGGATTCTTACTGAAGCAAAGCATCCGCAAAGCCATGCCCTATTATATTCTGGTCGTGATTTTATCTGCCTGCAAAAGCATTGTTGACGCAATTTTTGCCGGGAACTTTATCGGCAGAGACGGACTCGCCGCAATTCAGGCCGCAGCGCCGGTGATGACACTGCTGGGCATGCTGGGAGTGATGCTGTCGGTTACCTGTGTCAGTTCCGCCTCCATCCTGATCGGCAGGCGGAATCACGGCATGGCAAACCAGATTTTCACCTTTACCGTCCTGTCCGCATTGGTCATCGGAATAGTTATACAGATCTTCAGCGTTTTTTTCTTGCAAGGTATTGCCGATTTTCTTTCCGCGGGGACAAATATCTCCCGGCAGGTATTTGATTATTTGCATGTCATCCTGCTGGGTGCGCCCGTTATGATCATTTCCTCGTTTGTTCTGCCCGTTTTGAACATGGACAATCATCCGAATCTTGCTTCCTATTATGTGTTCTCCAATATTGCGCTGAACTTTCTCTTTAATTTTATCAGCTCGCAATACACCGATCTCGGAATCAGCGGTATTGCCGGGGCCACCGTACTGAGCTACCTGCTTTCCTTCGCGTTTTTGATTCCCTATATCCGATCTTCCCGTCGGATGCTCCGCTTCTGCGCACTTTTAAAGCGCAACCTGAAAGAATATCTCGCTATGGTAAAACCGGGCATATCCAGCACATCAATGCTTCTTTTAGCACTGGTGTGGATTGCTTTTTCCAATACTTATATCGCCCGGAGCGTCGGAGCCTCCGGAATGGCGGTATACTCGATTTTCCGGACCGTCATGATATTTATGGCAACCCTGCTGAACATCGGCTACATTCTGATTCAAAGCTTTGCGGGCGTTCTCTACGGCGAAAAGGATTGGCATGGACTGCGCCTCCTGTGCAAATGCACGCTTTGCATTACCACTGCAATCACCGTGCTGGCATGTGCGCTCATGGTGGCGATTCCGGGACAGCTCTGCTCGGTTTTCGGCGCGGATGAGAGCATCTATGCTTCGTGTGTGACTGCCCTCCGTTTTTTGGCCGCAGCGTTTCCCTTTCTGATGCTGAACCTGTTTTTTGTGTCCTACTACCTGTATATCAAGCAGTACCGTCTCTCCAACGCCGTGGGTGCGCTGCATCATCTGATCGCGCAGGTGCCCTGCATGCTGTTTTTTGTTCCGCGCTTCGGTCTCAACGGCGCATGGATTGCCTATTTCACTGCAGAAGCCATGACGACACTGCTAACGATCATATTCTGCTTCTGTCTGCAAAAGCGCAAAGGAAACGTGAAAACGGACATTTTTCTGCTTCCCATGCAAAACAGCCCGGATTGTCTGAGCCTGTCCTCCCTGCTCGACGATACGCAGCCGGTCAGGATATCCCAGGCGGTTATGACGTTTCTGAAGGAACGGGGCTATGACAGTCATCTGATTTTTCACATCGGTCTGGTCACCGAGGAACTGGTGCTCAACATTCTCCAGCATGGTTACCCTGATGCAAAAACGGGGCATATCGATTCTCTGGTGCGGCTGGAAGGCAACACGATGATTGTAAGAATCCGGGATGACGGCGTGCTCTTTAATCCCACCTTACTCCTGGAGGATGACGGAACGCCGCATCTTGGCATGAAGCTGATCCGGTCCATGTCCCACGAATTTCAGTACGACAGAGTTTTGCAGTGCAACAACTCGATTGCCGCTTTTCAAATTGATGCTCCTTTGTCCAGAAAAGAAGCAGCTTCGTCCCTTTGACATACTCCCGCGGTTAAAACCGTGGGCTTTCCCGCTTCTTATCATTGGAATACCGCACCGCAGCATCTCTTTCTGCCGGTTTATGCCCCAATCAGTTGGTAGATCGTGACAACATTATTGACATAGTCGTCACAGTGGTTATAGTCTCTGGCGATCCGCGCAAGTGCCTCGTCTTCCGGCAAATTCTGATGCGCCGCGCGGCACTGCCCGAGAATGCGAACCGCGGTAATTACGCTTTGTTTTCCGGAAATCATGCACTCCGTTCTGACCTGTGCAACGCCAAGGGTCATACTCGGCTTTTTGTGCAGGCACTTCAGTGCAAGAAAGGCTGCGTATTCGCCCATTCTCAGATACCAGGGTTTCTGGTGATCCTCTGCAATTAGAATCGACATAACAAGCCTGCGCACAAACCGATCTTCGGTTTGTGCGTTAATTGTTTTTTCATATCTTTTTAAAAAATGACGGTACTTTTTTCCGACATATCGGACAGTCCCTTTCTCCGGCAGCGGATGAATCTCCTTGAGCCAAATGGCATACCTCCCCGCCATGGCATATGTACCGCGCAGGAAGGAGGGACGGGATTTTTGTCCGGCAAGTGCAACACCCCGCGCATCGGCGTTAACGCTCCACACCGTAAGCCCTCTCTGCTGTTCCGCCGCTTTTTTTCTGCACAGCGCCGCAGCTTCCGTCCACAGGGGCAAAATCGCCCCTCGCAGGTCCTCCTCCCCGTTTTCAAAGTTCCTATGGGTCACAACGGCTCCATTGTGGGCATTCACCAGAAATCTGTATTTCTGCGTTACAACGCCGCCGCACAGGAGATGTGCCTCTTTGCCGTCTGCATCGGTTACGATAAGATAACGTTTCATTTCAGTCGTCTGCAAGCCTCCCTATTTGCCTTTTTTTCTATGGTATCCTCCAACACAGGAAAACACGGATCGTTTAAATGGACGCCCGCATACTTCGAGGACAGGGCGAGATCGGCCAGTGCGTCGCAAAATTCGCAGTTATTTGCCAGCACCGGCCCGTGAGCGTAGGTACCAAACGCATTGTTAACGCGGGCACCCTCCGTTCCGTCCTGCCCGTTGTTGCCATGCCCGGAAAGGACTCTGCCCAGAGGGGAGGCAGAGGGCGCAAGAAACGTCCGCCCTCTGTGATTTTCGAACCCGACCATTTTCATCGCATGTCCGCCGCACAAACAGGAAAAGCTGTAATTTCCCGTCAGTCTGTTGTTTCCTTCTACGGTATACAGGTCCATGACACCAAGCCCCGGGTACCGCTCTCCCCCAATGGTCTCATAATAGTTTCCCAGAAGCTGATATCCCGCGCAGACCGCCAGCAATACCTGTCCTGATTCGACAATGTCCCGAATCTGTCCGCCGGTTGTGGCTTTGATCCGTTCAAACAAAAAGCCCTGCTCCGGCATTTGTCCGCCGCTGATGACGAAAATGTCGAATTCCTTTTCGTGGATCGCATCCCCCATGCGGATATCGGCCACTTCTGCGGCAATTCCCCGCCATTCCAGCCGCTTTGCAAGACAAACCGCATTGCCCGCATCGCCGTAAAGATTCAGTGCATCCGAATAAAGACGGCCAATTTTCATCTTATACTTCATAGCAGAATTTCTTTCGTGCACGTTTTTCGTGCACGTTTTTCGTGCACGCTTTTCGTGCACGTCTTTTGTGCACGTTTTTCGTGCACGCCTTTTGTGCACGGAGCAGCGCTCTGATTTTGTATGTGTAAGTGTAGTTCCCCAGAAGATAAACATTTCCCGTTTTTTTTGCAAGCTGTCGGATCAATCGTCTGTCGTCCTCTGCCATTTGAATTTTTCCAGCGGGAATCCCCGCATATTTTAGCCGCATCCGCAATGCCGCGGCTCTGCTGCCGCACACATAGATTGAATCCGTCCGATCCAGAAGCCCGCTCAGCATCTCATAGGGTGCGTCCCAGATCCAGGACACGTCCGTTCCGTCCGGAGCCTCATCGTTCAAACCGAGAAGTACAAAGATCCTGCCGCTGGTCTGGGTCAGGGTATGAATGCCGCATGCCACGCCAACCGGATTTTTCGTGAGAAGGATTTGAATGCGGCAATCTCCGATCCCAATTTTTTCGGTTCGCCAATCTATATTCTTCACAGCCCCGATAGCCTTGCACGCCCGTGCGCTGTCAATGCCTGCCGCCACCGCAAGCACATAGGCCGCAAGCGCATTATACACCTGATGCGCCCCGGGAAGCTGAACCTGCAGGGCAATTTCCTTGTCAGGTGCTGTGATGCAGAGGCTGCTTCCGTCTTCGCGGCAGTCCGCCCAGGTGATACAATAGTCGGGCGCAGGCCGGCGCTTTCCGCAGCAGGGGCAGTAGAATGCGCCCAAATGGCCCAACACATGAAATTCATATTGAAGCTTTGTGCCGCAGCTGCGACAGAAAAAGCTGTTGTGCTGCGGCGCAGGATTCAAGGTAAGATTGCAGCCGTAATACACCTTTGGGTTGGGAACCGCCTGCGCAATTGCGACAGAATAGGAGCAGTCGCAGTTAATGTAAAGCCGTGCGTCCGGAGCGGATTGAATTCCGCTGATGAGATTTTGCAGCACCGCCGTCATATCCCCATAGCGATCCAGCTGATCTTCAAATATGTTATTGACAAGGATTCCGACCGGTCTGAGCTCCTGCGCAAGGGCAGCAAGTGCAAATTCATCGCATTCAATAAAGGCATACTGCTGCCTGCAGACACCTCGCAAATTGGAGTTGAGGACGAAAGAGGTGATGACTCCGCTTTTTAGATTAGCCCCTGACAAATTGGCGAATGCATGAAGCCCTCCTTCTGCCGCGCAGCGGTCGATCAGATGGGTAATGGTTGATTTTCCGTTGGTTCCGGCGATGAGAACCACCTGCACATTTTTTGCAAGCTCTGCCAGCAGGTGAGAATCAATCTTATTTGCAACGCTGCCCGGAAAAGCGGAGCCTCCGAACCCAGCCATGCGAACGATGCCGTACAGAAACCGGCAGGCAGCGATGGCGATTGTGCGTTTGAGTTGCTTCATTGCATCAGCCCCTGTTCATGAAAAAAAATGGATCAGGCGGCAGATGTGCCGCACTGACCAGTCGGAATATCTTTTCTTCTATTATACAGAACACACTCAATTTTCGCAAGGCAGGCTGACAGTAAGAAGCTGCGAACCGCGCGCATTCTTTCCGCTGCGTGGTTCACATCCGAATTACCGGAAAGGATTGCAATCTCAAGGAAAATACGATTTCACGCCATAGGCGCAATAGAATCCTCACAGCCGGCATCCTTTTATAGAAGTTGACTTTGAACTATTTCAGGCAACCTGCTATAATGTGGTACAAAGTGTTGGAGAATATCCGGATCATCATCAAAAAGCAGAACAAAACAAGGGAGCCGGCATGGCGGAAAAAAATAATAAACCGTATTCTGAGAGAAAGATCATCACATTTCTGACAAAACTGTTTGATCTGTTTCTTCTCAATGTTCTGTGGACACTGTGCTGTATTCCCGTGATCACAATAGGGGCATCTACGACAGCTCTGTATGATATGACCATGAAGATGGTCACAGATGAGGAACCTCCCGTTTTGAAAGGCTTCTTTAAATCTTTTCGCTCCAATTTCAAATCATCGGTTCCGCTGACCCTGATCATGGGGGGGTGTCTTGCTGCGGGAGCAGCGGATCTGTATTTTTTTTCGCATATGAAATTCGGGGGCGCATCGGTATTAAGCGGCATATGTATTTCCCTTCTGTTGCTGCTGCTTGTTATCAATACCTACCTATGGGCGCTGCATGCTACTTTTTCCAATACGACCCTCCATATGTTCATCAATGCCTTTAAAATAGCCATGACGCATTTGCCGCAGACGATATTGCTTCTTGTGACAAACTATTTTATTTTTCTGTGTGCAGGTGCGTTTCCGGATGCCTTTCTGTATATTGCAGCTCCCTATTTTTTGATTGGGAATGCAGTTATTGCATATATCAATTCCCCTGTTTTGAAAAAGATCTTTCATAAATTCATGCCGAAAGACCAGGAAACAGGAAAAAATCCCGCCTGAGTTCTCCGGGAAGGAAAATAATGAAAACGGGAAGAGTTTCCGCAAGGCATGGATGGTCCTGTTTGTTTTTTGACAGAATCATTCCGGAAGTGATATAATAAAAAAATAAAGAAGAATTTTGAGTTGGAGGTTAAACGATATGGAAATTAAGAAGGATGCAAATGGAAGTGATTTGGATTTGGTTGTATCCGGACGTTTGGATACCACTACTGCACCGCAGCTGGAAAGTGTATTAAAGGATTCATTGAACGGAGTAAGCAGCCTTGCGTTCGATTTTTCGAATCTTGAATATATTTCTTCCGCAGGACTCAGGGTTTTGCTTTCTGCACAGAAGACCATGAATAAGCAGGGGAAAATGGTCATCCGTCATGCAAACAGTGTTGTCATGGAAGTTTTTGAGGTGACAGGTTTTACTGATATACTGACAATTGAATAGTCATTTTTTGTCTGTTCAGAGCTCTTCGATGGGAGGAGCTCTTTTTTTGTTTAAGACAGAACCCTTTATCATTTGTACTCTTTATGACAACCTGCTATAATGTGTGCATGAAACAGGAAGCAATGTCAAAAGACGGATATATCGTGGATCAGGACTTTACGGACGATATGCCGTACGGAAAGTATCCGTCTTCCTTTAACGGCTGCGGTTGGATCGCAGTCTATAATTTTCTGCATGCGCAGGGCAGGCCGGAAAAGCCGGAAGAGGTGTACCGGGAAGTCCTCTCCATTCTTCCCTACAACGGAGGCCGGGGTACACCGTTTAAAACCTTGGTGCTTTATCTGGCAAAAAAAAATATTCCCTTCCGGACAGCGGAAGGAAAAAAAAGAGCTTCTGCCGGCATCGAAAAGCGCTTTCTGCGGGATCCTCCGGTATGCGGAGGGGCGGGTGCCGCATTATGTTGCGTTTGTCCGCATCGGCAGAGAACGTTTCCGCTTTTTTAATACGACGGACGGCAGGGAAGATTTTGAAGAAGACATGAATCAGTTTGTCAGGGATCACATCAGGTTATTTCCGGTCCGCGCTATTCTTTCGGAACCGGAATAAGGGGCGGAACATGCATGAGAAAGAAGCAAAATCGATCCTGTCCGCACAGAACGGAATGAATCTGTACCGGGGCTGTACGCACGGCTGTATTTACTGTGATGCGCGCAGCAGCTGTTACCGGATGGATCATGCTTTTGAGGATGTGGAAGTGAAATCCAATGCGGCGGAACTTCTGGAGTATACGCTCCGACGGAAGCGGAGCCGCTGCATGATCGCGACAGGGTCTATGAGTGATCCCTATCAGCCGTGTGAAAAGGATTTAAGGCTTACCAGAAGATGTCTGGAACTGATCGATCGTTACGGCTTCGGACTTTCCATTCAGACAAAATCAGATCTGATTCTGCGCGATCTGGATATTCTGGAAAGCATCAACAGCAGAACACGCTGCATAGTAGAGATGACGCTGACCACATTTGATGAAGAACTCTGCAAAACGCTCGAGCCGAATGTCTGTACCACGAAAAGAAGAGCCGAAGTTCTGAATATTCTGCGCGATGCGGGCATCCCCACGATTGTATGGCTTACGCCCGTTTTGCCCTTCATCAACGATACGGAAGAAAACATCAGGGGAATCCTGGAATACTGCATTGAGGCACAGGTGCACGGCGTGCTGACATTCGGATTCGGCCTTACCCTCCGCGAAGGAGACAGGGAATATTATTATCAGAAACTGGACGAACATTTTCCGGACATGAAGGAAAAATATATCCGGGTATACGGGAATGATTATGAGCTTCCTTCCCCGCATGAAGAGAAGCTTACGGATTTTTTTCACAGGACCTGCGAGGCATATCATATTCAGGATGATGCAGATAAGCTGTTTACCTACATGCATGCTTTTGTAGACAGAGAAGCGGGAGAGCAGCTTTCTCTTTTTGATGATCAGGAAAACGTATAAAACGGGATTTCGGAAAGAAGGATGAAATATGGAGTGTATGATCAGAAAGTATACGGAAAAAGATCTGCCGGACATGATACGGCTCTGGAATAAAGTCGTGGAAGACGGAATTGCTTTTCCGCAGGAAGAAATGCTTGATCAAAAATCAGGGAAGGCGTTTTTTGAAAGCATGGTCTATAACGGTGTGGCGGAAGAAAAAATGACAGGAAAAATCCGGGGCCTTTATATTCTGCATCCGAATAACGTGGGACGATGCGGACATATTGCGAATGCATCTTACGCGGTGGACGCGGATATCCGGGGAGAACACATCGGAGAAAAACTGGTGAGGGATTGTCTTGAGCAGGCGGCAAAACGCGGATTCCGGATCATGCAGTTTAATGCGGTGGTAAAGACGAATATCCATGCAAGACATTTGTATGAGCGGCTCGGTTTTTTGCCTCTCGGCATTATTCCCGGCGGATTCCGGATGAAAGACGGTCACTATGAGGATATCTGCCCGTACTATAAGGAACTGGATATTTCACGGTAAAAGATGAAATATTTCCGAGAGCGGATTCCGGCGTTTATGCGGAGCTGAAAAATACCGGCGGGAAAGAAGACCCCGGTTATCCATTGAACAAAGGAACAAAAAACGAACAAAAAAACCGGCGTTTAAAAAATGCCGGCAGGGAATAAAAACTTACAGTTCAAAATAACGCCGCCCGGTTAACGGGCGGCGTTATTTCGATCAAGAGTGAGAGGTGAGATAATCGACGGCAACCTGCGTATACATTGCTGCGCCGATTTCCAGAGAATTCTCATCAATGGTAAAATAATCACTGTGCTGCGGCATACCGCCGCCGCCGCCGTAAATCGCAAAAGCAGAGGTGCAGTGCGGCGTATAATCCGCAAAATCTTCTCCGCCGAGGATCAGCGGCATTTCCTGTATTTTATCCGGAGAGTCCACAACCTTTTCCGCAGCAGCATGGGCAAGACGGATGGTTTCCGGATCGCTTACCAGGACTTCCGTCATCATCTGATATTCCGTTTCAGCCGTACAGCGATAAGCTGCCGCTGTATCCTTTGCAATGCGGTCAATGATTCCCGGAAGTTCATGGTGCAGCTTCACATCAAAGCAGCGGCAGGTGCCTTCCATATTGCCTTCGCCCGCAACAATGTTGAAACGGGTGCCGGCTTCCAGTTTGCCTACCGTTACCACGCACGGCATCATGGGAGCAACTTCGCGGCTGACAATGCTTTGAAGGTTCATGACAATGGCAGAGGATGCAAGAACAGCGTCCATTCCGCTTTCCGGCGTGGAACCGTGGGCTGCCTTGCCGTTTACCTTGATCTTGAATATATCGGCTGCTGCCATGGATGCGCCTTCCCGCATCAGAATGGTTCCGCAGGGAGCGGCGGAAATGATATGCATGCCGAAAATCATGTCAACGCCTTCCAGTCCACCCTGTTTGATCACTTCTTTTGCGCCCTGTGCAATTTCTTCGCCGGGCTGGAAAATCAGTCTGACAGTTCCGTGCAGTTCCTCTTTCATTCCCGACAGAAGCTTTGCCGCACCAAGCAGAACCGATGTATGAGCGTCATGTCCGCAGGCATGCATCAGACCCGGTACTTCGGATTTAAAAGGTACATCTGTTTTCTCCGTAATGGAAAGTGCATCGATGTCGCTGCGTAAGGCCACGGTCTTACCGGGAAAGCCGCCCTTGATCTCCGCGATCAGTCCGGCCGGCTCCAAAAGACGGTACGGAATACCGTCCTTGTCCATTTCAGCGGCAATAAGCTTGGTTGTCCGCGTTTCATGGAAACTTGCCTCCGGATGACGGTGGATATCCTCACGCATTCCGATAATGTACGGCGCAATTGCATGTGCCTTTTCTCTGATTGTTTCTGACATGTTATTTGCCTCCCTGCAAATATGATTTTAAAGCTTAAAGATAATTTTTCAGAATTCCTGCAACGATTACGGATACGATTGTAACACATACGAAACCTGCTACAAGCATTTTCGGCATAATTTCACTGGAAAGGGTTTCCTTTTCTTTCGGGTCTTCAATGTTGTTCAGAGCTTCATTGACAAGCATCACATTCAGCGGGAAGCCGAGGAAAGCATTGAGTGTTACGGCAAAACATCCCCAGAAAGTTTCCTTGTGGAAAATCTTTGTCGAGAGAAAAGCTATGGCCGCCAGTCCGATCGCTGCAATAACCGTGAGGCCGAGGGTAATGCCGAGAACCGGGAGGAGCAGCTTCGGGGTGGCAAATGAGAAGGAACAGAACAGATATCCGATCAGGATGGTCATCATAAAGCCGTCTGACTTCGCTTTTCCGAGAGCATCGGATTCCAGAAGACCGAATTCATTTGCAAAGAAGCCGAGAAGCAGGCACCATACATACTGGGAAACAAGACCTTTGGTAAGAAGCTGAAGCATATAGGAAATGAGAGCAATAACCGCGAGTTTGCAGAGGATCGTGGTAGCACTCCAGAATTTTTCCTTCTTCCCCGCTTTTGTTTTTCCCTGGGTATTTCCGGCGGCAGCTACGGGTGCAAGAGTTCCATTTCCGTAAAGAACGTGCAGCCGTTCGGTTTCCTTCCGAAGACAGAGTGCAGTCAGCGGGAAGCCGATAACAGCCTGTGTGACCATGGTAACGACCGCAACAAGCTGTGCAGTCGTGTTTCCGAGTGCCTTGGCGGCCTCGGACATGATGGCCGACGCAATGGCGGCACCGCACAGAACAGGAGTGGAAGCAACTGCATTGTCCCAGCCGAATATCACACTGCCTATTGTAAGCGTGAAGAGACAAATGCCTGCAATGGCCATCAGACTTATGACGACCGTGTGCCACTGGTCTATCATCTGCTTTTTATTGATCAGTGTGCCGAGATGTACGATCAGCATGACAACGGTCATATTGTAAATCGCAGGCGTGAGTCCGGCTGCTTTTGCAAGATCGGCCGGAAGAATGGTCCAGAAACCGGCAATGAGACCGATCATCATGATAAGCGCGCTGGGGACTTTGCCCTTTGTAATCTTTGAAACGTATTCTCCGAGAACCATGATTACCAGCAGGATTGAGAGTGCCAGTAATTGATTGGATGATATGTATGCCTGTATAGCTGCCATTTTTTTCTCCATTCTTCGGGATAATTCCCAAAATCAGATTTTTTTATAACCCCTTTTTCATGCTCCTTCAGCCCTGCTGTAAGCCACGCCTCCCCCCCGGGCAGCTGGATAACATTGCAATTGGAATACACAAAAAGCTTTTGCTTTTTTCGGGCACGGAGCACATGGCTGACCGTGCATTTCACAACCAAAACATCTGCTTTCGGTATATTCAATATTGTGTTTCAATTTAAACTTACAAAATATATTTGTCAAGGCAATTATTCAATAAACCCTGTATATTTTTACATTTTAAAAAGGGGGCGCAGATCATTCCGAAATCGGTTAAACCGCTGCCGGGATGCTTCCGGTATTCGGGGAATTTATCCGTTTCCGAAGCTGTGCCCTTTCCTTTTCGTATATCAATGCATTTTGTTTATCGGGTATCCCAATGGACGGATCCTCTGCAGCCTGATTTTGAACCAAAAAAAATCCGGGCTGCCGCAATGCGGTATCACCCGGAAAATGAAAAAGAGATCAATACTGCCAGCCGCCGCTCATGCTGATGACCTGCCCCGTAAGATAAGGACCTGCCTGAGACAGGGCAAAGATTTCATCGGCTGCCTCCGCAGGGGTTCCGTACCGGCCGGCCGGAATTTCTTCCGTCAGCTCTTTTCTTTCCCGGTCATTCAAAAACGTATTCATTGAAGTGTCAATTACGCCGAAAGCAAGAGCGTTCACCTGGATCCCGGAAGGCGCAAGCTCCTTTGCAAGCGCTTTTGTAAATGCATTTACGCCGCCTTTGGCAGCCGAGTAGGCTGTTTCGCAGGAGGCACCGGTATTTCCCCAGACCGAAGAAATATTGATGATCTTTCCGTATCCCTGTTTCAGCATGAGAGGGACGGAAAGCCTGCTCAGATAAAAAACGGAATACAGATCTGCTTTCATCAGGGAATCCCAGTCCCCGTCCGTCATGTCCTGCATCAGGCCGATGCGGGATATCCCCGCATTGTTCACAAGAACGTCCAGCGTGCTGAAATTTTTTTTGATTTCTTCAAACATCCGGGAACAGTCCTCCGGATTTCCCATATCGCCCGAAAAGGAAAGACACCTTCCGCCGAGCAGGGCAATCTCATCCTGTGTTTTTTTCAGTCCCTCAAGATCTCTGTCGCAGCTTATCACAACATCGTATCCGCTGCCGGCAAATTTTAATGCGGCGGCCTTCCCGATTCCCCGGGAGGCTCCTGTTATACAGACTGTTTTTCTTTCCATATTTTTTCCTCTCAATATAGTATAACAGAAAAGAGTTTGTACGAACGATGACAAATGAGTTTCTCATAAATTTCAATTTAAGAACGGATTTTTGGCACAGGCAAGCCTGCGTGGGAAACGGACTTTTGACACTGATATCATGTTGTAACAGGTTCTGCAATTTGGTATACTGAAAACAGGTTATGTAAATCCGTGGGAAGGCAGGAAAATGGGATGTCAAAATTATACGATCTGATTGTTATCGGGTCCGGCCCCGCGGGCCTTGCGGCCGCGATCTACGGGGTACGGGCAAAACTGGATCTTCTGGTCATTGAAAAGGAAATGATGAGCGGCGGCCAGATCATCAATACATATGAAGTGGATAATTATCCGGGGCTTCCCGGCATCAACGGATTCGATCTGGCAGTGAAGTTCCGCGGGCATGCAGAAAAGCTGGGAGCGGAATTTACGGAAGATAAAGTTAAAGACCTCATTCCGGAAGAAAACGGCAATAAGAAAGTAATCTGTGAGAAGGAAACTTACGAGACCAAAACGGTGATCATAGCTTCCGGAGCGCACCACAGCCTTTTGAATGTGCAGGGGGAAAAAGAACTATCCGGGAAGGGGGTAAGCTACTGTGCCACCTGTGACGGCGCTTTCTATAAGAAGAAAGTAACGGCGGTCGTGGGAGGGGGAGATGTGGCCCTTGAAGATGCGATCTTCCTTTCGCGCCTCTCGGCAAAGGTGTATATCATCCACCGCCGGAACGAATTCCGGGGAGCGAAGATCCTTCAGGAAGCGCTGCTCGGGACGGCGAACATCGAACCGGTCTATGACAGCATTGTGGAAAAAATAAACGGAACGGACAAAGTGGATTCCGTAACGGTCAGAAATGTGAGAACGGAAGAGAAAAAAGAAATTCCTGCGGACGGTGTTTTTGTTGCTGTCGGCATCGTTCCGGACTCGGACGCTTTTTCCTGCGTGAAGAGGGACGAAAAGGGATATGTGATTGCCGGGGAAGACTGCCGGACAAATATTCCGGGAATTTTTGCGGCGGGGGATGTCCGCACCAAACAGCTTCGTCAGATCATTACCGCTGCATCGGACGGCGCAAATGCCGTTACGAGTGCGGAGAAGTATCTTGCGGAGAGGAAAAACTGAGGGAGAATGACAGAACTCGGGAAAAAGAGAGCGGGGAAAAGAAAAAGGGTGTGCTTTTTCTGTACACTCTTTCTTTTGATGCTGTTCTGTTCCGTGACTGCCTATGCCGGCATGGATCTGGAAACGGACGGTGCCGTATCCGGGATATCCGTGGCACTCAACAATTACTATGCCCGAAACTCCGAACCGGACAAGGCTCTCGCACAGTCTGTCGGGATGGTGGCAAACGGGACCATCGTAGTGGATACGTCAAAAAACAAAGCGGCAAAAAAACTGGCGGAGGAGACGACAACCAAAAAAACACTGACGGAGTCCCCTTATCAGGACATTGCGATCTCGCAGATCTCCGGGTATGAGAATGTCCGTTCCGAGCCGGATGAAAATTCCACATCCGTCGGAAAAATATATGCCGATTCCGCAGCAACCATTCTGAATACGGTAGGCGGATCCGGCGGAACATGGTATGAAATTCAATCCGGAAATGTGAGAGGGTATGTCAGATCCTCTTCTTTTGTGACGGGGTCCGAAGCGGAGGCAATTGCCAAACAGGTCGGTACTGTTTTCGGAACGATCGACCATACGTCTTCCCTGAGACTTCGGGAAAAGGCGGATATGACTTCCGCGACATTGACGCTTCTTTCGCGCGGCGCAAAATACCAGGTGACAGGAGAAGAAGGGGACTATCTGAAGGTGCAGGTGGATGATGACCTGACCGGATATGTATTCAAGGATTATGTGACGACCGAGGTGGAATTTTCCAAGGCGGTTTCCACGGAGGAGGAAGAGGCGAAAGCGGCAGAGGACGCAAGAAGGAAAGCCGCCGCGGATGCCGCTGCAGCGGCCCTGAAGAAAGCCGAAGAGGAAGAAGCTTCTTCGAAAGAGGGATCAAAAGAGACTGCCGGAGAAGAAAAAAAGACCGAAAAGGAAACCGTCCGGGACAAAAAGACCACGGAAGCGGTTTCAGAAACCACGGTGGAAAAAACAGCGGGAAACCGTGAAACGGTTGAATCCAGGAAAGAGACCGCTGCTGCAGCGCAGGAGACGGTCGAATCCAGAAAAGACAGTACGGCTGCTTCCGAAACAACCATAGAGAAGAAAAAAGAGACAACGGAAACCGCGGTTCCCGAAACCGCAGCGGTGAAAAAGACCACGGAAGCGGAAACAACGGTGCTGTCCGGCCCCGGCTCTTCCAAAAAGAAGGGAAGCAGCGTGACAAGCGCCAAGAGAAGTGCTATTATAGCTTATGCCGAGCAGTTTTTGGGAAATCCGTATGTTTTCGGCGGTACCAGCTTGACGGACGGAGCGGACTGTTCCGGTTTTACCATGCGGGTATATGAGCACTTCGGAATTGATATCGGGAGAAGTTCCCGGGATCAGGCGGCGAACGGAACCGCAATTTCAAAGTCGGAAATGCAGCCCGGAGATCTTCTGTTTTATGCAAGCGGGGATTATATCAACCACGTCAGCATGTATATCGGGAACGGGACCGTGATCCACGCAAGTTCCAGTACCACGGGGATTATCGAGTCGCCGGCGGATTACCGGACACCATGCAAGATTGTTTCTTTTTTGAATTAAAATTTTCATGTACTCAATGACGAGACGCATAACATTATGTTTATGCGCCTTTGTTTAAAGAGGGGGGATTTTGCCGTCAGGACCCGCGGAGGACTTTGCGGCAGACTTCCGGTCTGAAGGATCCATTCGGTTTATACAGTATACAAAGGAGGAGATTATGAAAAAAAGGATTTGCATCATCTTAGCGGCAGTAATGGCATTGAGCCTCACATCATGCGGCGGAACCACAAAAACGGTCGATGAAACAACTGCTGCTCCCGCGGCGGCGGAGGGTTCTTCTGCATCATCGGAAGGCGTTCAGGCGGGAGGCGGCGATAAAAACATCAATACGGCGGGATTTCTCACGGTGGCCCTGAACTCCAACATCAATACGGCGGATGTTCACAAGACATCAGACGACTATCTGCTTCCGCTGAATATTTTTGACCGGCTTGTGGAAGTACAGGTAAAGTCCGACGGAACATCGGAAATCGTTCCTTCTCTTGCAGAAAGCTGGGATATCAGCAGCGACGGATTAAAATACACGTTCAAGCTTCGTAAGGATGTTAAATTTTCCAACGGGGATCTTTTTACGGCAGGGGATGCGGTATATTCCCTTACGAGACTTTTGGGTGTTGAGGGAGCCGCGAACGGAGACTTTGTCAGCATGATCAAAGGCGCAGATAAAGTCATGGACGGAAGTGCAAAGGAACTGGAGGGCGTAAAGGCGGTCGATGACACGACACTGGAAATCACGCTGGATCATCCCTATGCCGGTTTCCTGGCCTGTCTTTCCACCCCTCCTGTGGTGATGCTGGATCAAAAGGCAACGGAGGCAGCCGGAGACAAATTCGGTCTTGATCCTGCGGCCACGATCGGCAGCGGCCCGTTTAAGCTTGCCGAATGGACGCTGAATGATTCCATCGTGCTTGTCAGAAATGACAATTACTGGAAAGATGCATCCAAGCTCGCGGGGATTGTGATCAAGATCGTTCCGGATATGCAGACCCAGAGCATGATGTTCCAGAACGGGGAACTGGATATACTGGATTTTGATTACCTCGAGACAGGTCTTGCGGATTTTAAGAAACAGTTCCAGGATCAGATCGTTTCCGCGCCCCGGGTCGGCATTACCTATTTCACTTTCAATGAGAATATAGAACCCCTGAAGAATCTGAAGGTCCGGCAGGCAATTTCCATGGCAATAGACCGTCAGACTATTCTGGACAGCATCTGGGACGGAGCGGGTCAGCTGGAAAACGGTATTTTCCCGAAAGGTGCGATCGGCCATACGGATTCCCTTGCGGAAATCAAATATGATCCCGCGGCGGCAAAGGCTCTTCTTGCCGATGCCGGATATGCCAACGGTTTCGATATGGAAATCTCCGCAGACACCGCTGCCAGCGATAAGGTAAATCAGACGCTGGATGTGATAGCGGGAGAACTGAAGGAAATCGGCATCAACGCGGCGGTAAAGAATTATGATGATGCCACCTGGCTTGCCACAAGAAAGGCCGGGACGCTTGGTTCCTTCATGGCAACCTGGTCGGCAGACTATAACGATCCGGACAACTTTATTTATACGTTCTTCGGCAGTTCGGACAACACAAAGCTCCGTTCTCTGAATTATGCCGATGCGGACGTGATCAAACGGGTCTCGGATGCCAGAACCATTACCGATAACACCAAACGCCTGCAGGAATATTCGGATTTGGAAAAGAAGATCGTATCCGATGATGCTGCATGGCTTCCCATGTTCTCGCGGACGCATTCCTGGGCTGTGAGCAAGAGCGTAAGCGGATTCACGCCGAACTGGAACGGTTTCTCCGATATGAGCTACTACAATATTTCCAAAAAATAAAAAAAATTAAGAAGGTAAAATAATTTTTTATCGGGTTGTAAATACGGCGCTGAAAGTTATAATGGAAGAAATAACTTTCGGTGCCGTATTTATGCGGGGCACACTCCGCGCAATTCGGCCGGAGGAATGAATTCATTGAATGTAATTAAAAAAATCCTAAAAAGGATCCTGATATCCATCCCTGTCCTGATCGGTGTGGTTCTGATTATCTTCATCATGCTGCGTGTGGTTCCCGGAGATCCGGTGACGACCATGATGGGGGAACATGTCAATCAGACCGTTATTGACAAGATCAGCCGTGAGATGGGACTGGATCAGCCGCTCTATATTCAGTTCTTCAAATATGTGGGAGATGCGCTCCACGGAGATTTGGGCACCAGCTACCGGCTGAACCGGAATGTAACGCAGATCATCCTGGATGCGTTTCCGAACACGGTGGTGCTTTCCCTCTGTGCGGCCGTGGTAGCCTGGATCATAGGCATTTCCGCCGGCATTGTCTCGGCGGTTCATCAGAATAAACTTCTGGACAGACTCTTCATGGGCGGGGCGCTGGTCGGTGTTTCCATGCCGGTTTTCATGATCGCGCTTGTACTGCAGTATGCTTTCGCCTTCAAATTGAAATGGTTTCCCATATCCGGTTACGGGTCTGCGGCATCCATGGTGCTTCCGTCCATTGTCCTGGGATGGAATTCGGCAGGCAGCATTGCGCGTATGACCAGATCGAATCTGCTGGGGGTCATGCAGGAGGACTACATCCGCACCGCGCGTGCGAAGGGACTCCGCCAGAATGCAGTCATGGTCCATCATGCATTGAAGAATGCCATGCTTCCGGTCATCACCATGATGGCTCTGCAGATTTCATCTCTTCTTTCCGGGGCCGTGATCACGGAGAGCGTTTTCGGAATTCCCGGGATAGGGCGGCTTGCGGTCAATGCGATCGAAAACAGAGACATGCCGCTTTTACAGGGAACCGTTATCTTTACCACCATTCTGGTCATCCTGGGAAACCTTGTCGCGGATCTTCTGTATTCCGTACTTGACCCGAGAATCCGGGAGGGCGAATGATATGGCGGATGTAAAGGAACTGAGAAAGAAATACACGCCGGATATGCAGAGCGAGATCGGGGAAAGCGATACTTTTCCGGATAAAATAAAAAGAATGTTCCGCCAGAACAAACTGGCTGTGTTTTCCTTTTTTGTTATTCTGTTCATTATTTTCGCGGCGATTTTTGCGCCGCTTGTGGCGCCTTTCGATCCCTATACGCAGAGCCTGAAGGACAGACTGGCATCCCCGAATTCCATGCATCTTCTCGGAACCGATGAGCTGGGAAGGGATGTGCTTTCCCGTATCATTTACGGAACCCGCATCTCCCTCGTCATTGGTCTTGTCCCGACGATCATCTCCATGGTGATCGGAACCATTCTGGGATTGATTTCCGGTTTTTACGGGAAAACCGTGGATTTCATAATCATGCGGGCCGCTGACATCATGCTGGCATTCCCGTCGCTTCTTCTTGCCATGGTGGTCATGTATACCATGGGAGGCGGACTTGTGAATATCTTCATTGCCCTGTCTCTTGTGAACTGGGCCGGGACGGCGCGGATCGTGCGGGCGGAAACGCTTTCTCTCAAGGAAAAGGAATATGTGGAAGCGGCAAGATCCATCGGTGTGAAAGATATTGTGATCATGATCCGGCATATCCTTCCGAACTGCCTGCCGTCTCTGATCGTCCTTTTTACCCTGAACATTCCTTCCGCCATTCTCTCGGAGTCCTCCTTAAGTTTCCTTGGGGTGGGGGCTCAGCCGCCGAGCGCAAGCTGGGGGCTTATGGTGGTAAAAGCAAAAAAATACCTGTTCAGTCAGCCGTGGCTTTCCCTTGCGCCGAGCATTGCCATTATGATCGTTGTGCTGGCGTTCAATTTCCTGGGCGACGGGCTGCGTGATGTGCTGGATCCGTATTTGAAAGAACAGTAGAAAGGCAACACATGAGCGTTCTCTCGGTAGACAATTTAAAGACCAGCTTTTTTACCGAAAAAGGAGAGGTCCCTGCAGTCAACGGGGTCACCATTGACGTACCGGAAGGGAAGATCATCGGTATTGTAGGGGAGTCCGGCTGCGGAAAGTCCATAACGGCAATGAGCATCATGCGTCTTTTGCGGCATCCGGGGAAAATCATTTCCGGCAGCATCAATCTGGAAGGACAGGATCTGACAAAGCTTTCCGAAAGAGAAATGAGCGAAATACGGGGAAGCAAGCTTTCCATCATTTTTCAGGAACCCATGACTTCGCTGAATCCCGTTGTCAAAGTGGGGCAGCAGGTCAGCGAGGCTATCCGCGTTCATACGAAGGTGAGTGCCGCTGAGGCAAAAAAAATGACGGTTGAAGTTTTTCGGAGAGTGGGCATTCCCGAACCGGAAAAAAGATATGACTCCTACCCGCATCAGCTTTCGGGAGGGTTAAGACAGAGGGTTATGATCGGGATGGCCATGGTGTGCAGACCCAAAGTCATGATCGCGGATGAACCGACTACAGCTCTGGATGTTACCATTGAGGCGCAGATCCTGCGGCTTATGAAAATTCTCTGCAGGGATTACGGCACTTCCATTATCCTGATCACCCATAACATGGGGGTGATCGCGGAGGTGTGCGATTATGTCTATGTGATGTACGCGGGGCAGATCATGGAACAGGCGGAAACCTATGATCTGTTCGATCATACGGGACACCCGTATACCTGCGGACTGTTAAGATCCATTCCGAGTCTTTCGGAGAATCCGAAAAGACTTTATACGATAGAAGGAGTTGTTCCGAATCTTTTAAGGCTTCCGAAGGGATGCCTTTTCTGCAACCGCTGTGAAGAGGCAGTGGAAAAGTGTTTTACGGAACGGCCAAATCTGTATGGGGTCGAAAGCACGGCGGATTCCTCCTGCGGCATTCACGCTGTCCGCTGCTTTCAGTATGCAGGGGAGGTGGAAGCAGATGGAAGATGAAAAAAGCCTGCTGATCTCGGCAAGGAATCTGGTCAAGGAATTTCCAATGGAGAATCAGCGAACTCTCCAGGCAATATCGGATGTTGATTTTGATATTTACAGGGGAGAGACCCATGCGCTTGTCGGAGAATCCGGCTGCGGGAAAAGTACACTCGGAAGAGTTCTGATCAAACTTCTGGATGCGACATCCGGCACCATCATGTTCAAAGGTACGGATCTCGGGAAAATGAAGCCGGAACAGTTTGCAGGTGTCCGGCGGCAGATGCAGATCATTTTCCAGGATCCCTATGCCTCTCTGAATCCGAGAATGAATGTCTGTGAGATCATTGCGGAGCCGCTGATTACATACGGGTTGACCAAACGGAAGGCGGACACGGAGCAGGCTGTCAGGGAACTGATGCAGGAAGTCGGGATCCCGGCGGAATTTATCAACCGGTATCCGCACCAGTTTTCCGGAGGGCAGCGGCAGAGGATAGGGATCGCAAGGGCGATTGCCCTGCATCCGGAGCTGATTGTCTGTGACGAGCCGGTCTCCGCACTGGATGTTTCCATTCAGTCACAGGTATTGAATCTCCTGAAAGATCTTCAGGAGCAGTATCACCTTACCTATCTTTTCATATCCCACGACCTCAGTGTCGTAAAATTTATTTCCGACAGGGTTTCCGTTATGTTCCTCGGAAAGATCTGTGAAACGGCATCTACGGAGGAATTGTTTTCCCATCCGCTCCATCCGTATACCATGTGCCTCATGAATGCCATCCCGAAAACGGATCCGCATGCAAGAAGCGATAATGCCGAAATCCTGAGCGGAGAGATCCCCAGCCCGATGAATCCGCCTTCAGGGTGCCGCTTTCATACCCGATGTCCTTTTGCAAAGGAAATATGCGGAAAAGAGGAACCGGTCCTGCAGGATGTCGGCGGGAGAAAAGTAGCCTGTCATTTTCCGATGGAATAGACGGAAGAAATGGAATAGATGAAATAAATGGTATCCGGTTTTGTGATTTTTTGGCTTTTCGGACCTTTTTGGAGTCCGGAAGGCTTTTTTTTAACTTTTTTGGCTTTGAAATACAGAATTATTTAAATTATGTAAACTTTTTTGAATATACAAGATATAGTAGTCGCATTTTTTGGTTTTTTTTATTTACATAATCATTTCTTTTTCTTTTTTCACGGAGGAAACCTCAATATATGGTTTTTTTTGGCTTTTTTCAACTAAAAGTAGTTGCCAACTTTTACGGATAGTATATAATTATGTTATCTAAAGTTTGTAACAGGTGACTAAATGTATAGGAGCAGGCGAAAAAAAAGAGAGCATATTATCCAAAACATTATCTGGTGGCATCCCATAGCATTGGTTTTTTTGATGTTCATGCTGGGAGCCTGTACGAAAAGTACCGGAAGAGCCTATACAATGCCGGCATCGTCCGCGGTTGTTGCCGATGCGGAATTGTCCCGGGAGGTAACGGGAGCGGCAGAAGAGACGCAGGCACAGTCTGCGGGAGCGGCAGAAGAGACGCAGGCACAGTCTGCGGAAACGGAAGAAGCTGCCGGGGAAACGGATATAGATGCGCTCGGAAATTATACTTCCAAAGAGGAAGTGGCCTTATATCTGCACACATATGGGAAACTTCCGTCCAATTACATTACCAAGCAGCAGGCGGAAAAACAGGGATGGAATTCGGAAAAGGGGAATCTGGGCGATATTCTTCCCGGCAGGATCATAGGAGGCAGTTTTTTCGGAAACTATGAGGGACAGCTTCCGGAAAAATCCGGAAGAAAATATTATGAGTGCGATATCGATTACAGGAGCGGATACCGCAATGCCAAGAGGATTGTCTATTCAAATGACGGATTGATTTTCTATACGGAGGACCATTACAAAACATTCGAACAGTTGTATTAAGATATCGGTGTCCCAAGTCCTTATTCCCACCTGCAGGCAAGCCTGCGTGGGAAACGGACTTTTGACACGGATGTTATCATATGAAAAGAGCATGAAAAGAGCGGAGTCTGCAATGAGAGAAACACAGTGGATGATTTATACAAAACGAGCCGATTTTGAAAAGATCGCGGCTCGTTTTTCTGTGACGCCTGTTCTTGCCCGCATTATCATAAACCGCGGCGTACCGGAACAGGAAATCGGGAAATATCTGAACGGTACCCTGAAGGATCTTGATGATCCCTGCCTTCTTCCGGATGCGGAAAAGGCAGCCGACATTCTGAAACGGAAAATTGCGCAGAGAAAGAGAATCCGGATCATCGGAGATTACGATATTGACGGTGTATGCGCGACATACATTCTTGTGAAGGCGTTAAAAGAAACCGGAGCCGAAGTATCCTATGATATCCCGGACCGGGTGAAGGATGGATACGGCATAAGCGAATCCATTATCCGGAAAGCATATGAGGAGGGGACGGATACCCTGCTTACCTGTGATAACGGGATAGCGGCGGAGAAAGAAATCCGGCTGGCAAAGGATCTGGGCATGACGGTCCTTGTGACGGACCATCATGAAGTTTTTCTGAAGGAAGACGGAACGCAGAACCTTCCGCCGGCGGATGCCGTGACGGATCCCAAAAGACAGGATTCCCGGTATCCCTTTCCGGAGATCTGCGGAGCGGTCGTTGCCTGGAAACTGATGCGTATTCTGTATGAAAAATGCCGTATCCCAGAAAAAAAATGGGAAGAATTTCTGCCGTTTGCCGCCATAGCCACCGTGGGGGATGTGATGAGACTGCAGGATGAAAACCGTATTCTGGTAAAGGAAGGGTTAAAGAGAATTTCGGAGACGGAGAATATCGGACTGAAAAAGCTGATTGAATGCTGCGGGCTGGATGCCGGCAATCTGTCGGCTTATCATATCGGTTTTGTGATTGGTCCGTGTCTCAATGCGGGCGGCCGTCTGGAAAGTGCAAAGACCGCTTTAAAAATGTTCCTTGAGGAGGATACGGTGAAGGCGGAAAAATATGCCTGTCATCTGAAAGAACTGAACGAGGAACGGAAAGAAATCACGGACAGGGGACTCTCCGAAGCAGAGGCTCAGGTCGAAACAAAGTATGCAAAGGATAAGGTGCTGGTCATTTACCTGAAAGACTGTCATGAATCCGTGGCCGGAATTGTGGCAGGGAAACTCAAGGAGGAATATTACAGGCCCTGTATTGTTCTTACAGATTCTTCTTCCGCGGATAATATCAAAGGTTCGGGCCGTTCCATAGCAAATTATCACATGTTTCGCGCACTGGATGACGTGAAGGAACTTCTCATCAAATACGGCGGACATCCGATGGCGGCGGGACTGACTTTGAACAGAACAAACGAAGAAAAACTTCGCAGAATGCTGAATGAAAAGGCGGATCTTTCCGACGGAGATCTTACGGAAAAAATATGGATCGATGCCGCCTTGCCTTTTTCCTGCATCAATAAAGAACTGATCCGCGAGCTAAAACTCCTGGAACCTTTCGGACAGGGGAACGAGAAGCCGGTTTTTGCCCGAAAAAATGTAAGGATCAGGAGTATTCGCGTTCTTGGAAAAAACCGAAATGTGATCAAACTGGCACTGGTTTCAGAGGAGGGCACCGCCATGCAGGGCCTGATCTTTGCGGACGGGGATGCTTTTATAAAGGAAGCCGGAGAACGTGATTTATTCGATATCCTCTATTACCCGTCCGTGGATGAATACAGGGGACAATCCGACCTGCAGATTGTGATAAAGGGATGGAAATTCCGTTGAAAAACTGCTATACTTTACCCTTGGATAAGGCGTATTGCATGGAAAGGACAAATTCTATGGTCAATGAGGTGATGGATTTTATTTCCCGTTATGACAGCGAGGTAGGGGAAGTAATCAAAAAGGAATGTGCCAGACAGAAAAGAAATATTGAGCTGATTGCATCTGAAAATATTGTATCGGAACCGGTGATGATGGCAATGGGCACGGTACTTACCAACAAGTATGCCGAAGGATATCCCGGGAAACGTTATTACGGCGGATGCGAGAATGTGGATGTGATCGAAAATATCGCGATCGAGCGGGCAAAGAAACTGTTCGGGTGTGAATATGCAAACGTTCAGCCGCATTCCGGCGCACAGGCAAATATGGCGGTCTTCATCGGCCTCCTGAATCCCGGGGATACATTCATGGGGATGGATTTGTCTGCAGGCGGTCATCTGACGCACGGATCACCGGTCAATTTTTCCGGAAAGTATTTTAACGTGGTCCCTTACGGGGTGGATGATGAGGGATTTATCGATTATGATGCATTGGAAAAAAAGGCAATGGAAGCCAGACCGAAACTGATCGTTGCCGGCGCCAGTGCCTACTGCAGGATTATTGATTTCAAACGGTTCCGTGAGATAGCGGATAGCTGCGGTGCGCTTCTGATGGTGGATATGGCCCACATTGCGGGGCTGGTCGCCACAGGACTTCATCCGAGCCCGCTTCCCTACGCGGATGTGGTAACGACAACAACCCACAAAACGCTGCGCGGACCGAGAGGCGGCATGATACTCTGCAGCGAAGAGGCGGAGAAGAAATTTAATTTCAACAAGGCGATTTTCCCCGGCACACAGGGGGGTCCGCTGGAGCATGTGATCGCGGCAAAGGCAGTCTGTCTGGGAGAAGCTCTGAAACCGGAATTCAGGACCTATCAGGAGCAGGTGGTAAAGAACGCAAAGGCTCTGGCCGGAGCGCTGCAGAAACAGGGCTTTCATGTTCTGACAGGCGGGACGGACAATCATCTGATGATGCTGGACCTCCGGAATATGGAAGTTACCGGCAAGGAACTCCAGAACCGCTGTGATGAAGTCTATATCACGCTGAATAAGAACGCGGTCCCGAATGACCCGAGAAGCCCGTTTGTAACAAGCGGTGTCCGGATCGGAACGCCGGCAGTCACTTCCAGAGGTTTTCAGGAAGAGGATATGGAAAAGATCGCGGAGCTTATCTGGCTTGCGGCAACGGACTTTGAAGCAAAAGCGGATTATGTAAGAAGTGAAGTAACAAAACTGTGTGACCGGTATCCGATCTATCAATAAGCCATCAATAAGGGGAGAGGGATTTCTTATGAAAGAATTGAAAGATTATGTACGTACCATTCCGGATTTTCCGCAGCCGGGCATTATGTTCCGGGATGTCACGAGTATCCTGCAGGACAGGGACGGATTAAGGCTCGCGGTCGACGGGCTTGCGGAAATGCTGAAGGATATTGCGTATGATGTGGTCGTAGGACCGGAGTCACGCGGCTTTATTTTCGGTGTACCGGTAGCTTACCTTCAGTACAAATCTTTTGTACCGGTCCGGAAAAAAGGAAAGCTTCCCTGCGAAACGGTCAGTGCCACCTATGATCTGGAATACGGTACGGCTACTATAGAAATGCACAAGGACGCCATCAGGCCGGGGCAGAAAGTGGTGATCATCGATGATCTGATCGCAACCGGCGGAACTACGGAAGCCATCATCAAACTGGTGGAAGAGCTCGGCGGCGAGGTCGTAAAAATCTGTTTTGTCATGGAACTTGCCGGTTTAAAAGGAAGAGAGCATCTTTCCAAATACAATGTTTCATCCCTGATTACCTATGAAGGGAAATAAAGAGGACCCGGGACACGGAGGAAATTTTCTCCGTGTCTTTTTCTTTTGTCCGATGCAGACCGCTTCCAACAATCCTGTTTCCATGTTTTCTTGATTTTTATCCCCGTAATCCGTATAATTACCTATTATGAGTGAAGAAAAGAATAAAGTCACGGAGCAGGCACCGGCCCTGGAACAGCCCGCGGACTTTACCAGTCCGGAGCAGCTTTATGACGAATTGATCAAGACCATCCGCCGTTATCATCCGTCCGACGATATCAGCCAGATCGAACGGGCTTATCAGACTGCGCGGGATGCTCATAAAAATCAGAAGCGTAAATCGGGTGAACCGTATATCATTCACCCGCTTTGTGTTGCCATTATTCTGGCAGATCTGGAGCTGGATAAGGAAAGCATTATTGCAGGCCTCCTTCATGATGTTCTGGAGGATACCGATCTGACGGAAGATGATTTGAGAAAAGCATTCGGGAATGAAGTCGTGGAACTGGTGGACGGCGTGACAAAGCTGACCCAGATTTCCTGGACTTCCGATAAGATTGAACTGCAGGCCGAAAACTTAAGAAAAATGTTTCTGGCCATGGCGAAGGATATCCGGGTTATCCTGATCAAGCTTGCGGACCGTCTTCACAACATGCGTACGCTGCAGTATATGGAGCCGGACAAGCAAAAGGAAAAAGCCCGTGAAACGCTGGATATCTATTCTCCCATTGCACAGCGTCTCGGTATTTCAAAAATCAAGGTGGAACTGGATGATCTTTCCCTGAAATATCTGGAACCGGATGTATATAATGATCTTTCCGAGAAGATAGAACTTCGGAAGGAAACACGGCAGGCATTTGTAGACCGGGTCGTGGAAGATGTAAAAAAAGAGATGAAGGATGCCGGAATTGAGGCAGATGTCACCGGACGGGTAAAGCATTTCTTTTCCATTTACAAAAAAATGATTACCCAGAACAAGACAATAGACCAGATCTATGATTTGTTTGCAGTCCGCATCATCGTGGATTCCGTAAAGGACTGCTATGCGGCGCTCGGTGTGATCCATGAACGGTATAAACCCATCCCGGGCCGGTTCAAGGATTATATTGCGATGCCGAAACCGAATATGTATCAGTCCCTTCACACAACGCTGATTTCGGATACGGGACAGCCGTTTGAGATTCAGATCCGTACTTTTGAAATGCACCGCACGGCGGAATACGGAATTGCCGCGCACTGGAAATATAAGGAGAGCGGAAGCGGTGTTGTTGCGGACGGCGCGGAAAATAAAAAAATGAACTGGTTAAGACAGATCCTCGAGTGGCAGACGGATATGTCCGACAACAAGGAATTTTTGAATTTCATTAAGAGTGATCTGGACTTATTTTCTGAAAGTGTTTACTGTTTTACACCGACCGGAGATGTCAAGAACCTTCCGGCAGGATCCACACCGGTGGACTTTGCCTATTCCATTCACTCCGCAGTCGGAAACAGAATGGTCGGGGCCAGAGTAAACGGAAAACTTGTCCCGATCGATTACGTAATCCAGAACGGCGACCGGATTGAAGTCCTGACTTCCCAGAATTCCCGGGGACCGAGCAGGGACTGGCTTAAGATCGTAAAGAGCACACAGGCAAAAAATAAGATCAACCAGTGGTTTAAAAATGAATTAAAGGATGATAATATTGCCCGCGGCCGTGAAATGATAGACAGCTATTGTAAGGGCAAAGGCATCAAATTGGGCGAGATCAGCAAGCCGGAGTACCAGGAAAAAGTCCTGAAACGCTATGCGTTCAAGGATTGGAATTCGGTGCTGGCGACCGTGGGACACGGCGGGCTGAAAGAAGGACAGGTCGTCAATAAGCTGCTGGATGAACACGCAAAAGACTTAAAGAAACAGATTTCCGACAAGACAGTGATGGATAATCTGGAAGCGAAAAAAGCCGGGAATGCATCTTCCAAAACGACAGCCGGGGTGGAAGTGAGAAAATCCGGAAACGGGATTGTGGTCAAAGGGATCCATGATCTTGCCGTGCGGTTTTCCAAGTGCTGTACGCCTGTGCCCGGGGATGAGATCGTCGGTTTTGTAACAAGGGGGCGGGGCATATCCATTCACCGGACGGACTGCATCAACATCATGAATCTGCCGGAAGAGGAAAGAGAACGGCTGATTCCTGCCGAGTGGCAGGCCCCCGAAGGGGAAAACGCGAAATACCGGATGGAGATCCGGATTTTCTCCAACAACCGCGTGGGCCTGTTTGTGGACATTTCCAAAGTGTTTACGGAAAGGGACATTGATATCACTTCCATCAACGTTAAAACCAATAAGCAGGGCATGGCCACCATTCTGATGTCTTTTAATACGACCGGGATTGATGAATTAAAATTCCTTGCGGACAAACTGAGGAAAATAGACGGGGTGATCGATATTGAAAGAACGGCAGGCTGAAGTATGAAAAAACGGAAGGTGATCACAAAAGTGCTCGGGCCGGTCGAAACCAATGTTTATCTTGTCGGCAGCACGGAAACCGGAAAATGTGTGGTCGTAGATCCTGCGGATGATGCAGGAGAGATCATATCCTGCATCGAAGAAAACGGTTTCAAACCGGAAGCGCTTCTTCTTACGCACGGACACAGCGATCATTTCATGGCAGCAGAGGATTTAAAAAAGAAGTACGGCATCCCGCTCTGCGCACTGGACCGGGAGAAGGAAACCCTGTCGGATCCGGAATTCAACACTTCGGAAAGCATACTCGGATTTCCGGCAGCTGCGAAAGCAAACCGGTTTTTCAGGGACGGAGATGTGCTGCATTTTGCCGGAACGGACTGGAACGTGATCGCGACGCCGGGACATACGATCGGCGGATGCTGCTATTATCTTCCGGAAGAGGGCATCCTTTTTTCCGGAGATACGCTTTTCCGCGGAAGTTACGGGCGCACGGATTTTCCGGGAGGGGACGCAGGACAGCTTATTTCTTCGGTGTTAAAGATCCTTACTCTTCCCGAGGACACCGTTGTATATCCGGGACACATGGAAACCACTACGATCGGTTATGAGAAAAAGTATAATCCGATTTCCGTGTATGAAAGGCAGAAAGAAAAATGATTGCCATTCTTTTAAAGGATGTTCCGTTTGAACAGGATATCCGGGAATTGTTCATGGCATTTTATCCGGGCGAAAAATATGTTTACGAGCCGGACAAAGATGCCATGATTGTTTTTTCTGCAGGGGCAGAAGGAAATGAATATGCGATGCGCATGGAATTTAAACCCGGGGCAGGAAAGTGCAGAGAGATCCGTTTCTCTTCCGAGATCACGGATTCCCGTTCCGGAACAAAAAACAAGCTGAAACGTGCCCTGTATGTACGGCTTGCAAAAGAAAACGGAAGGGAGCTTCCCTGGGGAACGCTTACCGGGATACGCCCGACCAAGCTTGCCCTTTCGGATCTGGAAAAAGGGGAAACGCCGGACGGCATCAAAAGCAAAATGGAAGATCTGTATTTTATGAGCAGGACCAAGGCGGATCTTTGTGTCAGGACAGCGCTTCATGAAAAAAGGGTCCTGGATAAAATGAATCTCTGCAACGGCTGGAGTCTGTATATCGGCATTCCGTTCTGCCCGACTACCTGCCTTTACTGCTCCTTTACATCTTACCCGATTTCAAAGTGGAAGAAGCACATGGATCTTTATCTTTCCGCACTGTGCAGGGAATTAAGCGAAGTCGGAAAGCTGCAGACCGGGAAGAAGCTGGAAACCGTGTATATGGGCGGAGGAACGCCCACTTCCCTGGAACCGGAAAATCTGGACTGTATCCTGTCCTGCGTGGAAGAAAATTTTGATCTTTCCGGACTGATGGAATATACCGTGGAAGCCGGCAGGCCGGACAGCATTACCGAAGAAAAACTCCGGGTTTTACAAAAACATCACATTACAAGAATCTCCATCAACCCGCAGACTTTGAAACAGGAGACACTCGATATCATCGGACGGCATCATACCGTGGAAATGTTCCTGGATAAATTTAAGCTGGCGCGTTCTCTGGGATTCGACAACATCAACACGGATCTGATCGCCGGACTTCCGAATGAAACGATCGACGACATCCGCCGTACCATGGAGGGGATACAAAGCCTTGCGCCGGACGATGTGACGGTTCATTCGCTTGCCGTCAAAAGGGCATCCCGCCTGAATACAAAAAAAGAGGATTATGCGGATCTGAAATGCAGCCTTACTTCGGACATGATAGACCTTACCGCGGAATATGCCGTGGCCATGGGACTGGAACCCTATTATCTGTACCGGCAGAAGAATATGGCCGGCAATTTTGAAAATGTCGGGTACTGCCGGCCGGGGAAGGAAGGCCTGTATAATGTCCTGATCATGGAAGAAAAGCAGACGATCATCGGCTGCGGAGCCGGTACAACGACCCGCGCTGTCTATCCGGAGGAAAACAGGCTGGAGCGGGTGGAGAATGTGAAGGACCCCGCCCTGTATATAGAAAGACTGGATGAGATGATGGAACGGAAGAGGAAAATGCTTGCAAAATAACAATTCCCCTTTAGAATTAGAGAGAAGGAGAAAAACATGGCACTGACAAAAAAGCCCGTAACGGGGATGAAGGATATCCTGCCGGAGGAAATGCAGCTCAGGACATATTTGATCGGCATTATCCGGAAAACCTATGAAAGCTTTGGATTTACCTCCATTGAAACCCCCTGTGTGGAACACATTGAAAATCTTTTGAGCAAACAGGGCGGAGACAATGAAAAACTGATCTTTAAAATATTAAAGCGCGGAGAGAAGCTGCAGATGGATCAGGCAGAAACGGAAACGGATCTTACGGATTCCGGTCTGCGTTACGATCTTACGCTTCCCCTTTCCCGCTATTATTCCAATAACTGTGCGGAGCTGCCCGCACCCTTCAAAGCCATTCAGATCGGAAATGTATGGCGCGCCGACCGGCCGCAAAAAGGGCGCTTCCGGCAATTCACGCAGTGTGATATTGATATCCTGGGAGATGCCACAAATCTGGCGGAGACAGAACTCATTCTGGCGACAGCTTCCGCACTGGAAAAGGTATGCCCTGCATCTTCTTTTTCTGTCCGTGTAAATGACCGCAGGATTTTGAAGGCCATGGCAAAGCATGCCGGTTTTCCGGAGGAGGAAGCGGAAAAGGTTTTCATCATACTCGATAAGATGGACAAGATCGGTTCCGACGGCGTACAAAAAGAACTGGATGATGCAGGCTATCCGGAAGGAGCAGCGGAAAAATATATCAGGCTGCTTTCCGATGTCCCGAACACTGCCTCCGGTGTCCGAAGCCTGAAGGATATTCTAAAAGATGATCTGGAATCGGGTGCGGCGGAGAATCTTGCACAGATCATGGATATCGTGAAGGAATGTTCCGGCGATAAATTCACACTCGTTTTTGATCCGACCCTGGTACGGGGTATGGGTTATTACACGGGAACTATTTTCGAAATCGCAATGGAAGGATTTTCCGGGAGCGTTGCGGGCGGCGGACGGTATGACAGAATGATCGGGAAATTTACCGGAACGGATACACCTGCCTGCGGATTTTCCATAGGCTTTGAACGTATCATTTCCATTCTTCAGGATTCCGGTTTTAAAATTCCGGATGCTTCGAAAAAAACGGCTTTTCTTCTGGAGAAGGGAATGGATGGAAAAGCTCTGGCTTCCGTTTTGAAAAAGGCCGGAGAAAAGCGGGATGCGGGAATGATCTGTCTGGTATCCGAGATGAAGAAAAATAAAAAGTTTCAGAAGGAACAGCTTTCCCTGCAGGGCTATACGGAAATCACAGACTGCTATAAAGAAGAAAGATAAAAAAGAAAACAAAGCAGAAAAACAGAATAGAAAAAAGCCAAAAATAAAGCAGAAAAAAGAGCAGAAAACAGGATAGAAAAAAGCCAAAAATAAAGCAGAAAAAAGAGCAGAAAAATAAAACAGAAAATAGAGTAAAAAACAGAACAGAAAAACAGAGCAGAAAATTAGAATAGAAAGACAGAGCAGAAAACAGAATAGAAAAAAGCCAAAAACAAAGCAGAAAAACAGAACAGAAAAATAAAGCAGAAAAATAAAATAGATTTAAAAGGAAGGAACATCATGTCGGAATCAATGCAGGGTATGAAGCGGACCCATCGATGCGCGGAAGTAACAGATGCGGCAATCGGATCCGAAGTTACGGTTATGGGATGGGTCCAGAGAAACCGGAACAAGGGCGGAATCTGTTTTACGGATCTTCGGGACAGAACCGGGATCCTTCAGATCATATTTGAAGAATCGGAATGCGGCAGGGAAGTATTTGAAAAGGCAGCATCCTTACGGAGTGAATTCTGCATTGCCGTTTCCGGGAAGCTGGAAAAACGTTCCGGAGAGGCCAACAGATCGCTTCTTACCGGAGAAGTGGAAGTGCGGGCAAGAGAGCTCAGGATCCTTTCTGAATCTGAAACTCCCCCGTTCCCGATCGAAGAAAATTCACGGACCAAGGAAGACCTTCGTCTGGAATACCGGTTTCTGGATCTGAGAAGACCGGATATCCAGCGGAATATCATGATCAGAAGCAGGATCGCCGCTGTGGTAAGAAACTTCATGACAGACAACGGTTTTCTTGAGATCGAAACGCCCACCCTGATCAAAAGTACACCGGAGGGAGCAAGAGACTATCTTGTGCCGAGCCGTGTCCATCCCGGAAAATTCTATGCGCTGCCGCAGTCCCCGCAGCTCCTGAAACAGCTTCTCATGTGCTCCGGGTATGACCGGTATTACCAGCTGGCACGGTGCTACCGGGATGAGGATCTCCGTGCGGACCGTCAGCCGGAATTTACCCAGATCGATATGGAGCTTTCCTTTGTCGATGTGGATGATGTTCTTGACGTGAATGAACGGCTTTTGAAAACACTTTTTCATGAGATCCTGAATGTGGATGTGCAGCTGCCTATCCGGCGGATGACCTGGATAGATGCCATGAACAATTACGGTTCCGACAAACCGGACCTGCGGTTCGGCATGATGCTGAAGGATGTTACCGAGATCGGCAGAGGCTGCGGCTTCGGCGTATTTTCGGATGCGGTCAAAAACGGCGGATGCATAAAAGGCATCAATGCCGAGGGACAGGCGGGAATGCCGAGAAAGAAAATCGATGCGCTGACGGAGGATGCCAAAACATATGGCGCAAAAGGTCTTGCGGTGATCGCCATAGAGGAAGACGGAAGTTTGAAATCCTCCATCACCAAATTCCTGAAACCGGAAGAAACGGAGGCGCTGGTAAAAGCCCTGAACGGGAAACCGGGTGATCTGCTTTTCTTTGCGGCAGACAAGAAGAATATCGTATGGAGTTCACTCGGAAACCTTCGGCTGGAGATCGGAGACATGCTCGGACTCCGGAAGAAGGATGATTACAAATTCCTGTGGGTCACGGAGTTCCCGCTTCTCGAATGGTCGGAAGAAGAAAACCGGTTCAAAGCCATGCATCATCCGTTTACCATGCCCATGGAAGAAGACTGGGAAAAAATAGATTCGGATCCGGGAGCGGTACGTGCCAAGGCGTATGATATCGTGCTGAACGGCACGGAGATCGGCGGAGGTTCCGTACGTATTCATCAGTCCGATATCCAGAAAAAGATGTTTGAAGTGCTTGGACTTTCCGAAGAGGTCGCGGAGAGACGATTCGGATTTCTGCTGAAAGCGTTCAAATACGGTGTCCCGCCGCACGCAGGACTTGCCTATGGGCTGGACAGAGTGGTCATGCTGATGCTCGGCGTGGATACCATCCGTGACGTGATCGCTTTCCCGAAAGTGAAAGACGCATCCGATATGATGATGAATGCACCGGACAGTGTAGAAGAAAAACAGCTGGATGAACTGGCTATCCGGATTGATGAAAAGGAAGCGGAGAAAATCGAATCCCTGCAGAAGTAAAACCGCAATGGGCAGCAGCCCTGCGGAACCGGTATCATGGGAAGCATGGCGATTATCAATCGCTGTACGATAAACGTGAATCTTCTGTGAAAAACTGGAAAACATAATACAGTTCTGATAAAATAATGAACGGAGCCCGTAAGACGGACTCCGTTCCCTGACTTTGTGGGGGAAACTCCGTAAGATATGCGTTTTTAAGGAGGACTTTCATGGAAAACATAAAAGTACTGATTGTGGATGATGAAGCCAGAATGCGAAAGCTGGTAAAGGATTTTCTGTCGGTAAAAGGTTTTATCGTCCTGGAAGCCGAAGATGGAGAACAGGCAGTCAACATGTTTATGACAGATAAGGACATCCGCCTCATTCTGCTGGATGTCATGATGCCGAAAATGGACGGATGGGAGGTTGTAAAAGAAATCCGGCAGTACTCCAAGGTTCCCATCATCATGCTGACGGCACGGGGAGAGGAACACGATGAACTGCAGGGATTTGATCTCGGCGTGGATGAATATATTTCCAAGCCCTTCAGCCCGAAAATACTGGTGGCAAGAGTCGAAGCCATTGTCAGACGCAGCAATGCCGCGGGAGAAAGCAAAATCTCCGTAGGCGGCATCGACATAGATAAATCCGCCCACCAGGTA
>Ga0183097_10755_pt1 | contig 40806 bp, 29 predicted proteins | sample BioMet8_FD_128883 | JGI IMG/M metagenome (GOLD analysis project Ga0183097, IMG submission 128883) | Microbial communities from bioreactor (seeded with sewage sludge) at Lawrence Berkeley National Lab, California, USA - Biofuel... | ecosystem: Engineered > Bioreactor > Anaerobic > Unclassified ... | reverse complement strand
GAGGCTCCTTTCGCATACGAGGTTTTCCACAAAACCGGTCTTTAGCTGCTTGCCAGCTCATGTCTCCTCCTTCGCTACCTGTAAAAAAGCGCGTTGCAAAACATTTCCGTTTTGCAACGCGCCCTTTGAAATCCCCCTAAGAAAAGGCTGGGTATAAAAATCGCGGATTTACCATTTCTTTTGCGCCCTTGGTTTTGAGCTTGTACGACGCACCAGGCGCTGCTTAAAGGTAAAGGGCTCCGCTGCTCGCTTCGCCCGCCCGTTACAATAGCAGGCTGGCATGGCAATACGAGGCGGCGAGGGCACCCATGCATCCGCTCTTCGTTCTTCGTCCCCCGCTTTTCCTGGGGGAAATCAAACGAGGGGCCCGCAGGCCCCTTCTTTGCCGGTGGGAGAGGGTTCAGGGGAGCGAGCGCGGAACGCTCCCAATAAATGCAAAACCAAAGCCCAGCGAAGCGGGTTCGGTTTTGGAAGGAGGACGCGCCGGAAGCGGCAGCGGCGACCAAACCGGGAGCCGCTTAAGCTGTATGGCGAGTCCGACGTCACGGGCGACACGGTTTCTTTCTCACGCGGGAAAGAACCGGGGTCGCAAAGAATGCAGGGCGGATTTCTCCGCCCTGCATATTTCAATTTATCGCGCTGCCGAAAATCAGCGGCCGGCTTTACGCTGTGGCCTGCTTTTTCTCCTCTTCCTCCTGAAGAACGCGGTATGCCACCTTCCCTACCAGGGTCTTTGGCAGTTCCTCCCTGAATTCGATCTCCTTGGGCATGGCATACTTGGCTATGCGCTCACGGCAGTAGTCCATTATCTCGTTTCTCGTTTCCTCGGTGGACGGCACTCCGGGCTTCAGCATTATAAAAGCCTTCACGGCCTGCATCTTATAGGGATCGGGTATGCCGATGACGCAGCTCATCTGCACCTTTTCGTTGGCGTCGAGAATGTTCTCAAGCTGGCCCGGATATACGTTGTAGCCGGAGGACACTATCATGCGCTTGGCACGGCCGCGGAAATATATGAATCCTGCCTCGTCCATGGTGCCAAGGTCGCCTGTATATACCCAGGTGAGGCCGTCAGAGTGGGTGCGCAGCGTCTGTGCGGTCTCCACCTGATTGTCCATGTATTCCTTCATGACCGTGGGGCCCGCCAGCAATATCTCGCCCTCTTCGCCGTAAGGCAGCTCCTCGTCTGTGCCGGGGCGGACGATCTTGATATATGTGTCCGGGAACGGGAGACCTATGCTGCCCTCCTTGAACATGTGGGGCGGAGTGAGGCAGCAGGCCGTGACAGTCTCCGTGGTGCCGTAGCCCTCCCTCACCTGTATGGTGGCCCTGTGGTCGGCCAGAAATGCGTCGAATTTCTTCTTAAGCTCTATGGAAAGGGAGTCGCCGCCGGAAAACACGCCTTTAAGGCAGCTGAGATCCGCGCCGTCCATGCTGGGCAGGCGCAGCAGCGCCTCGTACAGCGTGGGCACTCCGGCTATGAAGTTGCACCTGTACTTTACGATAAGCTTGGCGTAGCTTTTGGCCGTGAAGCGCGGCACAAGTACGCATCTGCCGCCCTGGGACAGCATGGTGTGTATGCATACGCCCAGACCGAAGCCGTGGAACAGCGGCATGGCCGCCAGCATTTTGTCGCCGGGAGTGAACATCGGGTTTGCCGCAATGACCTGCTGACCCAGCGCGTTGAAGTTCATGTTTGTGAGGACTATGCCCTTGGTGGTACCGGTGGTGCCGCCGGAATACAGAATTACGGCTGGATCGTCGGCGGCGCGCTTTACCCTGTAGTTATAAAAGCAGTGGCGGCCCATGCGCATGAAGTCGTGCCACCTGATCACAGGGGCGTCCGACGGTATCTTCTCTATCTTGCGCCCGGCCGTGAGCATATATCCCGCCTTCACAGTGGTGGACAGCTCATCCTTCACGCTGGCGATGACTATGTTCACAACCTTGGTGTGCTCACGGATATGCTCGAACTTGCCGTAGAACTGATCCAGCGTGACGGCCGTGACGCTGTTGGAGGCGTTGAGATAAAACTCAATCTCCTTTTCGGCGGACAGCGGGTGGATCATGTTGGCCACGGCGCCGATAAGGTTCACGGCGTAGAACATGTAAATGGCCTGTGGGCAGTTGGGCATGGCGATTGTGACCCGGTCGTCCTGGCGTACGCCGATGGTACGCAGCGACTTGGCGCACTGATGTACCTCATGCACCAGCTTTCTGTACGATGTGGGACGTCCCATAAAATCGAAGGCCACGTATTCGGGGTATTTCTGTGCCACCTTCTCCACCGCCTCGAACATGGTACCGTCAAAGTATTCTAGATGCGGCGGCACAACGCCCAGGTACGGTATCCACGGGGTCTTCGCTGTGGTGTGCTCCATATCAGCAGTCCACCTTTTCGTCAAGTCTTGTTTCCAAAAGCTGAGGATTTTCCAAAAGCGTTTTGAGAAGCCGGACTGTCTTGGAATAATAATATCCGTCTGCGATGCGCTCGTCGATGGTGAGACCCAGGTCAACAGTGGGATGCATGACCGCTTTTCCGCCGGCGTCGAACTCCGGAGACATCTTTTTCTCGCCCACGGCGATAAACACGGAATTTGTGCCCCAGTTGGTCAGATGGTGATAGCCCATTTTAAGACCTATGGAGCCCAGATTGGAAAGCACCACCGAGGAATAGTAAGGGTCGGTGTCGATAAGCGGCTGGGGCACCCAGCCGTGGACATCCAGAAAGCGGATGCCGTCCACCAGCGTGCGGGACACTATGCGCGGCATGCTGTTGAGTATGTCCATGTTGTCGGTGGAGCTGTCCACGCTGTCGCCCCGGCAGAAGGAAATCTGCTCATATATCTTGTCGTGGATGGAGTTGATATTATCCTCCGGCACGGTGTGCAGGAAGGCCAGCGCCTCGCCTCCGTTGTCGGCAAATTCCTTTTTCACCACGAAGGACGCGGAGACCTCGTTTCTCTGGTACACGTTTCTGTGGGCTATGAAGCGGTTCATCTTGGGCCGCAGCGTCAGCGTTTTCATGGCGGCGCAGACGATCATCTGGAACATGTTATATTTATAGGCTGGATTTTCGGAATTTCTCTTCTCAATATAGGCGTTCATATTTGTCAGATCCACACGGATGGAAATAAACGCCTCATTGTCGCAGCGGTTGGGATACAGCAGCGGCACGATGTAATGCATGGAATCCAGACTGCGCAGCAGTTCTCCGTCTCTGCGATCTCCGAATCTGCGTTCCTTTTTCTCCAAAACAGTCACTCTCTTTCATAATTGCGGTCTTTTTGCGGAAAGGCATTAAAAATGCACGGGCTCAGTAACCCATTCTCCGACAAAACACAAATATATTATCTCAAATACCAGATGTTGTGAATAGGCAAATTAGACAATCCTCAAACAATTTGAAGCTTTTCACCCGCATACTGACCATATATTCTGCTCTTCTTCCGTAAAAACGATACCGACCCGATCCGCAGCCAGGCATCAGAGTAATTTATTGCGCGGCCCCCTCATAGGATGTACCAAAACCATTCTGGGAGTTATGCTTGATTGAACAGTTTTGCCACAACGATGAAAAAGCACAGAGGAACGGTGTCGGCCATAGCGCTGGTGCTGGCGGTGGCGGCGATATTCTGGGTCGTGAACAGCCCCGCCGTGGTAGGCGCTTCTTCAACCCAAAGGGTGCTGCCGATCTATTCCGTACAGCGGGACGATAAAACCGTGGCCATATCCTTCGACGCCGCCCTGGGGTAACGAGGACACGCAGAAGCTCATCGACACGCTGAAAAAATACGGGGTGAACGCCACCTTCTTCGTGGTGGGCGACTGGGTGGACAAATACCCGGAATCCGTGAAAGCGCTCGCCGCCGCGGGCAACGAGGTCATGAACCATTCCAGCGACCACGCCCATTTTGCGAAGCTCTCTGCCGACGAGATAAAGACCAACGTCTCCAAATGCAGCGACAAGATAGAAGCTGTCACCGGCGTGCGGCCCACCCTGTTCCGCTGCCCCTACGGCGAATATAACGACACCGTGGTGTCAACGGTGAATTCCATGGGCATGCAGACCGTGCAGTGGAGCGTGGACTCTCTTGACTGGAAGGCATTTCCGCGCAGGAGATCACGGACAGAGTTCTTAAAAACGTGAAGCCAGGCAGCATAATTCTTTTCCACAACGCCGCGGAAAACACTCCGGAAGCCCTGCCTGGCATTCTGGAGGGACTTATCAAGCAGGGCTACAACGTGGTGCCCGTCTCAAAGCTGCTGCTCACCGGCGACTGCACCATTGACAGCACCGGCTGCCAGTGTCCCCTGCTCACCGCGCCTGTCGGCTCCGCCGCTCCCCAGACCGCCTCCCCGGCGTCCCCCGCCGTGGCCGGCAATGCGGCCCAGACCGGCGCGGCCGTCAGTTCCGCGCCTGCGGTCTCTGCGGCTCCCTCTCAGCCATGTCCGCCAGCCGCATCTAAGGCGCCCGCTCCAGCCGCTTGATTAGTTTACATAACAACAGACTGCGTGCTGTTCGCACAGCACGCAGTCTGTTGCTTTATTATGTTTCCCTATTTCTGTCAGGCGCCTATCTGGAGCTCGCCGGGCTGGCGGTGGATAAAGGGGCGCTCAATTCTGGGAAGGCAAACCCCTATGGTCTCCCGCAGCACATCCTCCACTGTCTCCACAGGCACAATGTCGATGGCCTGCTTCACCTCTTCGGGCACGTCCTTCAAATCCACGACGTTCTCTTTGGGTATAAGCACGCGGGTTATTCCGGCCCGCTGAGCGCCAAGGAGCTTCTCCTTAAGGCCGCCTATGGGCAGTACCGCGCCGCGCAGGGTTATCTCCCCCGTCATGGCAAGCTTCGGGTCCACCTTTACGCCGGCGTAAAGCGAGGCGAGCGCGGTGAACAGCGCTATGCCGGCCGACGGGCCGTCCTTTGAGACCGCGCCGGAGGGGACGTGTATATGTATGTCCCGTTCCCGGAAATTCACCTCGCTGAGGGGCAGTCTGGATTTAAATAAGCTGAGCGATATGCGGGCTGACTCCTTCATCACATCCCCTAGCTGTCCGGTGAGGGTCACTTCCCCGCTGCCGGGCATGTCGGTGGCCTCGATAAACAGTATCTCGCCGCCCACGGGCGTCCAGGCAAGGCCTGTCACCACCCCCGGCGGATTGTCCTGCTGGGCGCGGTCATGGCGGGATACCTGACGGCCCAGAAGCTCCTCCAGGGCGTCGGTATGCACTGTAATAGGCGTTATCTCCTTGTTGGAAACGATTTTTTCCGAGGCCCAGCGGGCTATGGCGGCCAGCTGTTTTTTCAGCCCCCGCACTCCGGCCTCCAGCGTATATTCGCTGATTATTTCTCTGAGGGCCCCGTCGTCAATCTGAAGCTGCTCCTGTGTGAGACCGTGGTCGGCCAGCACGTCCGGCAGCAGATGCTCTTTCCCGATATGGAACTTCTCATCCTCCGTGTAGCCGGAGACCTGGATGATCTCCATCCTGTCCAGCAGCGGGCCGGGTATGGTGTCCAGGGAGTTTGCCGTGGCGATGAAAAACACGTCCGAAAGGTCGAAGGGCAGGTCCAGATAGTGGTCTGTGAAGCTGTTGTTCTGCTCCGGATCCAGTACCTCCAGCAGAGCGCTGGCAGGGTCCCCCGAAAAGCCTCCGGTCATCAGTTTATCCACCTCGTCCAGCACCATAACAGGGTCGTTGACGCCGGCGGTCTTGATGCTCTGGAGTATACGGCCGGGCATGGCGCCCACATAGGTGCGCCGGTGGCCGCGGATCTCCGCCTCGTCACGGATGCCGCCCAGGCTGAGCCGCACGTATTTGCGTCCCAGTGCCTCGGCGATGCTGCGGCCCAGACTGGTCTTGCCCGTGCCGGGAGGTCCCACCAGCAGCAGTATGGAGCCCTTGCCGTCCTTCTTCAGACGCATCACGGCCAGATGCTGGATTATGCGCTCCTTAACCTTGTCCAGGCCGTAGTGGCGGCTGTTCAGTATTCTGCGGGCCTCGTCCAGATCTATCTCGGCGGCCGGTTCCCTTTTCCACGGCAGGGAGAGCATGAAGTCCAGATAGTTGCGCACCACGTTTTCCTCGGCGCTGCCCTGACCCATGGACTCCAGCTTTTTAACTTCCTCCAGCGCGGCCTTTTTGGCCTCCTCCGACATACCCGCGTCTTCGATGCGGCGGCGATAGTCGTTTTCGCTGCCAGTTTCCTCTCCGCCGGAATCTTCCTCGCCCAGCTCGGCCTGTATGGCCTTCAGCTGCTCCCGCAGCACCTGCTTTCTGTAATAGCGGTTGGCCTCGTCGGAGAGCTTTTCGTTGAGCTCCATACTCAGTTCTATGGACTGCCGCTGCTTTAAAAGTGCGTCCATGAACATCAGCCCCCGCTCCCGGATGGAGTCGGTTTTGATATACTGATACCGCTCGTCCTCTGACATGGGCATGAACCGGCTGAGATAGGATATAAACGAGTTCACGTCTCTTATCTCGTCCACGGCTTTGGCGTACTGCTCGCCGCCCCGGAAATGGGCGCTGATGTCGTGTACCGTGCGGCGCAGATATTCCAGCATGTCCGCCTGGGCCTTTTCGTCCATGTCCACGGTATCGGGATTGGGAGAGAGTTCAGCGTAGACCGCCCCGTCGATGCTTTCGGCGCTCTGCACCTCCACCCTTTCCCCGGTGCGGCCGTGCACCAGCAGCGCCCCGTCGTCGTAATCGGTGAACGCCACGGAAAAGCGCACACCCAGCCGGTAAAAGGCCTCCTGACCGGGTTGCACGCCGTTCATATCGTGCTTCAGTTGCAGCGCGGCGGCGATCGTGCCGGGCAGCAGAGCATCGTGCAGAGCCTTTGACGCGTCCGCGATGCGGAACACCGTACTGACGCCCGGCAGTATAACGGAGCCCTCCACCGGGATCACGGCGGCTTTCACTCTGTCTGTGATTTGATCCATATTATTTCCTTTCTTTAACGAATGCTCGTTTAATTACTCTCCAAATATCAGCGAGACTGGCCAAGGCCGTCTCGCTGTATATGTGTTTTCAGTTCAGCAGTGCGTGCTGAATTATTTCGATAAGCTCGTCCAGACGCTCTTCCCTGTCGTTCTCGTCCGTTTGGTGATCCAGGGCAATGGCCTTCACCGGGTAAAAAATCACCGCGGCCAGGTTTTCGTCGCTGTAATCCCTGATGACGCCGCTGGACTTCATGTCCTGTATTATGCTGAAAAGATGGCAGGCGCCCTTCTCGTCCGTACAGCAGTCCGACAGCGTGGGACAATGGGAGCACTGCTCCACAAAGCTGAAGATCTCCTGATGCTCGCACATGTAAGAATAATAGGCACGTATCAGAGAATCAATGAGCTGAAAACCGTCCATCTGGGGCGACACCTGCCTGAGCACATAGCTGTATACCTCGTCGTAATACTCCCTGTAGATGTCCTGGAGCATTTCTTCCTTGCTTTCGAAGTAGATATACACCGTTGCGGGTGAAACCTCCGCCATGCGGGCGATCTTGGATATGGAGGTACCGTCTATGCCCTCTCTGAGGATAAGCTCGGTGACAGCGTTTTTTATGCGCTGTTCCTTCTCGTCGTCTTTTCTTCTCATCCAACCACCTCACGCCTATAATAAACGTTCATTCATTTATTGTCAACAGCAAAATATAAAAGTCCGCACAAAAGCAAAAAATGGCCCGAGAGAATCTCTCAGGCCATTTTTGCCTATTATCAGCGGTCGCTGTTCTTTTTGCGCATGTAGTCTATGACCATCACGGTAAGGGCGGCGCCGGAGGCGATCGCCAGCACGATCCAGAGCACCAGCGTGTCGCCGGTGACCTGTGCCGCGGCGTCAGCCATGGGAATGCTGGGGTCGGTAATATTGGTTACCGGGGTCTCGGCTGTTTGGGTTTCAGCTGCCGGAGTTTCGGTCTTGGGGGGGGCGGGATCGGTAATGTCGGTCTTCGGTGCTTCGTTGATCGGTGCTGCAGTCACGTTTATGTTGGTCTTAGGAGTTTCAGGGTTAGAATTCCCGCTGCTGGGAATCACGCCGGTCGGGGTTTCGGTGCCGGGAGTTCCGCCAGTCGGGGTTTCGGTGCCAGGAGTTCCGCTGGTCGGGGTTTCGGTGCTGGGAGTTCCGCCGGTTGGGGTTCCGGTGCTGGGAGTTCCGCCGGTCGGGGTTTCGGTGCTGGGAGTTACGCCGGTCGGGGTTTCGGTGCCGGGAGTTCCGCTGGTCGGAGTTTCGGTGCCGGGAGTTCCGCTGGTCTCGGGCTTCACGCAGATAACGCCGTCAACATGCCATGCGTCGCTCTGATGCTTGAGCACGTACCACTGTACCGAATAGTGATTAACGTCCAGATTGGCCCAGTTGATTGCAACCGTTGTGTTGTCGGCTGTGTTCACCGCTGTTTTGGGGCACTTATTTTCAGTTCCGTTGGGATACAGTGATTTAAGTTTTGCAAAAACCTCGGCGTCGGTGGGGCAGGTCACTGTTTAATTGTTCTGAGTAAGCGTAAGAAATCCGTTCGTGCCCACTGCCGCTCTGATATCGGCGTCGGTGTATTTTGCTGTGTTGTACGATTCGGAGGTGCCGACAGAAGCAGTCGCATTAAATACCGAGGCAGAGAAGAACTTTGAATCCTGAGACTTCCAGCTGCCGTTGTCGCGGATTGTTCCGTTGCTCTCGATGTAGAAGCCGATTTCGTCTTTCAGATTTATCCACTGGGCATAGAGGGTCACATCGCCGGTCACTGTCATCGTAGAGTTTGCGGCATAGCTTGTTCCCTTGCCGTCTTTCTTAGTATTCCAACCGGTGAACTCTTTGCCCGTGGGAGCGGTAAAGCCGTTGGCAAGTACCGTTGCGGAAGCACCGTCTATGTACTTATTGGCGTCGGTCACAGACCCTCTGCCGCCGTTGGCGTTATATGTGACTGTATAGGTCTGTACAGCCTCAGCATCGTCCTTCGCCACAATACCTACCAGATGCCAGCCGTCACTTGTCATGGAAAGATTGTACCAGTCGATTTTGCTGGAGTCGAAGGCATACGTATTACCGCCTGCCGTTGCAGTTATGACACCGGTATTTTGATCATAGCTGCATGCACTTGACGAAATAAGCGCGGTTTTTACAAGGTCAGCAACATTGTAATTATACTCAATATATGTTGTCTTTGAAGTACTCAGTTTGTTGGTCGTCACTCCGTCGTCGGGAGTCAGCGGCTCAAAGTAGCGGATAGCGCCGTTTTCCTTGCCCTCAACATTTTCCGGGAGAGGCAGCTGGATGGTGCACAGGCAGCCTGTGTAGTTGTCGCTGCTGTAATAATCTTTGCTGGTCGCGTCGTATTTGCTGATGTTGACGAAGACGCTGACTGTCTGTAGTGTCTTCTCAGAAACTGGCTCCGCGGCCGGCTCAGAGGGGTCAGAAGGAGTTGCGTCTGGAATTGCGGACGCGTTGTATTGATCCGTGCCGGTACTGGCATCGCCGCTGTTGCTGACCTCCGACGTGCCCTTGCTATGTGCGAATATTTTAAATGTTACAGTACCATTGCCGCAGGATACTGTGGCGGTTGTTCCTTCCAGGTCTCCGGCAAGCAGTACGTCCTGATCACTGATCGGAACGCTCAGTATGGATCCTGTGTATTCACAGCCCTCTATCGTATAATTTGCATCGTTGAGTTTAAGTGAAAGTACGATACCGGTGTTTTTTCCTTCTTGAAGATTAAGGCCGTTATAAATTACTGAGTTTTCATCGTGAATGTTCAGCACCTTATTGCCGCCTTTGTCCGCGAAGCCGCTTATGGTAAACAGGCTGAACGCCATTACCAGCGTCAGCATAAGCGCCAGGATTTTTCTTGATTTCTTTGCCATGTTTTTTTCGTTTCGTTTCAGAACGGGGAAACGTGGCAACCGGGCTGCCCTGGCTTTCGCTTTAGGCCCCTCAGCTTTGCGTCCCGGCGTTTCCGCCGGTTTGCCGTTTCATTGCTCCGCAGTTTCTTTTTCCTATCTCTCCAGATTTTTTATTCTGCCAGTTTATTCACTGTGGCTTCCAACGCGTTGTTAATCAGTAATACCAGTTCCAATACGCTGCGAAAACTCTCCTGACTGCCTGATTCGATCCAGGCAACTCTGCCCTGCCAGCTGGAGTTCTGCCGGAACATTATTTTCACCTCAAATGTGCACAGTCTTCCTTTTCTTCCTGAAGTGTCTTTAACTGTGACGGGTCCCGGGACAGCCCCGGCTGATTCGCATCCGGCTGAAAACGTCTTGGGAAATATCGTTTCGTCCGGCATGCCGTCAATAAGGGCCAGCAGCTGCATCAGATTTTCAAAGACCCCGGCTCCGTCCATTCCTGGAACGTATACCCTGCCGCTCATTGCGCCGCCGTCGTATGTGTCCACACATATCAATGTGGTACGCACCCCATCGGCCCCCTTATTGCCTCTTGTCAATCGATCAGCCTCCACTCCGTTGCTTTCTAAAGCAAATATATCACACGGCGGTTACAAAACCGGTTATATTTATATATTTCTCTTTCAACAAATAATTTAATTATGCATAATATTACCACTGCGCATTTTGTGCAATATGTATATTGGGGCATAACTGCCGTCAGAAGCGCAAAAAAATCGGTATTCAGGAAAACCTGAATACCGATTTTATCTTGATATTATCCGCCAAAAGGCGCGGATTTTTAGAAATCAGATGCGGCGATCTCTGGACTGGGCGTCGTAATGCTTGTTCAGGAAGGGACGCACCACGTAATAAATGAGCTTGTTCTCGCCGTTGGTCATGTACAGCGTAAACGTGGCGACGAAAAGCACCAGCACGATGCCGACAAGCTTGCCGGCCAGTTTGAATATTACCTTCATTATTTTCTACCTGCCTTTCTTTACCACGCCTCGGAGTCGTCGAAATCGACCAGCGTCTCATCCAGCGGCTTCTCGTTGAGGACGACGGACATATAGCTGCTTATTGACTTGCGCATATCCTGGCGGGATATGGTGCGGCTGTCCTCCAGATCGTGGGGGATGAAGCAGAAGTACAGACCCAGATCCCTGGCCTGCTCCTCCAGCATGGCGTGGACACCGTTCATGCCCTTGCAGGCCACGTTGTCGTTCACCACAACCATGTCGCAGTTCATCTTCTTGGCCCAGTCCCAAACGGCGTTGACGTTGGCCCAGCCGCCCACGGCGTGATGGCGCATAACGCCCTTTTCGGAGAACTTGGCCAGATCAATGAGCGCCTGCTCCTTGTCATGGGTGTCGATAATATTGTGGCCCATGGTGGAGTCCATGTTGAGGACGAGGTTCAGGCCCCAGCAGTTCTGAGTCCAGGTGGGAAGGTCGGTGTAGTACACGGCGGAGGGTCCCCACAGGAAGGCACGGTGGCGGGTCTTGCCCTTGAAGGGCTCGTACTTGTCCTTCACGGCCTGGCGCATGATTTTGATGACCTTGCGGTCGGTGTCGTTGAAGTAATCGATGCGGCCGTTGGCGATGGCCCATTCAACCAGTTTATAAAGCGTCTCGGCGATGCCGCACAGAGGTGAATACGGAGTGGCCAGGATCTCCCACTTTTCCATCTCGATCATGCTCTGCTCGTTGACGCGCTTTGCTGCCACAAAGAAGGCGTCCCAGTCGAACTTGACGTTGTAGACTTCCTCTATCTTGGCGATGCAGTTGCGCAGCTCCTGAGCGGAGTAGGCGTTGCCTTCCTTCTCGTTGTGCTGCATGGCAAAGGCGAATGGATAGTCGTCCATGCCCATGGAGTGGAAGCGGCGGCGCTGGAACATGGAGGTGGACTCGCTGGCGTTGCAGGGCTGGTTGGTGGAGATGACCAGCTTGCCGAAGATTGGGAATGCGTCGTCGATGGTGACGCCGGTCTCGGCGGAGCAGCGTGAGCACACGTCGGCGGGCAGGCCGTAGGACTCGGCCACGTCGATATAATAAGGCTCGATGTGCTGGTCGACGTCGCAGATGACGAACTCAGGCAGGGTCTGCATGGGTTCGGGATACAGCGTGGGGAAGCCGGCGAAGAACAGGGTCGGGATGGTCTCGTCCAGACCAACCAGCTGATCCGTCAGCGGGCCGCCGCCCAGACGGCGGTCGTTGCCCACGATGGTGCCGATAAGGCCGCACAGAGTGCGGACGATGGTGTTGCTGTGGAGAGAAGCGACCTCAAGCTCACGGCCGCGGAAACCTTCGAACAGGCGGTCGACAAAGGCGAAGGAGCCCAGGAAGGAGCCCATCCAGCGGTATTCCCAGAAGGCCTTCATCATGTGCACGGGGTCTTTTGCCACCATCAAACCCATCATGCCCAGGTTTTTCAGCCAGGTCACATAGTCCAGCATGGTATCGCGGCAGCCGCGCCACTCGCGGTACTTGGCAATGCCGGTCTTGTCGTAGTAGCGGCTGCGCAGACCGCCGGTGCCGTGCTCCGACTGCCAGATGGGATCGAACTTTTCCAGTTTACTGTCTATGACGCCTATCGCGGCGTTCAGCGGTTTTTCAAATATAGAATTCATAATATTGCCTCTCCTCAAGAATTGATCTTCTTGATCTCCAGACTCTCGACGAAGGCCTGGAAACGGGTGCGAAGCTGTCCGGCGGAGCCGACAACATATTCCTTTTCGATGGTGCAGCAGGGTATGTTGCGCTCGTTGGTCATAACATAGGAGCCCAGCACCTTCTCATAGCTCCAGAACTCGCAGAACTTCATGTTCTCGATTATGATGCCGTCGGCGCTGTATTCCTTAACCAGACGCTCCATGGTGTTGTGGCGCTGGTCGATCTTGGAGCCGGACATGAAGCGGGCGCACTCGTTGACTTCGAGATAAGTGCGGCAGATGGCGTCGAACGCGGTCTCGCCGTCACGGATCTCGATCTGCTCTCTGCCGGGTATGGAACCGAAGCAGAAACGGTCAGCCACCACCATGGCGCCGCAGGACTCAACCAGCTTAATGAACTCGGGATCGTCGATCTCGGAGCCGGCGATGACCACGCGGGCGCGGAACGGGAATGTCTTTTCCGGCTTGCGCTTTTTGATCTCGTCCAGAGTCTCCTGCAGGTAGGGCAGAATGAATCTGTGGGGGCAGGTCTCACTCACCAGCTGGATGACCTCGAACTCGTAGCCGGTGATGGGAGGATTGGGAAGCTTGCGGAAATCGCCTATCTCGGTGATGATGCGGCTTATCTCGTTGTGGTCGGCAATGGCGGCAAGCATGGCTTTCTCGGAAGTATCGATGCCGCGCTGCTTTTTCAGCTCGTCAACGACCTTCAGCTTAAGCTCGGTCTTGTAGTAGTTAAGGGCGTTCTCATCGTCCTTCAGAGGCGGATCGATTATGGTGGTGAAGAACTTCTTGTTTTTGACGGGATCGATGAGGGAGAAGTGCTCCTCCATGCGCTCCATGGCGGCGCAGCACTCCGCTCCGAACAGAGCGTCCAGGAAGTTGTAGCCGCCCTCAACAGCGCGCTCCAGAATGGCGCGGACGTAGGGGCAGTTGCGTGTGGTCATGTAGTAGCTTGCTACATCAGTGGACTGGCAGTTTGGCGCGCGCAGGCGGGCGGAGAAGCAGCCAGGCAGGTTCATCAGCGGTTCGGGTATGTAGAAGCAGTTATATCCCAGCGCCACATCGCCTTCCTTGACAGCCTTCTGCACCAGCTCGTTGTTGGCCTCCTGCAGCAGGTTCTCAAAATAAATCAGATGCTTGAGATCTTTCATGGATAACCTCCCATAAATTATTCGCCGTAAAAAGTAATCCCCCGGAAATTTTGCTGTTTTGTCTCGTTTCAGCGGTCAAAATAGACAAAAAAGAACCCCCCTGACCGCATAAAATCCTGTATGTTAAAAATATCATTATCCCTACTTTATGTCAATAGCAAAAGCTACACATCCTGACAGTTGCACTAACATGCAGTGCCAAAAAAAACGCTGAAAGTTTGTTGAAATTGCGCTGAAAACGGCCTTATACGCGAAACAGCACCCTTGTCTCTCGCCGCCTTCGGGGCGGTTCAGGACACGGGTGCTGCCGTAATGCGTATTCTATTTTCCGGCGGCGCGGCATCTTCTGATGCGCCGCAGCTCATCCACAAATTTTTCCAGCCGCAGCCGCTCCCCTTCAGGATTTCCCATGCCGGATATAAGTCCGGGGCGCTTTCTCTCCGGCATGCCGATTTTCTCCCGCGCCATGGCCGCGCAGGCCGAAGCGAAGTCGGCCCGTCCAATGCGCCGCACAAATCTGTCTTCAATACTCATGCTCTCTCCTTCCGGGTGCCGCCGGTAACCTGGCGATCGCTCATTACTGCTGCACCGACATGGTGGCAAACACTATCCTCATGTTGCCGTTGGTGCCCCAGTACTGCACCTCCATGTGCATCATTCTGCTGTCGTCGCCGTCAAGAATAAAGGCGCAGCTGCAGGATGCTTCGCGTTTTGTCTCCGCCGCCCGGAGGAACGTGCGCAGCAGCTCCTGCCGCGACTGGGGCGGCAGGTGCTTTTCGCAGGCCGCATCCAGATTGTCCTGCTGTCCTCCGCTGAAAAGTTCGTTATAGCTTTTGTTCACCCGCAGGGCGCTGAATTCGTTATCCCCCCCCTCATATATGGCTGCCGGCATCTTAATGCTGTTGAACAGCAGATTAAGCTGTGGGCTGGAGGACCAGATCGTTCTGGACATGATCTCGTGGTTCTCGCTCAAAAGCTTCACCGGCTCCTGCCTCACGCCGTACACCAGTTTTTCGTAGTCCTCCACCGGCATCGGCCGGGCAAAATAGTAGCCCTGAACGTAGCCGCAGCCCACGCTCTTGAGAAAATCGACCTGTTCGGCCGTTTCCACGCCCTCCATGACCACCGGTATCTCCAGCCAGCCGGCCATGCGGATAACGGAAGCCAGTATGCACTCGTTGCGGCCCAGCGAGGTGTTTCCCACTAAAAAGGCCATGTCTATCTTCAAAACGTCCACCGGGATGTTTTTCAGCGTATTGAGGGACGAGTAGCCGCTGCCGAAATCGTCCATGAAGATAGTGAAGCCCGCATCCTGCAGCCGGTGGATCATGTTCTCCATGACTCCGGGGTTCTCCATGTAGGCGCTCTCCGTAAGCTCCAGGTTGAGAAGGCTTATGGGAATATCGTATTTTTTCACCAGGCCCGTTAGCAGCTCCACCAGATTGGGGTTATAGAGGTTCACGCGGGACATGTTGACGGATACGGGCGCAGGGTCAAGCCCCTGGTCCAGCCACTTGCGCAGGAGCTGGCACACGCTCTCCCACATATAAAAATCCACCTTGCCGATAAAGCCGTTGCGCTCGAAAACGGGGATGAACAGCCCCGGGGACAGGAAGCCCTTTTCCGGGTGTTTCCAGCGTATAAGCGCCTCGGCGCCGTACGGTTTTTCCGTAGTCAGGTTGTATTTCGGCTGGAGATAAACCACAAACTGCCCTTCGTCCAAAGCCTGCTGCATATCGTTTACTATACCCTGCTCCTGCAGGACCTTGTCGCTCATGTCGGGCTTGTAATACTCTATGTAAGTCATATACTTGCTCTTGCATTCCTTGGACGCAAGGGTCGCAAGCTCCAGCATGGCCACGATATTCATGGCCGGATCCTCTATGACGTACACGCCGAAGCAGGGCTCGATAAGATAGTCCCTGTTGTATTCCTGCAGAGCTTTTCTTATGGAATCCACCTGAGCGCTGATCTCCTGCTCGTCATATGGCTCGCATATGCAGAAGGCGTCCGCATTTATGCGTGCGTAGGTGCAGGGCTCCACATTTTTTGAACCCAGGCGCATATAGTCGGCCACGAAGCGCAGAAGGCGGTTGCCCTCCTCCTCGCCCCAGTAGGAGTTGAAGACATGGAACTTATTTATGTCGAAGCGAACCAAGGCGAAGCGCCTGTCGGGATATTCGTCCAGCAGCTTTCTTGTCATGTCGAAAAAGCTGTTGCGGTTATAAAGGTCCGTCAGCGTATCATGCTCGTACGCGTGCTTCATCTCGCTTATAAGATAGAACTGACTGCGCACGATGACGTTCTTCAGCCGCAGCAGCAGAACGCTGGGCTGGTAAGGCTTGCTGACAAAATCCCAGGCCCCAAGGTCGAGTGCCTTCTGCTCTGCAGCGGAGTCGGATTCGCCCGTCATGACAATGACCGGCAGTGAGGCAAACTGAGAATCCTTCAGCTCCCTCAGAACGGCGTAGCCGTCCATTACCGGCATAACTATGTCCAGCAGGATAGCGGAAATATTCTTGTCCGTACTCAGTACTGTCAGCGCCTCGGCCCCGTTTTCGGCCTCTACGATGTCATACTCCTTCTGGAGGATTCCCTTCAGGATTACCCGGTTCACCATCTGGTCCTCGACTATAAGTACTGTAAGTCTTTCCCTGTCCATATTCTTCCTCACGTTCTCAAGATCTGTTTCCATGCGAGGGTCTGGATAGCTGCTGTGCGGGAAGCCGCTGATCATTCTTCTTCTCCCGCCACATATATGCGGATAAAATTCCACGATGCGCACAATGGTTTAGTATATTAATACCACTAAGTTACAAAAATAGCAACACTTTTCAACAAATTAAATTATTTTTCACCTAAATATTTGTTGTTTTTTTCACATTTATTGTAAATATATTGTGAAAAAGAGCAGAATCTGCCCAAATAAGGCTTTTGTGTATGACATTTGTGCCTCTCAGGCTTCATCATAAGGAGTTTACGGGCTTATATTCGCCGTAAACATACTGCGCGGCAGCCGGTTTTTTCTCTGATTTTCAATGGGGCCCGTCCGCGGAAATCTCCGCGCGCTTCGCCAGTATTTTCCTTGCGGACAGACGGCGCGTTTCCATATGTAAAATGTTTCACAAAAGCGAATAGACAAAGCATGATAGTTATGATATCATGCACTTGAAATCATCAGTCGAGGTAAGCGCCATGCGATTTGAGGACACCGCCTTTCCCGATATAAGGATCATGCTTGACGGCAGCGGAGCCTTTGCGGGCATTCTCACGCCCGACGGCATAGAGGCCTCTGTGGAGGAGGCCGCGTTTCTCATGGACTGGCGGGTGCTGTCAACCTATGGCGAGGCCTGCAAAAGTCTCCGCCGCATACTGGTCTCCCAGCTTGCCATGGATCTTCCCCGCGGCTTCATTATAGACGTGGACACTGAGGATCTGACCGTATTCTGCACCCAATTCTGCCCGGTGGAGCAGATGGACGCCTACCTTGAAAAAAAGCGCGGCAGGGTATCCTCCGCCGCGGATATATGGCGGCGGGAGCGTCCGTGGGACACCAACCCCATGACGGCTTCCCAGGCTGCGGCGCTGAATCTCGCCTTCGACGCGGGCACGGGTCTTATTGGCACCGACGGGCACTTCAACGGCGGGCGGGAGCTGTATCTTCCCTCCTCCGTGGACGGGAAACGCGTAACCGCCGTAAAAACTTCCGCCATGGTGTCCTATACATATCTTGAAAGAATCTTAATCCCCGACAGCGTGAAATACTTTGAGCCTTACGCCTTCTACGACAAGGTGCATTTGAAATATGCCAACATCCCGGAGGGCATGGAGATAATATCCGAGGGGGCCTTCGGCAGATGCAGGGCCCTGTCCGCGATAACAATACCGAAAAGCGTACGGGAAATCAGGCCCGAGGCTTTTTATCAGTGCAGCAGTCTGGATACCGTGGTGATACCTGACTCTGTGGAAGCCGTGGGCAGATGCGCGTTCATCAGTGTGCCCCATGTCATATACCACGGCGCGGCCAAAGGCTTTCCATGGGGAGCCACGACGGGAAACTGATAAGTTCGATAAATTCAAAATTGTATATATCCGCTGGAAGGTGAGCTTAATGTTTGGAAGAAACAGGCGCAATGATCCTGAGGAAGGCGTAAATTTTCTTTTTGCAGGCGGCAGGAAACCGCAGATAGCCCTGAAAGACGCGGAGCTTGATCTGCATGTCGGCGGCAGCGTAAGGCTTGCGCCGGGCTGCGGCTGCGTCGGCGCGCCCGGCTGCATCACGGAATCTGAGCTGAGCGGGCTGCTGGAAAGCCCTGACACCGCCGAGGTATGGGCCCATATTACAGGCCTCGAAGACGGCGTATTCCGCGGTTTCTGCACCTACATACCCGCAAAAGGCTCCGGTACCGATAACGCCGGGTACGAAGACGCGGTGTGCGGCGGCAGCAACATCAAGGCCCCCATGCGGCTGGATTTCATACGCACGCTGCGGAATACCCCCTCCGGGGCATGGCCCCGGGTATTTATCTGCCGTGAGAGCGGCTCCGCCGCGCCCATGTGCTTTGCCAGCGAAAACGAGTCCGCGGACATCATGAACTGTACCGGACTTATTGCCGAGCCCGGCGACGGGCTCACTTCGCTGCTGCGCTCCGGCCCTGTGTGGGGGGAGATAGTGTCGCTATGCTCCAAAAGCGGAGAGCCCTGTCCCGCCGACAGCCCTGAGGCCTGGGGCTTCATTGCCCGCGTAAGCGTGGAAAACAAAGCCCAGAGCGTTTTTGACAAGGCAGTGCTGGAGGCCTGCCGCCATGGCCGCGGCGCCTTCCATGAGCTGCGGCGCAAGACCGCCTATATGACTGAGCAGGCCGTTCCGGAGAAGATCATCCTGAAAACGCTGGACAGCATCGTGGCTGTGACGAAATACACGGAGATGATACCGGATCCACCGGTGAAATTTGCCCAGGCGGACGCCTTCGGCGAGCTGACGCGGGCGCTGGCATACCGGCTCTGCGGTATGAACCTGCGGCTTGTGGGCAACAAGGGCTGCGGCAAGAACACCCTCACACAGACCGTGGACTGGCTGCTTGGAGTGCCGCAGTACCGCATGCAGGGCAACGCGGAGCTGGACAAGCTGGATCTGCTGGGCGGCCCCACCATAGAAAACGGCACCATGCGCTATCAGCTCAGCGACATGCTGATATATCTTCGGGACGGCGCCGACATAGTTCTGGACGAGGGTAACGCCATAAAGCCCGAGTGCGCCGACGTGCTGCACAGTCTCACGGACGAGGCGCGGCAGATCGAGGTGCCCGGCTACGGGCTTGTAAAAATGGCCCCTGAATCCTCCTTCACCATTACCATGAACGAGGACTACGCCGGAACGAACTTTATGAACGAGGCCACCATCGACCGCTTCACCCCCATCCAGATGTCAGAGCCCGACAGCATCGTGGAGATACTGCGCCGGGTGGTACCGGAGGCTTCAGACCAGAGTCTGCGCATCTGCGACGTTATTTACAGCGGCATTCGGGAAAAGATACGCTCCGCCGACGGCATCGAACCGGAGGCCATGACCATACGCGGCTTTATCGACGCGCTGCGGTCTGAAGAACTGCTTGGGCTGAAGCTGGGACTGCGGGACAACGTGGCCAGCAAGCCTCAGGACTCTTACACCAGACTGCAGCTCACGGAGCTTATCGAAAGCATGATACGTTAAACGGAGAATGTCCATGGACGAGGAATTTGACCGCTCATTCCAGCGGTTCAGGGTCTTTTTGAATACCGAGCCCGTGATACCGCTGCTCAGCCGCAATCTCAGCTTTCTGCTGGATGAGAACCGGGTGGTGGACTCCATAGAGGTGGGCGACGGGCTGAAGTGCTTCACATCCGGCAGGAAGATCGTCATAGGCGGCGCGCCGTATCTCATGCGGGACGACTGCGACAGAAGGCACTGGATCGCAGGTATGCGCATCGCCCTGGCTCATGAGGTGCAGCACGACAACAGCTCCGACAGGACGGTTCTGGATAGGGTGCGCAGCTGGTTTGCCGGGTACCTGCGGGACGGCTTCGGCGCGGATTATGACACCGGCGCGGTCCTGGGGCAAAAATTTCTCAATATGCTGGAGGACGGGCGGGTAAACAACATCGTCTGCCAGCGCTTCCCCGGCTATGTCTCCATGATGCGCTTTGTGAACTTTGCCCGGGTATCTTCCCTGCCCCCTGCAGACGGTGCTCACGGTCTGCGCGATTTTTTGAATAATGCACAGTCCCTGGCGCTTACAGGCATAGACGCGCCGGGCGCGAAAGCGTACCTGGATACGGAGTTTGCGCATCGTACGGACACACTGAGAAAATACATTGACAGCGCCGCAGAGGCCGAAAGCGCCGGCGAGTGCGGCGATATCTGCATGGCGCTGCTGTCTTCCTGCGCCGACTATCTGGCCGCGCTGTGCGCCGCGGAGGCCGATCTGACGGCATTTTTGCACGGACTGGGTTCCACTCTGGAAGAATACCAGTACAGCGACGCCGATCGCGCCGAACAAAAGGGCGACGGTACCGACGGCGGCGTACGGCGGAGAGAGCCGGACGGCCGGGAGAGCCGGAGCGTCGATGAGGAAAAGCCGGAGGATTCTCCCGACGACAAGGGCGACAGCGGAAGCCCCGGCAGCGGTGACAACAGCACCCGCCAGGGCGATGAAAACGGCAGTCTCACCGGGCAGGAAGCCAAACCCAAAAACTCCGCCGGCAGCAACGGCCGCGAGGACAGAGGCAGATCCCTCAGCGACGGCCGCTCCTCAAACCACGGCCTGACCGGCAGCGGAAAAGGCATGCACAATTCTCCGGACGCCGCCTCTGCCAAGGCACGGGAGGAGGGCCCGCAATCCATAGGCGAGGTGCTGGGCGCGGAGTGGAGCGAGCAGGTCTCCCCCGCTCTTGAACCGTGGGAAATAGACGACATGCTGCGCACCGCCGGAGCCGAGCTTGACCGGGAGGCCGCCCACAGGAACGAAAGCCGTGTGGAGGCCGGCAGCCGCATTCCGCTTTCCATGAAGGATACCGGGCTTCTCAGGGGCCGGTATCCACTTGTGGAATTCAAGGAGAGCGCCATAACCCCCAGAGGCCGTCAGCTGCCCCCGGAGTACCTCGGCGAGGCCAAGGCGCTGCACAAAAAGATCGACCGCATACTAAGAGAGCAGCGGGTGCGCACGGCAAATCAGCGCAAGGGCTCTCTTTCCCAGAAAGCTCTCTGGAAATCCGAGGTCAACGACCCCGATATCTTCCAGCGCAAGTCGCCGCCCACGAAGTACGAAAGCGCTTTTTACCTGCTAATCGACCGCAGCGGCAGTATGGGCATGGGCTATGGCGACGGCAATTCCAAGCTGTTCACCGCCCTCATGACCGCCGCCGTTATTGAGGAGGCGCTTAAGGGTATCGCCTACACCAAGGTCGTGGCCTTCGACGGCGGCTACGACGTATGCGAGCATGTGGTGATAAAGGACTTCAATCAGAAGGAACTCGGCAGCCGCTGCTTCGATGCCCTGAGCCAGGTTGCCGCCGGAAACGGCAACAAGGACGGCTATTCAATAAGAGTAGCGGCCATGGATCTGGAAAAGCGGAATGAAAAGCGCAAGGTGCTCATCGTGCTGTCCGACGGCCTTCCCTCCGCGTACAGCAAGGAAGCGGAGGCGATGGACGACGTGAGATCTGCCGTGCAGGACGCCAGACGGAAGGGCGTCATCGTAATACCGATAATGTACGGTGTCACCGACACGGAAGAAAGTTACGAGTCCTACAGGCAGATGTATGAAAAGGGTATTATTTCCACCACATCCGACAATATTCTGGACGAATTTGAAAAGCTGCTGATGAAGCTCATAAAATAAAAAATCTCCCGGACTTTCGTCCAGGAGATTTTGCTTTTGTAAATGCCTGACGTCAGATCTTCATGCAGACGTCCCATGCGCGCCAGATAACGGTGCGCAGGTTGCCGATGGCGACGCAGTCGCCGACGGTGTGGACGTGAGCGCTGTCCTTGGCGATCGGGGTGGGAACGAAGCCGATGCCGTTGACGACGCAGTCGCAAGCCAGATCGAAAGTCTTGCCGTCGGGTCCGCGGACGGTAACGCCGTCGTCGCGGATGTCGGTGATGGTGGATCTCAGATATGTGGGAACCTGCTTGAAGGCCAGCATATCACGCAGGAAGGAGGTGTTGGCAAGGCAGGTGGCCTGGGCAGCGACCAGATCGGGAGCAAACTCCACGATGATGGGGTGCTTGCCCTGGAGTATCATCTCATAGGCAGCCTCGCAGGAGGACTGGCCGCCACCGAAGAACAGGACCTTGTCGCCGACTTTCTTCTTCTCAGCCAGCAGCTGAGTGAAGGAGATGGTCTTGTTGAAGCCGGGGATAGGCATGGTTCTGGGCACGGAGCCGGTGGCGACGATTATCTCGTCGTAGCCGCGGATGGTGTTGGCGTCGTTGATCTCGGTGTTGAAGATGACCTTGATGCCGGCCTTGTCTATCTCGCGCTTGTACCACTCGATGAGCTGCTTGTCGTTCTCCTTGAAGGACATGGAGGAAGCGGTGATAAAGGTGCCGCCCAGCTTGTTGGACTTTTCATAGATGACAGCATTGTGGCCGCGCTTGGTGAGCATAAGAGCGCACTCCATGCCGCCGATGCCGCCGCCGATGATGGCGACCTTCTTGGGGTTCTTGGTGGGGACTATCTTGTATCTCTCATGCTGCATGGTGGGCGGGGTCAGAGCGCAGCGGGCCAGATGCAGGGAGTCCTCAAGGTTCTGGATATTGGCAGTGCCCTTGAACTTTGCAAAGTTGAAGCAGCCGTTGTGGCAGCGGATGCAGGGCTTGATGTCGTCCTGACGGCCTTCCTGGATCTTGACGATCCATTCGGGGTCGACCAGGTTCTGACGTGCGATGGAGACGGCATCCAGACGGCCGGCAGCGATTTCTTCGGCAGCCTTGACGGGATCCATACGGCCGGCGCAGGACACGGGTATGTCCACGAACGGCTTGATGTGCTCGACGTACTCCAGGTTGCAGTTGTCGGGCATGTATTGAGGCGGATGTGCCCAATACCATGCGTCGTATGTACCGTTATCGCAGTTGAGCAGATCGTAGCCTGCATCCTGCAGATACTTGACGGCCTTCTCGGACTCGGCCATATCGCGGCCGAACTCCACAAAGTCCTCGCCGGGGACAGCGCCCTGGCCGAAGCCCTTGGTCTTGGAAACGACGGAATAACGAAGGGACACGGGGAAGTCGTCGCCGGCCTGGCGCTTGATGGACTGGACGATCTCCACGGGGAAGCGATAGCGGTTCTCGAAGGATCCGCCGTACTGGTCGGTACGATAGTTCATGTTGGCTATGGTGAACTGGTCCAGCAGATAGCCTTCGTGGACTGCGTGGATCTCGACGCCGTCTATGCCGGCTTCTCTGAGCATTCTTGCGGTCTTGCCGAAAGCGTCGACCTGCTCCTGGATCTCCTCAACGGTCATGGGGCGAGACTTGACCTCGTCATACCAGCGGTTGGGGGTGGCGGAAGCGGAAGCGCAGCTGTACTCGATGTCGCAAACAGGCTTTGCCAGCTTGGCCAGCAGCGGGTTCTTGAGCATCTTGACCATGTTGCCGTTGATGGCCATTGAACGGCCGAAGCCGGCGGCCAGCTGAATAAAGAGCTTGGAGCCGGTTCTGTGGTACTCGGGCATATAATCGGCCAGTTCCTTGAACATCTTCTCATTCTGGTACAGCCAATGTCTGCCGGGGATACCCAGAGTGTCGCGAACGCACTGCATGCCGGGCAGGACCAGGCCAACGCCGTTCTGCGCTCTGTTGAGCAGATGGTAAGCAGCCTCCTGATCGAAATGGCAGGGCTCAAGCCAGCCAAACAGAGACGTGCCGCCCATGGAGCACTGAACGATGCGGTTCTTGATCTCTACATCGCCAACCTTCCACGGCGTGAATAGGGGTTCATACTTCTTGTCCATGTAATCCTTCCTTCCAAGTGTTTCTTATTTTACGCAGACAATGTGTTCCTCATCAATCGCATCGTCAGACGTATTTACGAATAAATTCGCTTTGTGCGTTCCGCCGCCGAAAAACCGGTGCCGTTCCACGCAAAGAAGAGTCTGCATGTCATGCAAACTGTTACAAGTATAACAAATCTCTTTACAATTAGCAACCACAAATTTAGTGATATTTGGCGAAAGTTACACATTTTTTGAAAAATAACCGGCATTTTTTTGCGTAAATAACCCGATAATTTCAGACTCTGTTCCGGGGTCAAAAATGCATTTTGACACATTTCAAAAAGTGTATTTACATTTACCTGTCAAATTTGGGTATCCCCTTCCCGGCACTTCCTCTGAACTGACAAAAAACTGCGTGCGGTATCCGTCGGATGCCGCCGGGGCGCTCTGCTTCGGCAGCTGAGGTACAAGTGATGGTGCGCCTTATTACTGTTTTTCCGGACGAATATCGCAACGTGTAAAAAAAGCTCGAATTGTTCAGAAGTTATTGGAAATCTGTAGGATTATTGTTGCAATTTTGTTTTCCTGATCCTATACTTATGATGAATTACATTCACCGTGGAGGTGATCTCATGCAGCCGAAAGTGGAGAACGCAAGAAAAAATCTGATGTCGCACGGAAAGAAAGCGCTTTTGAAAAGCGGTTACGGCGGCATAGTCATCGCGGAGCTGACTGCAGAGTGCGGCATGGCCGCAGGCACCTTCTACAATTACTTCAAAAGCAAGGATGATCTTGTCAGTCAAATAATTTCCGACGACTGGGCCGCCATGCTGAAAAAGGTGAAAAAGCAGATGGCCGGGCCCGAAGACCGCTATGAAAATCTGCGCTGCCTATATGACTGTCTTGCCGGTTTTCAGAAAAAATACCGCTTTTTCGCCACAGGCTCGGTGGTCAAGAACGCAGCCATAATCCGCAGCGAGAGAAATGAGCTGCAGCTGCTGTACGATATAATGGCGGATAAGATCCGGCGGGAGACGGAGCTCAGCATGCTGAACTTCGGTACGACTCCGGAAAACGCGGCGTATATGATCGTGCAGATATGTATGGTGGCGGGGCGCAATCCCGATATGGAGTTTGACGATCTCTGGAGCTTCCTGCATGTAAGCAGCCCGGTTTTCAGGGGATAATAAAGGACGCCTGTTTTCTTCAGATAAACGAATTGGAGGAAAAAGACATGATCGAACTTACCCGCGACAGAATCATCGAAAACGGGGAAATGATGCCCGGAAGCGTGGGTTTTTACCGGGTGCACGACGGCGCATACGAGACAGTCTATTCCTCCCGTTCTATTCCCGCTCTTCTGGGTATGAGCTCAGGTGATTATGATAAGAAAAACGGACGCAACGCAATAAAGGTGATATGTCAGCAGGATCAGCCTGCCGTGCTCGCCGCTCTCGAAAAATGCGTTTCTGACGGGGCGCCCATAGACATGCACTACCGCGTTTATCACGCGGAGCGAGGTTTCGACTGGGTCCATGCCAAGGGAACTCTCTGCGGCCGGCTGGAGGGCTGCCCCGTCTTGTTTTTCACCTTCAGCAACGCCTCCGAGGAGTCCGACATCTATCAGGACATTTTGGATCATGCAAACCGCATGATATATATTGTGGACTGCAGCTCCCATGAGGTGCTGTACGCGAACCGCGCCGCCTGCGCAAGTACGTTTAACACGCAACGGCTGAACGACGGGATCCCCTGCTACGCTCTTCTCCACGGAAAAAAAGCGCCCTGCGAGGACTGCTTTATGGAGAAAATGAAGCGCGGCGAAACACTTGATCTTATACGGCGCAACCCACGAACCGGGAAATGGGAAAGCCTGTCCGGGCAGTTCATATCCTGGTGCGGTCACGACGCTTTTGTACAGTATATCGAGGACATTACCGAAAGCCGCCTGCTCCAGCAGGAGCTGGAGCAGGCTCGCCGCCGATACCAGATCGCGGTGGAGGGCGCCGGGCTGGGCGTCTGGGAATACCATATAAAGGAGCACACCATTTCGAGTCCCAGCCACAGTTTTCGCGCCTTCGGAGTGCCGGATGTGATCAAAAACGTTCCGGATTCCATTCTCCATATGTTTCCGGAAAAGGACAGGGAAAAGCTGAAGTCCATGTTTCAGCGTCTGGACGCCGGTGAGGAAAAAGTTGCCGAGGATTTCTGGATGAAATGGAAGCCGGATCTTCCTCTCCGCTGCGAACACGTCATCTATACCGCGACGAAGGATGAAAACGGAGAGCCTGACATCGCCTACGGCATCGGGCTGAACATCACCGCGCAGGAGCAGGCTCGGGCCGACTATGAGCGGCTGAGGGAACAGCTGACCGGCAATCTGTCGGATGTTATAGGAAGCTTTCAGGTCAATCTCACCAAAAACCTATACCTCAGCGGATACAGTCCGTATCCCAATGTGGTGAAGTCGCTGGAGAGCAAGACAGCGGACGGGCATTTTGCGGCAACGGCCCGGACCGTCATAAGCGATGAAATCCGCCGGGATATTCTGAAGGATTACACATGCAGCCATCTGCTTGAGCTGTTCAGCAGCGGCCAGAAGCGGCTGGACCGGGACTATCCTGTGCGCACGGCCGCCGGCGGCACCATGTGGATCCACTCCGCGCTGCACATGATGCTGAACCCCGGCACAGGCGACGTGGAGGGCATCACATACTCCAAGGACGTCACCAGCCAGAAGCGGAACGAAGAGATCATCCGTCTTTCCATAAGCGAAGGCTGCGACTATATCGGAATCATCGACCCGGACGCCGGCACCTACGAGCGGTACAGCGGCACAGAGAGCATGAACGATATCGCAGACGGGCAAAAGCTGCCTTACGGTGATGTGCGCGCACGCACTGCCCTCCTATACCTTTTGCCGCAGGACAGCGAATTGCTGCTTAAGCAGACCGATATTCCCGTCCTGCTCGACGCGCTGAAGTCCGACAGGCAGTACGTCGTTTCCTACAGCTTCCGGTCGCCGGAAGACGCTTCCATACTTTATAAACAGATCCGGTTTTCCTGGCTGGGCAGCGAAAAGCGGGAAATTCTTGTTCTCCAGCAGGATATCACCGAATCGCGGAACCGGGAGCGCGAGCATGCCGACCGGCTCCGTCTGGCCATGCTGGAGGCAGAACATGCCAACGCCATGAAAACGGAGTTTCTGTCCAACGTCAGTCACGACATGCGCACGCCGCTCAACGCCGTTCTGGGATACGCCGCCCTCGCCGCGCAGGCGGGAAGTCCGGAGGAGGTATCCGACTTCATCGCCAAGATCAGCAGATCCGGCAATCTGCTGCTGACGCTCATAAACGATACGCTGGACCTCACCAAAATCGAGAGCGGCGAGATAACGCTGAAGCCCGCTCCCATCGGCTGCGCAGATGTCATCGGCCGCGTGCTGGCGGCGATTCGCCCGGAGATGGAAAGGAAAAATATCCGCTTCACTCTGGACAACAGCCGGGCCGTCATGGCCACTATCAACATAGACGCGCTGCGGGTACAGGAGATCTTTATCAACCTTCTCTCCAACGCTGTCAAGTTCACGCCCGAGGGCGGCGAGATCGCCATGATCGTCGAATGCGCCAAACTGGAGCCGGGGTGCGTGCACGACCGCATCACCGTGCGCGACAGCGGCTGCGGCATGAGCTCCGGATTTCTGTCCAAGATTTTTGAGCCGTTTGCCCAGGAACGCCTTAAAGAAAACGCAGACGTGGGCGGGACCGGACTGGGCCTGTCCATTGTGAAGCGGCTTGTCGATCTTATGGGCGGCTCCATTGAGGTGCACAGCGAGCTGGGAAAGGGTTCGGAATTTATCGTCAGTCTTGATTTTGAGCTGGTGGACGACATGGATCCCGGCAGGAAAGCCAGCTCTTTTCCGCAGGCCAGCCTTGACGGGATTCGCGTACTGCTGTGCGAGGATAACGCCATGAACCGTGAAATTGCCGTAAAACTGCTGGAATTGCGCGGCGTCGCGGTGGACTGCGCGGAAAACGGAGAAGCGGGCGTCCGCATATTCTCCGAAAGTCCCGCCGGCAAATACATGGCCGTCCTGATGGATCTCCGTATGCCGGTGATGGGCGGTATCGCGGCGGCAAAAGCCATACGCAGGATGGATCGTCCGGACGCGGGGTCGGTCCCCATCCTCGCCATGACCGCAGACGCCTTCGACGAAGACGTGCAGGAATGTATGGCGGCCGGTATGAACGGGCACATCGCCAAGCCCATAGATCCGGAGGCGCTGTATCGGGCGCTTTCATCGGCAGTTCAGAAAAGGTTGGAAAGTGAGGGCACTAGGCAATGAGTGAATCAGAAGGGCGCGCAGGGCAGGTTCTTGTGAACGACTCGCTTCGCGAGTTTATGAAAAACAGCGAGGATTATATTTTCGTCAAAGATACCGGACTTTTTTATCACGGCAGCTCCGAGGTCTTTGCCAGGATGGCCGGCCTTTCCTCCGCAGCTGAGCTGTGCGGAAAAACCGACCTGGAACTTTTCCCGCCGGACATAGCGGATAAATACCGCGGCGACGACAGGAAGGTGCTGGAAAGCGGCGCCCCCATTTCAGGTATCGTGGAGCGTCTGCCGGACGAGCACGGCAGGGAGCGTTGGACAAAGACGTCCAAATATCCTATACATGACGCAACCGGCAGTATTATAGGGCTCTATGGCGTCAGCCGGGATATTTCCACAGAGGTGGCCCTGAGGGAGCAGGTGGAAAGCGCCGAGGATTACATCGACCTTATAAACCACATCCCCGGCGGCGTTTCCATCTTCCATTTTCGCGATGGCCACGCCTATCTGGATTATGCCAACGACGGCTGCCTTGAGGTGCATCATATTGCCCGGAAGGATATCAGCGCGCTTATCGGCTCTCAAACCATGAGTGTGGTGTATGAGCCCGACAGGGTTGCGGTCCTTGCGGAGTTTGACCGGATAAATGACCGTCCCGGCGCGTCCGGCAGCATCAATTACCGCACCGCCGGAGACGACGGCAGGCTCCACTGGGTGGGGTTCCGTTTCCGCACGGCGTATAAAAAGGACGGGCTTCAGTATTACTATGGCACCTATACCGGCATGGACGCTCAGAAAGCCATGGAGGACTCCCTGGCCGAGAGCCGCAACGCCCTTAAAGAGGCTATGCTGAACACGGATCTCCAGTTCTTCACCTATTATCCTCAGCAGGGCCGCTGCGAAAACCTGATGCTGAACAGCCGCTTTTCCATGCTTCCCGCGGTATGGGAGCATTATCCGGATGATTTTCTGGAATACACCAGGGTGTCCTCCGCCGACGCCGAGTCGTACCGCGGGATGATACGCGCGATAGACCGGGGCGAGGATCACGCCGGGTGCACGGTACGCTTTGCCTATAACGGCGGCTATATCTGGGAAAAGATCAACGTCACCGCAGTCCGGGACAGCGAGGGCAAGGTCGTCCGTGGGCAGGGCTATTCCGTGAACATCACCGGAAGGAAGACCGCCGAGGAGCGTATACGCCGTGAGCGTCTGCGTCTGAAGACGATGGAAAACGGCGTATTCGAGTCATTTTCCTATAACATCACAAAAGCCTCCGATCCGGAGATACGTACCTCCGACCGCGGGATGACGGAGGGAATTGTAAACGAACAGATGCTGAAGGAAGCTTTTGAGCTTTGTCCGCCGCTGAAATCGGCAAGTACCGCCGTGCGGGATATTCTGCTGATGGCCGCAGCGCGCATCCCCGACGCCGCCGACAGGAAAATCTTTATCACCACATGCAGCGGCGAGGCGGTCCTCACCGCTGCCCGGGAAGGACATTTCTTCAAAACCATCCGCTATCGCCGGCAGATCAATGGCGAGATCCACTGGGTATCCACCAGCGCCGAGGTACTGCCCGACCCGGAAAGCGGCGATCTTTTTGCATTTTACTATACCGCGGACATAAACGACGAGGTCATACGGGAAAAGGTCAGCTCCAATATTGTTCAAAGGAATTATGCCTGCGTTTCCATACTCAGCCTTTCGTCCGACATCTACAGCGTGCTCTCAGGCACTGACGAATATCTTCGTCCGCTGAGCGGCATGCGCTATACGGACATCTTGGAAAAGGCGGAGAAAGATTTCGTGGCTGAATGCGACGCTGAACAGTACAGGAAGGAGCTTTCCCTCGCCTCCATCACCGCCGCGCTGGAGGAAAGCCGTCTTTACACCGTCTATAACCGCAGATCCCAGACGGCGGAGCAGCTGCCCGGCAAGCCTCTGCAGCGGATGAAAAACGATATCTTTTACCTTGATGAGCACAGGGACATCCTGGTCTTCCTTCTGACCGACGTTACGGAAATTTACGAGCAGGAACGCGAGGTCCGTGAGAAGCTGGAAACCGCTCTGATCGCGGCAAAGCAGGCCAGCAGTGCGAAGTCCAACTTCCTGTCAAGGATGAGCCACGAAATACGTACTCCCCTCAACGGCATAATCGGCATGGACACCATCGCCGCGCAGTCCGTGGACAACCCGGAAAAAGTGGCCGACTGCGTGGCAAAGATCGGCCTTTCCGCGCGGTATCTGCTGTCACTCATCAACGACATTCTGGATATGTCGCGCATCGAGAGCGGAAAGATGCTGCTGAAAAACGAGAAATTCCTGTTCAGCGACCTTATTTCCGGAATCAACACCATGATTTACAACCAGACCAGAAGCAAGGGCCTGGACTATGAGTGCATCGTCTCAAGCGAAATCTCCGAATCCTATGTGGGCGACGTCATGAAGCTGCAGCAGGTGCTGCTGAATATTCTGGGAAACGCGGTGAAGTTTACAAAGGCGGGCAAGATCACGCTGGACATCCGTCCGGTCCGCGGAAAAGGGAACAATTCGGTCGTGCGCTTTATCGTCAACGATACCGGCATAGGAATACGCGAGGACCATCTGGATAAGATATTCTCCCCCTTTGAACAGGAGGATACGACCACCACAACGGTCTTCGGCGGCACCGGTCTCGGTCTGGCCATCACCAAAAACCTTGTGACCCTGATGGGCGGCAGCATCGGTGTGCGCAGCATTGTGGGCATCGGCAGCGAATTCACGGTGGATGTGCCGCTTACAATTGACGAGAGCGTCTTTGTGCAGCCGGTGTCCGATCTGCATTTTGAAAAGATGTCGGCTCTGGTCGTGGACGATGATCTTATCGTCTGCGAACAGACCGAGAGGGTACTGCGGGATATAGGTATGACCGGCGAGTGGGTCACCTCCGGTGCGGAGGCTGTAAGCAGGGTCAGAGACAATCATGAGAAGTCCGTTTATTATGATTACATTCTGATCGACTGGAAAATGCCGGATATGGACGGTCTGGATACGACACGGGCGATACGCCGCATTGTGGGACCGGACGTGACGATCATCATTATTTCCGCCTATGATTGGGAGTCAATAGAGCTGGAGGCCAAGGCTGCCGGCGCAAATCTTCTGATCTCCAAGCCCCTGCTGAAAAACTCTCTGATCTCCGCGTTCCAGCGCACCCGCGGGCAGGAGGAGCCGAAAGCGCTGGAAAACAGGGTCTTCGACTTTACCGGGCGCAGAGTTCTTGTGGCTGAGGACAATCAGATAAATTCCGAAATTGCAAAAACGCTTCTGGAAGAAAAGAACTTCACCGTTGAGACAACGGTAAACGGACTGAAGGCCATGGAGCTGTTTTTGAAAAACCCTGCCGGATATTACGACGCGATCCTCATGGATATCCGCATGCCGCTTATGGACGGACTGCAGGCCGCGGTCAATATCCGTCACTGCGACAAGCCGGACGCAAAGACCGTGCCAATTATCGCAATGACGGCCAACGCTTTCGACGAGGACGTGGAAAAGAGCCGTGCGGCCGGCATGAACGCGCATCTGTCCAAGCCTATAGACCCGGAATACATGTATGTGGTTCTCGACCATGTCATAAATCACTCCTGACGGGATTTGCAGCGATCATACTTAATCTTTGCGGCAGTGTGCTTCTTGGCGCAGCAAGGATAAAAACTACATATAATACTGCCTTTTGCGTTTTCAGGCGAAAAGGAAGCCGGCCTGCAGCGTTTTTTTCACTGCAGGCCGACAATGCCGTTTGCCCCCTCTGGTTTCATAAAAAGTCGATTTTTGCATAAAAAAATTAAAAATATACTAAAATAGCTTGATAATCGCTGAGGCGAGCGGTACAATATTGTCGAATTTTTTCGCAATTCACGAAACACACGGAAAGTGAGGAGCAATATGCCAAACGGACTGGTCCGCCAAATGAACATGCAGAAGGTTCTGCACGAAGCTATGAAGCTTTTTGTGGAAAACGGCGTTGAAAACACTTCGGTTGAAATGATCGCGAGAAAGACCGATCTTACGCTCCGCTCTGTTCAGAACTATTTTCCGACAAAAGGCGATCTGATCACGGCTGTGCTGCAGAACGGCTATGCCCTTGAGCTTGAAGAAATGAAAGTATTCTTTGCATCGGATAGCTACAGAAGCAAGACCGGCGCAGAGCAGATTCTGGATATCGTTTCTGTTTCCCTTAACAAGGCCTTTGAATATCCCGGCATCGTTTCTTGTACCGCGCAGCTGCAGCACCTTGTCAGCAGAATGTCTGAAGGAGCAAAGAAACCGAAGCTGACTGGAAACTGGCAGTTTTTCTGGGAGCAGCTGCAGAAAGCCTTTGAAAAAGGCATGTCTGACGGCTCCATCACCAGTACTATGGAGAGCAGACTGATCGATGCGAAATGTACCATGCTGGCGCTGCGGGGAATTCAGGAGTCGATTGCGTATACCATGTGTGATAAAGAGCTTCGCGAGTTTTTTGACCCCAGCAGCGCAGTAAAAAAATATGTGCATCAGATGAAAATGATGCTGTCTCTAAATCAAGACGACTAAATTTTTATATTGCTTCCTGTGAGCGGCATGTTTCAATCAGAGGATATACAGAGCGCTGCGGCTCTCATGAACTGACGAGCGGCGCGGCAACAAATCTGCTAAAAAAGAGGGCTTGCATGTGAAAACTGAATTCACCCGACAGGAAATCGAACAGTATCTTTCCGACATGGCGCTGGACAATGACATCGTACGTCTGGTGGATCCGCTGGACCGCCGGATCTCAATGAACTTCAAAGGCTCGCCGAACGACCCTATGTGCAGTATGATCTGGGGGCGCTGCGGGCGCTGTGAAAACTGCACCTCTCTGCGCGCCCTTCAATCCAAAGGCAGCGCCTATAAAATGGAAGTCATGGACAGGCAAACCTACTGGATTCTGTCCCGTTATGTAAGCGTAGATGGAAAACCAAATGTCGCCGAGCTCATAAAGAACGTCACGGAAAGTCTTGTGATGGACAGCGACCAGCGGGATGAGATTGGAAAACTCATCCGAAGCTATAACGAGCAGCTTATCACCGACTCTCTGACGGGCGCGTACAACCGAAGATTCCTGGAGGAGCATTTTGTCCCCTCCCTGTCCTGCTGTCATGAAAAAGGGCTCGTCGTAAACCTGGCGTTTTTGGATGTTGACTGTTTCAAATTCGTCAACGATCATTACGGACATGCGGCCGGCGATACGCTGCTGCGCGATATTGCCTGTTTCTGGAAGCTGCACTTCGATTCCCGGGAAAAAGGGGAGGAGCGTCTGGTCGTGCGCATTGGCGGAGACGAACTGCTGATCGTGGCATGCGGAATTTCGCGGGAACGCTTTGAAAAAGAAATCACCGGACTCGACGCGCAGATGCGCAAGGTCTGCTATCCCAAGGACGGGGTCGGGTTTTCATTTGACTATTCACTGGGCGTGGCTTCCAGCGAAGAACTGGGAGGCAGCTGGATGTGGGAGGAGCTGCTGCGGCTCGCCGACCAGCGAATGTACAGGAACAAAGCCGAGCGAAAAGAGCAGGAGGGGTAAGCAATGGCCGAAACGCAGCTCACCGTGCTCGTCGTGGACGACAATGAAATCAATCGGCGCATACTTGGGAATATTCTTCTGCCGCAGTACCGGGTCGTGGAAGCGGAAAACGGGCAGAAAGCCATATCCTGTCTGGAGAGCGGCGAACAGCCTGCCGCGATTCTTCTAGATATTATAATGCCGGTCATGAACGGCTATGAGTTCCTTGCCTGGCTGAAAACGTCAGCCTTGTCTCCCATTCCGGTCATCGCGATCACCGGAGACAGCGATTCGGAGACCGAGCAGAAAACGCTGGACCTGGGAGCCTGGGATTTCGTTTCAAAGCCGTACCAGCCCAAGACTCTGCTGACGAGACTGAAAAACGTAATTGAGCGCAGCCAGTTTTATCTTCTGCGCGAAATGCGGCATGCCTACGAATACGACGCTCTTACCGGTCTCTTCAACCGCACTATGTTCTTTTCCGAAACCCAAAAGCTGCTGGAAGGATATCCGGACGAACGCTTTGCCATGATCCGGATCGACATTGAGCGGTTTCACACCTATAACACATTTTTTGGCGAGGAGGAAGGCAATCGTCTCCTCCGTTATGTGGCGGACTCGCTGCGGAGAAGCGCCGCTGCGCTCCTCCCCTGCACCTACGGGAGAATTCACGCCGATGTATTCTGCCTTTGCTGCCGATATGACAAAGCCCGCATTTCCGTCCAGGCCAGTCATGTGTACGAAGTGCTGGCCCAGTACAACGCCGAATATCGCCTTGACCCAATATTCGGGATCTATGTGATTGAGGATCATCGCAAAAAGGTTCAGGGCATGTACGAATTGGCCACGCTTGCGACGCTGAAGTGCAAAGCCGAGCATCTTTCCCGGATTGCCTATTATGAACCGGAACTGGGCGAACGGGCGATCGCGGAGCAGTCCATCATCAACGACATGCAGGCCGCCCTCGATCTTGGGCAATTTGAAGTGTACTTTCAGCCCAAATTTGATCTTGAAACGGAAAAGCCCTATGGGGCCGAGGCGCTGGTGCGCTGGCGGCATCCGGTCAAAGGGCTTCTCTCTCCCGGTATGTTTATTCCCATTCTGGAGCATAACGGCTTTATCGGTAAGGTCGACCGCTATATCTGGGAGGAGGTCTGCCGCTGTCTGAGCCGCTGGACAGAACAGGGGCTTCACCCCGGTCCAGTCTCCGTAAATGTCTCCAGGGTCAACATGTATAATCCGGGTTTGACGGACTTTATCCTGGGCCTCACACAAAAGTACCGGATAGCGCCGGAACTTCTTCAGCTTGAGGTCACAGAGAGCGCCTACACGGAAAACCCCGCCGTCATGGAGCAGTCCGTACGCAGCCTTCAGGACGCGGGCTTCTGCGTACTGATGGACGACTTCGGCAGCGGCTACTCCTCCCTGAATACGCTCAAGGACATTCCGGTGGACGTATTGAAGATCGATATGCAGTTTCTCGCCGGAACGGCAAACGGCAGGCGCAGCGAGTGCATTTTGGCCTCTGTAATCCGCATGGCCGGCTGGCTTGGCATGCCGGTAGTGATGGAAGGCGTGGAAACGCGCCAGCAGGTGGATTTTCTCAAAAGCATCGGCTGCGGTTATGTTCAGGGCTACTATTTTGCCAAGCCCATGCCGTGCAGTCAATACGAGGCTCTGCTCAATCAGCGGCAGGCGCCCCCGGCTCCCGCGGCAAACGATAATCTCGGCGTTATCGCTCAGGCGGTATGGTATCCCGATCCGCAGGTTCTGCTTATATTCGACAGCATGGAGCATCCGGCCGGAATATACGAGTTTGAAAACGGCAACATCCATACGCTGCGGGTTAACGCCGAATTCCTCTCGGAATTTGGATACGGAACCGACATTGATTATCATGTCAAGCCCATGCCGACAAAAGTATATCTCTCAGAAGAATCGTCAGCCAACCTCAAAAAGGCTTTTTCCAGCACTGCGGAAAACAGAGCCGATTCTGTCTGCCGATTCACGATGACCGTTCCCGGCGGCGGTTCCCTTTCCATGAAGGCCCGGATGAAGTACTGGGGACACAATGGGGCGGCAGCTGTAATATTCACTCAGTTTTCAAGGGAATGCGATCATTGACGCCTCTGTATAAAAACCGCCGGCAGCGCCGCAGTATTATCGGCCGGTGCGGAGGCGGTCCGCGTCACTTGTGAGACCGGCTGTAAACACAGTAAAAGTCAAACTACAGGAAAAGCAGGGTGCATAATGAAACATCATACTGAAAAAAGGACGGATACGACGCAAAGCCGCGGAGTTAAAATTGCCGTCAATATCGTCCTCGCGCTGGCGCTTGCGCTGGGCGTATTTGCCTTTGCTTCTTCCTACCGTCAGCTCCAGCAGTCTATCAGGGATGAACGCGCCGCCTCCGTGGAGCAGCTCGCCTCGCTGATCACAGGCAAGGTCTCGCAGCTGCACAGCACTTATCTCGACAAAGCCACGCAGCTTGCAAAAACGATTGAGCATTCCGGTGCCGGGAGCCTGGCGGATATTGCTTACCTTGACAGCGGCAAGGCACTGATAGCGCTGGTGGGAGAAAACGGCCGCTATACGACGCTGGACGGTGCTTCGCTCGTGATACACGATCCCGAGCTGCTGTCAAGGCTCGTATCCGGTGCCGGCGCGAACACCTCCTTTGCCACCGTGGAGACTCTGGGAGACTACTGGCTTTTCTCTGTGCCGCTGGACGGCGTACGCATCGGCGGCGTCCGTTATCTCGGCGTCGTTCTCGCCGTCACTGCCGAGACCTACGCCGACGCCGCGACCATCACGCTTTACGATCATCTCGGCGAGAGCCTTGTGGTGGCGGAGGATGGGACCATCAAGCTGCGCCCCTCCGATTCCACTGCCAAAAGCTCCTTCGACGGATATAATCTGCTGAAAATCCTGGATCGCAGCGACATGACGCAGGATAAACGCGCCGCGCTGGCCGACGCGCTGGCGGGATTGCGGGAATGCGATGTGACATGCGAGCTCGACGGCGTGACCTGGATCATCCACAGCGTTCCCTCCGACGGCGGGCGCAGTATTGTGGTGACGGTGCCGATCTCCCTCACGGCCCAGAACACCTACCGCGGCATGTCCGGCACGCTTCTGTACGCCGCGCTGGTCATCGTCGCCCTCGCCGCACTGTTTCTCTACAATTTTGCCTCAGTGCTGCGGAAAAACCAGATGATCCAGCTGGAAACGGTTCGGGCCAAATCCAAGAGCGATTTTCTGGACAAGATGTCCCACGATATCCGCACGCCGCTCAACGCCATCGTGGGGATGCACGAGCTGGCGCTCCAGTCCATAGATGACCGCGAGACCGTGCGTGACTGTCTGATCAAGGCGAAAACATCCGGCGAATATCTGGTCTCCGTCATCAACGACGTGCTTGACATGAGCCGCATCGAGAGCGGACGCATGCTCCTCGCACATCAGCAGTTCAGCCTGAACGAGCTGCTGGAGAACGTGCTGCAGATCGAGTCGCCGTTGGCGGAGGAAAACGGCCTTTCCCTGACGCTCAAAACGGAGCCGCCCATCGAGACGGATTTCGTGGGCGACGGACAGAGACTGCGCCAGTGCGTGATGAATCTGGTAAACAACGCTGTGAAGTTTACGCCGGCCGGCGGCCATGTAATTGTGTCCTGCGCTGCTTCTCCCGCCGGAGAGAGCCGCGCCGCGGTCTGCATCTCCGTTAAGGACGACGGCGTGGGCATGAGCGAGGAATTCATGCTGAAGCTCTTCAAGCCCTTCGAACAGGAGCGCAGCTCACTGGTCAGCTCGACGGTCGGCAGCGGGCTCGGCCTGTCCATCGTCCACGAGTTTGTGGCCATGATGGGAGGTACGGTCACGGCGGAGAGCCGTGAGGGACAGGGCAGCACTTTTACCATAGAGCTTTCGCTGGAGACAGCTCCAAAGGCTGAAAAAGCGGCGACAATTTCCGACGATGAATTGAAAGAGAAATTGCGGGGACGGCGCGTTCTGCTGGTGGAGGACAACGCGATCAACCGGCAGATCCTGTCCATGCTGCTCTCCAATCTTGCGCTTTCGGTGGACGAGGCGGAAAACGGGCAGATCGCGGTGGATCAGTTTGCCGCTTCCCCGCCCGGCGCGTATTCGCTGATCCTCATGGATATCATGATGCCGGTCATGGGCGGACTAGAGGCCGCCGCGGCCATCCGCAGGCTCGACCGCCCGGATGCTGATGCCGTGCCCATCGTGGCCCTGTCCGCCAACGCCTTTGAAGAGGACGCGAAAAAATCCCTGGACGCCGGCATGCAGATGCATCTGGCCAAGCCCGTGGAAATTGAAGCCCTGAAGGATGTCCTGCGAAAATACATTGTCTGAGGAGGTCCGCGCGATGAAAAAAAACGCCATCCTTGCGGCGCTGCTTGCCGCCCTACTGACCCTGTCCGCCTGCGGAGCGGCGAACCCTTATGCGCCTGCCGACGATATCACAAGCTACAAGCCCGTTGATTCGTCCAAAACTGTGATCACCGTCGGGAAGTATGCCGTCGCCAATTCGGACGAACTGGAGGCGGCGCTGGAGGCGAAGTTTCCCAATGTGGATTTCGTATTTACGGAGCCGGACGCCGGGGACAACGACATCGCCTACATGAAGCTCATGTCCGACGGCGGAAAACTGGAGGATATTCAGTTCTGCGCTCATATTATAGGGACGGAGAACGACTTTCTGTATGATATGTCCGGTGAAAAATTCACAGGTGCCTTCAATCTGTCCTCGCTGGATTCCATGAGCGTGGACGGTAAGCTCTATCAGATTCCGGTGTCCAACACGCTCATGGGCATCGCCTACAACAAGTCGCTGTTTGAGCGCAACGGCTGGCAGGTTCCCGCCGACCTGGATGAATTATACGCGCTCTGCGATACTATCGAGGCCGCGGGGATCCGTTCCTTTGTCCCCTGCCTCAAGTATTTCACAGTTAACGAGTCCGTCGCCTTCGGCCTGAGCTACGACGACGTGTTTGCCAGCGCGGAAAAGCAGGTCCTCTACCACGACTTCTACAACGGGAACGGCACCTGTCAGGGGCTGCTGGAGCCGGCGTTTAAGGCGGTGAAAGACCTGTACGACAGGGGCTATGTAAACGCCGACGACTTCTCCTCCAGCGTCACCGAGCTCCGGCAGAACCTGTACGCCGGCAAGATTGCCATGCTGCCCAGCAACGTGAGCATTCTCGCGTTCGTCAAGGACGAGAAGCCGGCCGATGAGATCGGGTTTATCGGCTATCCCACAAAGACGCCGGGACAGCGCTGGATGCAGATCGCGCCGGGAAATCTGCTTTCGGTCTCCGCGGTCTCCATGCAGGACGCAAAGAAAAAGCAGATCATCCTCGACGTGCTGGAATATCTGACCACGGAGGAGGGACAGACGATCCTGCTCAACTGCTTCCCCGGCGTCAGCAGCCTTAAGGAATACACGCTGGACGCGGACACGATCTCGCCGGAGGCCAGCGACTGCATCAAAAACGGGCGCATATTCTTCGCCGATTACTACGCGTCCAACGAGCTGGTCCCCGCCTGGCGGCAATACGCCTCGGGTCAGATGTCGCTTGCGGATTTTGTTGCGGCAAACGACGCGGCGAAGCCCGCGGACTATCTCGGGGCGCTGAACGAGGCGCCCATCGGCACGGCGGCCGAAGACTTCACCGTGCTGGACACCAGCCTGTACATTACCGACGTCATGCGCGAGGCGACCGGCGCGGACGCCGCGCTCATCCTGAACGCCAGCTTCTACACCGGCAATCTCGCGCGCATCCTCAAGGGGGACATCCGCCTGCCCAGCCGCTTCGTGCTCAAGAGCGTGGGCTCAAAGGACTATCTGACGACCTACGAGATCACAGGCGCGAACCTCAAAGCGCTCATGGAGCACCCCATCATCAAGGGCGCGGAGGTCAATGCGCTCTACGCCTGCTCCGGGCTTAAGGTCAAGTACGCCCCCTGGGCGCCGGCCGACGCCAATGTGCTGAGCCTGACGCTGGCCGACGGCACGGCCATTGACGACAGCGCAACCTATACCGTGGCCGTCTGGGCGGGCGCCATTGACAACAGGTACATTTCCGCCAAGCTGCAGGAGTTCCCCGACGTCGGTGCAAACAAGGACCTTATGACCGCGGCCATACAGAAGGCCGGGACGATCTCGCCCGCACGGGACGGACGAGTCACGCTGGTCTGGAACTGACGGTCTCTTATGCCGATTTAAAAAGAGAATATGCTGTTTTTCTCTGCTTTAATGCGCCATTTAGTATTGAGTTCAAATATGCCAAAAGGCCAAACAGCCCGGATCGGCATTCTCTAATCACCTCCTTGGCTGTAAAAATAAAAAAACCGTGAAATCATCGATTTCACGGTTTTTTTGGTGGACCTGAAGGGATTCGAACCCTCGACCTCTCGGATGCGAACCGAACGCGCTCCCAAGTGGTCCGCAAAGCGGGCCTCTATCCCACGCTCAAAAAATGGCTTGATTTGTGGCGGGAATGCGAACCACACAGCGGAAGAGACGCGCGCGGTTCGCATCCCAGAATGACTGGCTCGAGAAATATCGGTACTGTAGCTACCTGTTGCACTTTCCACTGATACCTCTGATAGATGCCATGAGACTTTATTCGTGATATAGGCGTGTGGTTTTTATAAATTCAAAAATTGTTTCCTCTGTCTGCTCAAGTTTACCTGCGTGTTGCGCAATACGAAAAACAGCTCCGGCCAAAATATGTATTTGTTTTTCATCCATATCAAAAGCCAACTTTGGCGTAAAAGCTGTTCCCGGAAACGGTCTACGCACGCTGCTAAAGCCATCTGTGAACATGGGATACCATGTCGAATTAAGCACCCAACCGGCACCAGCCTCTAAAACAGTATCCCATTTTCCAACAAATCCTTGATTAAGAATGTAAATCACGCATAAATCTGTTTTGCGAGTCGTATTTACGAAAAAATCTTTAAGGTATTCGTATATATCTGTGTAAGCTTCAAACCCAGATTCGTAATAATCCGAACTGGAATACAGAATTTCCTCCTTGGTAAAACCGCAGAAATGCAGTATCCGCTCCAATTGTAAATGGTAAGATAAAGTACACACTTTTCAGCCAATAGAACTGCACAGTTTTTCGACACATAAAGTGCACAGTTTTTCGCCAAGACTGCACAACCTCCGAGGAGTTGGTAAAATGAAGCCAG